>ENA-ORRL01002428-ORRL01002428.1-human-gut-metagenome-genome-assembly--contig:-NODE-2428-length-11141-cov-2.098052_pt1 | contig 11141 bp, 8 predicted proteins | sample MGYA00242175_ERZ509134 | MGnify/ENA primary metagenome ERZ509134 (study PRJEB26280, sample SAMEA2338660) | human gut metagenome | biome: human gut; feature: human-associated habitat; material: faeces... | reverse complement strand
TATTGAAAAACATTGCTAACTGAAATATAATAAATAAAAAAGATAAAGGAGATATCATACTATGTATCAGGCATCAAAATCTTAGGAAAGGATTTTGATGCCTTCTTTTTTCTATCATGATCATTTACAAGGAGTAGAGCAAGAGTTACGGACGACAAGATTACATGGAAGTGTCAGACGAATCGGAGTCTGCTGCTCCAGAGAATCTTCTTTTGTCCGAAGTAAAATATAATGAGCAGCATATTCTCCCATAAATTCAGCCGGTGTATGAATCGTTGTCAGCGGAGGGTTTGAAAAACTTGCAACGCTGATATCATCAAAACCAATGATGGATATATCATCTGGAATTTTATAACCATTCTCATATAAAGCACGCATTGCACCGATTGCAAGAGGATCACTGGCAGAGAAAATAGCGGTTGGAAGGTCGCCATCAACAATCATTTGTTTTGTCATGTTATATCCGGATTCAGCAGAATAATCTCCCTCATAAATAAAAGATTCATGGTCAATGGAATGTTCCTGGCAGAAGTTGATGAAGGTATCTTTACGTTCTTCAAAATATACACTGTTATCAGCGAGAACTTCCTTCCCGCCAAGATAAGCAATCTTTCGATGGCCAAGATCATACAAATAATCTAGTGCTTCAGTAACTGCCTGTTGGAAATCAAGATTGATCGTATCACAATAAATCTTTGGTGTCTTCATATCAACAAAAATAGTGTTGGAATTAAGTTTTTGAAAAGACTTAATCTGAGATTTATTAAATTTACCAATACAAATCAGACCTTGAAGATCCTTGAGTGTGTCAGGATAATTGCAATCGCTCTGGAAAGCACGGACAACGTGGATATTATGATCGGCACAATATTTTTCAATACCGACACGGATTGCCTGATAATAAGGATCTTCCAGTTCCTGAAAGACAGAATACCATTGAAAGATACCGATAGAAATCGATTTTTCAACGGTATTTTTTAGATGCTTTGTATAATTTAATTCCTGGGCAACCTTTAAAACGCGCTGTTTTGTTTCGTCGGTTACACTCAGGGTATCGTCTTGGTTTAAAATTCTTGATACAGTTGCAGCAGAAACAGATGCTTTCTGTGCAATGTCTTTGATTGTTGCCATGGAGATAAAATCCTTTCTCATAAATATTAATTTATCTCATTATAACAGAGAAAAGCACAAAAGTAAATTTAGTAAAATAAAAGTAAAGAATTTAGTAAAAATATATTGACAATTTTACTAAAAAGTTTTACTATACAAGTATCAAAGACAGCTTACTGAAAACAGGAGGAAAGAAAAATGGGAACAACTAATGGAAAGGTTCCAGGCAGAGTAAAATATACTTTTGCATTTGGAGCATTGGGAAAAGATTTAATTTATGGAATGATGGCGACATTCGCTATGATCTACTTTACGGATGTGTTGAAAGTATCACCGGGTTTTGTAGGAATCGTTTTCTTCGTAGCAAAACTTTGGGATGCATTTAACGATCTGTTTATGGGAATGATCGTAGATAACACAAGATCACGCTTTGGAAAATTCGTACCATGGCTAGTGATCGGAACTTTAGTCAATTCCGTTGTGTTTGTCGTATTATTTACTGACTTTAAATTAACAGGAACTTCACTTTGCATCTTCGTTGCAGTGATCTATGTATTATGGGGAATGACTTATACGATCATGGATATTCCATACTGGTCCGTAATTCCAAACCTTACATCAGATCCACACGAACGAGAAGTTGTTTCCGTTTTACCTAGAATTTTCGCAAGTATTGGACAGTCATTAGTCATCGCAGGATTCGGTGTTCAGATCATTGCAGCCTTAGGTGGAGGATATATCGGATATCATCGTTTTGCTATGATCATTGCAGGAACATTTATTCTTACGATCGGAGTTGCAGTCTGCAACTTAAAAGTAAAAGAAAACAATGCACCAAGTGAGAAGATTTCTTTTAAAGATGTATTCTCAATCATTAAGAGAAATGACCAGTTACAGTCAGCAGTAGGACTGATCCTTCTATATAATGTAGGAATTCAGTTTATCATGGGTGTTGCAGTTTACTACTTTACATATGTATGTGGAAATGCCAACATGTTATCAGCTTTTATGATCAGTGCATCTATCGCAGAAGTTGTTGGATTGATCATCTTCCCAGAAGTAGCAAAGAAATTATCAAGACATACATCATTTTTACTGGCATGTATTTTACCATTTATTGGTTTAGCATTATTATTAGTTGTTGGATTTGTATGCCCACAGAACATTGTATTAACAGCAATTTCAGGAGTGATCGTAAAGACAGGAACAGGATTAGAACTTGGATGTGCGACGGTATTCTTATCTGATGTTGTTGACTATGGTGAGTACAAACTGGGAACAAGAAATGAATCCGTTGTATTCTCTTTACAGACATTGATCGTAAAATTTACAGCGGCTTTAACATCACTTTTCATTGGATTTGCACTGGAACGTACAGGATATATTCCAAATCCAAACGCTGTACAGTCAGCACTGACATTGAATTCTATCAGATTTTTAATGTGTGCGATCCCAGCAGTGTCCATGCTTGTAGCCTATGTAGTTTATAAAAAAGCATATCATCTGGATGACAGTTTTATGAAGAAAGTTATTCAGACGATCGAAGAAAGGAGAGCAAACCGCAATGCCGAACAGTATTAAAAAATTAGAAGAAGCTTTTAAAGAAGGAAAATATGATCAGTTATTAAAAGATATCTATGTAGATGAAGCAGTGATTGAATATCAGCAGGAACGCTACATCAAAGCATTAGAATCCTTTAAAGATATTTATGGAGAAAAAGAAGTAGAAATCTATAGTGCTCCAGGAAGAAGTGAAGTAGGAGGAAACCACACAGACCATCAGTTTGGAAAAGTTCTTGCAACTTCCATTAACTTGGATGCGATCGCAATCGTTGCAAAAAGAGATGACGATGTGATCGATCTGAAATCAGAAGGATATGAAAGAATCATAGTAAGTCTTAGTTCTTTTGACCCAGCCAAAGCAGAAAAAGGAACATCACAGGCACTGATTCAGGGAGTTACTTCTAAATTAAAAGAAGAAGGATATAAAATCGGTGGATTTGAAGCTTATGTAACAAGTGATGTACTAAATGGGGCTGGAATGTCATCTTCTGCTGCATTTGAAGTATTGATCGGAAATATTTTATCTGGGTTATATAATGATATGAAGATCGATCCTGTATTTTTGGCGCAGGCCGGACAGTATGCAGAGAATGTATACTTTGGAAAACCATGTGGATTGATGGATCAGATGGCATCTTCCATTGGAGGTCTGATCAATATTGATTTTGAAGATCCTCAAAGTCCAAAGATCAAAAAGGTTGAAGTGGATTTTGAAGAATATGGACACAGCTTATGCATTGTGGATACAAAAGGATCTCATGCAGATTTAACAGATGATTATGCAGCAATTCCATACGAAATGAAGAAAGTTGCCAATTATTTTAATCAGGAAGCATTAAGAGAAGTTGATAAAGATGATTTTTATTTAAATCTGCCAAAGATCAGAGAAATCTTAGGAGATAGAGCAGTTCTTCGTGCAATGCATTTATTTGAGGAAAATAAACGTGTAGATCAGCAGGTAAAAGCTTTAGAAGAAGGAGATTTTGATACATTTAAGAAATTGATCAAAGAATCTGGTGATTCATCCTTTAAATATTTACAAAATGTATATTCAAGTCATGATTTGACAAATCAGAGTGTATCAATCGGATTGGCGATCAGTGATATTTCCTTAGGTGATAAAGGAGTCAGCCGAGTTCATGGCGGAGGATTTGCAGGAACGATTCAGGCGTTTGTGCCAAATGATATTGTTAGTATGTACAAAAAGAACATGGAACATGTATTTGGTGAAGGAGCATGTCATGTCTTAAAAGTACGTCCATACGGAGGAATGAAGGTATTATAAGATGATGAAAGTAAGAATGATAGAACAAAGAGATAACGGAGTCTGCTTATTCGAATTAAAAAATGATGAGATCAAAGTGATCACAAGTAACCTTGGATGTCATGTATTATCTGTATTTACAAAAGACAGAGAAGGAAACTTTGGGGATGTTGTTCTTGGATTTGAGAATGTGGAAGATTGTTGGCATGGAGATGGAAGTTACATGGGAGCGATCGCCGGACGTGTTGCAAATCGTATCGGAGATGCAAAGTTTGAATTAAATGGAAAGACATACGAATTGGCAGCAAACAATGGAAAGAATTCTCTCCATGGAGGAATCAAAGGATTTAATCAAAAGATATTTAAATATGAATTGTTGGAAGATGGAATCCGTTTTATCTATCTCTCACCAGATATGGAAGAAGGATATCCGGGAAATCTTTATCTGAAAGTTGTGTATCGTTTATGCGATAATACATTAAAAATGGAATATGAAGCAGTATCCGATCAGGATACACTGATCAATATCACAAATCATTCTTACTTTAATTTATCTGCTGGAAAAGATAAAATTTATCATCATCAGTTAAAGGTAAAAGCGGATGAGATTGCATGTGTTGATGAAAACTGTCTTGCCAATGGAACATTTTTAAAGATAGAAAACACACCATTTGACTTTAAAGAATTTCATGAGATCGGAGAGCGGATCAACAATGATCATGAACAGTTAAAACTTGCCGGAGGTTATGATCATTCTTTCATGGTAAAAGATGAAGAAGACCAGTTGATCCTATATGACAAAGAAACTGGAAGAAAAATGACGATGACAACAACACTTCCATGCATTCAGGTATACACAGGAAACTTCCTGTCTGGCGGATGTAATGGAAAAGGTGGGAAACCATACGAAAACAGAGATGGTGTTGCCTTAGAAGCCCAGTTCTTACCAAACTCCATACATATAGAAAAAGAACCAAAGGTAATTTTAAGAAAAGGCGAAGAATATGAAGCAGTAACAACATATCGATTTGAGGTGGAATAAGATGGATTTGCAAAAAGATATCAAAAAACTTGTAACTTACGGATTAGATAAAAAATTAATTGAGCCAGAAGATAAAACATATACGATCAATCAGTATCTGGAAGTATTTCGTTTAGATGAATACGATGATCCAGATATCACAGGCGAAGAAATTGTTTTGCCAGAGATTTTAGATCGTCTGACAGATGCAGCTTATGACCGCTATATCATCAAAAGTGATGACATCGTGACAAGAGATTTATTTGACACAAAATTAATGGGAATCATGACACCAAAGCCAAGCCAGGTTATCAAAGAATTCCGTACATATTATGAAGAAAGTCCGAAGAAAGCAACAGAGTTTTTCTATGAATTCAGCCAGGATACCAACTATATCCGAAGAGACCGCGTCAAAAAAGATATGAAATGGAAAGTAAATAGTCCATATGGAGATATTGATATCACGATCAATCTCTCCAAACCAGAGAAAGATCCGAAAGCGATCGCAGCAGCGAAAAATGCAAAGCAAAGTTCTTATCCAAAGTGTCAGCTTTGCATGGAAAATGAAGGATATGCAGGAAGAATGAATCACCCTGCAAGACAGAATCACAGGATCATACCGCTTACGATCAATGATAGCAAATGGGGATTCCAGTATTCTCCATATGTATACTATAACGAGCATTGTATCGTATTTAATGGACAGCATGTGCCAATGAAGATCGATCGGGCAGCATTTACAAAACTATTTGATTTTGTAAAACAGTTTCCTCATTATTTCCTTGGATCAAATGCCGATCTTCCAATCGTTGGAGGTTCCATCTTGACACACGATCATTTCCAAGGCGGTCATTATGAATTTGCTATGGAACGAGCAGAGATTGAAAAAGAATTTACCATCTCAGGATATGAAGATGTCAAAGCAGGAATCGTTCATTGGCCATTATCTGTGATCCGTATTCAGAGTAAAGATGAGAAACGCCTCATTGATCTTGCTGATCATATTTTGAAAAAATGGCGAGGATACACGGATGAAGAAGCATATATTTTTGCCGAGACAGAAGGAGAACCACATAATACGATCACACCGATCGCACGTAAAAAAGGTGATATGTATGAACTGGATCTGACACTTCGTAATAATATCACAACTGAAGAGTGCCCATTAGGACTTTACCATCCACACAATGAGTATCATCATATCAAGAAAGAAAATATCGGGCTGATCGAGGTTATGGGACTTGCTGTTCTGCCATCTAGATTAAAGGCAGAGATGGAACATTTAAGCCAGTGTCTGATCAAAGGAGAAGATATTGTTTCTAAGGAAGATTTAAAGAAGCATGCAGCATGGGTTGAAGAAATCAAAGGAAAATATACAGATATCAATAAAGGAAATGTCATGGATATCTTAAAAGAAGAGATCGGACAGGTATTTGTTAAAGTTCTTGAAGACGCCGGAGTTTATAAATCTAATGAAGAAGGAAGAAAAGCATTCGACCGATTTATTGCAGTTTTATAATGACAAGGTCATAGAAAGGAAAGCAAGACAATGAAAATATTAGTATTAGGCGGAGCTGGATACATAGGTTCTCATACAGTATACGAACTGATCGATGCTGGAGAAGAAGTCGTGATCATCGATAATCTGGAAACAGGACATATCGAGGCAGTTCATCCACAGGCGAAGTTTTATAAGGAGATTTAAGACATAAAGACTTTGTAGACAGTGTACTAGATCAGGAAAAAGATATTGATGCAGTCATTCATTTCGCAGCAAATTCCTTAGTTGGAGAAAGTATGGTCGATCCATTAAAATATTATGATAATAACCTTTGTGGAACAAAAACAATGGTACAGTCTTTAGTAGAACATGGTATCGATAAGATTGTATTTTCCTCAACAGCAGCAACTTATGGAGAACCAGAAAAGGTACCGATCGTGGAGACAGACCGCACAGAACCAACAAATACCTATGGAGAGACAAAGCTTTCCATGGAAAAAATGTTTAAATGGGTTGGACGCGCTCACGGACTTCGTTATGTATCTTTAAGATACTTTAACGCCTGCGGAGCACATGTAAGTGGACAGATCGGAGAAGATCATAATCCAGAAACACATTTGATCCCATTGATCTTACAGGTGCCAAATGGCAAAAGAGAAGCAATCAGTATCTTTGGAACTGATTATGATACAAAAGATGGAACTTGTGTAAGAGACTATATTCATGTAACAGATCTTGCACAAGCACATATTCTGGCAGTGAAATACTTAATGGAAGGTAATGAAAGCAACATCTTCAATCTTGGAAATGGTGTTGGATTTACTGTAAAAGAAGTCATCGAAACAGCCAGAAAAGTGACAGGAAAGCCGATCAAGGCTGTGGAAGAAGGAAGAAGAGCTGGAGATCCGGCTGTCTTGATCGCTTCCAGTGAAAAAGCGAAGAATATCCTTGGCTGGAAACCAGAACATGCAGATCTTGAAGAAATCATTGCATCCGCATGGAAATGGCACAGCAGCCACCCACAAGGATATTGTTCTGTTCAAAAGGAAGACAAATAACTCTTTTTGAACCATAAATCATCCCCGTACCGTTTAGAGCATGTTACCTGGCTCTAAGCGGTACTTTTTTGTTTTCGTAAAATATCTGGTACTATGTTCAAATAAAAAATAAAATGGTGTATACTAAAGAAAATAGTAAGATAAAAGAAGGAGTACGAATCGATGAAACGGTTACTAGGATATTTAAAGGAGCATCTTTGTGTTACGATCCTTGCACCATTATTTAAGATGCTGGAAGCTAGTTTTGAACTATTTGTACCATTGGTCGTTGCCAGCATGATCGATGTAGGAATCGGACATCACGATATTGGATATTTGTGGAAGATGGGAGGATTATTGATCTTACTTGGAATCATTGGATTTTCATTTTCTATCACAGCACAGTATTTTGCGGCAAGATCGGCTGTGTATACAGGAAAGTCGATGAGAAGTGATTTGTTTGCACATATGAATCAATTTTCTTATCAGGAGATTGATCAGGTTGGGACATCAACGCTGATCAACCGCATGAGTAATGATATCAATCAGGTGCAAAATGGAGTTAACATGTTCCTGCGGTTGTTTTTAAGGTCACCATTTGTCGTATTTGGTGCGATGTTCATGGCATTTACGGTGGATCATAAGGCAGCAGTTTCCTTTGTATTTACGATCACAGCATTGGCAGTAGTTGTCGGACTGATCTTATGGATCACGATGCCAATGTATAAGAAAGTACAAAAACAGGTCGATGGAGTATTAAAAAGTACAAGGGAAAATCTTCTTGGAATTCGTGTGATCCGTGCATTTAACAGACAAAGAAGCGAAGAAGAGAATTTCAGAGTACAAAGTGGACAGCTTTATAGCAAACAGATCCATGTTGGAAAGATTTCAGCGTTACTAAATCCTCTGACTTACATGATCATTAATTTGGGAATCATTGCAATCCTATGGTCTGGTGGAAAACAGGTTGATCTGGGTTATTTAACACAAGGACAGATCATTGCCTTGATCAATTATATGTCACAGATCCTTGTAGAACTTGTAAAACTTGCGAATCTTTTGATCATTTTATCTAGAGCGTTTGCAAGTCTTGACCGTGTGGATCAGATTTTTGCATTAGAGCCATCCATGAAGGAAACTGGAAAAACAGATATAGAAGAGAAGAAAGATACACCTATTCTTGAGTTTAAAGATACATCGTTTGTCTATCATGGTGCAAGAAAAGAGACGATCCATCCATTTGATTTTGCGGTGAAAGAAGGCGAAACGATCGGGGTGATCGGAGGTACAGGGTCAGGAAAGAGTACTTTTGTATCTTTGATCGCAAGATTATATGATGTGACATCAGGAAGAATTCTATACCGTGGAGTTGATGAGAAAGAATTAAAACCAGAATTTATCCGAGGAAAGATCGGATTTGTTCCGCAGAAAGCATCTTTGTTTGAAGGAAGCCTAAGAGATAATATGAAATGGGGTAAAGAAGATGCCACAGATGAAGAAATCTATCAGGCATTGGATATCGCACAGGCAAGAGAATTTGTTGATCAGAAGGAACAGGGATTAGACTTTAGAATTGAACAAAATGGAGGAAACTTATCTGGCGGACAAAAACAGAGACTAACGATCGCAAGAGCATTAGTACGTAAACCTGAGATCTTAATTCTTGACGATAGTGCATCCGCACTTGACTTTGCAACAGATGCAAAGCTGAGGACGGCGCTTAAAAACATCGACAACAAGCCTACCGTGTTTATCGTGTCCCAGCGCACCTCCTCCATAAAGCACGCCGACATTATAATTGTCCTGGACGACGGGTACGCAGTCGGCATCGGTACGCACAGTCAGCTGCTCGAAAGCTGTGACGTGTATCGGGAAATTTATGATTCTCAGTACAAAAAGGAGAGCTCAAACGCATGAAAAACAGAAGCACTCTCAGAGAAATTTTTATATACCTCAAGCCATACACCGTTTTGATTATTCTGTCCGTGCTGTTTTCCGCAGCGTCTGTTGTCTCAACACTGTACATTCCCATTCTAATAGGACGCGGCATTGACTGTATTGTCGGCGCGGGCAGAGTTGATTTTGTGCATCTGAAGCCGATATTGATTGAGGTAATTATAGTCGCATGCACAACTGCGGTTTTACAGTGGCTCATCAACACAATTAACAACCGCATCACCTTCAAAACCGTGAGGGATATCAGAAACGCGGCTTTTGAAAAAATACAGGAGCTGCCCTTTGCCTATCTTGATTCTCCCCCGTCCGGGGAGATTGTCAGCCGCGTCATCGCCGACGCAGACCAGTTTGCGGACGGACTGCTGCTCGGATTTACTCAGCTTTTTACAGGCATTGTAACTATTATCGGAACACTGATATTCATGCTGACCATACATGTCGGCATAACCTTTATCGTCGTCGTGCTTACGCCGCTGTCCTTTTTCATGGCAAAGTTTATCGCAAAACGCACCTATTCCATGTTTCGCGAGCAATCGCAGACCCGCGGCGAGCAAACCGCTTTTATTGACGAGATAATCGGAAATCAGAAAACGGTCAAGGCATTTTCCCGCGAAAAGCCGAGTATTGAAAAATTCGACGAGATTAACGATCGTCTGGAAAAGTGCTCGCTGCGCGCGACCTTTTACTCCTCACTGACAAATCCCTGCACACGCTTTATCAATAGTCTTGTTTATACGGGGGTCGGTCTGGGCGGCGCGCTGATTGCCGTCGGCGGAATTTCCATCGGCTCTCTCACCTGCTTTTTAAGCTACGCCAACCAGTACACAAAGCCGTTCAATGAAATTTCGGGAGTCATAACCGAGTTCCAGAATGCGCTGGCGTGCGCGGCACGGCTGTTTGAGCTTATTCATGAACAACCTCAGTCGGCTGACGGCTCACTCGTACTGAAAGATACCCAAGGCAATGTGGAGCTTGAAAACGTAAGCTTTTCTTACTCGCCCGAGCGCGAGCTTATAAAGGATCTGAATCTGAATGTAAAAAGCGGTCAGCGCATTGCAATCGTCGGACCGACGGGCTGCGGAAAAACGACGGTAATAAATCTGCTCATGCGCTTTTACGATGTTGACAGGGGTAATATCACGGTAGACGGAGAAAACATTCAAAAGCTGACCCGCCGAAGTCTGCGCCGCTCTTACGGCATGGTACTTCAGGACACATGGCTGAAGACCGGTACGATACGCGAAAACATTGTGATGGGTAAGCCTGATGCGTCAGACGAAGAGGTCGTTGCCGCGGCAAAGGCGGCGCACTCACACAGCTTTATAAAGCGGCTGCCGAAAGGATATGACACCGTAATATCGGAAGGCGGCGAGGGTCTGTCACAGGGTCAGCGGCAGCTTTTGTGCATAACGCGGATTATGCTGTGCCTGCCGCCCATGCTGATACTTGACGAGGCGACAAGCTCAATAGACACAAGAACCGAAGTTCGTATTCAGAAAGCATTTGCGCGCATGATGGAGGGGCGCACCACCTTTATCGTAGCACACAGGCTTTCAACCATACGCGAGGCTGACGTTATTCTTGTCATGCGGGACGGCAATATTATAGAGCAGGGAAACCATACCGACCTGCTGCAGAAAAACGGATTTTATGCCAAGCTGTACAACAGCCAGTTTGCTTAAGGGAAGG
>ENA-ORRL01002425-ORRL01002425.1-human-gut-metagenome-genome-assembly--contig:-NODE-2425-length-11147-cov-2.725207_pt1 | contig 11147 bp, 7 predicted proteins | sample MGYA00242175_ERZ509134 | MGnify/ENA primary metagenome ERZ509134 (study PRJEB26280, sample SAMEA2338660) | human gut metagenome | biome: human gut; feature: human-associated habitat; material: faeces... | reverse complement strand
GGAAATGAACCTTGCCATCATGTAGCGTATCTTTATAATTACTTGAAAGAACCTTGGAAATGTCAGAAGTGGGTCCGTACGATTGTTGACCGTTTCTATGGCGATACTCCGGATGCATTAAGTGGCAATGACGATTGCGGACAGATGTCGGCTTGGTATATGTTCAATGCCATGGGATTCTATCCGGTCGATCCGGTGAGCGGACATTATGTGTTCGGTGCTCCGCAGATGCCTAAAATTGTTCTCCATCTGCCGGATGGTAAAACGTTTACGGTCATTGCCGAAAATTTATCGAAAGAACATAAATATATCGACAGTATCACACTGAATGGTGAACCCTATACTAAAAACTACATTTCACATGAAGATATCGTGAAGGGAGGTACACTGGTGTACAAAATGAAATAACCAATTATAAACTCAAAACTACAATGGACAAAAAGTTACTGATGATGGCGCTGTTGATAACAACAGGACTTGCCACACATGCACAGGAGAAGCTGACCCGCTATCAGGTGAGGAACGCCATTACGGTGCGTACTCCGATCATGAACGATAGCATCAACCCGAAAGGAGAAAAACACACAGCCAAAGCATTGCTACAAACACCGGTAGTACTCGACCTTGCCAATGCACCGACTCAAATGACAGCTGCCGATACAGCCGGTCTGGTCACCTTCGCGAAAGCTGATAAAGACAATCTGCTTTACCTGATCAAAACCCAACTGCGTGCCGAACGCTTTATGAAAGGTAAACTGAAAGTGACCTCTCCGGTCAGATGGGAGCTTTTCATTAATGGTGAATCGAAGATGGTAAAGGATGCTTCGGAAGACAGCATCTCTAAAGCAGCAACCAAAGAGGTCGCTTTACGCCTCGAACCCGAAATGGATTATGAAATAGCTATCAAACTGCTTTCGACTCCGGACGACAAAACCGTACCTTCACTGAAATGCGAACTGGTAAAAGATGACAAATTCAAAGAAGTGGCATGCAGCACCGATCCTGAACAGAAATATCGTTTCTCACTCGATAACACAGTATACGGTAACCGTGCCATAGCTGTTTCCGTATCACCGGACGGAAAATATCTGCTAACCCGTTATTGGGATAACCATTCGCTGAAACGTTCGCGCACTTATTGTGAACTGACCGAACTGAAAACAGGAAAAGTGCTGCTCACTAATCTGAGAGATGGTATGCGATGGATGCCGAAAAGTAATAAACTGTATTATACAGTAGTGGCTCCGGAAGGAAATGACGTTATCACTCTCGATCCTGTCACACTGAAAGAAGAAGTTCTTTTGCGAGGTATCCCCGAGCAGGGATTCAGTTGGTCGCCCAACGAGGACTTCCTGATATACTATCCCCGTGAAGAAGGTGTAAAAGATGAAGGTCCGTTGAAACGTATTGTCAGCCCGGCAGACCGTATCCCCAATACACGCGGACGCAGCTTCCTGGCCAGATATGACATCGCCAGCGGAACATCAGAACGGCTCACTTACGGTAATCACAGCACTTATATGCAGGACATTTCACCGGATGGTAAATATCTGCTTTACAGCAGTTCAAAGGAGAATATCACGCAACGTCCTTTCTCTTTGAGCTCTTTGTTCCAGGTAAATCTTGAAACATTGGCCGTCGACACACTGTTCTTCGAAGACCGATTCCTCGGAGGAGCCAGCTACTCACCGGACGGTAAGCAATTGCTATTGACGGCAAGCCCGGAAGCTTTTGACGGTATCGGTAAGAATTGCGGCAACCACCCTATCGCCAATGACTTCGACTCTCAGGCATTTATCATGGATCTGGCTACCCGTAAAATCGATCCGATCACCAAAGAATTCAATCCGTCTGTCAACTTCCTGCAATGGAACAAGGGTGACGGTTGCATCTACTTCAGCACCAATGATGAAGATTGCCGGAATATCTATCGCTATTCACCCAAAGATCGTAAGTTTGAAAAGCTGAACCTGGAGACTGATGTCACCAGTGCATTTGCCATGTCGGAAAACAATCCGTCGTTGGCTGCTTATATCGGACAGGGATGCTACAATGCAGGAGTCGCTTATGTATACGACCTGAAAAAGAAAACCTCTCGACTGATAGCCGACCCGATGAAACCGACTCTGGAGAAAATTGAACTGGGCGAAATGAAACCCTGGAACTTCACAGCTTCAGACGGAACAGAGATCAAAGGGATGATGTGTCTGCCGCCTTCATTCGACCCGAACAAGAAATATCCTCTGATTGTGTACTATTACGGAGGAACGACTCCCACAGAACGGGGTATCAGTAATCCGTACTGCGCACAGTTGTTTGCTTCACGCGACTACGTGGTATATGTTATCCAGCCGAGCGGAACAATCGGATTCGGACAGGAGTTTTCAGCACGCCATGTCAATGCCTGGGGCAAACGTACTGCGGACGACATCATTGAAGGTACCAAACAGTTCTGTAAAGAACACCCGTTCGTGAATGATAAAAAAATCGGTTGTCTCGGTGCATCTTACGGTGGATTCATGACACAATACCTCCAGACTCAGACGGATATTTTCGCCGCCGCAGTTTCACATGCCGGTATCAGCAATGTGACCAGTTATTGGGGTGAAGGCTATTGGGGATACGGTTATAATGCCATAGCCGCCGCAGACAGTTACCCCTGGAACAATCCGGAACTGTTCACCAAACAAGGTTCGCTCTTCAACGCCGATAAGATCAACACTCCACTCTTACTGCTGCACGGCACCGTAGATACCAACGTACCTATCGGTGAAAGCATCCAGCTATTCAATGCTCTGAAAATATTGGGTAAAACAGTAGAGTTCATCACTGTAGATGGAGAAAACCACTTTATTGCCGACTATCCGAAACGCGTGCAATGGCATAACAGTATTATGGCATGGTTTGCCCGCTGGTTGCAGGATAGTCCTCAGTGGTGGGAAGATATGTATCCGGAACGTCATTTATAAAACACATTCCACTGAAAAAGACAGGGAGAGCACTGATTTATTACGAAGATAATCTGAAAACAGTTAAAACTCTGTGATCTTTATGGCGGGGTGGAATCCGATGAAAACAGCAATCATCAATCCAATCAGTATTGGCGTTGAAAAGACTTATAAAAAAGAACGGGGCCTTTGGTTTTAAACCAAGGTCCCGTTCCTTTTATCTCCTTACCTTTTTTACACCAACAGTCCCCGGTTTTAAAAAGGTAAGGGCATTTTCCTTATTTTGTTAAAGCGCCAATCAGTTCTTCAGCAGTAACCAATTGCTGTTCACCGCTTTCCATGTTTTTCAGCATAGCTTTTCCTTCATTCATTTCATTCTCACCTACGATAGCAACGAAAGGAATGTTCTTAACATTTGCATAACTCATCTGTTTCTTCATTTTCGCAGCGTCGGGGAATATCTCGGCACGAATACCGGCTGCGCGGGCCTTAGACAGAATACCCATAGAAAAAGCAGCTTCTTTCTCACCGAAGTTAATAAACAGAAGCTGAGTTCCATTAACGGCCTCCTTCGGATACAGTTCCAACTGGTTGAGCACATCGAAAATACGGTCGGCACCAAACGAAATACCTACGCCCGATACTCCTGCCATACCGAATACACCAGTCAGGTTATCGTAACGACCTCCACCGGTGATACTGCCAATCTGCACATCAAGCGCCTTCACCTCAAAAATAGCACCTGTATAGTAATTCAATCCACGTGCCAATGTCAAGTCAAGCTCTATTTCGTTTTTCAGTCCCATCGTTTGAAGGGTATCCAAAATAAACTCACTCTCTTCCACTCCCTTCAAACCTGTTTCGCTATCGGAAAGTACAGTCTTCAGTGTAGCCAACTTCTCAGCATTGGTTCCACTCAGAAGAATGATAGGTTGCAGTTTGGCAATAGCCTCTTCACTGATACCCTTCTCGGCCAGCTCTTTATTGACATTGTCCAAACCAATTTTATCCAGTTTATCGATTGCTACTGTAATATCTACTATTTTATCCGCCTCTCCTATGATTTCGGCAATACCGGTCAGAATCTTACGATTATTGATTTTAATGCAAACGCGGATACCGAAACGGGTAAACACCGTATCAACAATCTGCATCAATTCAACTTCGTTCAGCAATGAATCACTGCCTACGACATCAGCATCACATTGGTAAAACTCACGGTAACGTCCTTTCTGAGGACGGTCGGCACGCCATACGGGCTGAATCTGATAACGTTTGAAAGGGAAAGTTATTTCGTCACGGTGCATCACTACATAACGGGCGAAAGGCACTGTGAGGTCATAACGCAAACCTTTTTCACAGAATTTACTTGCCAGCTTAGCCGCATTGCGACTCAACAGATCTTCGTCAGTAATGCCTGAAAAATAATCACCGGAATTCTGAATCTTAAAAAGTAGTTTGTCACCTTCTTCACCATATTTCCCCATCAGGGTAGAAAGCATCTCCATGGAAGGAGTTTCTATCTGCTGGAAACCATACAGATGATAAACGTCACGAATGGTATTGAATATGTAGTTACGCTTCGCCATCTCTACGGGCGAAAAATCACGTGTTCCTTTAGGTATACCTGGTTTTGCTGCCATTGTTCTAACTGTTTTATTGAATTGAGTTGCAAAGTTATATGAAATAATTGATTATTGAAACAGAAACCACAGACTTTCTGTGAATCTGTAAGCAAATGTATCCGGTGTCCGGTTCCGTTAAGACTGTTCATTTTCGGACAATACTTTTTAATGCCATTCTGCTCAATAAGAGATATTTATTAATTTGGTATACTATTTGCTTTCTGAAAGACAAAGAAATCACATTATCTAACAGAAATCATATGAAAACAGTTTTTTTGATCATTACAATGTTATGCCTTGGACTATCGGGAATGGCACAAAACAACGAAAAAAAAGAATTTGAGAGAAAGTACAGCGCACTCACTCAGGAAGTAGCAAACGCCCGCAAACAGAAAGATTACAAAAAGGCCGAGAAATTAAATTGGGAGAAACTGAAGTTGTATCAAGGATTGCCTCAACAACTTCAGGAAAATGCAAAAAATATAACAGGATTGGTTTATTACGACCTTGCTTGCTATCAGGCACTTCAGGGAAAGAAAAAGGCAGCCCTAAAAAACTTTGAGAAGGCTTTCAACTCCGGATGGAATGATTACAACCATGCTAAAGGTGACAGTGACATCGACAATTTACGTAAAGAGAAGAAGTATCTGGAAATAATGGCTAAAATGCGTCTGGACAGTGACTATCTGTATATTCTGCAACAAGCCGAAGGATACAACAGAACTGAAACAAAACCGATATGTTATAATGAATCAGTAACTGACACTCTACCCCGCTTCACCTACATGAATCCTAACGACAGTAATCTGGTACAGTTACGGAAACATTTCAACCTGGATAGCATCGCCGGAAGCGGAGACGAGATCTCTAAAATCAAAAACCTTCTCTACTGGGTTCACAACATAGTTCCGCATGATGGCAATTCACGTAATCCGGAAGAGCGGAACACAATAGCCATGGTAGAACTTTGCAAAAAGGAGAACCGGGGCGTAAACTGCCGGATGATGGCACAAATGCTGAACGAGTGCTATCTGGCTATGGGATTCAAATCCCGTTTCATCACCTGTATGCCCAAAGTGATGATCAACGATTGCCACGTCATCAATGCGGTCTACTCCAACACCCTCGACAAATGGTTATGGATGGACCCGACATTCAACGCTTATGTAACAGATGAAAAAGGAAACCTTCTGGGCATTGGTGAAGTGCGCGAACGCCTCCGCAACAATCAACCCGTTGTACTAAACGAAGACGCAAACTGGAATAATAAGAATAAGCAGACCAAAGAGTATTATCTGGATTACTATATGGCCAAGAACCTGTATTACGTAACTTGCCCTCTGCAAAGCGAATATAACGCAGAAACAAACTATCCGGGCAAAAAGTGGCCGATGTATATCTCGTTAGTTCCGGAAGGATACAGTAGCAATGGAAAGCCCGGTGCCACCGCCTACGACTCACATAATGACTCTTACTTCTGGCAATCACCTTATCAAGAATAAGCCTAAAAGACCAAACGATATTATCCTCAAGCGTCATAGACAACATCAACTCTAAAACGCCATTTATAGAATCTATGATGTTTGGGGCAACCTTTAAACGACTTACTTCACATGATATGTAAAAATAACCGGATTGTCTCCCTCCTTTATCTGCCCTAGCAAACTGGACATTTTTTCATTAATATCTTCTTCAGCAGACAATTTCTTTTGCTCGCATAGTACTTCAGATGAATAAATGAAGAAAATCCGACTTTGTTTTCCCTCTACCGACATATAATTGGGCAAAGGCAACTGATAATCCGTATTGATAATTACCTGATAATTGTTCACTGTACTAGTGGCTTTTGAAAGCAAACACATGCCAGGTTGGTTGGTTCTAAACAACAAATAGGAAGGAGTATCACATAAATCAGTCATAGTATATACATATTTTCCTTGATAACAGAGCTGATTCAAATCATTACATTGGAACTGACGCTGCTTATCACTCTCCGGAAAAGCCTTATCTTTCCAATCTACCATATAAAGTGGTTCAATCGATTCTCCCGTTATCCGATATATATGATTGTCAAACTTACGGGTAAATAGCACTGAGGCAGTATTCGTAATTTGGTAATTACCAGAAGAACAAAACGGTGCTGTTTCGTATAAAGGTTCTAATAAAGAAGTTTGTTTACCCGTTTCCTTATTAATCACTATCAGAGAATAATCTGATACCACTCCATTAGCATAAGTATCATTCCGCAAATAGATAAATCCTTTATCCACGGCAAAAGATTGATACATATCGTCTAATGGATAAGAAGACAGGTATGTACCCTCCAAATCATAGTAAAGAATTTGCGAAGGATAGGTTAAAAGCAACAATTTATTTTCTGCTTCATCAATAGCGATATCGAACAGGTCAACATACTCTCCCTTCCCATTCCCCACAGCATGTATCGTAAATAAATGTTTCCCGGAAAGAGTATAACAAAGCACCTGCTTCATCCGCTTATCCAGAATAAAATATCGTCCGTTAGATTCATAGACTCTATCAATGTTATTTATTAAAGCTTCTTCATTTGTTTCGGGCATAAAAAGAGATAAGCTATCTAAGAAAAACGTATCAGCTATCATAGAAGAACCGACTTCAAAAGAAACCGGTTGCACCCGAGACTCTGTAGCAACTTGACTACAGGCCCCCGACAATAAAGAAATGCAAAATATAAAAAAGGTTGTTCTAATTTTCATACTTCTCAATCTACCGGAACCCAACTTTCGGTTATACCTGATGTACAGTTTATCACTCCAACTCCAAAACAGGATGTTTCTGTTACCACGCGATATGCAAAAACGTTTTGTCCTCTCAGGGTTATAAGATAAGGACCATATTGATTGGTATTTGAATTTTTACTATATACACGGTCTCCACCATCGGCATTTACAAAGATATATATAAAAAGAGACTATCAACATTTAGAACATAAAAAACACTTCCCTATACACAATAAAAGAGGCTCCGCAGAAAAATCTACGGAGCCTCTTTTATTGTGTATAGATGAAAGATCACTCTCTACGTCCCATAAATATCATAATGTAGTAAATCAGTGTAGCCAACGAACCAAGGGCAGCAACTACATAAGTATAAGCGGCTGAACGAAGGGCATCTTCTGCCTGTCTATGATTATATGAATTCGTTATACCTGAAGCACTCAGCCATACCAATGCACGCTTACTTGCATCGATCTCCACCGGAAGGGTGATAAAACTGAATAACGTAGTCATAGCAAACAAGATAATGCCGGCAAACAACAACTGAGGGAAAGGCTCTAACAGCAAAATACCGGCAAGCAACAACCATGTCATCCACTGAGAAGCGAACGAAACGACCGGTACCAGCTTGCTGCGCAGTGTCAAGGGTGCATAAGCCCGCGCATGCTGCACCGCATGTCCACACTCGTGAGCAGCTACGGCAGCGGCCATGATACTGTTACTGTCATATACTCCTTCACTCAGGTTCACTGTCTTATTGGCAGGATTATAATGATCGGTCAACTGTCCGGGAGGATGAGGCACCTGAACATCGTATATTCCGTTATCTTGTAACATTTTAATAGCTACGTCGCGTCCTGTCATTCCATTTCCTGTCGGTATCTTGGAGTATTTTTTGAACTTGTTCTGCAGATTCATCTGCACCAGCCAGCTAACGAGAGCAATGCCAATAAAAATAATCCATTGAAATCCTATTACCATATTCTTTCTTATTTAATTGTTATATATGTGTTATCATACAAATAGCTTGCCAAAAATAAACAAAAGCGACGTACAGGGAGTTTACCGTACATCGCTTTTATGAAGAATTAGCTAAAAATTAGTCAATTGTAAGTTCTACCACGTAGTCTACATCCGTTGGAACTTTAGCAAGTTCCAGTACAATTCCTTCCTTATTCTTTGTGAAACGTACCGGTGTTTTGTCAGCAAAGACCACCGCCTTTTTCACTTTCTTATCGACAATAGGCAAGAAGAGTGCCTTATCCTGTAAATTAAGAATGTGTACATAAAGTTTATTGCCTTTTTGAGTCGTTACTCCCCAATCATGCGGAGCAACCAGACCGCCTCTGGTTCCATAAATAGTTTCACCATATTTCGACATCCACTCTCCCACTTCCTTCAAGCGCTGAACGGCCACTTCCGGAAGTTCACCATCAGGTTGCGGACCGATGTTCATCAACAGATTTGCATCTTTACCGGCAGCTTTCACCAGATAGTGAATCAAAGTTTTAGTCGATTTATAATTCTGATCTGTAATCTTGTATCCCCACATACCATTCATAGTCTCACATGTTTCAAGAGGCAGATGGCTGACGCTTTGTCCCGAAAGTCCTGCAGTATTCTCCCCCGGCAAATCACGCTCGAAGATTTGAATATCTTCTCCGGCAAAAGGTGTCTGATGGTGGTTGTTACCTACCAGGCAAGCCGGCTGCAAACGATGAATAAGTGCATATTGCTCGGGAAGTTCCCAATCGAAATCGGGATTGATGTCCTGATCCCACCAACCGTCAAACCAGATAGCGCCGATCGGACCATAATTAGTCAGCAACTCTGTCAGCTGATTATTCATAAACTGATAATAGCTCTTCCAATCTCCTTTCGGATTGGGACGTCCGGTTCCGCGTCCGGTTCTTCCCTGAGGAGCATCTTCACGATACCAGTCTATATGTGAATAATAGAAGTGAAGTTTGATGCCATGTTTGGCACATGCATCGGCCAGCTCCTTCACCACATCACGTTTGAAAGGAGTCGCTTTTACAATGTTATAATCAGAGTACTTGGTATCGAACATCGAGAATCCCTCGTGATGACGAGTAGTGAAGCAAATATATTTAGCTCCGGAAGCCTTGATGGCTGCTACCCATTTGTCTGCATCAAACTTCGAAGGATAGAATCCCCCAGCCAGTTTGGCATACTCTTTATAATTCAGGTTATTGTTTGTCATCGTCCACTCTCCGGTAGCGAGCATGGCATAGAGTCCCCAATGAAGGAAGATTCCAAACTTATTGTCCTGAAATTCACTCCGGGCTTTCAGGTTAGCCTCTGTCGGTTGATACTTTTGCTGTGCTGTCAGGGAAGCTGTCATTCCCACTAATAGCAAAAACGTAATAAAATGTTTCTTCATAAGTATTATAAATAAAAAGGCCTCACTTCGGGCCTCTCCGGAAAGAGAGGGAGGAAGAAAGGCCTCATTTTAAATCAATGCTTTTTATAAAGTCTGCTTTTCCTTCTCCACAAAAAAGGGAGAAAGGTGAGGCTTTCTTATTCTTCTGTATATCTAATGATAGTTTGTTCGCGGTCAGGACCTACCGACACAATCTTGATCTGTACGCCCAACTGTTCTTCAAGGAACGAAAGATAAGCATTGAATTCTTCAGGGAATTCATCTTCACTCTGCATTTTTGTCATATCAGTCTGCCATCCCGGAAGTTCCACATAGATCGGCTCTACCTCATCGGTTATGTCGTAAGGGAAGTAATCGATCTCTTCACCATTCATCTTGTAAGCAACACAAGCTTTGATCGTTTCGAACGTATCGAGTACGTCGCTCTTCATCATGATCAGCTTAGTGACACCGTTAACCATAATAGAATACTTCAGTGCAACCAGATCCACCCATCCGCAGCGGCGTTTACGTCCGGTTACCGAACCAAACTCGTGACCAAGTGTACAAATCTGATCCCCTGTCTTATCGAACAACTCTGTCGGGAACGGCCCCGAACCTACACGTGTGCAATAAGCTTTAAAGATACCATATACATCACCGATCTTATTCGGAGCAACCCCCAAACCTGTGCATGCACCTGCACAAACTGTGTTCGAAGAAGTTACGAACGGATAAGAGCCAAAATCAATATCCAGCATAGTACCCTGAGCACCTTCGCAAAGAATGGATTTGCCGTTATCGAGCAAACCGTTTATTTCATGTTCACTATCCACCAACTGGAATTGTTTCAGGTATTCGATTCCTTCGAACCAGGCTTTTTCAAGTTCTGTCAAATCATATTCATAGTTCAAACCTTTCAGGATCTGTTCGTGGCGAGCTTTTGCCGCAGCATATTTCTGTTCAAAGTTATGCAGGATATCACCTACACGAACGCCATTACGGCTCACTTTATCCGTATAAGTCGGACCGATACCTTTTCCGGTAGTTCCTACCTTAGCATCGCCTTTGGCAGCTTCATAAGCCGCATCCAGAATACGGTGTGTAGGCAAAATGAGGTGCGCTTTCTTCGAAATATGCAGTCTCTCCTTGAGGTTATGTCCCGATGCCTCCAGCGCTTCTGCCTCAGCTTTGAACAAAGCCGGATCGAGCACAACACCGTTACCGATGATATTTACCTTGTCCCCCTGGAAGATACCCGAAGGAATGGAACGAAGCACATATTTCTGTCCTTCGAATTCAAGTGTATGACCGGCATTCGGGCCACCCTGGAAACGTGCAACCACATCGTATTTCGGAGTTAAGACGTCGACAACTTTTCCTTTACCTTCGTCGCCCCATTGTAATCCTAATAGAACATCTACTTTCATTTTTC
>ENA-ORRL01002424-ORRL01002424.1-human-gut-metagenome-genome-assembly--contig:-NODE-2424-length-11156-cov-2.808125_pt1 | contig 11156 bp, 10 predicted proteins | sample MGYA00242175_ERZ509134 | MGnify/ENA primary metagenome ERZ509134 (study PRJEB26280, sample SAMEA2338660) | human gut metagenome | biome: human gut; feature: human-associated habitat; material: faeces... | reverse complement strand
GGCGTGTTCGGCGTTGAGGCCGACGGTCGCCATGAGCTCGAGAATTTTCTCCCGGCGCTCTTTGCGGTTCGAGTACAGTTTATGAACGTCCAGCGGCTCTCCGATGATGTCCTCGACGGTCATACGAGGGTCGAGCGAGGAATACGGGTCCTGGAACACCATCTGCATCTGCTTGCGCATGTGCGTGATGTTTTTTGCCGTGACGCTCTCGCCGTCAAAGATCACTTCGCCCGCCGTCGGCTCATAGAGCCTTAAAATCGTGCGTCCGACGGTCGTTTTGCCGCAGCCGGATTCGCCGACCAGACCCAGCGTCTCGCCGCGTCCGATGGTAAACGAAACGTCGTCGACCGCCTTGAGGGGGATCGTCTTCATAAGGCCCGTGCGGACGGGGAAATACTGCTTTAAATTCTTGACTTCGAGCAGGATATCAGACATTTTGTTCCCCTCCTTCCGCCATCAGCTGGTCGCGGACGTTGATCCAGCAGGCCGCTCTGTGGTTTTCGTTGATGGCCATTTCCTCCGGGTGCTCGCTCAAGCAGATCTTCATCGCCGCGTCGCAGCGGGTGCAGAACGCGCAGCCGGCAGGCAGGTTCAGCATGTTGATCGGCGTGCCCGCGATCGGGACAAGTTTCTTTTTCATGTTGTTGACGTTCGGGATGGAGCGAAGTAAGCCCTTCGTGTACTCGTGCTTCGGATTATAGAAGATCTCCCGCGCAGTGCCCCGCTCGCAGATGCGGCCGCCGTACATGACAATGATGTTGTCGCACATGTCGGCAATGACGCCGAGGTCGTGCGTGACAAGAATGACGGCCATGCCGAGCTTTTTCTGCAGATCCTGCATGAGCTCGAGGATCTGCGCCTGAATGGTCACGTCGAGTGCCGTCGTCGGCTCGTCTGCGATGAGAATGTCGGGCTCACAGGCCAGCGCCATAGCGATCATGACTCTCTGCCGCATGCCGCCAGAGAGCTCAAAGGGATACTGCCGGATGCGTTTTTCCGGCTCGTTGATGCCGACGAGCTCGAGCATTTCAATCGCGCGGTCGCGCACCTCTTTTCCCTTGCGGTTCGTATGCAGGCGGATGGCCTCGCCGAGCTGGTTGCCGATCGTGAAGACCGGGTTGAGACTCGTCATGGGGTCCTGGAAGACGATCGAGCAGCATTTGCCTCTAAAGTGGCTCATTTGCTTTTCAGACCATGTCGTGAGGTCCTCGCCCTTGTAGAGGATGCGGCCGCTTTTAATGCTGCCGTTGTCGGCCAGAATCTGCATGACGGAGTACGCGGTGACGGATTTGCCGGAGCCGGACTCGCCGACAATGCCGAGAATTTCGCCGGGGTTGAGGTTAAACGACACGCCGTTAACCGCCTGTACCTCGCCGGAGTCGGTGCGGAATGATGTGTGCAGATCCTGCACGCTCAGAAGATATTGTTCACTCATACCGCTCACCTCTTCAGCTTCGGGTCAAACGCGTCGCGAAGACCGTCGCCCAGCAAGTTCAGGCTCAGAACGATCAGACAGATCATCAGAGCCGGGAAAATCAGCTTATACGGGTACGTCTGAAGTCCCTGCCGCGCAGAGTTTGCAAGCGAGCCCAAAGACGGCATCGGCGCGTTGACGCCAAGGCCGATGAAGCTCAGGTAGCTCTCGGTGAAAATCGCCGACGGAATTTGAAGCGCCGTCGAGACGATGATGACGGAAAGACAGTTGGGCAGAATGTGCTTGCGGATGATCCAGCCAGGCTTTGCGCCGATGGAGCGCGCGGCGAGCACATACTCATTTTCCTTGATCGAGAGGATCTGGCCGCGAATGAGCCGCGCCATGCCGACCCAGTAGAGAAGGCCGAAGACAATGAACATCGAGACCATGTTCGAGCCCAGCGCCGCGAGCGCGGAGCCGGATTTGAACACCAGCACCTGATTGAGGACCGTCGCCAGCAAAATGATGACCAGCATATCGGGAAGCGAATAGATGATATCGACGATACGCATGAGGATGAGGTCGACCTTTCCTCCCGCGTAGCCCGAGATGCTGCCGATGATCATGCCGATGATGAGCACGATGATGCTCGCAAAGAAGCCGATGACGAGCGAGATTCTCGCGCCGTAGATGACGCGGATGAAGTAGTCGCGGCACTGCTCATCGGTTCCCATGATATGCGGGAAGCGCGTGCCGCCCTCGTCGATGAACTTCTGCTCGGCCTTGCTGTAGGCGAAGGGAGCAAGGTTCTTTGCGCCCTTGTCGCGCTTGCCGTTGATGGAGAGGATCTCCTCATAGCCGTAGGGCACGATCATAGGGGCGATGATGATGGTCAGAATGATGGCCACGAGCACAATGATGCTCGCCACAGCCAGCGGGTTTTTAAAGAGCTTGCGCATGCCGTCTTTGAAGAAAGACGTGCTCTGGCTCATGACGTCCTGCTGCCGCTTTTCGTCTTCTGTCGCCTTTTCAAACTTTGAAAGGTCGATCTGTGCGCTGAGTACCTGCTTTTTCGGCGTCTTGTTGGGGTCGAAATTGTCCATATAGCGTCCTCCCTTCTCAGTCGAATTTGATGCGCGGGTCGACGACCTTATACAAAAGGTCGCAGATCACGTTCGCAACGACCATCAGCGTCGCGAGGAAGATCGTCGTCGCCATGATCATGGTGTAGTCGCGGTTGGAGATCGCACTGACGAACTTGCTGCCGATGCCGCCGACGGTGAAGATCGTCTCGATAACCATCGAGCCCGTGATGATGTAGGCGATCTGCGGGCCCGCGTAGGTGATGATCGGAAGCAGCGAATTGCGAAGCGCGTGCTTGAAGATGACCTTCCACTTGGCGACGCCCTTGGCCTTCGCCGTGCGGACATAGTCCTGGCTCAAAGCGTCAAGCATGCTGGACTTTGCAAGCCGCGTCGTATACGCCATCGGGTACGACGCGAGCGCGAGCACAGGAAGCAGGAAGTTGGGGTTATTGGGGTCCCAGACCGGGAACCACGCAAGCTTGATGCAGAACACCAGAAGCAGAAGCGTCGCCAATACGAAGCTCGGCACGGCCGTAAAGAGCGTCGAGAAAAAGACGATGACCCGGTCCGGCCATTTATTGCGCATGAGTGCTGCAAGGCTTCCGAACACCGTCCCGCACACGAGCGCAACGCCGATCGCCATGAGGCCGAGCTTTGCCGAGATCGGGAACGATTCTGCGATGATCTCCTTGATGTCGCGGCCGTTTTTCAGCGACACGCCAAAATCTCCGTGCAGAAGATTTTTCATGTACAAAATGAACTGCTCGCCGACGGGCTTGTCCAGATTGTAGCGCTTGTTCAGCGCCTCGATCGTCGCCGCACTCAGCGCTTTCTCCCGGTTGAACGGTCCGCCCGGGATGGCGTTCATGACGAAAAATGTGATGGCACATATGATAAGTACAGTCAGAATGGCAAGTAAAATACGTTTGACAATATATCTGCCCACATTCTTCACTCCCTTCTGTTTGTTTTCTTTTCCTACCTGCATCCACGTTTTGCGGAGGGTGCAGATATTCTGTTTATTATAACGGAAAGCCTCGGTTTGGTCAATCCTTTTTCGCTGTCTGGCGACATTTTCTAAACACTGCGTTTGCGATTTTGCCGGAGGGGCGGACAAAAAGCGCACCGATTTCTCACATTTTCACAACTCTCCACAATTTTCCGGTTGTGCAATTGTACGCCCCGTGCGGACACGCACTTTTTTCGCCTCCTTACATATTCTGATGGGTACAGGAGGCGATCATATGGACTCACAGGGCACGGTTGTCGTGCGTCTTTCCACATCCAGCGCGCTCATTCCTCTACAGGGCGCAACCGTCACCATCACAAAGACCCGCCCGGACGGCACACAGGAGCTTCTTGCCGTGCGTGTGACGAATTTCGACGGGCTGACAGCCCCCGTCATGGTCGAGACCCCGCCGATGGCCGAGAGCCGGAGCTATCAGAACACATCCATCCCCTATGCTGTGGTCGACATCCGCGTCGAACGCACAGGCTTTGACCGGGTGCTTGTCAAAAACGCGCAGGTTTTTCCGAACACCGAGACGCGGCAGGAGCTCTCGCTCATCCCAACGCCCGATCTTCCAAGCTCGTTTGACCGGACGGAAACCTTCGTCGTGCCGCCGCAGAGCCTTTCGTGAGGTGATCTTATGCCGACCTCTGTCATTCCCTACATTCCCGAGACCATCGTCGTCCATCTGGGCGCGCCGACGCAATTGGCGGCAAATGTGACCGTTCCGTTCACGGACTACATCAAAAACGTCGTTTCGAGCGAAATTTATCCCACATGGGAGCCTGCCGCGCTGGAAGCGAACACACTCGCAATCATTTCCTTTGCCCTCAACCGGTTCTACACCGAGTATTACCGCAGCCGGGGCTATGATTTTGACATCACCTCGTCCACGGCCATCGATCAGAAATACATCGAGGGCCGGAACATCTACGAAAACATTTCCGTCCTCGTCGATGAGATTTTTGACCGGTATTTGCGGCGCGAGGGCTTTGTCGAACCGCTGGCAGCAAAATTCTGCAACGGGGTCACAACAACGTGCGACGGTTTAAGTCAGTGGGGCTCGCAGTACTTAGCTGAAGGCGGCGCGGATGCGTTTTCGATTCTTCGCTCGTACTACGGCAATGTTGAGCTCGTCACGAATGCGCCCGTGCAGGAGCCGTCGCCATCCTACCCCGGAACGCCTCTGCGCCGGGGCGACACAAACGCGGACGTCGCGCTCATCCAGTTCATTCTCAACCGCATCTCTCAGAACTACCCCGCCATCCCGAAGCTTACCGTCGACGGTGTGTTTGGTTCGGCTACCGAAGCCTCTGTGCGCGCGTTCCAGTCGATTTTCGATCTGACGGCGGACGGCATTGTGGGCCCTGCGACGTGGTACAAGATGATTTTACTTTATGTTGCGGTGCAGCGTCTTTCGGAGCTTCAGTCACTCGGGCAGACCTACACGCGCTATAATTGGGAGCTGCCGGAGCCTCTTTCCGTTGGCTCGACCGGAAGCCGGGTGACGTTTTTGCAGTATGTGCTCTCCGTGCTCGCGCAGTTCATTCCGTCCATCCCGGAGGCGAACATCACGGGCACATACTCGGAAAACACGGAGGAAGCTGTCCGCGCGTTTCAGAGCTATGCAGGTCTTCCCGCGACGGGCACCATTGATGACGCGACCTGGAACGCCCTTTACGCGCAGTATTCTGCCATCCGAAGCGAGGTTTTATCGAGCGGTGAGCTGTTTCCCATCACAGAGTCAGATGCGCCCGAAGCCGTGCCTGTTTTCGCCAATACGGAAGCTCCCGCCCCGTCCATCTTCCCGCAGCCTCCCACAGGCGATGCGGCGCAGCGCTATACGGACACCTCGCGCTTTCTGCAATATCCCGCCGGAGGCTTTGCCGCCGGTCAGCAAGATGAGGAGGGCTCTTTATGACGCTTCCGGAAGACTACATAAACCGTCCCGTGCGCAGCCTGCAAACGATGCTGCAAGTCTTATCGAACGTTTTCCCCGCACTTTTAACCGTGAATCCCGACGGAATTTACGGCGAAGCTACCCAAAAAGCGGTCCGTGCGTTCCAGCGCTTTTCGGGTCTTCCCGAGACGGGGATCGCCGAGCAGGAAACCTGGAACGCGCTTGCAAGCTGCTATCTTCGCCACGCGCCGAGCGTCCTGCCGCCGGAGCCCTTGCGCATTGTTTTGCAGCCTGGGCAGGAAATCTCCCCCGGCGAACAGAATCTGCACCTTTTTATCATACAGGCCATGATGGCCGCGCTCGCCGGGCGCTTCTCCAATGCCAATCCCCCGGAGGTCACGGGCGTTTTCGACGCGGCAACCAAAAAAGCAGTTCTGGAATTGCAGGCGCTCTTCGGCCACGCGCAGACCGGCGTGATCGACCGCCGCTTCTGGGCGTATCTTGCGAGGCTTTACACCATCTCCATCAGCGACGGCACGACTTCTGCCTCTTCCGATGCAGCGTTCACTTCTAACAGATATCTGCTGTGAAGCATTCGGGTTCGTGGGCAGCGCCCCCTACTGAAGGTGCGCGGGAATTTCGTTGGGACGGCTTATGGCCGGAGCTTCTGCCAGTCTTTCCTTAAAAAGAGGAAGGTGATGAGCATATCGAGTGCGTACAAAATTGCCCGCAGGCTGCCGCCGAAGAGGAGGCTTGCAATGCACAGAAGCGCGCATGCGCCCGCGGCAACATAAAAGGCGATCCGGCGCTTCGAGATCAAAAACCATACAAGTCCCGCGAGCTTCCCGGCAAACAGAACCGGCACGGCAACATAGAACGCATAATACGCCTCAACGCTCTCGAGCATCACGTCCAGAAGCTTCAGCATATCGGAAAACTCGGGGAAGGATTCCAGCGTCTCTATAAAATACGACTGCGCGTGATAGACCAGCAGCACGCAGCCAAAGGCGAAAACGAGATAGGCCGTAAACACGGCGCACACGATCAGCCAGAAGCACAAAGCCCCGTTCAGGTGCGGCTTTCCCGCCGCATCCAGCCAGACACGCTCGCGCCGGCTCTCCTGCGCGGGCGTTTCATACGCGCCGGGATAGGCGGCGGAGCGGGGTGGAACGTTCTCGGGCTCCGGAATCTGCTGCGCGGGCTTGGTGTAGCGCCTGACGAGCGCGCCGCACTCGGGGCAGATGAGCACGTTGTCGTCTACCTCTTTGCCGCAGTTATAACATTTCTGCATGAAGCATACTCCTTATATAATATACTGAAATATCCTGCCAGTATTGTACCTGCGTTTGTGCGGAAAGTCAAATGCGCGGAAACCGGCACGTGGGAAGCGCATTTTTTGCAAGGTATCGAGCAGTTTTTTGCATTTACATGGCGGGAAATTTCGATATAATAGGGTGCAAATAAACTGGGGAGGGGCGAAGACGATGCGTTTTACGAAAATGAACGGCGCAGGCAACGACTTCATCCTCATAGAAAAAGGATTTTTCCAAAGCTTCTGCATATTCTTCTTCTGTACTGACGATATATACCCCGATGCTCGAACCTCCAGAACATGGTTTTATAACGACAGGAAGGGAAAGACCTGTTAAAGCAAGAGAGCGGTCTTTTGATTTCTTGTGAATGGTAACGCCTGCCGGCGTGTCGATGCCTGCCTGGAGAAAGACTTGTTTTGTCAGTCCTTTATCCATAGCGACGGCGCAGCCGAGAGAATCGGGACCTGTGTAGCGGATACCGAGCAGGTCAAAAGTAGCCTGAAGTTTTCCGTTTTCTCCTTCACCGCCGTGAAGTCCGAGAAATGTGATATCTGCCAGACGACATAATTCAATGACGTTTGGTCCTAAGAAACAGTCGGATTGATCAGGCCGGGATGCTTTTACAGCGGCAAGATCAGGTTCTTCACAACTGATGTTTTTCGCAATCTCAAGACCGTGACCGGGAAGGGTAAATACGTCTTCCAAATGTTCGGGAGCGTGTTCCAGCCCTAAAAATACGTCAAGAAGAAAAGCGTCATGACCTTTTTCGATTAATGTACGGCAGATGCCGGCGGCAGAAGCAAGAGAAACGTCTCTTTCAGTGCTTAGTCCTCCGGCGAGTACGATGATTTTCATAATTGTTTATACTCCTTTGATTTCGAGATATTCGTTTTTGTTTATTTGATTTTCAGATATTCGTTTAGTTTCATTAAATTATAATATGGAACGTTTCGGTTAAGTCGTCTAAGTCGTCGATCTGATATAGATTCATAAGAGAGTTGTTCCTATCGGTTTACGTTATTTAACAGTTCGGTTTTTGTATCATAAAGTCTTTGTGAAAGGTCTACATATACTTTGTGCGGGTTAAAGAGACGCTTTGTCTCATCCCACAGAGTATTTTTCTCCTGTTCGCAGAAAGAGGCAATCTCTTTTACGGACGGAGAAGTGTATTTACATTCACCACGGATAAAGATCGGTTTTAAAATCTCTTTCATTGTATATGTGCCGCCTTCAAGCCGTGTCTTTTTCCATGTGGAATTCGGATCAAAAAGAAGCAGATCTTCAGAAGTATCGTAAGTTTCATCTGCAAAACAGATTAGATCGGCGCGGATTTTTCCTGTATCTTTATCATAAATGCGATAGATCGTTTTGTTTCCGGGATTGGTGATTTTTTCTATATTTTCGGAAATCTTGATTTTCGGAACAAATTCCCCGTCTTTATTTTGGATGGCGGCAAGTTTGTAAACCCCTCCGAATGACGGACAGTCTTTTGATGTGATCAGATTCGTTCCGACACCCCATGAAGTGATGGCAGCTCCCTGAATTTTCAGATCGTTGATCAAAAATTCGTCCAGATCATTTGACGCGGCGATAACTGCGTCAGGAAATCCGGCTTCATCGAGCATTTTCCGTGCCTTTTTGGAAAGGTAGGCAAGATCGCCGGAATCAAGACGGATTCCGTAACTTTTCGGATGGATTCCGGCATCTTTCATTTTCTGAAATACACGGATCGCATTCGGAACACCTGATTTTAATGTGTCGTATGTGTCTACGAGAAGCGTACAGGCGTCAGGATACAGTCTGGCGTATTCTTTAAATGCCGTATATTCGTCAGGAAAACTCATGATCCAGCTGTGTGCATGTGTTCCGAGAACAGGAACGTCAAACATTTTTCCCGCGAGAACATTGGACGTTCCGACACAACCTCCGATCATGGCTGCCCTTGCCCCGTAAAGACCTGCATCAGGTCCCTGGGCGCGGCGCAGACCGAATTCCATCACGCCGTTTCCCTGTGCCGCGTGGACAACGCGGGAAGCCTTTGTTGCGATCAAAGACTGATGGTTGATAATGTTTAAGATCGCGGTTTCGACTAACTGCGCTTCCATGATAGGGGCGATCACTTTCACGAGCGGTTCCCGCGGAAAGATGACGCTGCCTTCAGGAATGGCATAAATATCGCCGCTGAAGTGGAATCCGCTCAAGTAGTGGAGGAAGTCCTCGCTGAACAGTCCGAGTCCCCTTAGATAATCTACGTCTTCATAAGAAAAATTCAAGTTTTTAATATATTCGATCACCTGCTCTAAACCGGCCATGACAGAGTATCCGCCCTTGTTTGGATTTTCGCGGAAAAACACGTCGAAAATGACCGTTTCGTTTGCCTGCGATTCAAAATATCCCTGCATCATTGTCAGTTCGTAAAGATCTGTCAGCAAGGTGAGATTTTGTGCGCTCATGGTTATTCCCTCTTTTCATTGCCATGCATAAGACGAAACGATGAAACTGCTTTCGTCTGTATCGTAAATTTGCAGAGGAAGCAGAAGTGGTTTTTACTGCGGCTTCCGTCTGCCAACGCTCATTATATCACAAGAAAATAAATTTAGAAACGAAAATCTCTTCTGTTATCCTGCTCGATCAGTTTCAGATTTTCCAAAACGACGGCACGCGCTTTCTCATTCGGAACATTGAGAACTTCTCTGTCGATCAGCCGGTCTCCGATTGCCTTTGTCTCAGGAGACGCATAATCCATCAAATATTCTTTCAGTGTCATGAGAGCGTTCGGATGACAGCAGTTTTGGATCTGTCCGCTTTTGCAAAGAGACATAAACCGATCTCCGGTTCTTCCTTCACGATAACATGCGGTACAAAAACTTGGGATGTAATCCATTTCCATAAGCCAGCGGACAACTTCGTCAAGTGTGCGGGTATCGCTGACGTCAAACTGTTCGGATTTGGCATCTTCAGGTTCCGGTTCACAGTCCCCTCCTACGCTGGTTCGTGATCCGCCGCTGATCTGGGAGATTCCAAGATGAAGGACGCGCTCCCGTGTTTTCTGGTTTTCGCGGGTAGAGATAATCATTCCCGTATATGGAACGGCGATTCGGATGCAGGCAACGATCTTGGCAAAAGTATCGTCGTCGATTCCGTTGTCAAACTGATCGGGATCGATATCGTCGGCGTGTTTCAGACGAGGAACGCTGATCGTGTGCGGACCGACTCCGAACGCCGCTTCCAGATGCTCGGCATGCATGAGAAGCCCGGCAAATTCATAGCGGTATTTGTCCAGTCCGAAGAGAACACCCAGACCGACGTCGTCTATGCCGCCTTCCATGGCGCGGTCCATCGCTTCGGTGTGATAGTTGTAGTCGTGTTTTGGTCCGGTCGGATGCAGTTCAAGATAGCTTTCTTTATGGTATGTTTCCTGAAACAAGATGTACGTTCCGATGCCGGCTTCTTTGAGCAGGCGGTAATTTTCCACCGTTGTCGCAGCAATGTTTACATTCACTCGGCGGATCGCTCCGTTTTTATGTTTGATGCTGTAAATCGTTTTGATCGATTCTAAGTAATAGTCCATCGTATTGCGGACAGGATCTTCGCCTGCTTCCAAAGCAAGCCGTTTATGCCCCATGTCCTGAAGTGCGATGACTTCTCTTCGGATCTCTTCCTGAGAGAGCTGTTTCCTCATAATATGTTTGTTTTTCGCGTGGTACGGGCAGTAAGTACAGCCGTTGACACAATAATTTGACAGATAAAGAGGAGCAAACATTACGATTCTGTTTCCGTAGAAATCTTTTTTGATCTGTTCTGCAAGCTTATAGATCTCTTTGTTTTTTTCTTCGTCCGAACAGGCGAGAAGAACTGATGCTTCCCGATGTGTCAGCCCTTTTCGTTTTTTTGCTTTTTCAATGATCGCATCGATCAGTTTCATGTTAGAAATAGGCGCTGTATCTGGATTCACTGACGGTTTCATGTTATTTTTATTCTCATCTGCATAGGCGAGCGTTTCGAGAATTTCTTCATGATTGATAAAATCATCTGCATGTTTTGAATTTACATCGTACATAGTTGAGTCTCCTTTTAATTTTTAATATTATTTTTCGGAATTTTAAATCGTTTTATCTGCTTTCAGACAGGGAAAATGTTTCGGATGAAAGTGCTTTTTATATGTTCAGGGAATCTCCTCTGGAAACTGTGATTTCATATCCGATATTTTGTATTCTCTGCTTTAAAGAACGAAGGCTTTCGGCGGCTTCGTCACCGGTGCACAGTTTACTGTCGTAAAGTAAATATTTTTCTCTCACCTGCGGCGGAGAAAGATTCGGCATGATCACGTTCGCTCCGGCAAGAATTCCCTTTTCGCGGCCGTCGGAATCAATCGTGCCAAGAGCGGTCGTGGCAGGGAGAAGGACTTTCGGAAGAAGCAGACGGATCAATCCGA
>ENA-ORRL01002417-ORRL01002417.1-human-gut-metagenome-genome-assembly--contig:-NODE-2417-length-11175-cov-2.910612_pt1 | contig 11175 bp, 9 predicted proteins | sample MGYA00242175_ERZ509134 | MGnify/ENA primary metagenome ERZ509134 (study PRJEB26280, sample SAMEA2338660) | human gut metagenome | biome: human gut; feature: human-associated habitat; material: faeces... | reverse complement strand
AGGTGTAGCCCGTCATTGCAAGCTCGGGAAATGCGGCAAGCCGAACCCCGTGTGCCGCGGCGCGGTGCAGCGCGGCAATTATAGCATCGGCGTTGGCTTTCGGGTCTGCAAGCACAACTTTCGGTGAACATGCAGCAACTTTGATGAATCCGTCCTTCATATTTTTTTCTGCCCGCCCGCACCGGTTCGGCATCGGGGAGCGACCTTTCAATTTTTTAAAATTTTATAACTGTTTTTAAACATTTTGCGGTTTTTCGCCCGCGAGAACATCACACGGCAGTTCCCTGCGGGCAGACAGAGCTCCGCAAACCGCTGCATCCGTCCCGCAAACGTCGGAAGGTTTTGCGGACCCGAAAAGTCGGCTTGGAGAACAGTTTGTGCAGCTTTGCGGAAAATAAAACTCTTCCACCGAATACATTATAGCACATCGAGGTCGAAATGGTAGCCCCTTTTCAGGAAATGTTCGATTTTTTTTGATTTCCGCACACAAAACGCTGACCTGAGGAATTTTGGAAAGGAGAAATAAAAAAATGCATTTCAAAACGAAAGGAAAAGGCTCAAAAAAAGTCCGCCTTCGGGAAGGATCCTTTCCCAAAGGCGGAACAATTTATCTGAAAACCTGCACGCAGCAGGTTGTTTCGATATTGCACCCCGCTTTAATGTGCGGCGGTGCGTTTTGGTTGTTCAAGCATAATCAGCGACTGCATTATTCGGCGGTTTTTGTCGTGCTGCGCTGGCCGAGAGTTACGGAAACATCGATTTGCGAATTGCTGCGCAGAATGGTGAGCGTCACGGTGTCGCCGACTTTGAACTTGCTGACAGCGATGTAAAGTTCGTCGGAGCTTGAGACCGTGTCGCCGTTGACAGCCATGATAACATCATCCTTTTTCAGTCCTGCCTGCTGAGCCGCACTGCCGTCTTCAACGGATACAATGCAGGGATAGGTGTAAGCACTGGTGAAGAATCCGTAACCGGAGAGGGAAACATCCTGAGTGGAGACACCGAGATAGGGACGGCCGACAACAAAGCCGTAGTCCATAAGGCTGCCGATAACTTCACGGGCAAGCGTGGAGGGGATTGCAAAGCCAAGGCCTTCAATACCGCTGCCGCTGCTCTTTGCATTCACAATGCCGATGAGAGTGCCGTCCGATTCACGGAACAGTCCGCCGCCGGAGTTGCCCTGGTTGATTGCGGCATCTGTCTGGAGCAGGGTCATGGTCACGTTGTCAATGGTAATGCTCCTGTCAAGGCCGCTGATGGAACCGCGTGTGTATGTGTTGGAAAGCTGGCCGAGTGCGTTGCCGATTGCAAACACGTCTTCACCGACGCTGAGCGTTGAGGAATCGCCGAATTTGGCGTAAGAGAGATTGTAGGCATTGATTTTGATAACCGCAAGGTCGGTCACGCTGTCGGTGCCGACAAGAGTTGCTTCGTAGTCATTGCCGTTGTCAAGGTAGACGAAAATTTTCTGTGCGCCCTCAACAACATGGTTGCAGGTCACGATATAGCCGTCCGCCGAAATGATGACTCCGGAGCCCGAACCTGCAAGCACACTCTTGTGCCCGCTCTGCGCCGTGACGTCGATGCTGACAACGGAGGACATGCAGTTTTCAATGGTTTTGTATTCCGAATCGGGTCGGGCCGAACTGCCGGCGTAAGAAAGCTTGTCAGAAGGAAGGTCGCCGGTCTTGTCGCCTGATGAACCGACGGTGCCGTTTGAGCCGGAAGGTGCCGATGTTGCTTGGACGGAAGCGTTCTTTTCGGTCTGTGAGGCAGAAAGCGAATTGTTGATAAACTTGGCGCCGGCAACGATACCGACGGTCAAAAGGGCAACTATGAGAAGGCACGCAACGGCTGCGCCGATGGGCATCCTGATTTTTCTTTTCTCTTCCATGATGTTACACTCCTTTAATTAATAATGATAGTGAAAAGAGCTGGGAGTAAACATTGTTCATGCTGCTCCGCGGGTAAAACCCGTTGAACAGTCCGCCGCCGCATCCCTGTCGGAGCACCCTTGCGGGGCTGTTCGCCGGCCCGATTCTTTTCATGCTCCTATTATAACACGCGAATGCGGCAATTTTGGTTGCCTATCGGTGTATATTGCCTGACAGAATATGTACCTATTTTGTCATTCACCGCGAATATGCCGCTGATTGACCGAAAAAAGAATATTGTGACAAAGTGCGCATCTCGATATGTCAAATAAAAAAAGTACTTGAAACTTTGCTTAAAAGGCAATATAATATAAATGCACCAACCAACAAAGGAGCGTACAAAGTACTATGTCAGTCAAACAGCAGATACTGATTTGCGATGATCAGCATATCATTCACGAAACACTCGGCGTCTACCTCAGAAACGAGGGATTCGAGTGCATTTCGGCATTTGACGGCGAACAGGCGATTGAAGAATTCAACCGCAAAAAGCCGAACCTTGTTATTCTTGATCTCATGATGCCCAAAAAAAGCGGAATGGACGTTTGCCGCGAGATTCGCCAGAACAGCAGTGTTCCGATTATAATGCTGACGGCGAAATCCGAGGAGATCGACCGCGTGCTCGGGCTTGAGCTCGGTGCGGACGATTACATTGTAAAGCCCTTCAGCGCGCGTGAAGTTGTTGCAAGGGTCAAGGCCGTTCTGCGCAGGTATTCAATGCAGGAAACGGAACCCGCAAAGATTCTGCATTACGGAAACCTTGAAATCAATATAAATAACTACGACGTAAGGCTGAACGGCGAAAGACTGCCGCTCACCCCGAAAGAAGTCGAGATCCTTCAGCTGCTTGCCTCACATCCCGGAAAGGTTTTTTCGCGCGAAAAGATCCTTTCAATCGTATGGGGCTATGAATATTACGGCGATACGCGCGCCGTTGACACTCAGATTAAGCGCATTCGCCAGAAGCTGCAGTCTGCGGACGATTGCGGATGGGAGATAAAAACCGTTTACGGTGTCGGCTACAGGTTTGAGGCATACGGCGATCCCGATGACAGACAGGACAACGAGGAACGCAAAAAACTGCCCGAAACGCCGAAGGCATACGATTTCGTTGAAGAAAAGCCGACGGAATGAAACGGACAGATTTTGCCCTTTTGAACCGTTTTGCAAAAATGAAAATGAACTTCAGGGCGAACCCGAAAGGCTGAAACGCTGCGGGTTCGCCTGCTGATGTTTTTTCCGAAATGCGTGTGCGGCGTGTTTCAGCACGGCCCCGCAGAAAACGAGAGATATGAAAAGATCAAGCCTGTTCAGAATAATTCTTTATATTGTGTGCGCAATCACGGTGCTGCTCGTGATACTTGTTGCGTGCCTTTTTTCCGTTGTCGGGCATGAAATGTACGCCGGAATGAAAATTGACGAACTGAAGCCGAAAGCGCAGTCAATATCACAGCGCGTGACAAAGCTGTATGAATCAAACACGGACAAACGCACGCTTGCGAGGATGCTGCATCTCGGCGAATTTTCCGCATCGGATGCAACAATTTACATAATCGAACCTAACGGTGAGGTTGTTACAACGGCAGAACAGGATGAGTACGACCAAAGCGTTGAAACCGTCCGCCGCTGCTTCCAAACGGTCATTCAGGGGGAAGAAATTGCTCTTCCGTCAACCGATATAGGAATTGTTGTCGGCACGCCGGTGTATTCCGATTCGGGTGATATAATCGGTTCCGTGATACTTGTTGTCGGTTCAAAACAGGCTGAAAGCACGCTTGCAAAGCTTGCGGTGGAACTCGGCCTTGCAATGCTCGGCATTGCACTTTTGATGCTTATTCCGATAGTTATCATATTCAGCAAGGTAACAAAGCCCATTCGGCACGTTTCAAACGTTGCGCTGCAAATGGCGGGGGGAGACTTGACCGTTCGCGCCAAGGAAGAGGGAAGCAACGAATCGCGTCACCTTGCGCAATCGTTCAATATTCTTGCGGAAGCTCTTCAAAACAATATTGACAGCCTTGTTGTTGAGCGCAACAGGCTGCGCACCGTGCTTGACGGCATCGGCGAGGGCATTATTTCCGTGGATAAAACGGGCGTTGTCACGCATTACAACTCCGCTTCCGTGCAGCTTTTGGGCGGGAAGGAAAATACCCACCCCGCAGCGGCGGCCGGTTATCCGAAAATTGCTGCCGTGGCGATAGAAGCTCTTGATACGGACGAAGTGCGCAACTGTGATTTCACGATCGGCGAAAGGATGCTACGCATTGCGGCAACCCCGATTCACGAGGAGAACGGTTCGCTTTTCGGTGCGGTTGTGCTGATAACGGACGTTACCGAAAGCGAGAGACTTGAACAGACGCGAAAGGACTATGTTGCAAACGTCAGCCATGAGCTGCGCACGCCGCTTGCATCCATTCGAAGCCTTGCGGATGCGCTTAACGACGGAATGGTGCAGGATGAAAAAGACAGAAAACGTTACTACGGCTATATCTTGCGCGAATCGATACGCCTTTCAAACCTTATCAACGACCTGCTTGAACTTTCAAGGCTTCAGAGCGGCGGCGTTGCGTTCTCAAAGGGACGGGTTGAACTTTATGAAATTGCATACGATGTTGCGGACAGGATGAACGATGCGGCGGCACAGCGCGGCAAAAGCGTGCGGCTTGAAGCTCCCGAGGGTGAATACTATGCATACACAAATGCCGACCGCATTGAGCAGGTGCTCATAGCATTGGTTGACAATGCGATAAAACACGGCACGGACGGCTGCACGGTCAGTGTGAACCTTTTCGAAAATGCGGAAAAGAATCGCTATGAGTTTGTTGTCAGCAATCCCGCGGAAGTCGATCCTGCCGACCTTGAACATCTGTTTGAACGATTCTACAAAGCGGATCATGCGCACACGGGTGACGGCACCGGACTCGGCCTTGCGATAGTTTCAGAGGTGCTTAACCTTTTGGGCGAAAAAATCGATATCGAGTACGAGAACGGAATCATTGCGTTCCGTTTCACGGCCGAAAAATGCAGCACGCCGAAAAAACACCGCGCCTTGCAGAAGGCGGAGAATAAAAATGAGGACGGGGAACCGACGGCCTGAGACGGAGGGGTCGGAACGGAATGAAATGATTATTTCGGATATTTCATCGGAAGAAACAAAAATGCAGACAGAGGGCATTGAATCCTGCGGACTTTTTGCAAACGGCGGAAAATCATGCAGGCTTTGCCCGCTTGAGTGCGGGGTTAACCGTGCGGAACATGCGGGCGTATGCGGTGTGGGCGGATTTGCAGCGGAAAGCCTCGGAAACAGGAACCCGTACGAAACCGCGCTCATTGCAAGAGCGGCGCGGCATTACTGCGAGGAACCGCCGATTTCCGGCGCGGAAGGCAGCGGCGCGATCTTCTTTTCGGGCTGCAATATGGGCTGCATTTTTTGCCAGAATATGGACATCAGCCAATCTGCAAAGGGCGTTGTGAAGGATGCGGGGGAGCTTGCGGACATAATGCTGCGCCTGCAGGAACTCGGCTCGAACAATATCAATTTGGTCACTCCCGCACCGCATGTGCGCATGATTGCAAAAGCCGTTCCGCTTGCACGGATGCGGGGATTGCGCATTCCGATAGTTTACAACACGAATGCTTACGAAAAGGTTGAAGCTCTGCGCCTTATGGAGGGGCTTGTTGACATCTATCTTCCGGATTTGAAATACGTAAGCTCCGCAGCCGCAAAAAAATACAGCCGAAGAGAGGACTACTTTTCCGCTGCCGCTGCCGCCGTGCGGGAAATGCAGCGTCAGTGCGGGGTTTTGCAGATCGATAAGAACGGAATTGCAAAGCGCGGAATGATCGTTCGCCATCTTGTTCTGCCCGGTTCGGTGGATGAAGCGCGCGGAGTGCTGGATTTTATCAGGGAGAATCTTCCTCTCGAAACACATATTTCACTGATGAGCCAGTATACACCGATGTTTGAGCTTCAGCCCCCGCTTAACAGAAGGCTCCTGAAGCGCGAATACAAAAGGGCCGTTGATTATGCACTTTCCCTCGGATTCGAAAACATCTACACGCAAAGCCTTTCATCCGCAAGCGCGGAATTCACTCCGGAGTTTAACGGCTTTTTCGAGTGATATGCGAGCGGAGAGAACGCATTGCGAATATAAAAAAGCGAATAATAACTGTTGTATACTGCCGTGAATGCGCATGACGCACACTCGCGGTTTTTGATTTTTGCGGAATGCAGGCGGCAAAAGGCGCATAAACTGCGGCATGAACGGATTTCAAAAAACAATTGCGGCTGTGCTGCTGGCGGCCGTGCTGCTGTTTATGATCTATCTGCCGAAATGTGCGGGAAAGATGCTTGAACGGGATCAATATCGCGAATGGCTCGAACCGGAGGAGGAGGAATTTTCGGGCGTTATAAACGTTTGGCATGTTGTCGGATTCAAGCCGTATATGGGCAGTGTGGGAGCATGGCTCAAAAAAATTGCGGACAGAGCGGAACGACGGCATTTCGGTGTTTATTTTGAGGTTGAATCGATTTCGGAAGCGGAAGCGGAATCGAGGCTTCAAAACGGAGAATTTCCGGACGTGATAAGCTTTCCTGCCGGTTTTTTGAACGGCAGGGAGCTTCGAATCATGAACGGAACAGAGATTTTCGGTATCGACGGCACGGCTGTGGATTTCGGTGACGGATACGGGGCCGGGGAGCTGCCGGCGGGCTTTGACTGCGGCATGGACGGGCGGACGCTGCGCGCACTTCCGTTTGCGGCGGGCTGCAAGCTTGCGCTGTTTTATCCGGAAAGGGTTACTGCGGCGGAAATGACCGAAATACTGAAACCTATTGCGGAGAACGGCGAAAGCAAAGCCGGTGCCGATTCTTGTTCAAACGACGGATTCGGGATCGAGGCAGGGAAGTTTGAACGGAGCAGCGTTGATGAATTTAAAAAGGGCAAGGGGGATTTCTGCATCGGTGATGCGCGCGCGGCGGGAGATATGGAAAGACTTGCTGCCGCAAACAAGGCAAAATATTTCGAGGTGCTGCCCTTTTGCAATGAAACGGACGAGGTGCAGTTTGTGGGAATTTCGGCGAAAACGGAGCGCGAAAAAATGGGCTGCATTTCGGAATTTATTGCAGATATGCTTTCCGCTGCGCGGCAGAGCGAGCTTTGCACATTGGGACTTATGCCGATGAACCCTGCGGCGGAGAAAAAGTTTGAACAGTCCTTTTTGACGGAAGCATACGGGCTTTTGAGCGAGAGCATCCTTAACCTCCCGAACGCTTTTACCGGTGCAGCGGCGCGGAGAGCCGCTTTTTGACAAACGCCCGCCCGTTTAAGACGTTCTCAAAAAAAGATGAGGACGAAAAACCTTTACAAACGCCTGTTTTTGCTGTAAAATACAACATGGGGATTTGTGCCGCGGCATTCATTCCGGAACGGGAAGCATTTGAACGCGATCCCCGAAACAGGAGGAGAGGAAACGGGATTTTTAATGGAAAAAAACGATATGCTTGCAAGGGCTCTCGGAAATCTGCCGTTCAGGCGGAATGTTCGGGCGCGGGAATTCACAACTTTCCGCATCGGAGGTCCCGTAACTTTTTTTGCGGAGCCGAAGGATGCGGACGAGCTTTGCGCAATGCTTTCTGCGGCGCGGAGCTGCGATTACCCTGTGTATATTATCGGCAACGGCAGCAATCTTCTCGTTTCCGACAGCGGCGTTGAGGCTCTGTTCATCCGAATCGGTGCGCGCATGGCGGGCGTCGGGTTTGACGGAACAAGGCTGAAATGCGGAGCGGGTGCACTGCTCTGCACGGCTGCAAAGGCGGCCGTCGCCGAGGGACTTGCGGGGCTTGAATGGGCAGCGGGCATCCCGGGCACGGTCGGCGGTGCGGTTGCAATGAATGCAGGTGCATACGGCGGGGAGATAAAACAGGTGCTGAAAAGCGTCACCGTTGTTGAATGCGGACGCATTGCAAAAAAAATCGTTCATGCGGGCGACCTTGGGTACAGAAGCTCTGTTTACGCCTTTCCGAATGCCGTTGTTGCGGGAGCGGAGTTTGAACTTGCTGTTGATGCCGACGGGGAAGCTCGGAGCAGAATGGAGGAATTCAATATGCGCCGCAAAGAAAAGCAGCCGCTTGAGTATCCTTCCGCAGGAAGCACTTTTAAACGGCCCGAGGGGCATTTCGCAGGTGCGTTGATAGAACAAAGGCACAAGAATCGGCGGGGCGGAAGTCAGCCCGAAGCATGCGGGGTTCATCGTCAATTGCGGCGGAGCAACATGCGCGGATGTGCTTAACCTGATTGACCTTGTGCGCGAACGCGTATATAAAGAATTCGGTGTTCTGCTTGAGCCGGAGATTAAAATTATTAAATAAAATTCGAGTACAACAATATAAACAAAAACGGAAAACATACATCGGGATAAAACTGAGGAAAACAGAATGTATATTTTAATCGTCACAGGGCTTTCGGGTGCGGGAAAATCTCAAGTTCTCGGCATTCTTGAGGATATGGGCTTTGTATGCGCAGATAATATGCCCTGTCAGCTTGCAAAACAATACATTGAGCTTTGCAGCAGCAGCGAAAACAACATCGAACGCGTCGCGCTTGTTATCGACAGCCGCGAATCGGTGTTCGGCTACAATCCGCTCAACACTTATGATGAACTGCGCCGGCTTGAATGTCCGTACGAAATAATGTTCCTTGAGTGCGAGGACAGCGTGCTTGTGCGCCGATACAGCGAAACGCGCCGCCGCCACCCGATGAATGACGATGTCGGCATAGGCATTCAAACCGAACGCGAAATTCTAATCCCGTTGAAGGAGAAGGCGAATTATATCGTTGACACGACGAACATGCGGCTGAACGAGCTTCGAAAAACGGTTGAGGATATTTTAATGCGGGGAAAGAATATTCCGCTCAGACTGATAATTTCAAGTTTCGGCTTTAAACGCGGAATTCCGAAAAATGCGGATTTTATCTTCGATATGCGCTACACCGCAAACCCGTTCTACATTGAAGAGCTGCGCTGCAAATCCGGCAGGGATGAAGAGGTTCGCCGATTTATTTTTTCCGATGCAAATGTTCGCAGGCAGCTGAACATGATAGAAAACATGCTGGATCTTGTGATTCCGGAGTTTATAAAGCAGGGCAAGCGGCGGCTTATGGTTGCGTTCGGATGCACGGGCGGCAGGCATCGTTCCGTTGCGATGGCGGAAGCACTTCACGACAGAATGAAAGACAAATGCTCCGTTCTGCTTGAGCATCGGGATCTTGTTTCCGAAGCGGATGACATAAGAACGCGGTTTGAACCGAAATAAACAGCATTGAGATAAATATTGCGGCGGCGAATAAAAAAGCGCATCGCAAAGGGCGGCACGAACGTGCACATTTGAAATGAACGAAAAAAAACACAACAGCAAAATCGACGGCAGCGGTTTTAAAACCGAAAATGCAAAAAAAACGGCGGAACAGAGCGAACACGAATGCCCGTCGTTCTCTGCCGGAGTAAAAAAGGAAATTTCGGAGCAGAAAATAAAGCGTGAGGCCGATGCGCACGCGCTTTTAAGCGCATTCACTCTGAGCATCGGTGCGCTGAAACTGATGCCGGCGAAGCGGCGCTGGGGTGTGCACTATGTGCTTGAAAGCGAAGCGGCGCTGAGCCTTGTTTCCAAGCTGGCGGCACAGTATTTCGGGCTTGAAAGCCAATTGAACCGCGTTAAGCACGAGCGATTGAATGCGGAATACTGCGAACTCCTGCTCCACGGGAACGGTATTGATGATTTTTTGACGGCGACCGGGCTTGTGAGCTTTGATGCGGAGGGCGAAAAGAGTTATGAGCCGCATGTTCCGAAGAGTGTTATCGAAACAGAGATGCAGCGGCGCGCATTTATTCGCGGGCTGTTCCTTGCCTGCGGTTCGGTGTCGGAACCAAAAAAAGCATATCACTGTGAGCTTGTGTTCAAAAATGCCGAGCTTGCAATGTTTTCAAAACGGATGATCTCCGATTTCGGAATTCGTATCAAGTGCACCGAACGCAAGGGCAGCATTGTGCTGTACATCAAAGAATCGGAGACACTGTCGGATTTTCTTGCACTTGCCGGGGCATCGGATGCAGTGATGGTGCTTAACGAACAGCGGATCGTGCGCCAACTCAACAACACTGTGAACAGGGGCGTGAACTGCATAAATGCAAACATTGAGAAGGCAACGCGCACGGCAATGAAGCAGGCGGAGGATATTCGCCTTGTTCTGAGCGTTGTCGGCGCGGAGAATCTTCCGCCGCCGCTTCGCATTGTCGCGGAAGCGAGGCTCAACAATTTTGAAATGCCGCTGTCCGAACTTGCGGAGGAAATAGGCATCGGAAGATCCGCCGCAAATTATCGCCTCAGAAAGCTGTGCGAAATGGCGGAAGACATACGGACGGAAATGCCGGACTGATTCAGTGGGGGCGGTTTCCGCGTTTTCCGCAAACAGTGCGGCATGGGGAAAAGGTTCATCGGCACAAAGGAGGAAAGAATGGGTTTTACGCATCTTCATGTTCACACCGAATACAGCCTGCTGGACGGCGCGGCGCGGATACGCGAGCTTGTTTCGCGTGCAAAGGAATTGGGCATGGATTCGCTTGCGATAACGGATCACGGCAATATGTACGGCGCGATAGCATTTTATAAAGAGTGCATGAAACAGGGGATAAAGCCTGTTATAGGCATGGAAACCTATGTTGCGCCGAATTCAATTTACGAAAAACAGGGCACGAGAGAAAACGGCCACCTTGTGCTTTTATGCAAAAACGAAACGGGGTACAAAAACCTTATCAAACTGTCCTCAATTGCGTTTGTGGACGGTTTTTATTATCGGCCGCGCATTGACTATAATTTGCTGGAAAAGCATTGTGAGGGGCTTGTATGCCTTTCGGCATGTCTTGCGGGCGATATTCCGCAGCTTCTGCTGATGAACAGATATGATGAAGCGCGCCGCCTTGCAAAACGCCTTCAGGGTATGTTCGGCGATGATTTTTACATTGAGCTGCAAAATCACGGAATTCCGGAGCAGCTTATAGTTCTTCCGCGTTTGGATGCGCTTGCAAAGGAACTCGGAATAAAGACTGTTGCAACAAACGATATTCACTATGTCCGAAAGGAGGATGCGGAGGCGCAGGATGTTCTGCTCTGCATTCAAACGGGGCATTTTGTGGACGAAACCAACCGAATGCGGATGCAGGCGGATGAATTCTATCTCAAATC
>ENA-ORRL01002415-ORRL01002415.1-human-gut-metagenome-genome-assembly--contig:-NODE-2415-length-11184-cov-6.865307_pt1 | contig 11184 bp, 9 predicted proteins | sample MGYA00242175_ERZ509134 | MGnify/ENA primary metagenome ERZ509134 (study PRJEB26280, sample SAMEA2338660) | human gut metagenome | biome: human gut; feature: human-associated habitat; material: faeces... | reverse complement strand
TACAGCACGTATTCGTAGTGGGGCCGGTTTATAAACGCAGCCAAAAGCCGGGAATAACGGCGCCCGAAACCGAAATCCTGTAAAATGAACCGGATATTGTTGCTTTGCCGCTGCAGAAGAAATGCAGGCCGTATAGATTGTAATTCCTTCGAATGTGCGGGAGATTTGTATGTCGCAGGACGGATCTATGATCGAGATAGGCTCTTCGTTTGTGCGGGGTTTTCGGAAATTCAATGTAGAGCGATCCGCTATTTTAAGTAATCCGGCTCTTCGGGACGGAAGTGATTCGTGATATGGTTCGGGAGCGGAATGTCACTTGGGAAATACAGGAGCGATAATCGGCAAAACGGGATGGGACGGAGTTCAGATCCGAATGCGATTTTTGGAGGGTTGAAATAGTCCCAAACGATAAACAACGAAGTTTTTGCGTATGCGGCGAAGGGATCAGGGGTTTCCTCTGTCGTAGTATCGCACTGTCCTATCAATATCTATAGAGTATTGTATTGCCGGCGGAATTCGTCTGTACTACACTTTTGCTTCCTGCGGATGGATTTCCCTGACTATTCGGCCTCCTTGGAGGCGGCGCTTGGGTTAAGGACTGCGATACCGATCGTGTTGCCGGTAGGGATCGTGCTCCGGGGGAGGGGTGAGTCAAGAACTGGATGCCGGTCTGGAAACGTGTACCCGGTGGAACGGATTACTTCCGTTCGTTTCCGATGTTATGCTTTAAGGCCCGGAGCTGTGCTTGCATGCGGTGAGGACCTTGGTTCGCGGATGAAATCGCGGGTACGGGATCCCGAATGTTCTGTCGCTGCGGTTGGATCCCATATTTCAGCCGAAGATAATGGTTGGAGTTATATGAGGTCCGGATCGTTTTCGCAGACAGGGACGGATTCGTCGTAGAATTGTTGGTGTCTTCCTGCTGTGGGAATAACGGGCGGTTTCCTGGGCGCTTGATTGGTCGGTGTCGTGGTGAGGAAGTGGAGTGCCGGGAGCATGGTTTCGCAAGATAATAACCATGTTAGCTCGATCCGGTGAAGCCGGCTTCATTTGAATTCGGGGTTCTCTAAATCCGGCTTGTCAGTAGGCGCAGGGGCGCTGTATGCGGAGTGATTTCGGTCCATTGCGTCGATGCGGGCAACAACCAGGTTTCGCCCTGCCGGACATCGATTCGATTGCCTTCGTTGTCGGTCAATGAACCACTCCCCTGAAGCAGAACTATTGCCACGAAAGAGTCCGTTGCCGACCAGTCGCAGCGTGTTCGTGCGGTCAGGGTATATAGCGACGTAGTAAAGTAAGGCGTGGTGACAAGCCGGACTTCCTGATTGTTCTCCGGAGCGTACGTTATGCGGCTGTTTTCGGAAGATTCGAAATCGATCGCTTCGCGTGCCAATTCGGTATGCAACTCCCGGGAATTGCCCGCTGCATCCCGCCGGTCGAAATCGTAGATCCGGTAGGTGATGTCCGAACTTTGCTGGATCTCGACGATGAAGGACCCCTTTCCGATGCTGTGCACCCGTCCTGCCGGCAGATAAAAGACGTCGCCCGATGCGATTGCCTGGCGATTCAAAACGTCGGTCAATGTATTGTCGGCAACGCGACGTTCGTACTCCGCCGGTGCGATCGGACGGGAGAATCCGGTCAGTAACGAAGCGCCCGGTTCCGCTTCCAGCACGTACCACATCTCGCATTTCCCGCTTTTCCCGTGGCGCTTTCGTGCCAGTTCGTCGTCCGGGTGTACCTGGATCGAAAGATCTTCCCGGGCATCTATGAATTTTACCAACAAGGGAAATTCCTGCCCGAAACGGGCATAGTTGGCTTTGCCCAGAAGCTCTGCGCCGAAGCGTCCGATCAGCTCGGGCAGGGTGCTTCCGGTCCACGGCCCTTCCGCCACCACCGATTCCGAGCCGGGCATGCCGGAAAGTTCCCAGCTTTCGCCTACACGGGAGAGCTCGGATGCGAGTTCCTTGTAGGGGATGATGCGTTCGCCGCCCCAGAGGGTCTGCTTCAGAATCGGATGAAATTTGAGGGGACGCAATGCTTCAGGTCTTAATTTGTTCCTACAAATATACTATTTTTCGGCAAGCAAAAGCTTTCTGCGACGAGAAAATGAAACGGGAAGCCGGTGTATTTGCAACTGGGTTGCAAGGAAAATGCACTATATTTGACACCAAAGAAGAATAAAAGCATTATGAAAAGTCAAACGAATGGTCGCGGCTGCGCCGCTTGCGATGCAGGTCCTGACCACGACCGTCATTCGCAAAGCTATTGGATGCCCGTTGCGTCGGCCGTGTTATTTGCGGCGGGACTCGTCATGCAATATACCGGTGTCGAATTTTTCGCATCTTCCGCAGTACGGTTCTGCTGGTACCTCGCAGCTTATTTTCCGGTAGGGCTTCCTGTGCTCCGGGAGGCATGGAACGGTATGCGGCAGCGGGATTTCTTTACGGAATATACGCTGATGAGCCTCGCTGCCATCGGTGCTTTCTATATCGGAGAGTATCCCGAGGGGGTTGCCGTGATGTTGTTTTATTCGATCGGAGAGGCGTTGCAGGAGCGTGCCGTGGAGCGGGCGCGGCGGAATATTCGTGCGCTCGTCGATATCCGGCCCGAACAGGCGAACGTTTTGGTGGAAGGGAAACCGGTGGCTATGCCCGCTGCGCAGGTCGTGCCGGGCCGGACGATCGAGGTGCTTCCGGGGGGACGTGTCCCTCTGGACGGCGTTTTGCTGTCCGAGGCGGCCCCGTTCAATACGGCGGCGCTGACCGGAGAGAGTACGCCGCGGACGATCTGTAAGGGAGATGAGGTGTTGGCGGGTATGATCTCTTCGCAGCATCCGGTTCGTATCGAAGTGACGCGCCCGTATGGGGAGAGCGCCCTTTCGCGGATTCTCTCCATGGTCGAAGAAGCTGCGGCGCGCAAGGCTCCCGCCGAATTGTTCATCCGCCGTTTCGCCCGGATTTATACTCCCGTAGTGACGGGATTGGCCGTGCTGATCGTCGCTTTGCCCGGATTGTGGTCGCTCCTGCACGGAGGCTTCGCCTATTCGTTCGACGAATGGTTGTCCCGGGCCCTGGTATTTCTGGTGGCCTCTTGTCCTTGTGCGCTGGTTATCAGTATTCCGCTGGGCTATTTCAGCGGTATCGGCGTTGCTTCGAAGGCCGGCGTGCTCTTTAAGGGCGGCAGTTATCTGGATGCCATTGCGCGGGTCAATACCGTGGTTTTCGACAAGACCGGCACGCTGACCGAGGGTTTGTTCGAAGTCCGGGAGGTGCATGTTGCTCCGGGCGTGAATTCCGGGGAGCTGCTCGGATGGGTCGCTTCGGCCGAGCGGACCAGTACGCACCCGGTGGCCCGGGCAGTCGTGCAGTATGCCGAGAGGGAGGGTGTCGCTCTTCTCGCTTCGGAGGGCGCAGCTGAAATCGCCGGACACGGCATTCGGGCCGAATTCGACGGGAAACAGTTGTTGGTGGGCAATACGCGTCTGATGGCTCGCTTCGGCGTGGAATATCCGTCGGAGGTCGATGCGATTCCCGAGACGATCGTCGTATGTGCGCTCGACGGCCGGTATGCGGGCTATCTCGTGATTGCGGACAAGCCCAAGGAGGATGCCGCGCGTGCCGTGGCGGAATTGAAGTCGCTCGGAATCGAGGATATTCGGATTTTGTCGGGCGACCGGGAGGCGCTGGTGGCGAATTTGGGCCGCAGGCTGGGCGTTTCCGAGGCCCGGGGGGATCTCCTGCCCGAAGGTAAGATGGAGATACTCGAGGCGCTGCGCGGAGAGCCCGGCAAAGTCACGGCTTTCGTCGGCGACGGATTCAACGACGCTCCGGCTCTCGCGACGAGCGATGTCGGGGTGGCGATGGGGGCTTTGGGCAGCGACGCAGCCATCGAAACGGCCGACGTGGTGATCCAGTCCGACCAGCCTTCGCGTCTGCCTGCGGCGATCCGTATCGGACGTCTTACGCACCGCATCGTGCGGCAGAATATCCTGCTGGCGATCGGGGTGAAGGTCGTCGTGCTGACGTTGGGCGCACTCGGCATCGCAACCATGTGGGAAGCGGTTTTCGCCGATGTAGGCGTCACTCTGCTTGCGGTTCTGAATGCCGTGAGGGCTTCCAATCGTCGTTTTTAATGCGTATCTTGCACCTATGAACGAAAACGAATACATTTCCAGCCTCAAGGCCCGCGATATCCGTCCTACGGCGCTGCGGGTGTTGATTCTGCGTACGATGGCCGGATTCGACCGGGCTTTCAGTCTCGCGGATCTCGAAGAGGAGCTTGATACGGTGGATAAATCGACTCTTTTCCGTACGCTCACTCTTTTTCTGGCGCATCACTTGGTGCACGGCATCGACGACGGTACCGGTTCGCTCAAATATGCGCTTTGCAGCAGCGATTGCGATTGTGAAATCGACGACCTGCATACCCATTTCTATTGCACGCATTGCCGGCGTACCTTTTGCCTGCGAGGGGTGGCTGTTCCGCAGGTGGGTCTGCCGGACGGATTTTCGGCCGAAACGATCAATTTCGTTATCAAGGGGATCTGCGCCGACTGTTCGGGGCGGAACTGACAGGATGGATCGAGGCGGCTTGTCTGAACGACGAAGCCCCGTCCGCCCCGGTCGGAAACGGTCAATTAAAGGTCCGGGAATTTCCGGAGGCTCCTTTTCCGCAGCGGATGTCAGCAGGTGGCGAGCCAGTTGCGGATCAGCGCCGGGCCGCAATTCGAAATGCAGGATTCGGGGTGGAATTGCACGCCGTGTATCGGCAGGTTCCGGTGATAAAAGGACATGATGTGTCCCGCTTCATCGTGCGAACTTGCAATCAGCTCTTCGGGCATCGAGTCCGGATCGACGATCCACGAATGGTAGCGTCCTACGATCAGGGGCGGAGCGATTTTCTGCAGCAGCAGATCGCCCGCATCGGTTACGGTCAGCGTCGTCGGATGTCCGTGCAGCGGGGCCGACAGTTGTCGCAGTTCGGCACCGAATGCCCGGGCGAGCGCCTGATGTCCCAGACAGATCCCCAGCACGGGGATTCGCTGCCGCACGATCTGTCCGATCGCCGCCATAAGGTCGCCGGCCTCTTCCGGGATTCCGGGACCTGGGGATAGGAGTACCCCGTCGTAATCGCCGAATTTTTCGAAGTCGATCCGGTCGTTGAGTTGTATCGTAATATTCACCGGTTCGGACGATTCCCGAAGCAGTTGTACGGCGTTGTGGACGAACGAGTCGTAATTATCGATTACCAGTATCTTTTTCACGGCTACAAAAGTAACCTTTTTTATACCTTTGCGGAATAAAAATCGTCAGAATGGAAGCTCAGCTTGTCCGAAAAGCCGTGAATCGTTGTGCCGCGCAGGGAAAACCGTTCCTTTTCGGGGTCGATTTCGAATTGCGGGAGGGATTTTTCGTGGAGAATCCGCTCGTCTGCCGGCAGATTCCGTTTGCCTGCGGAGAGATTACCAATGTGCCGGATAGCTTCTCCGGGGAGGCGGAAATTACGCCCCGCCTGGAGATTCTGCATACCGATCGGGAGGCGTATCTTCGCCGGTTCGCCGTCATTCGCCGGGGGTTGCTTCGCGGGGACAGTTTTCTGACCAACCTGACCGAGCGGACTCCGATCCGAACGAACCTTACTCTCGAGGAGATCTTCCGCCGCAGCCGTGCCCGTTACAAACTGTTGCTGCCGGGGCGTCTGGTCTGCTTCTCTCCCGAGTGTTTCGTCCGCATTACGGACGGGGTGATCCGCTCCTACCCGATGAAAGGAACGATCGACGCTGCGTTGCCCGATGCCGAGGCCCGGTTGCTGGAGGATTACAAGGAGCGTTGCGAACATTACACCATCGTCGATCTGATTCGCAACGACCTGAACCGGATTGCCGATCGTGTGCGTGTCGAGCGTTTCCGTTACGTCGAGAAGATCGCTACCCTGCGGGGCGAAATCTTGCAGACGAGCTCCGAAATTGCCGGCGACCTGCGGTCGGGATGGCGGCAGGAACTGGGCGACCTGCTTTTCAGCCTGCTGCCTGCCGGCTCGATTTCGGGGGCTCCGAAACCCGCGACCCTGCGGTTGATCCGCGATGCCGAGGGGTCCCCCAGGGGATATTATACGGGGGTATTCGGCTATTTCGACGGTCGCGATCTGGACAGCGCGGTGATGATCCGCTATATCGAATGCGAGAACGGGCGGTTCTATTTCCGCAGCGGCGGCGGCATCACCGTGCACAGTGACCCGCAACAGGAGTACGACGAGGTCGTTACCAAAATTTACCTGCCGATTCCCTGATTGCGATGGACGAGTTGCTCTTCATAGAAACCATTCGAGTCGAAGACGGAATTTTCGTTCGTCCCGAACTTCATTTGCATCGTATGCGGCAGACGGTCCGCGAAGCATACGGCGTCGCCTCCGGTTTCGATTTGGCGGATGGTTCGATTCCGCTTCAGCATCGGAAGGGAACGGTGAAGTGCCGGATCGTTTACGGCCGGTCGCTGTCGGAGATTTCGTTTGCGCCGTATGTTCCCCGCGAGATTCGCTCCCTGCGGCTGGTCGCTGCGGACGACGAATTGGATTACCATTTGAAATATGCGGATCGTAGCGCCCTTGCCCGTCTTTTGCAACGTCGGGACGATTGCGACGAGATCCTGATCGTGCGCGACGGGGCGATTACCGATACCAGTTACAGCAACGTGGCGTTTTTCGACGGACGGAAATACGTTACGCCGGATACTTTCCTGCTCAACGGCACGCGGAGGCAGTACTTGCTCGGTACGGGAGTTTTAACCGAATGCCGCATTACGCCTTCCGACCTGGGCGGTTTCGAGCGGGTCGTGCTCATCAATGCCATGTTGGGAATCGAGGACGACCTCGCCGTTCCGATCGAACGGATTCGGGGATTATAACCGAAGGTAAGTGGCATAATCGCAGGGTTGCGGACCCTGCGTTTTTTATCGATCAAATCCGGCCTTTGGCGGGATTCAGCGGTATGTCAGTTTTGTCGTTCGTAATAGGCGATCCGGTCGCAACAGACTTTTTCCGTGATGTCGCGCATGAGTTCGAGGCGCGGGATCAAGGCGTCGATGTCGGTCTTGGTAACGACGAAATCCTTGTTGTAGCGGGCTTGTACATAGGCATCCTGTAACAGATTGAACAGGCGCCGCTCCTCCTCCGTATTTCGAGGGAAAACCGATACCAGTTGCAGCGTGTGCGTCTTGCAGCGATCCATCAGAATTTCCAGCGCATGATCTTTATAGCCGTAAAGGATATATACCAGCGGAATGGTACGCAGGTAATTTTCCGCAGCTTGATGTAGATGGAAAGAGGCCATTTTATATTTCTGCAACCCGGCATAGTAACGTGCTCCTAACAGAAAATCGCTGGCGAACTGGAATTTTTCGCTGAAATAGTCGCGGGCGATTTGCGCGATTTCCGCATAGTTCAATTTTCGGCATCGCGCCAGTTTGAACTCCTGCGAGGAGTAGAGCATGATTCCCTGCTTTTTGATTTCATGGTAGAAGTATTGTCCCAGTTCGAGGTTTTTATTCAGCCGGGAAATACTTTCGTTGATGAATTGCGGCCGGGTGTAAAATTCGCTTTGTTTGTTTTCGAAAAACCGTTCGGTGATGCGGGCGTAAACGTCGTATTCCTTCAGGCCGAGCCTTCGGCGCGTGACGATCAAAATGTCGTAGTCGCTCATGAAAAAGGTCGTCACCCCGTAATCCCGCCGACGGTCGCAATCGACGTACATATCCCGGGCGTAACTGCCGTAAAGAATAATCATTACGCAATCTTTTATTTCGTTTCGGATGATCTCCACAAGTTGATGCAGATCACGTCTTTTTTCCGCAGGCAGGAAGTTGATCGAACTTTTCATGCATACAAAGTTAGCAAGAAAATTGAAACGCCTAATTTTTACAATGAAATTAAAATACTATATTTGTGCGTAGTATTTTCGCGCGATGACGTTTGTTGTAGTGGGGCGGCGTGTGTCGTCCGGGAACAAATAAGCAGTTTGGATGCAATGCGGAAATACGGTAGTTCGGCGTAGCCGACAGACATAAAAGGGTACACAACTCTTATGCCTACCGTAAAATTGGGAATTTACAGTAATCAGGTGTAGCAGTTGTCTGTCCTTGTTATGCCCTGCTCGTTTCGACGGGAGGGGCAGGCAAGGGCGCAGGACAATCGACTGATTACGGGCTCCCAATGCCTTCGGTAGTAGATTGACACCGCGCCTTCTTTTCATTTTATATGCGAGAAGGTGCAAAATCCGATCCATAACATTTTATGTCCGGGGCCCAACAATTCCTGATATAGATTGATACATCCAAAGAAGCTGTAAATCAGAAAGTAAGAATTGCTCCTACGGAATAAGTAATTTTTGGTTGGTATGAAAAAAACGGATTATTCTTCCTGGAGAAGATTGGAGCGCGTGATTGAATCTTCTGGATTGACAATCAATTCATTCGCCAGATATGTCGGGTTGCCGCGAGGCGAAAATCTTTATCAGATCAAGCGGGGAAATTATGGAGTAAGCCTTGGTGTGGCTAAAAAGATCCATGCGAAATTTCCGCAGTATCCGATTTCCTGGTTGATGCACGGTGAAGCCGAATCCGCTGCTACGCCGGAAGGCGATGCTTTTGTCGTTCGGATTCCTGTATATCGGGACTCTTCCGTGGCGGAGTTTCCGCCCAAGGAGGTTCCAGAACGGTATCTGCTTCTTTCTGCCGAAGAGGCTCGGGGGGCTCAAATTGCATTATGCACGGACGATCAATTCGGAACGGTTTTGCAGCATTGGCTCGTGTTGCTGCGGGAGCCGGACGGAGAAGTTATAAACGGGAGAGTTTATTTCGTTATGACGGAGTGTTTCTATCTGTTTTGTTCCGTCTATCGTATCGAGGGGGATCCTGCTCGTCTGCGGTTGAAATCTTTGTTTGCAACTGCAGACGACGACCTGGAGGTCCGATGCGAAGAGATTTGTGTGATGTGGCCGGTTTGTGGGGCTATTTGCGGATTAAAATAGATTCGTAGTATACGGGTTTCCGAAGAATAGTGTTGTTTTTTGTCGGAATAGTCTTATCATAATGTAAATAGGAAGGTGTTTCAGAAGTGAATTTATGCTGAAAAAAATTAAATTCGCTCTTTCCGAAGGGATTTTGCATAATAAGAAAACACTGATTGCCGAACCTGGAAAAGAATAAGGCGATCGCTTTATTCTCTTATTTGTCAATCGAATATAAAAATAAAAAAGGATGGATTCGAAAAATCCATCCTTTTGAAAGTTGCTTTGTGCGGATAAAGGTGCTTCCGCACGAATGTAAGCCCGATGTATATCAACGAATTGCGACGGTTTTTCGGCTTCTGTCCCCGCATCGCCTACCGTCATTCTGCACGGTCTTGCGCCCGCCTGCCCGTTTCGCCTGCGCGGCCGCCGTATCTCCTTGCATGACAGTACAAAGATAGCGATTTCGGACGAGAAATCCAAATGCCGGAAAATTTTGAGATGCAAATAGATTATACGGTCAGATCGTGTTGTTTGAATTATATATTTTTTATATTTATGTGTGTTAAATTGATTGGTTGAATCGAAATAAATATATCAGCTATGAAGAAATTCGAATATAAATCTTTTACTTTCGCTTATATGGAGAACGATTCTATTGCGGGATCCGACATTAAAGTGTTGAATAAATTGGGGGCTCAAGGTTGGGAGGTGATAGCGATAGCTCCTGTGAAACAGTGGAAACAAGTTGGGCATCCCGAAAACTTAGTGGCTATTTTAAAACGAGAAATAGAAAAATAAACATTATGTATCTGCATGAAGCGATGGAAAAACTATTTCGCCAAGTCGGACGATCAATGACGACAAAAGAAATAGCGGAAAAATTGAATGAAAATAAATGGTATCGAAAAGCAGACGGTTCGCTAATAACTCCGTATCAAATTTATGGGAGAGCTAAGGGGTACCCAGAGCTTTTTTATTGTGAAGGTTCGACAATTTCTCTCAAGGGGAGTACAACAAGAAAAATTGCTTTTGAGAGAACTTCCAAGCAACATGTTCGCATATCTCAAAATACAGTAAAAGATTCTGTTTTGGTTGAGAAAATGTTGATGAACAAACAGAACTTTAAATCTGCCAAAGATGTTGACGGGTTTGTTCCCCAAGCGTCTGGTTTATACTGTATACGCATTAAAAATGTACATTTGCTTCCGGAGCCGTTTGGTACTATTCTTTTGGAGAGGGGCATGACATTCTTTATATTGGTATTGCCTCTGAGAATCTGTACAATCGGTTCCTGAATCAAGAACTTCGGGCAAAGGGCCACGGAACGTTTTTTAGAAGTATGGGGGCTGTTCTTGGGTACAAGCCCCCGAAAGGATCGTTGATTGAGAAGCGCAATAAGAAAAATTATAAATTCTCGAAAACCGATGAATTGAAAATAATCGGATGGATCAACGAGAATTTGATGGTAAATTGGGTAGAATCCGCCGGAGATCTCGATAGCTTGGAAACCAGCCTAATCGTCAAATATCTACCATTGCTTAATCTTTCGAAAAATCCAGCTGCGCTTCAAATTTTGTCGTATTTGCGAAAAGAATGTGTCGAAATCGCGAATAGAAATTAGGAATTGGAGGTATAATTTAATTGCATTGGGAAATATCCCGATGCTTCGGGTTTATTCGTATCTTTGTTTCTATGGACAACGGGGAGATCATCATTTACCGGACGGCCGACGGCGAGACCCGTCTGGAAGTCCGCATGGAGAGCGACAGCGTATGGCTGACGCAGGCGCAGATGGCGGAGTTGTTTCAGACGACCCCGCAGAATATTACAATGCACACGAACCACGTATTTCGAGAGGGCGAATTGGAAAAGGAGGCAACTTGTAAGAGATCCTTACAAGTTCGCCAAGAGGGTACGCGCACGATTCGCCGTATACAGAATATCTACAACCTTGACGTGATTATCTCTGTCGGCTACCGTGTCAAGTCGCCGCGCGGCACGCAGTTTCGCATCTGGGCGAACAAGGTGCTGAAAGAGTACCTTATAAAGGGTTATGCCGTCAATAATCAAGCGAAAGCCGAGCAGTTGGAGGAGCTGAAAAAGACCGTCCGCCTGCTCTCCAATGTCTTGGCTGCGAAGGAGGTTACGAAATCCGAGGCGGTCGGGCTGCTGCGCGT
>ENA-ORRL01002414-ORRL01002414.1-human-gut-metagenome-genome-assembly--contig:-NODE-2414-length-11189-cov-4.061613_pt1 | contig 11189 bp, 9 predicted proteins | sample MGYA00242175_ERZ509134 | MGnify/ENA primary metagenome ERZ509134 (study PRJEB26280, sample SAMEA2338660) | human gut metagenome | biome: human gut; feature: human-associated habitat; material: faeces... | reverse complement strand
GGTCAAACTTTTCGGTGCTGACCCACTGCTTGCCCTTGGTCACGCCGGGGCGGTCTGCCGCCTTGGCGCGGGCAGAGCCTGCAAAGGTGTTGATAAAGGTGGATTTGCCCACGTTGGGGATACCGCACAGCATCACCTGCGTTTTGGCACCGCCCATGCCGCGGTTCTGGCGGCGCTCCAGCAGACCGGAAAGCTCCTTTTCAATGGCCACCTTCACGGCGTTTGCGCCGCCCTTCTGCTTGGCGCTGATGGCCACGCAGCCGGCATCTGCGGCGTGGAAGTAGCGGATCCACTCCTCGGTCACAGCCGGGTCGGCAAGGTCGGCTTTGTTCAGCGCATAGAGCTTGGGCTTGCGGTCGGTGATGCGCTCGATCTCCGGGTTCAGGCTGGAAAGCGGGATGCGCGCATCCAGCAGCACAAGGCTGGCATCAACATGCTGGATCTCCTGCTCCATCATACGCAGGGTCTTGGTCATGTGGCCCGGGAACCACTGAATATTGTACTGGTTTGCAAACCGGGTATCCATTTCGTTCATTTTACCACCCCAAAATCTGTAAAGGGCATAAAGCACAACAGTACCTTGCCCAGAATATCACGCTCGTCAATGCAGCCGACATAGGAGGAGCGGCTGTCCAGCGATTCATTGCGGTTATCCCCCATCACAAACAGGGTGCCCTCCGGCACTGTGAACGGGAACTGCACATCGTAGCCCAGATAGGTAGGGGCTGCAATGTAGTCCTCCTGCAAAAGTTCGCCGTTCACCGTGACCGTACCGGCATCGTAATCAATGCTGATGGTGTCGCCGCCCTTGGCAATGATCCGCTTGACCAGCGGCTTACCGTAGACGGTGTAGCTGTCCACGATGACCACATCGCCCCGCTGTGGGGTGTAGCCTGCCGCCCAGACGATAAGCTTATCGCCGTGGGTCAGGGTGGGCACCATAGAGCGTCCATCCACCTGAATGATGCGGAAGAAAAACGAAAAGATCAGTACCAGCACCAGCGCTGCGGAGATAAGCGCTTCGTACCATTCCAGCATGCCCTGCCCGCGTACAGCGGAGGGAGACTGCTGCTGTTTTTCCATAGCTTTGCCACCAGCCTTTCTTGATTTTATGATACACCCGGGCTTTGAAAAAGAAAAAAGGGACAACAAGTTGTCCCTTTTCTCCCGGTTTCAAATCGGGGATGATCAAATATCGCTCTTGACCTTGGCAGCCTTGCCCGTACGGCCACGCAGATAGAACAGCTTTGCGCGGCGGACCTTGCCCTTGCGGACAACAGTGACCTTCTCAACGAAGGGGCTGTTGACGGGGAAGACACGCTCGATGCCGACACCGTAAGCCACGCGGCGAACGGTGAAGGTCTCTGCAACGCCGCCGTGCTTCTTAGCGATGACAGTGCCCTCGAAGGCCTGAATGCGCTCACGGTCGCCGTCCTTGATACGAACATCAACGCGGACGGTATCGCCAACGTTGAACTGAGGCTTTTCAGCCTTGATGCTGCCTTCAGAAATAATCTTCAGTGCGTCCATTTTTGAATCCTCCATTTGTTTTTAGACGTTCATGCACGGCATAGCCGTCAGAGGACCGCCCGTTTAATGATAAATACTTGTCATTAACCCCGCTGTGGTCTCAGCGGACACTAACGCCCTAATAGGATAGCACAAAACCGGCTTGAATGCAAGCAATTTAGCGAAAAATCTTGCAAAAATTTTCTGTTTTGCCTGATAGACGGACTTTTGCGCAGCTTTAGACAAACAGCTGCCGGTCTGCCGTCAAAAACTTGGTGCGCAGAATGTTGGCACTTGCGGCGGGCAGGCCGAACTTTTCTTCCAGAAAACCGGTGAGCAGCGAGGGGTTCAGGTTCAGCTCCTGCGCAGCGGGCAGGCACAGTTCCAGCTGCACGGTGTCTCCCAGTACAGTATAGCTAAGCTGCGGGATATGCTCTTTAAGGTTCACGATCTTTTTGCCGCGCTTGCTGTGCTTTTCCACGGGGGCTGTCTCCAGCGCATTATACTGCTCCAGCACCGCAGCGGCAGCCGCCGGGTAGCTGATGCGGTAGCAGGCAAAGGCGATGCTGTCCGCCTTCATTTCCACCGGAGCCACCCGGGTAACATGGATACCGGCGGGCATAATGGCGTTGAGGGCGGTCCGCCACTGGGCAAAATCCGGGGCTTCCGCCTCGGTCTTAACGTCCACGCACTCGCACTCGCTCTCCTGTCCCAGCGAGAGCGGGCAGGCAAAGGTCATGTAGATATGGGGGTTGAAACCCAGCGTATGCCACACCGGCAGACCGCTGCGCTTGAGCACCCGCTGCATCACCCGCTGCAGGTCCAGCAGGGAGATATAGGAGGCTTCATTTTTCTTTTCAAACGAGATTCTGACTGTAATCAAAGCAGGGACCTCCTAACAGATGGTTGGCACCGCAGGCGTTGCAGGCACGGTTGCAGGGCGGGGTGGTCTGGGCGGCCAGAGCCTTGTTGTACTCCCGCACCAGATACTCGTGGGTGATGCCGTAGTCCATGTGAGACCACGGGGTCACCTCGTCCAGCGCGATGGGGCGCTGGCAGTAGAAGGCGGGGTCGATGCCCAGGTCTGCAAAGGTCTGCATCCAGGTATCGTACTTGAAGCACTCCTCCCAGCCGTCGAAGTAGCAGCCGCGCTTATAAGCCTCCACGATGACCGGGGCAAGGCGGCGGTCGCCCTTGGCGAACACGCCCTCGAGGAAGCTGGTGGTGCTGTCGTGGTAGTTCACCTTGATCTTGCGGCTGTGCACGCTTTCCAACAGGTGCTTCTGCTTGGCCTGCAGGGTCTCGGCGGTATCCATGGGCACGAACTGGAAGGGGGTGTGGGGCTTGGGCACAAAGCAGGCGCAGCTAATGGTCACCTGCACGCCGCGTCCCTTGGCGTGGTTCGTGTTCTTGTAATAGAGGTCTACCACCCTTTGGGCGGTCTCGGCAATACCCTCGATATCCTCCATGGTCTCGGTGGGCAGGCCCATCATGAAGTAGAGCTTGACCGAGGTGTAGCCTGCATTGAAAGCGATGGTACAGGTCTTTTCGATCTCGTCCCAGGTGACGTTTTTGTTGATGACGTTGCGCAGACGCTGGGTACCGGCCTCGGCAGCAAAGGTCAGGCCGCTCTTGCGCACCTTGGTGGTCTTTTCAATGAGGCTCTGGGAGAAGTTGTCCACACGCAGGGAGGGCAGCGACAGGCTGACGTGCTCCTTGGGTGCCCACTCGTTCAGATCGTCCAGCAGCTCTTCCAGCTGACCGTGGTCAGAGGTGGAAAGGCTGGAAAGGCTCAGTTCTTCGTAGCCGGTGTTTGCACACAGATCCTGTGCTGCCTTGTTCAGCAAACTGGCATCGCGCTGGCGCATGGGGCGGTACAAGAAGCCTGCCTGACAAAACCGGCAGCCGCGCACACAGCCGCGCAGCACCTCGATGCTGGCGCGGTCCTGAATGGCGCCCACCATGGGCACCACAAAGTTTGTGGGCGGGGCAAACTGGTTCAGATCCTTGATGATGGCTTTGGTGATGCGTGCGGGGATGCCCGGCTCGTTGGGGGTGATGGCCTTCACTCTGCCATCCTCGTGGTAGGTGACATCGTAGAAAGCCGGGATGTACACGCCCGGGATCTTTGCAATGTTGAGCAGCAGCTGCTTTTTGGAGATGCCCTCTTTTTTGGCCTTTTCGATCTCGGCGCAGATGGCGGGCAGCTGGTTTTCGCCCTCACCCAGCTGGATGACATCAAAGAAATCCGCAATAGGCTCCGCGTTGCAGGCGCAGGGGCCGCCCGCAACGATCAGCGGCCAGCGGTCATCACGGTCTTTGGCGTAGAACGGGATACCTGCCAAGTCCAGCATGGCAAGGATATTGGTATAGGAAAGCTCGTACTGCAAAGTAAAGCCCACAGCATCAAAGGCCGTGAGAGGGTCCTTGCTCTCCATGGTGTACAGCGGCAGCTGCAGGCGCTCCATCTCTGCCTTCATATCCAGCCAGGGCATAAAGGCGCGCTCACACCACCAGTTTTCGTGGCTGTTGAGCAGCTCGTACAGGATCTTTTCGCCCAGAAAGGACATTCCCACCTCGTAGGTATCCGGGAAGCAGAAGGCAAAGCGCACATCCACCTTGTCCTTTTCTTTATAGATACTGCCGGGCTCGCCGCCGGTATAGCGGCCGGGCTTCTGCACCCGTCCCAGCGCTTCTTTCAGTTTGGGATCAAACATCGGGTCCTCCATAAACAATCCGTTTTTTGCGTTCTTTTTATTTTACCCCAAATGTGCCGGTTTTGCAATCGTTTCCGGCGGGTTGTGTGCACTTTCCGTATTTTTGCCGCCAGAGCGCCCCTGCATACGCCGCCATCTGTGCACCATCCAGCGGCGGGATTGGCAAAAGGTTGAACAGCCCCGTCAGCAGATTTGCCGCCCAGAACGCGCTGCCGCGGATGGTAGCAGCTTGCGCAAGACGCACCGCCCATACCCCGGCAAGGGCAAAATTGACCGCAGGCCCGGCGACGGCAAGCACGAACCGCTGGCGCGGGGACAGCCTCTCCCCTGCCGTGCGCATACAAAAGCCGGTCATGGTCACCTCAATGACCGGCAAATGCCTTTGCTGGATGCAGTAGACGAGGATGTGCCCCAGTTCGTGCAAAACAGCCGCCAGCAGCCCCAGACGCAGAAAACCACTGGCATCAAAATACAGCAACAGGTACACCATACCGCACAGCAGTACCGGGTCCCGGAATATAAGCTTCCCTGCCCGCACCCGGTTCATGGAGCGGTCTCCAGCAGGGCGGGGATCAGACTTTGGACCCGTTCATCCGTCATACGGGAAACCGGGGCCGAAATGGACAGGGCAGCGCCCTGCTGCCACAGTTCCAGATGCAGGTGCGCACCGGTGGCGCGCCCTGTCTGCCCCACTGTGCCCAGCGTCTGCCCGGCCTGTACCACCTCTCCCGGGCGGACATAGAGGTATTGCAGGTGCGCGTAGCGGGTCTCGCAGCCATCCGGGTGCAGGATGCGCAGATGGTTGCCGTAGCTTGGGCTGTATGCCGCCGCAGTCACCACACCATCCTGCACTGCCCGCACCGCTGTACCCGCCGCACAGGCAAGGTCGAGCCCCTGATGAAACGCAGCTTTGCCGGTAAAGGGGTCGATCCGCTTGCCATAGACATCCGAGATGCGCCACACCGCAGTATCCAGCGGAAAACAGTACTTTTTCGTATTCCGCGCGGCCTGCACCGGTAGTGCAGCCAGCAGGCAGAGTGCCAGCCCTGCCAGCACCAGCGCCACAACGCCCCACCGCCGTCTGCGTATTTTTGCTGCCTGTCCGCTCCGTTTTGCCCGCATACACCGCCCTCCTATCCCGAAAAGTGTATGCACAAGCAACGGGCGGGAGAACATAAACAAAAAAAAACAGAGCCGCCGCACAAATTTCTGCGCAGCAGCTCTGGCTTTTGTTTATATGATTTTACAGATCAGCGCCGGAAAAAGCTCCCAATGCGTTCCAGCAGGCTCTTTTTCTTAGGTGCGGTGACAACAGGCTTTACAGCCGGGCGGGGTGTAGCCGGAGCTTTGGAGGCGGGCTGCGCAGCGCGGGGCTTATTGTTCAGCATCTGCTCCAGCGCCTCGTAGTGGTCGGGCTGCTGCGCCGCCGGGGCGGCCTTCTCGGCCTTTTCCGGTGCAGGCTGGAACACATGGGGCAGCTCCTGTTTGAGCTGTTCCACGGTAACTTCCTGACAGACTGCCGCCGTTTTTTCCGTTTCCGTGGCTGGGGTGGTGCACTTCCAAGGCTCAAGGCGCTGCCAATCATTGCGCAGCAGCTCGTACATGCCCATCTGGCTGTTGACCAGTGGCTCACCCTCGGCAGGCTTCACCTTCTGGTAGTTGCCGCTGGCATCCATGACCCGGGCGTTGACGTTATCCCGCAGCTGCAGCTGAAGGATGTCGGTGAGCTTTTGCACCAGAACGGGATCCTCCACCCGCACGCCCACCTCTACGCGGCACTCGGTATTGCGGGTGAGGAAGTCGCCGGAGGCAATGTAGATGCGGGTATGGGTGCCATCGAAGAAGCTGTAAATGCGGCCATGCTCCAGATATCGCCCCACCAGACTGCGGATGTGCAGGTTCTCGGTCTTGCCGGGCACCTCTGCGCGCACACAGCAGATGCCGCGCACGATCATATCAATGCGCACCCCGGCACAGCTGGCTTCCTGCAATTTGAGGATGATGTCCCGGTCGCTGATAGAATTGTTTTTCAGGATCATGGAAGCCGGACGTCCCATGCGGGCGGCAGCGATAACGTGATCCATCTCGTCCAGCAGCACGCTCTTGAAGCGCAGCGGAGCCACCAACATCTTGTCGCTTTCCTCGGTAAGCTGCTGCACGGCCAGATTGCGGAACACCTTGGAGGCTTCCTCGCCGATGCGCTCGTCTGCGGTGATGAAGGAATAATCGGTATACAGCTCGCTGGTTTTTTCGTTGTAGTTGCCGGTACCGATCTGGGTGATGTAGGAGTAGCCCTCTGCGCCTTTGCGGGTGATAAGAGTCAGCTTGGAGTGCACCTTGTAGTCCTCGAAGCCGTAGATGACGGTACAGCCGGCGCTTTCCAGCTGCTTGGACCAGTCGATGTTATTCTGCTCGTCAAAGCGGGCGCGCAGCTCCACCAGCGCTACCACTTCCTTGCCGTTTTCGGCAGCTTCCATCAGCGCCTGCACGATCTGGGACTCCCGCGCCATGCGGTAGAGGGTCATCTTGATGGAGATGACGTCCGGGTCCTGTGCGGCTTTTTTGAGCATGGCGATAAAGGGGCGGATGGACTGGTACGGGTAGCTGAGCAGCACGTCATGCTTCTGTACCTCGGCAGCCAGATCATAGTCCGGCGGCGGCAGCATGGGGCGCGCGGGGGTGTAGAACAGTGCCGGGTGACCCTCGGCCTCCATGCGGCCGGAAAGCTTGAAGAAGAAGCTCAGATCCAGCGGGCTCTTTTGCAAGAACACCCGCTTGCGGGTCAGTTCTAGACGGCTGCACAGCAGCCGCTCCACCTCCGGTGCGGGGGCGGGAGTGATCTGCAAACGGACAGCGGCCAGCTTGCGGCGGCGCCGGAGCAGCTCGGTCATGATCTCACGGTAATCGATATCGTGATCCATCATGCCCTCTTTTACGTCGATATCTGCGTTGCGGGTGACCCGGAACAGGCATTTTTCCTGCATGGAATCCTTGCCGAAGATGCTGGACGCATAGTGTAGCACCAGCTCCTCAGTGAGGGCAAACTGCACAGCGCCGTCCTTTTTGATAAAGTGCAGCCGCTCCATCTGGCTGGAGATGGGCACGATGCCAAGGCTCTGCTCCTGCGTGTGCTTTTCCTTGAGCAGCACGCCAAGATAGATCTCCTTGTTGCGCAAAAACGGGAACGGATGGCGGTTATCCACGATCTGCGGGCTGAGGATGGGGAACAGCTCCGACTGGAAGTATTTTTTCCAGAGATGCTCTTCCTCCTTGGTCAGGTGGTCGAAATCCACCTTATGGTAGCCGTTCTCTGCCAAATTTTCCAGCGCTTTTGCGTAGAATTTATCGCATTCTTCCTGCAGCTGCGCCGTTTTGGGCATAATGGCGGCAAGCTGCTCGGCGGCGGTCATGTTGGTCTTGTTTTCCCGCTTTTCCTTTTTGGTCTTGCTCTGCTCAAGGTTTGCACGCTCCTGCAAGGAGCCCACGCGCACCATGAAAAACTCGTCCAGATTGGAGCCGTAAATTGCCAGAAATTTGATCCGCTCGCCCAGCGGGACGTTCTTGTCCTTGCCCAGCGCCAGAACGCGGCGGTTGAAATCCAGCCAGCTCAGTTCGCGGTTGATAAAGATCGATTCGTCACTCATAACAATAAATCTCCGTATTTCCTCTTTGACCAAGGCAGCAAGCGGGCTGTGCCCTTTTTCAGATACACCCTAGCGGACATACGCTTGCCCTGCCCATGAATCCACCATTGCTTGGGTAATGCCCGGCACCTGTGCCGCATCCTCCACCTGTGCAAACGGGCCGTGCCGCGCCCGGTAGTCCAGAATGGCCTGTGCATTGTGGGGGCCGACACCGGGCAGGGTGCACAAAGCGTCTGCATCGGCTGTGTTCAGTTCCACCTGCGTATACGCTGCCAGCTCCTTTGTGTCCGGCAGTGTCTGCGGCGTTTGCGCTTGCAGCGGCACTGCAAACCGGAACGCCAGCACAGCACAGACCCCTGCGGCGGCAAGACACAGCAGCAGGAACAGCTCCTCGCGGCGTTTTTTGTTTTGCATAGGCTTCTTCTCCCATTCTACCTGATTTTTTGCTAAAAAGAAAGCCCTCTGCAGAAAAATTGCAGAGGACCTTGCATAAGTTTTACACAGATTTTTCAGCGGCACGCACCATGCGGTACAAAACCTCCACGGCAGCGCCACCGGCGGCATCCGTCAGGGTGACCTGCCCGGCGGCAAGGCGCAGTTCTGCCGGGGCATCGGCGGCCACGGCGCTGTGCTCCACAGCCTGCACCAGTTCCAGCATGGGCTGACCGCCCGCCAGCGCCAGAACCTGCTCTGCACCCACCTGCGCCATGGTGCAGACGGTGTCCAGCATTTCCCGTCCGGAGATCCGCTTGGGGGTGAGGACAAGGGTGTCCGGGGCGATGCGCTCACCCAGCAGGGCAACACGATCCCCGATGGCCTTTTCTGCCAGCGAGATCAGGGGCACAGACTTGCTGTCCTGATACAGCAGCACCCGCAGCACCTGCTCGGGGTGGATATCGGCGGCGTTCGCCAGCCGATACGGAGGCCACTCCTGCCGCAGATGGCGCTCCAGTGCATTGCTCATGCGCAGCACCCGGGTGGTGCCGTCCTGCATCTGCACGGCAACGCCCACACCGGGGGTATCCGGCAGGCAGGCAAAAAGCTCCTGCTGCTGGGCAAAGCTGCACAGAGGCACCCGGTTGCCGTCGGCATAGTGGTAGGCCATGGTGCCGCCGCACACCAGCGCAGGCGCAGCCAGACGCACGCTGCCCAGAATAGAGCGTACCGCGCGCGGAGAGCGCTGCGAAAAAACGGTCAGTCTGCCGCCGCGGCTGCTGAACAGCTGCAAAACATCCCGCACCACTTGGGTCAGATTGCCATCCTCGCCCAGCAGCAGGTTATCCAGATCACAGAGCACCAGAGTGGATGCCAGAGAATCGTTCATGTGTTTTTCCTCCTGAGTGTTGCGAGAAAATGGGTAAAATAGTCCGGCAGCTCGGAATCAAACCGCAGCTGCTCCCCGGTGATGGGGTGGACAAAGCCCAGCGTTTTGGCGTGCAGACACTGCCCGTGCAGGCTGGTGATGCAGTTGTGGGGGCCGTACACCGGGTCCCCTGCCACCGGGTGGTGGATGGAGGCCATGTGCACACGGATCTGATGGGTGCGGCCGGTCTTTAGACGGCATTCCAGCAGGGTGAACTCCCCTAGCCGCTCCAGCACCTTGTAGCCGGTATAGGCGTACTTGGTGTGGGGCTCGCTGGCCGGGTAGACCGCCATTTTTTTGCGGTCGGTCTTACTGCGGCCGAGGTTTGCTTCCACAAAGCCCTCGTCCTGCGCAAAGCCGCCGTAAACTACCGTCTGGTAGGCGCGCTCCACGCTGTGCACTGCCATCTGCCGGGAAAGGCCGATGTGGGTAGCGTCGTCCTTTGCCACCACCAGCAGACCGCTGGTGTCTTTATCAATGCGGTGGACGATGCCGGGGCGGATCTCACCGCCAATGCCGGAAAGGCTGCCCTTGCAGTGCCACAGCAGGGCGTTGACCAGCGTGCCGTCCGGGTTGCCGGGTGCGGGGTGCACCACCATGCCCTTGGGCTTGTTGACCACCAGCAGATGGGCGTCCTCGTAGACGATCTCCAGCGGAATATCCTGCGGCACGGCCTCGATGGGCTTTGCGTCCGGGATCTCCAGCAGCACGGTGTCCCCTGCCTTGAGTTTCAGGCTTTTGGCCACAGTCTTGCCGTTGCACTGCACATGCCCCTCGGCCACCAGCGCCTGCAGCGCCGAGCGGGACAGGCCGGTGTCCTCGCCGCTGAGAAAGCGGTCGATACGCTGACCGGCAGTCTCCTGCTCTACGATAAATTCACGCTGTTCCATAATTTACTGCTCCTTGGAAGCGGCGTCATCGGCGTGCACTTCGTCCAAAAAGATCACCAGCACCCACAGTGCCACGCCCACGCAAACGCAGATATCTGCAAAATTGAACACGGCAAAGCGCATGAACAGCAGGTTGATGTAATCCACCACCTCGCCGTTGAGCACACGGTCGATCAGGTTGCCGATGCCGCCGCCCAGCACCAGCACCAGCGCTGCCTGCTGCAGGCGCTTGCCGCGGCTGCGGAAAAACAGGCCATAGGCCACCGCCAGCAGCGCCGCGCCCAGGAAGAAAAAGCCCACCGCCGTCCCGGCATTTTTATTTTTTGTATACTTGACCGTATAATCCCTGTTTTTTTTCAGTTTTTTCTTACCAAGTTTTACGGTAACAGCTGGTTTTTTGGCTTTTCCATTATATGTATAACGTTCTTCAGCACCAACAGAGTCGATAATTCCTACTACACGACCCAAAATATCACGTTCATAACATGTAACTACTTCGTTGCAATCACCATCTTTTCCCTTTTGTACAATTTTTACCAAATTACTATTTGCATCATATTCATATTCTGTTTCATTACCAAGTGCATCAATCGTTTTCAGTAACTCATTCTTCTTTGAATAAATATAATGCGAACTATTTCCATTGCAATCTGTAACAGAGATAACATTACCAACTTCATCATATGAATAAATTTTTCTGTCACCATCTGCCTCTTCGGTCAAGATAAGTCTATCTAATGCATCATATGTATGGCATCGCTTATTTCCCATTACATCGATATAAGCAATAACATTTCCATTTAAATCATATTCATATTTTTCAGAGTTTCCGTCTGGATATAATATTTCCTGTATTTTCTCCTCTCCCGGTAGATATTTGTATTTTATTACCAAACCACTTTCGTCGGTAACTGTATCGATATTACCCAATGTTGTATACGTATATATACGCATTTCACCAAGGTTGTTGCGTTCCACAAGAAGATTTCCAACCTTAAGGACTTCCTTCCCATTTTGAACAGCGCGGTTCAGAGCGGTCGTCCTTTGCTTGTTATTGCAGAAGATG
>ENA-ORRL01002411-ORRL01002411.1-human-gut-metagenome-genome-assembly--contig:-NODE-2411-length-11206-cov-8.443548_pt1 | contig 11206 bp, 7 predicted proteins | sample MGYA00242175_ERZ509134 | MGnify/ENA primary metagenome ERZ509134 (study PRJEB26280, sample SAMEA2338660) | human gut metagenome | biome: human gut; feature: human-associated habitat; material: faeces... | reverse complement strand
TAACCTACGCTCAGCTCCAATAAATTACACTCTTTTCGTAACTTCGCAGAACAAAATTACTAATATCCGCCGACATTACGGCACGATAGGCTCAGAAGATTGGAATTTTTTTTGTTGCAACCAGCCGCACGTCCCCCAATTCCAAAAATATTGCGATTTATTTGGAACACGTTCCAAAAATATTATGATTTATTTGGAATGTATTCCAAAAATCTTTAGTTTTGTGCCTGAAACCAAAGATTTGACAGCTTATGATAGACCGAATCTTGACAAAATCCATAATGGAACGGATGTGGCACGGCAAAGCGATTATCGTATTCGGTGCACGCCAAGTAGGCAAAACAACAATGGTCAAGGAAATGCTGCACGGCCGCGACGATGTGCTGTGGCTTAATGGTGACGAACCCGATGTCCGTAATTTGTTTGACGGCGCCACATCGACGCTTCTGAAGTCAATTATCGGAAACAAAAAAATTGTTGTAATCGACGAGGCACAACGCATATCCGACATAGGCATATACATCAAGTTGATTGCCGACAACATCCCAGACATTCAGGTCATAGCCACCGGCAGTTCTTCTTTTGATTTGTCAAATAAAATCAACGAACCGCTGACAGGCAGGAAATTTGAATATTGCATGTATCCGCTGTCGTTCGCCGAGATGGTGGCCAACACAGGGCTGATAGAGGAGAAGCGTATGCTACAGCAACGACTTGTTTATGGATATTACCCCGACGTTGTGTGCAATGCCGGCGATGAACGCGCCATACTCAGCGAGTTGTCCAACAGCTATCTTTACAAAGACATCCTTTTGCTCGACAAGATAAAGAAGAGCGAGAAATTGATTAAGCTACTTCAAGCACTGGCTTTTCAAGTCGGTTCCGAAGTGAGTTTCAACGAGTTGTCGCAGATATGTGGACTTGACCCCAAAACAATCGACACTTACGTTTCCTTGCTCGAACAATCATACATCGTTTTCCGACTTGGATCGTTCAGCCGGAATCTCAGAAACGAATTGAAATTCTCCCGCAAAATTTATTTTTGGGACTGCGGAATCCGCAATGCGATAATCAGCAATTACAAATCAATCGACTCCAGGACTGACGCCGGGGCTTTGTTTGAGAACTTCGTGATTTCCGAGCGTATGAAAAAAATTCAATATGAAAAAACGTATGCAAAAGGTTATTTCTGGAGGACCACAGCGAAGAGCGAGATAGACTATGTCGAGGAGACCGACGGCAAGCTTTCTGCTTTTGAATTCAAATGGAATCCAAAGCGGAAGGCATCTATCCCGTTGACTTTCTCAAGGGCTTATCCCGACACGGACTTCAATGTCGTGACTCGCGACAATTGCGAATCATTCCTGCTATAACGGCTGCGGCGCGCCGACTCGAGTCAGCGCGCCGCTATGTTTTTTCAATCCTTTCCGAAGTCTCTATTTTTCAGTCGATGTTTCAAGCACACCAATCTCCTTGACGCTGCCGCTCTCAGGATGGAACACCACATACGCCGGCTGTTTCTTATCGACAAAAATCTTTGGATCAAGACCGAACTGCACGCCAAACTGCGCCACTTCCATCTGTTCGCGTGCCAGCACATTGCCGTCATAGGTCAGCGTCACGGTAGCGAGTCCCGGGATGTTGTACATCACCGCGCCCTTTGGCAATTCCTTCTCCTTGCCCTTATCATCGACAGGCAGCTCGCCCTTTTGCGTTGTTTTCACTGTGATATATACAGGTTCGCCGCTGAGGTCATTGCTGTCGACAATGCCGTTCACGTCCGACACACGGAACACCACCTCGCCGTCGACATTCTTCTTCGGCTCATAGTCGAAACGCACCACGCGCGTCTCCAGTTGCGTTGTGCCAACAAACATCGCCGTAAGCGTCTGTTCCTGACGGTTGAGCTCATCAAGCATCAGCTTCAGCGAAGCCCCATCGGGAGGCATCTGGTCGGCGTTGCCGCTCACAAGGTCGTTGCGGCTCTCGCGCAACTCGAAAATCTTGGCGGCGGCTGTTTCGGCACGCTTCATCAGCGACTCGCTCGCCACCATGTCCTCCGTAAACACGCTTGAATAGTCTGTTCCGTCAAGCACACTCTTGTCTGCCATCTGGTTGCGTTTGCGTTCCACCACTTCGCGCTCGGGGTCGGTGTTGATTGCCAACGGCAATCCTGCGGAGTCGAGCACCACAAAAGGCGACGACCCTGCCTTGAATTTCATCAGCCACTCACTGTCCTTGTCGGGCACACCGAATGCCGACATCTGCACGTCCTTGACAGCCCACGTCTGGCTGTCCTCGGTAATCGGATTCTTCACACCGAGATACTTCTCGGCGTAGCGGTAGTAAGGTCCGGCTTTCTTCACTGTACGCACCGCCTCAACCTCAATGTTGACATGCGTTTTAGGCAACGAATAAATCAGTCCGTATTCATTGTGCTTGTTGGCTGTGAGCCGCTGTGTCTCCTGGGCGAATGCCGGCATCGAAGCCGTCAAAGCCGCAGCCAGCGCAATTATCTTAATTGTCTTCATATCTTATTGTTGTTATTGCATTATTTCCTTTATTGCCTGACCTATGCAGTCTATGATATCGCCTGCCGTAAGCCCATATTCGCCATGCTTCTGCGCAGCCAGATTGCCTGCATAGCCATGGATAAACACGCCCATCGACGCCGCCACATCGGGTCGGTATTTCTGTGCCATAAGCGCTCCTATGATTCCCGACAGCACGTCGCCACTGCCCGCGGTAGCCATTCCGGCATTGCCCGTGGTGTTGACAAACACCTTGCCGTCTGGGCGAAACACAAACGTGTAATGCCCTTTAAGCACTATCACGATTTTAAAGAACTTCGACATCTCGACCGCACGGTTAAAACGCTCCTCGTCTGTAAAATGTTCGCCAAACAATCGGTCGAACTCGCGCACATGGGGCGTTATCACGGATCCTTGCGGAATATTGTTGATTAGAGTGCGCAATCCAGCTATACAGTTAAGTGCGTCGGCATCAAGAAGAATAGGCGACGCCGCCTGCCGCAGAAAATCATCGATTGCCGACACCGTTGCGGCATGCGTGCCGAGTCCAGGACCGGCGACAACCGTATACTTCTTCTCTGGCACAATCTCTGTAACATAACTGCTTCCCCTGTCCTGACGCACACGGGCCTCAGGCACTGCCGTCTGAAGCGGGATGTAGCAGCACGACGGCGTATGGACATCGACAATGCCCACCCCCGTGCGCAACGCAGCCTTTGCCGCAAGCACTGCCGCGCCTCCCATTCCGAAACTGCCTGCCACAAGAAGCATCCGTCCGAAATCGTGCTTGTCGGCAAACGGATTGCGCGGCTGCAGTCCGTCCTTGACTCCCACACGGTCAATCAGATAATAGTTCGACGGCGTCTGACGGATAGCCTCCTGGCTAAGACCGATGTCGAGCACCTTCCACTCTCCCAAGCACCTGGCATTCTCTCTGAAGAAAAACGCCAGACGCGGAAACTGGAATGTCAAAGTCAGGTTGGCATGGACGATATTGTTGAGAATATTTGTTGAATTAAACTCCGGAAACAGTCCCGACGGCAAGTCAATCGACACGACAAACGCTTCCGACTCATAGATAAGCTTCGCCAATGCCGTATAGCCGCCACGAAGGTTGGACGACAAGCCATTGCCAAACAATCCGTCGACAACAACATCACGTTTTGAAATCTCCGGAACCGTAAACTTCTTCTGCACCTCGACAAACGACGGATATTCCATATCGACAAGACGCTGACGGTTGATGGCGCAATCGTCCGACAGGTCCTTCGTTCTGAACAGAAGAACCTCCGGCTTGTATCCTTGGTCAATCAGTAGGCGAGCCACGGCAAGCGCGTCGCCGCCATTGTTGCCCGGACCCGCAAAAATAATGATACGCTGCGACGGCACCCAACGGGAAACAATTTCAAACGCCACAGCCGAAGCCGCACGCTCCATCAAATCAATGCTCGCTATTCCCTCTTTAGCCACCGTTGCTGCATCGATGGCACGTATATCTGTCGCTGTAAATATTTTCATCCTTGTCTGTAATTAGCCAAAGGACAAAGATAGTGCAAGGTGAGCAAAAAAGAAAGGAACTCGTTCATTTTCTTTTTCCGAACCGCAGCCGAACCGCAGCCTATCTTATTCAAGCTCGTCTTTTTCATCATTAAGGACCTTAAAAACTTTAAAGACCTTACCCCTCCTTATCATTGTCTAAAACGATGTGCGGAAAGCACGCAGCTGCGACCGCAGCTGCAACGCCATGCCATCGGTCATCGAGTTGAGCAACGCATAGAATTGCTGACCGTGATTCATCTCTCGGGTATGCGCCAGCTCGTGAAGCAGCACGTAGTCCATCAGATGTGGAGGCAGCAGCATCAGGTAGCACGACAGGTTGATTGTGCCTGCGCTTGTGCAACTTCCCCATTTCGACCGTGCTCCAGTGACACGCACTTTCTTGTAGGTCAGACCATGCATCGAGGCAAGTTCGGCGAGCAACGGCGGCAAGAACTGCTGCGCCCGGCGTTTCATTGCCCTGACAACGGCTGCCGACAGCAACTTCTGCACTTCCGGACGGCTGAACTGAGTGTCGGGCGGGCAAAACACCGTTGCCTTGTCGTCGTCAAACCGCACCGAGAAAAATTGCCGTGTGCCCGAGGCGACACACAGTTTGAAGCACGGCGCATCGATTGTGAAATCAAGGTCAATCAGCCGCGGACGCAACTTCTCGCATCCTTCACGAAGCGTCTGCCGATGCGGCTCTATGGCTTTGAGGACAGAGGCAAGCGACGTGTAGGGAGGCACCGTCACGTGCAGCCCGTCGTCCTTCGGACGCATTGTGATGTTGCGCGCGCGCCGATTGGTGCGTATCTCTATACGTCCGAAATCGGGGTCCTGAACAATTCTCTTAGTCGGCATATCCACAAGTGTCTACAACCTCAACTTCACTTCGCGTGGCATCGACACGCTCCACACGCACCTGCACCGGTATGCGGTGTGAAAGCTCATCGACATGGCTGATGATGCCCACACGGCGTCCGCCCATCTGATGCAGCGCCTCGAGCGTGTCCATCACATTGGTAAGGCATTCGTCAGACAGTGTGCCGAAGCCCTCGTCGATAAACAGCGTGTCCACTCCGTTGTCGGCAGCGTTCAAGCGCGACAGGGCAAGAGCCAGCGACAGCGAGACCATGAAACTCTCGCCGCCGGAAAGGATGTTGGCGCTCTGCGACACTCCCGGATTATGAGTGTCTTCAACAAGAATAACCAGCGAGCCAGGCTGACAAGTCAGCGTATAGCGGTCGCTGAAGCGGCAAAGATAGCCGTTGGCAATGTTGAGCAGGTGCGACAGGATAAAACTCTGCGCCACCTTGCGGAATTGCTTTCCCTCTCTGTCACCAAGATATTTGCATAGCGTGTCCCATTTGTCTTTCTCCGCCCTGGCTTTCTCCGCGGCTACCAATGCGGCGGCATGTGCCTCCGCCTGTTTCTTGTCGTCGGCAAGCCGTTGCGCGTCAAGGGCGTTGCTCTGCAGCAACGCATCGGCTTCAGCGCGTTTTTCTGCCACAACCGTCTGCAGGCTGTCGGCTGTGTCGGCCTCAGCCAACGCCGGACGGTTGGCGCGATGGTTCTCAAGCATTTTCTCAACCGAGGCAAGCGCGCCGGCGCTTTTGTCGGCATCCGCCATTATGCGTTGGCAATAATCCCTTTCGGAGTCTATGCGCGCTCTGCTTGTCTGCGACAGGCTTACAAGCGCGGCTTCTCCGATTTGAGGATTGGCTGCGAAAAATTCAGCGAGTGCGGCTTCAGATTCCGCCGCCGTCTTGTCGGCATTGGCAAGTGCCGCACGACGTTCCGACAGCCGGGCTGTGATTTTTGCAATCGCATCCTTTGTCGCGGCAAGCAGTTTGTTGGTGTCGTCAAACCGGCGGCGCTGAGTGTCGCACTCCGTCTGTGCCTGCGCCGCCTCGCGCAACTTCCCGGCAACCACCGCAAGAGCGCTGTTGACGGCATCGATATCGACAGAGGTTTCCGCGTCACGGCATGCCGTCGACGCTTTTTCCACCATCGACGCATAGTCCGCTCTCGCCTTCTCCAATTTCTTTGTCGTTCTGTCGATTTCCCCACTTTGCTGCGCCACCTCCTTTTGTGTCACTGCAAGGGTGGTGGCAGCCTTGCGCAGGCGTTCCTCTGCATTGACTTTGCGCACTCTCACCGGCTCCAGCACCGACTGGAAATGCTCGTCGGCAAGCAGCTGCCCTACGCGCTGTCCGCACACGGGGCACTCAGCTCCAACAACAAGTTTGCTTCTCAATTCTTTGGCAGCGTTGCCAACCGACATCTCCATCTGTGCGTACAGTGCCGAGCAGTCGCGGAAATCCGTGTCGGCAGAGTCATATTCAGCCTTTTCCACAGATATCCTCTCTTGGGCGGCTTTCAGTTTTTTGCGGCTTTCCGCAATCGTTTCCGCATGGGTGTCGATAAGCTTGCGCTGTCCGTCAAGTCCGGAAACAAGCACCCGCGCATCGTTGAGCTTTTTCAGCCGGCAGTCGAGCGCAGGTTTGTCTATCGCCACCAGCCTCTTTGTAGCAGCGTCCAGAGCCTTGTTGGTCAAACAGATGTCGTCCTCAAGGGCTTTTCCCTTGCCATCCGCGTCTTCAAGACTGCGCTCAAGTCCGGGCAACTCCTTCTTCAATGCCGCCGCGTCGGCACGCGCCTTGTCGCGCTGGCTGAGATAGACGCGCGCTGAAGCCGAGCGGTCGTAGTCGGCGACAAGCTGCCGGCGCTGCTTGAACTCATCCGATTCCATCGCTGTTTTGAGATTGTCAGCCCGACGGCGCGCCTCCACGCATTGCGCTTCAAACGTTGCATTGTCGGCAATCCATTTACGCTTCGCATCGGCGGCATCAGCCTCCGCCTTAACCTCTTCAATGCGTTTTTTCCGCACGTCGATTGCCTCTGCCACGGCTGCCTTTTCCTCGTCGGAGAGCATACTGATGCCGGCGACAGCCTGACAGCAACGGTCATAGGCGTCGGATGCCGCTTTGGCATGCTCCGCTATCTTCCGCCCCACAGCAGAATAGATGTCGATACCCGTCAGACGCTCAAGAATCTCCGCCTTCTCATCACTTTTACTTTGCAGAAACCGGGTGAACTCGCCCTGGGCGAGCAGCGAGGTGCGGCAGAACTGCTCATATTTCATTCCGACCACCTCCTGCACCTTGCCTTCGAAATCGACCTTCTTTGTCCACGTCTCACCGGTTTTCAGAAGAGTCAGAGTCCGTTCCTCTTTCTGGAATTTGCCGGTGGCTTTGTTTCGCGACCGATGTAGATGCCACTGCGCCTCATAGTCGTTGCCGTCGTTGCCCTCAAACAGCAGTTTGGCAAAGCATTCCACCGTGGAGCGGCGCATCAGCTGTCTGTTGGCGTCCACTCCCACATTGCGGTCGTCTTCCTTTTCAACACCGACGAGTGTTGAATCCTCATATTTCTCATCCGTTTTGAATCTTGTCAGCCTCGGAGCACGCGCGTAAAGAGCAAGACACACGGAGTCGAGGATAATGCTCTTGCCTGCGCCTGTAGGTCCGGCAATCAGAAACAGCGGAGTGTCGGTAAGCGGAGAGGCTACAAAGTCGATTTCCGCGTCGGCAATCGACGCTATGTTGTGTATCGTGATGCGTTTCAGTTTCATAGTGCGTTCTCCTCCTCTATTTCTTTTTCAATTCCCGAGATCATAGCCAGATAGTCTGCCGACTCTTTCTCCGGAATCCCTTTGGCGGCGAAAAAGCGCGCCGCCACTTCTCCTACAGTCATCTGACGCAGCTGTTCCGGTGTGACATCGGGCAAGGCATTGGCGCGCGCCGACCGGCGACGGTCGGTGACGTTGATTGTGCAGTAGCGGCACGCCTTGCCTTCGAGTGCCTTCGCCACCTGCTCGTTGTAGTCGGACGGGAGCGGCTTGTCGAGCAACACGTTCAACCGTATATACGCCTTTCTGTCGGCAGGAAACTCACGCGCGGCGGCAAGTGCGTCGTCGAAAGCCGCAGGCTGGCTTGGAAGCGTGACAAGCGGACGCGGGTCATTGATGCCAATTGCGCGCGCCTCCACAGGCTTGCCTTTCTCGAGGTCAACTATCACAACTCCGTGCTGATAACGCTCGTCAAACCCCACAGCAATCGGCGAACCGCTGTAAGCAGCCCTGCCGTCGCTTCCACGCAGCGTTTGGGGATGGTGGATATGTCCCAATGCAATATAATCGTATGCGGTGCCGAGCGTCGGAAGCTCAACATAATCGACCGTGCCGAGCGAGTCATTCTGCATGCGGCGGTGTCCCGTCAGGTCGCACCCAAGCGCCGCCAGATGGGCTGCCAGCACAGTTGGCAGCCCATCGGCATTCATTTCACCCACAGTCTTCTCCAAGCCTTGAAAAAACGCTTGCTGGCGGTCGCCGTCGGCTGGCGGGAAATTGTGGGGATAGACATAGGGCACTGCGGCTATATAGCCTTTGCCAGGCACGGGGACGACATGCGCTGAATAGTCGGCGCTATTGTCTGCAAGACGGCGCAAAGTGCCGATGACAAACACGTTGTGCGACCGCCAAAGGTTGCGGTATATCTCAAGACGCGAGGCGCTGTCGTGATTGCCGGCAACAATGACTATGACCATCTCGGGGACGGCGGCATGGATTGCGAGCAGCCCTTCGGCATAGACGCGCTGAGCCGCTGCCGACGGCATTGATATGTCGAACACGTCGCCAGCCACGACCATCGCGTCTGGACGTTCCTCCGCCACCACTTCGCACAATTGCCCAAGAAACCGGCGTTGCTCGTCGAGGCGGTCAAAGCCATAGAGCGACTGTCCTAAATGCCAATCGGCTGTATGCAGTATCTTCATCTTCTCAATATTGGAGTTTTTATCCACCAAAGTTACTCAATTATTCGCGCAATCATATCAGTTTCTCTCTGAAAAAGCAATAAAACAGAGGGCGCAAACGTTACTTTAATTATGAAGAAAGCCGTATATATCATCGTGTGTCTGCTGCTGACAGCCGTCGCTGCCGGCTGCCGCACGCCCAAACTTTCCGAAGCCGACGCTCAGTTTCAACGGGGAGAGTACTACGACGCGTCGGTGACTTACAAAAAGGTTTACAACAAACTGCGGAAAAAGGAGGAGCGTCCGCAACGCGGAGAAGTGGCGTTCAAGATGGGACGTTGCTACAGGCTGCTCAACATGTCGGCGCGCGCATCGGCGGCTTTCCAGAACGCGCTGCGCTACGAATATCCCGACAGCACGACCCACTTTATGCTGGCTCAGGCTCTACATGCCGACGGCAAATATGCCGCCGCTCTGCGGTCGTATGACAAATATCTTGAATTCTGCCCCGACGACTCCCTTGCCATCAACTGCGCGGAGGGGTGCCGCACGGCCCAGGAGATACGCGCCCGCGGGTCGCGCTATGTGGTTAAACAAGCCAAGCTTTTCAACTCGCGCCGCGCCGACTTCTGCCCTATGTATCTCGGAGCTGACTGCGACCAGATTTATTACACATCGACTACCGAAAAGGCTACCGGCGACAAGAAAAGTGAAATCACGGGAATGAAGAATGCCGACGTGTTTTTCTCCAAAAAGAACGAGAAAGGCGAATGGGAACGTCCGGAGCCGGTTGAGGGCGAACTCAACACGGAATTTGACGAGGGCATCGTTGCATTCTCGCCCGACGCACAGACAATGTATCTCACCAAAGCGCGACGCGAGCTCAACGCTCCGACATCAGTGGAGATATACACATCGACACGCTCCGACGCAAAATGGAGTGCCCCTGTAAAATTTGAGATTACAGCCGACACGCTGTCTACATTCGGACATCCGGCGGTGTCGCCCGACGGCGAATATCTCTACTTCGTCAGCGACATGCCAGGCGGATACGGAGGCAAGGACATTTGGCGCATATCGCTGAAGGAAAGACAAGGTTCGCTCGTCAACCTCGGTCCCGACATCAACACTGAGGGCAACGACGATTTCCCTTATGTGCGTTCCGACGGCTCTCTATATTTCTCGTCCGACGGACATCCGGGGATGGGCGGTCTCGACATTTTCCGCGCCGCGGCTGTCGGCGACCCTGCCGACCTGCGATGGAAAGTGGAGAATATGGGCTTCCCAATCAACTCCGCCGGCGATGATTTCGGAATCACTTTCGGGAAGGGCGAAGATGGATTTTTCAGTTCCAACCGCGGCGACGCGCGTGGCTACGACCACATCTACAGTTTCGAATACGACCCCGTGAGAATCACCATCGAGGGATTGGTGATGGACAAAGACGAGGAGCCGGTGAAGAATGCAATAATACGCATCGTCGGAAACGACGGGTCGAATCAGAAGGAAGTGGCGCGCGACGACGGATCGTTCTCGTTCGCGCTGCAGCGAGGCGTAAAATACGTGATGCTCGCCGGCGCGAAGGGCTACTTGAACCAAAAACAGGAATTCGCTTCCGACTCTACGATGGAAGACGCGAATTATTGGGTGGAGTTCATTCTGCCGTCAATCAGCAAACCATCGGTGGTTGAAAACATATTCTACGACTACGACAAGGCCGACCTGAGGCCGGAGTCGAAAACGGCTCTCAACGAGCTGATTGCCGTGCTGCACGACAATCCCAACGTGACAATCGAAATGGCTTCTCACACTGACCGATGGGGCTCAGACGCCTACAATATCAACCTGTCGGAACGAAGGGCAAAATCGGTGGTTGACTACCTTGTTGAGAACGGCATCAGCCGCGACCGGCTGCAGCCGCACGGCTACGGCAAGTCGCGTCCAAAGACAGTGACCAAACGCATCGCTCGCCTGTATCCGCAGTTCAAAGAGGGCGACATACTGACCGAAGAGTTTATAAAAACACTTTCCGAGGAAGACCAGCAAGCAGCCGACCAGATTAACCGCCGCACGGAATTCTCAGTGCTATCGCTCACCTACAACATGAAATAATCCAGGACTCCCCCCCCGCCTCCTGAAAAAACAACATACTGCTTGTCGTTTTTTGGATTTGGAAAATTCTGCCGCCAACTTTTTTGCTTACTATTTTACAACATTCTTAGCCCGATATGGGGTTTCGAATAAATAGCAATAATACAAAATGAGAGCCGAATTTGAAACGATTAAAAAGAATATAACCCATGCAATCCAAATTACAGGAC
>ENA-ORRL01002410-ORRL01002410.1-human-gut-metagenome-genome-assembly--contig:-NODE-2410-length-11209-cov-2.910525_pt1 | contig 11209 bp, 8 predicted proteins | sample MGYA00242175_ERZ509134 | MGnify/ENA primary metagenome ERZ509134 (study PRJEB26280, sample SAMEA2338660) | human gut metagenome | biome: human gut; feature: human-associated habitat; material: faeces... | reverse complement strand
AGAATTTCATCCGCAGTTTTTCCCTCAAGAAGCTCCTTCAGGGCATACTTAACCAGGCACTTGGTCAAAACCTCCGGTGTGTAGTAGGATGCGGATTTCTCACGTTCTCTACCTGCCAGACGATAAATGAAAGTGCCTTTTTCATACATGCGGAGTTTGCCCGCTTTTTCACCAGATTTATAACGGACACGCTCATCTTCGGTATATTGGTCAAGCTCAGATTCAGATACAAAGTAACCGACATCTAGCTCGTTGAAACTGTCACCGGCTCTCTTTACTTCATAGAGGTCATGTTCAGCAATAAATCCTCGATAGGAAAGAAGTGCCTCGTACACTGCGCCCATCTGGTTGATACCCAGATTGGCATAGGAAATACGACCACGGCGACCATTTCTTCTGCCCGTTGCCCTTGTCAAGCTCATAAGGTCAATGATGCGCAGCATACAGCTGTTTCTCAGCTTGGCATTGGTAATCATCTTGGTATATTCCGGATCGAAGATATGTGCCTTCAGCGGAGCAATCAGGAACATATCGTGCAGGCTATTGGAACCTGTTGCTTTTTTCAGTTCTTCTTCCGTTTTCGGATAGCCGTCATAAATCAGCTCATAGAGCTTTGCCAGAGTTTCATGCAGGTAATAGCCATCACCGACTTCATTGACATCATCACGGACGTTATCCGCAATATCTCGCAAGCTTTCAAGAGAATATCCAGAGTAATAACTCTGTGCTTTAATCGGTGCATAGCCAAGTTTCGGTCTGGACTCAATAAAGAGCACAAACAGCATACGATACATATAGCGCAGACACTCTAACGTCAACTGTCCAGCATCTACAGGGTTCGCATCAAGATCACGACCAAGGCGTGTCTTCATATCGTAAAGGACTTCGTTACCGAGCAATTCAATGCTTTCACGGAGGGCGTACTTTAAGTCTTGCGATACACCGGAAGCATTCTTCTGGCTCTGTTCATCCAACTCATCCAACAGAACTTTTCCATCATCAGGACAAAGCGAATCCTTATGAAGCAGGACAGCCATTGCCTGCAAAGTCGTGTTTTCCAGCCGAGAAAAAATCTCCTCAAGTTCAAACTGAAGATAGCACTTTTCATTCCACTTGTTGCGGTCAACAAGAGCAATCTGATTCATGCCAATCAGCATGACGAAACGAGGCGGTTCCGCAGAGCCGAAAAGGATTTTCGTCACCAAGTCCTCGTTTGGTATTTCATTCAGAATACCCTTATGGAGCGTTCCAACTGCATCTTCATCCACATCATCCGCATTAAAAACAAAGCTCTCCATAATGCCTGCATCGGATTCTTTAGATGCTGACAACAATACCCACAGCACTGGTGCGCCATTGCTCTTTGTCATTTCGAGATAAACCGGAATCGACAGAGAATCATCCACGGTCACAACTTCTGGTTTTGCTTCCGGATAGCCCAATGATTTCAGATAGCTACCCGCAAGCGCCTTGATATTGGCGAGCACTTGTAAGTTTACAGAAGAACGGACAAACTTATCATGTGCCGTATAATACTGTCGTGCATTCTGACGCAAAAGCGACCAGGGAGTACGGCTTTCTTCCGACTCCCTTGCTTCTGCATTCCATCCACTTATGGTGGCACTCGCATTTTCCTCAAACACAGTGGAAAAATAATGATTGGTAAAGTATTCGTTTTTATTGACGATACCTGTTAAATCCATGCTCATTGCGATACCCCCATCAGCACAGATACAACTCTGATGTATGGGTTGTTCTGTATTGTCAAAGTCTCTTTCACCCAGTTCGTAAACTGATCAAAGAGTTCATCTACCCGGCGCTCCTGCTCCTGCCTTTTTCGTTCATGCTCGAACAATGTCGTCTGGTAGTATTCTTTATGCTTTCCCTGAAGCGCAATCAACTTATCAACCTCTTCATCCAGCAGCGGATTCATTTCCGTCAGATATCTATTGTAATGTTCATTCAAATGCACTTTTGCTTGGGAAACTACATCGCGCAGCAAGGAACTTGCAGCGGAAATTTCACCTTCACCGATGCAATTCGTATTCGGAATCTTGGGATTGCTCAATCCTGTTTTCTGTACCACTTCATTCATGGCTAACACCCTAACAAATTTGCCATTCTGGTACAACAAACCAAACCATTCATCAACCAAAGGGGTTGACTTTAGATTCGGCATGCTGCCGGTTACAACATAAATGCATTCGCCAGCCTTTAACGTTCCAGGAAGCCCAATAACAGGGGCTTCATCCCTCTTAAACAGCAAACCTGCTTTGTCATTAACCCAACTCAGAATAGGATGGAGTTTCCACAAATACTGAGTAGTCGGCCAGGCAGACTCGTCCATGTTTTTCTGCATACTGCTTCGCATTTGCTCCATGCAGAAAGCCTTATCATCAGAAACACGGAGGGTTTCTCCCTGCGGTAGTGCTTCTTCCGGGACGAGTGCTTTCAAACGTCGCTCCATATCAGGAGTCAACCTGATATCCAAACCGGAAACTGTTTTCAGTCTTTCAACAGGATGATTTTCTGTCTGATTTAGATATGTGAGTGCCTGATACAAATAATCTATATCCGAGAACAAGGTGTCATCCGAAACAATCTCTGATTTTTTCTCGTCCTCATCTTCTTCTTTGCCTGCTGCTGCCATCAACGCTTCAAATGGATCGAAGTCGTCTTCACCCGCATCCAATGTTTGTTCAAAAGCATCTGAATCCGAACCGGCTTCGATTGTTTCAGCTACAACGAGTTCTTCATCTTCGATGGTAAACTTACCGAGCAACAGAGACGGATCTCCGATGTTTTTCAGAGCCTGTTCCTCTTTTGTAATCAAGATTTCGATGATGCGCATATCGCCCTTGATACGTTTGTTATCGCTCTTAATGAGCATATAACGAATATCAGGGCGTTTCTGCTGACCATATCTGTCAATTCTACCGTTTCTCTGTTGGAACACCATTAAAGACCAAGGAATGTCAAAATGAATCAGTCTATGACTCAAATAATGCAGGTTCAAACCTTCAGATGCTACATCCGATGCGACCAAAACACGAACCGGAGATTCCGTGCGGCCAAAATCTTCAACGATGCGTTGCTGTTCGGCGTCGCTCATCTCTCCGGAAATCTCCTGGATGACGTTTGCCTTCAATCCAAGGTCTTGGCGAAGTCTTTCAGCAAGATACTTCATGGTTTCGATACGCTCAGTAAAGATAACGACACGGTCGCCGCTATCAGCTGGATTCCAAGCGTATTCCTTACTTCTGAGGAGATCAAGGAGTTTCTGATAGCGTGTAAAATCTGCCGGAGTAATTGCCTCCAACGCAGTCTTCAGGCCTTCAAGCAGACGAATATCTTTGATGTCATCTGCGGCATATTTTTTATATAGTTTCTTCAAGCGTGCTTCGATACTCTTGATGCAAGCCGCCGGACTGGAGAACAAAGATTTTTCCAAGCTGGTCTTAAACAGCTGACCTGAACCTTTGGTTTTATCCAAATCCATCTCCAGTTGCATTTCAGCAAAAATATCAAAAGCGTATTCTTCCTTTGCGGATGCATTGCAACGCTCAAGTGTGATTTTTCTTTCCAGAAAAGAGCCGCCGACCTGGTCTTTGACATCTTTTTTGAAACGACGGATGCACAGTCCTTTAATATCTTCGGGAGTATAGTTTTCTGGGTCTGCAATTGCGGTCGGATCAAGCATATTCATCAAAGAAGCAAAACTTTTTGCCCGACCATCATGAGGCGTTGCGGACAACATTATCATGGTGTCACTACGATCTGCAAGCAGCTTCGCAAGACGAGAACGCTGCGCCTGATGATCTCCACGCTCTGCAACGTTCTGAGCTTCATCGATTACAATAATGTCCCAATATGCATTTTCCAGATGAGTACGATATTCAACGTCTCGCTTTAAGGTATCGATAGATACAATTGTCTTGTCATAATAGAAAAAAGGATTATAATTCGATGGCAAGTTGGCACGAATCTTTTGAATCCGGTTAGAATCAAGGCGCACCAAAGGAATGGTGAATCGGTTCCACATTTCCTTTTGGAACTGTGTCATCATGCTCTTAACGGTAACAACCAGTATTCTTTTACCCTTACCACGAGCAATTAGCTCAGACATCAAAATGCCAGCTTCCAAAGTTTTGCCGAGACCTACGGTGTCCGCAATGAGAATTCTCTGCCGAGGACGCTGAAGTGACAGTTTAGCCGGATCTAACTGATAGGGCATCAAATCCATAGCTGCTCGATGTCCAATATGTAAGTTGAAATCGGTAGGAATCTGCTGACGCCACTGACTTTCTAGATATAGCAATGCTCTCTTATAGAATGGTGAATAATCAGCAACCAATTTCACTTCAGCAGGATTCACGACTTGGATTTGTTCCAAATCAGTAAGAAAACTTGCCTCTCTGTCCTTGACTAGCGGAGAAATACCAACGCAATATAAGGTCTTATTTCCAAGATTGTTTGTCTCAATCTTTTTAATCATCCATTCTTCATCTCGAATGATTGTTCTCATACCCGGTGCAAAATCTACCATTTCCATTTTCTCTCTTTCAAAATGTAACTATTCAATCAATCATCACAGCAAGTCATTTTTCTGTATCGAAACATATATCATCAATTGTTTTTACCTTATTCCTTAATTTCTTTTCCTACATCTTCATTCGTAACAAATATGAAATATCATCAACTAAACATTCCAGCTTTTACAAATATGTTCAGGCATGTTATAGCAGCATTTCATCGGGACGCATCTTAATGGTAGTCTATAGATTAGTTTTATCAGATTCTTATCGACAAGGAGTTCTCACTTCTCATAATCAATGATTATATAAGTTGTGCTTCCAAATTCAATCCAATACAACACTTTTATATTCAGATGCGTCCATATTTCCGCGCAGAACACATGCTGCATCCCAAATCTGCTTCTCAAATCCAATATTCGCAGAGGCCTGAGCTTTTTCCATATCTGTACTCCTTCAAATTTAATCAAATAGCTTCAATAGTCTGTTTCATTATACCATGTCATCCATCCAAAATCGACAATTCATCTGGACTTTTTCAGATACATCATTCCAAAAAGTCACTTTCTCTGTTTTCCCCTCATCCTCTTTTTCGGCAGCTGCTCCTTCCTCAGTTCCGACTGCATCCGCACCTCTTTGAACGAGCGTTGCTGCACTTCCGTCAGTTTGTTCCACTTGATTTTCCATTTCGCCATCAGCATGGCTATCGTTCGGTCAATCCAGATTTCATCATCGGGGACATTCTGTTCTTTCTGTTCGCGGACAATGTCCGCTTCCCGAATCAGCTGCTGAACGTATTTTTCGATTTCTTCGAGTTGCCGGCTTCCCTCGCTTCTTTCAGCGGACTTGTCCCGCAGGAAGCGCAGGATCGGGCGCAGGTCGTTTTTGATTTTCATTTCAAAATACTCGTCCTCGTCAATCTGCGCTTCCTTGAACGTCAAGATCTGGGCATTTGAATCCTCACTGATGTTCGTCTCCTTGATAATTTTCATGCGGACGGCTTCAAACAGCATATCAATCGCCCGAATCGCGTTTCTCGCTTCACCGTCCACCATGATTTCCATATCCATCAGTAATTTCGGAAAATCCGGATGTGTCGCCATTTCGCAAAGCAATCGGTTGTTGATTTTTCCGCTCTTGAGCAGCTCTGCCATCTCGCTGCTGATGTTCAAATCATGGATATCTCCCTGCATCGGGTTTTCGAGCGCTGACAGCCCCAGCAGATAATCCGTTGAAACGCCATAGAATTTCGCCAACGCGACCAGCGCAAATTGGCTGACCTCTTTGCTTTCGTTTGTCTCATAATTGCTCAACGCCGAACGTGAAAGCCCCGTTTGTTCCGCCAATTCGTCCAGCGTAAGCCCGCGTCTGTCCCGCAGCATCTTTAATTTTTCAGAAATCGGCATCGTCTCAAGCATTTCTTTTTTCCCCTCATCATTTTTTCACATTTTTCAATTTGGATAACCGCTTCAAGAGCGTGGATTTTTTGCGATTTTGCGAATTTATCCATCGTTTAGGAATCATCTGTTATTTTTCTTGCTTTTGTGGTATGATCTGCTCGTCGATCGACAGAACCCGACGAAACGGAAGGGCGCACTTCTATACATCCTTCGGATGTATCTTCGTGCTTTACGCGCGGTTTTCCTCTTTGCCCTACACTCGCAGTGCAAGAGACTTTGCGCAGCGTTGCTGCGTCCAAGAGGGCTGCCCCCTCTTGCGGCGCTCTGCGCCTATCCCCCGCGTACTTTGCATCAGCCACGATCTGCAAGCAGATCCCGTCTGCCGCAAAGTTTTTGAATCCTTCCGCAGCCGTTTTTCTCATTCGTTTTTTCAGAAAGGAATCCATACGCTATGAACAAAACGCCATCTTCCCACATCGAACCGAATCAAAAACTGCGTAATCTTGAGCAGGAAAAAGCGCAAGCCGAGCATCGCAGCCAGCGTCTCCAAAACCGCGAACGCTATCTAAGCGAAGGCGCACGGAAAAAGCGTACCCATCATCTTTGCAACATGGGCGGCGCGATTGAAGCCCTCTGCCCGCAGGTTGCCGCATTGAATAAATCCGACTTTTACCGCGTCATGGAGCGCATCTTTGCGCTCTCCGAGGTGCAGGACATTCTTCTGGATATGACGCTCGAAGATGATGAGGATGATATCGAAAACATCCGCTTCGCCTTCGCCGATGAAAACCAAGTTGCGCATGATCCGCGTGGTATTCCATCGTTTGAACAAAGCTGATGGCACTGTATCATTTCTCTGTTTCTCAAATCAAGCGAAGTGCGGGACAGAGCGTCCTTGCTGCCGCAGCATATCGCGCAGGCGAACGCCTGTACAGCGAATATTACGACGAAATCAGCGACTACACACGCAAGGGCGGCGTTCTCCATACTGAAATTCTGCTGCCCGCTCATGCCCCGGAGTGCTTTCGTGACCGAGCAACGCTCTGGAACGCCGTAGAAGCCGCTGAACGCCATCCCAAAGCGCAGCTCGCATACAGTTTTGACATCGCGCTGCAAAACGAACTTTCACTGAACGAAAACATCGAACTGGCTCGCGCTTTCGTGCAAAAAGAATTTGTGGATCGCGGAATGATCGCCGACCTTGCCATTCATTCTCCCGACAAGGCCGGCGGCATTCCCAATCCCCACATGCACGTCATGACCACCATGCGTCCATTGAATCCTGACGGCAGTTTTGCGCCCAAGCAGCGTCGCGAATACGTGCTGGATGCCAGCGGAAACCGCATCTGCGGTTCAGACGGTCGCTACCGTTTCAATGCCGTCCATACCACCGATTGGCATTCTCCCGAAAGGCTCGAATCGTGGCGCACCGCATGGTGCAACGCCGTCAATGCCAAGTTTGAAGAAAAGGGAATTCCTTCGCGCATCGACCACCGTTCTTATACGCGGCAAAGCGTCGAACAAATTCCAACCGTTCACGAAGGTCCCAATGTTCGCAAACTGGAGCAGAAAGGCATCCGCACGGAAAAAGGCGAGTTGAACCGCTGGATTCGCTCCACCAACAAGCTGACCCGTACACTAAAAACGCAGATAGCCAAGCTGACCGAATGGATCAACGCTCTCCGCTCTGAGCTGGAAACATCCAAAACGCCCACGCTTTGGGAATTGGTCAGCGAAGCACAGCAACGGCGCTATGCTCAGGCATGAAGTCAAAAAGGAAAAGTCCGCGACCTCAAGCAATTTGCCGAAACCGTCAATTTTCTGCAAGCCCATCAACTTTTCACCCTTGAAGACCTTTCCGCCCGGCTCTCCCAAACCCGTTCTGCCTTTCATCAGTTGAGCGATGCGCTTCATTCCACTTCTTCCCGAATCCGCGAATTGGAAGCGCTCATTCGTCAGGCGGACATCTACGCCGAGAATAAGCCGATTTATGAAAACCTGAACGCGATTCACTGGAAAAGTCGGCGAGACGCTTACGCACAGGAACACGACGGCGAACTCCGATTGTTCTATGCCGCACGCCGCATTCTCAAAGAAAAACTGGGCGACAAACCGCCGACAGTCAAGGTTTGGAAAGAAGAACTGGAAACCCTTCGGCAAAGTTACGCCGAACAAGCCCCGCGCCTGATTCCTCTGCGCGACGAGCTGCTGAAGCTCTCACAAGTGCAGCACAATGTTGATCTTCTGCTTCGCGAACGAGAAGAACGACATCACTCTGAAATATCCAGATAAGGAGGTTCCCATGCCCGACTCCGTTCCCATGATCCGCATGAGCGACGTACAACAAACCGCTGTTCACTGGCTCTGGTATCCATACATTCCCTTCGGCAAGCTGACCATCCTGCAAGGCAATCCCGGCGAAGGCAAGACCTATTTCGCCATGTATCTCACAGCCGCCTGCACCAACTGTCAACAGCTTCCAAATGGTGAGCTGCTTGAACCCTTCAACGTGATCTATCAGACGGCGGAGGACGGTCTCGGCGATACCGTCAAGCCCCGCTTAATTGAAGCAGGCGCCGATCTTGACCGCGTGTTGGTGATTGACGACCGTGAATCCATGCTCACATTGACAGACAAACGCATTGAGCGTGCCATTTGCGAAAATCAAGCCAAACTGCTGATTATCGACCCGATCCAGGCGTTTCTGGGCGCTCAGGTCGATATGAACCGTGCCAACGAAGTGCGCCCGATCTTCCGCGCACTGGGTGAAATTGCCGAAGTCCACGACTGCGCCATTTTGATGATCGGTCATCTCAACAAAGCGTCCGGCTCACAAAGCACCTATCGCGGGCTTGGTTCCATCGACATGACCGCCGCCGTGCGCAGTCTCCTGTTCATCGGCAAGGTCAGGGACGACCCCACCACGCGCATTCTGACGCATGAGAAAAGCTCGCTGGCACCTCCGGGCAAGTCATTGGCTTTCTCGCTCGGCGATGCGGACGGTTTTCGCTGGCTCGGCGAATATCAGCTCACCGCCGACGAGCTGCTTTCCGGCTCGGAGCACACGCCCACAAAGGTTGAGCGTGCCGAAAAGCTCATTCTCTCCCTGCTAGAAAACGGACGCGTCTGTCCCAGCAGCGTCATCGACAAAGCCGCGCAGGAGCAGGGCATTTCCCCGCGTACCGTCCGTTCCGCCAAACGAAACCTCATATCCAAGCTGTACGTCGTCCGTGACGGAACACAGTGGATGGTGAGTCTGCTCTCTTAGTCCTTTTCCTCAAGTGGCAAAGCGGCTCTAAGCCCTTTTAACCTGCCACTTCGCCACTTGAATTGTTTTTCTCTATGAAAGGAGTCCCATGACAACGATTCAGGGCTTCACGCCGCCCCCAAACCATGCTACAATGGGCGTGGAATCCACGATCCTTGACAACCTCACACCTGCCCCGTCAGACATGTCTGGACAAGGAGAACCGGATATGTCTGCAAAACTCAAACAACGAGCGGTCATCAACGGGAAGGTCTTCTGGCTGACCGGCTCAACGCAACAGGAACTCTTTCAATCGTATCTGTCCCACGCCATCACGGAGGGTGTTGTCGTTCCGCCGGATGAAAACGGGCGGCATCGCAAAGACGGATTAAGTACGCGCTTTTCGGATATTGCCGAGCGCTGGTTTACGCTCTACAAAGTCGGCAAGGTTCGCGAAACCACGCTGACCGGCTATGAAAGCTATCTCAAACGCCACGTTCTGCCGTATTTCGGCGAAATGGATGTGCGGGATATCTCCATCGACGACGTGCAGCTCTTTCTCAACAGCAAGGAATCCCTCTCCAAAAAGACGATTGACGAAATCTGGCTGGTCGTCCGCATGGTGCTTGACGTCGCCTTTGAAGATGGGCTGATTCCCAGCAATCCATCCAAATCCAAGCGGCTGCGCAACCCCTCCAAGAAAAAGAGCACACGTCTACCGCTGACCACAAAGGAAGCCGAAGACATCGAGGCGCATTTGCCGGATATACCCAAGCTGCTTGACCGCCGCTATGTGGCACTGCTGCTCTACTGCCCGGCACGCAGCGAGGATATCCGCGGCATCCGCATGAAGGACATTGATCCGCATAAAATGCTGATTCGCATTGAGCGCAGCGTCACCTATGCCAAAGCGAAAACCATCATCGGCGATCCGAAAACGGAAGCGGGCTTTCGTCACATGCTGATGCTTCCCAAGCTGTGGGACGTTCTCGCGCTCACGCCGGAGGAAATGCACGATCCCGACGCTTATCTGCTGCACATGCGCGATGATACGCATCAGCCGCTCACCTTTCAGGCAAATCGCCGCCTGTGGGAGCGCGTTTGCGCAGCAATCAACGTCTACGGCAAAACGCCGCATTGCTTCCGTCATACCTTCGCCACACGCGCCTATCGCGCAGGCGTATCGGAAAAAACGCTGCAAAGCATGGGCGGCTGGGCAGATTTGAAAACCATGCAGAATGTGTACATCCATACGCAGGAAGAAGACTTGGAAAATGCCCGCAGGCTGCTGACCCTTCTTTAACCGTTTGTGGCACGGCATGTGACAGCGCAAAGCCTCCAAAAACTCAACCCACGCAAGGATTAAACAGTTGTTATTTTATTGAAGATGTGACAAAAAAAGTGCCGAAATCCCAAAATTTCGGCACTTTGACATGAATAAGACAATCTTATAGTAAAACTGCATAAAAATAATCCAGCCAAGTGAGCACCTTGACTGGAATCTCTGGTAGCGGCAATGTGATTCGAACACATGACACTTCGGGTATGAACCGAATGCTCTGGCCAGCTGAGCTATGCCGCCTTTTGGTTGCGGGAGTAGGATTTGAACCTACGACCTTCGGGTTATGAGCCCGACGAGCTGCCAGACTGCTCCATCCCGCGATGTGAAGCGCCGTCGTTCTGACGACGAAAATCATTATACACAATTTTTCAGCTTCTGTCAATCCTTTTTTTGAAATTTTTTCTTCAGATAGCCGTCCATGTTGCCGTGCGCGGAAAGGCGGATCGAATCCATGCCAAATTCGCGCATAGCGGCTTCCAGAATCGCCACGCCGCTGGGAATGATGTCCGCGCGGTGCGCCATCAGCCCCGGCACCTGCCGCCGCTCGGCCATGCTCATGCGCGCAAGCCGCCTGCCCCAGCCCGCGACCGTTTCAAAATCCATCCGCATGCCCTCGCAGCGCTCCGCGTCAAAGAGCGGAACGGCGCACTGCATCGCACCCAGCGTGGTCATCGTCCCGCCGACGCCG
>ENA-ORRL01002399-ORRL01002399.1-human-gut-metagenome-genome-assembly--contig:-NODE-2399-length-11267-cov-3.285676_pt1 | contig 11267 bp, 5 predicted proteins | sample MGYA00242175_ERZ509134 | MGnify/ENA primary metagenome ERZ509134 (study PRJEB26280, sample SAMEA2338660) | human gut metagenome | biome: human gut; feature: human-associated habitat; material: faeces... | reverse complement strand
TCTCTCGTAATCCGAAAATTGCGGAATTCCTCAAAGCATACGACTATGTAAAAGAGTTTGGTGAAGGTGTTGACCGTATGTGCCGTGAATTGTCCGCACTGGGTGTCAGAGAACCACAATACAACTTGGTTGCCTTTATTATGAAAGCAACTGTTGGTGCCAATGTTTTGGATGAAGGGCAAGAAACTACCCGGAAGAACTCCTCGAAAACTACTAAGACCGATCAGAAACTTCAAGAAATTGATCAACAGGGGCAAGAAAGGGGCAAGAAAGGGGCAAGAAAGGGGCAAGAAAAAATTCTTGAAATTATTGGACAAGATCCACATATTAGTGTATCCTCCATTGCCGAGCAATGTGAAATGTCTGTAAAGTCAGTGAGAAATCTGATAGATGGATTGAGAGCGGATAATATTTTAGCGCGTATCGGTCCAGATAAAGGGGGATATTGGGAAATCATTGCATCAGTAACAAATGATTGAAAAAATCCGAACTTATCTAAAATCATTAAATGAGTATTATGGCTAAGAAGATAAATACAAAAAAAGAAGAAACTATAAACTTGGATGCTATTTTATTCAAGTGTAGAGATATATTAAGGCAAGCAAAAAATTCAGGTTCATTCTTTGAGAAGCGTGATATGATGTTGACATTGGTGTTTCTCCGATTTATCGGAGAGAAATATGAGAATGGCGTTGCGCATCTTCGTACACAGTTGATAGAAGAAGGTCTTGACCCGGATGATGAGAATATTATTTCTGCATTCTTTGATGATGCTACTTTCACTGATGGCACATATAATCTTTCTCCAGAAGCCAGATGGAGTACGATTATAAATACTCCAGCTCCCGGACTTAATGTGGCTCTTGATACGGCTTTACGCAGTATTGCTACTGCCACACCAAGCCTTAAAGGATGTTTTGTTGAAGGTACTTTTACCCAGCGTAACATGGCAGGCAATGATATGAAGAAGCTTGTCGATGAGGTAAATAAGATTTCTCACAAAGCATTTGGGGAAGAAAAGGATTTGATAGGTCGCGTGTATGAATACTTTCTGAAGGAGTTTGCCGTAAATGCCACAAAGGAAGAAGGTGAATTTTATACACCCCACGATATTGTGCAGCTGATAGCCAGCATGATTGAGCCATTTGACGGAACTATCTACGACCCTTGCTGTGGATCCGGCGGTATGTTTATTCAGAGTGCGGAATTGGTAAAGTCAAAGCAGGGAGACATCAGTCGGATTAATGTTTATGGACAAGAGAAAGAGGCGGCAACGTATCGTTTAGCTAAGATGAACCTCGCACTGCGTGGCATAAGCCACAATTTGGGTGCAGAAAGCGATAGCTCTTTCACCAACGACTTGCATAAAGGTCTTTATTTTGATTACATTATGGCTAATCCTCCTTTCAACCTCAAAGGATGGTACAATGATAATCTGAAAAATGATGCTAGGTGGAGTGACTATGATACACCTCCGGAAAGCAATGCCAACTATGCTTGGATTCTTCACATGCTGAGCCATCTGAAACGTCAAAGTGGTGTGGCTGGTTTCCTATTGGCAAATGGTGCTTTGGGCGATACTGATGCGCAGAATATACGCCGGAAACTGATAGAAAACGATAAGGTAGAGGCTATCATTGTTTTGCCACGTGAACTCTTTATCACTACGGATATTAGTGTGACATTATGGATTCTCAACCAGAATAAAAAGGGTGGTAGCTATCACGGTCGTTCTTTAAGAAATCGTGAGCATGAAATCCTCTTTATGGATTTGCGCACTTGGACTGAAAATCCGGTAAAAGGAGAACAGAAAAAGAAAATCGAACTGAAAGCGGATCAAATCAAGCGTGCAACAGAAATCTATTTCAACTGGCAAGAAGTTGGGACAGATGGCGCACATTATGAAAAGCCGGAACTTTATCGCTCTGTAGGTATAGATGAACTGAAGGCAAACGATTATTCGCTTGTTCCAAGTCGGTACATTGAGTTTGTTGATAGGGATTCAAATATTGATTACGACAAGGTACTCTCGCAAACAGCACAATGTGTTTCAGAACTTCTGAAATTGCAGAAATCCAATGATGAGACATTACGCAACGCATTAAAACAACTAGGATATGAATGCGAATAAAGCAAAATGGGTGCGTCTTGGAGATTATATCGAGCAATGTGATGAACGGAACGCCGAAGGTATATATACAATTGAGGATGCTATGGGTATGACTATAACGAAAGAAATTATCCCAACCAAAGCAAATCTTCAAGACAATGACTTATATAAATTTTTGGTCGTTAACCCCAAAGAATTTGTATATAATCCTCGTACCCATGGAAAGAAAATAGGTCTGGGATTTAATAACACAGAAAAACCTTTCATAATTAGTTGGAACAATGTAGCTTTTCGTGTGAAAGATACAGCATTGTTGCTACCAGACTATTTGTACATCATCATATGTAGAGAGGAATGGGACCGAAATGCTTGTTTTCGTTCTTGGGGATCATCTACCGAAGTTTTCTCTTGGAATGAATTTTCATTAATGGAAATTCCACTTCCCTCCATTGACATCCAGCAAGAATTAGTTGATACATATAACGGTCTTAAATCCCTTGCCGAACAAAACGAAGCATTGATAGAACCATTAAGCAAAGCTTGCGAAGCTTTTGTCTCAGATTGCCAAAGCAAGTATCCACAAGAGGAACTTGGAAAGTATATAGAAGTATTTGATAAAAGAAATACAGACGGCAACGATTATCTTTTTTATGGTATTAACAAGGATAAAACATTTATGCCAACTGTCGCAGACACGAATAATTTAGATAGTTCAAAATATAAAGTAGTTAACAAGGGCGATTTTGTGTTTAGTGGAATGCAGACAGGAAGAGATATTTGCATTAGAATTGCTTTATACAATGATATACAACCAATTATTATTTCGCCTGCATATACTACATTTAAGATAAAGGATGAGACTCTGATTATACCGCAATATCTTTTCCTGCAATTCAAAAGATTTGAGATGGATAGATATGGGTGGTTTTTAAGTGATGGTAGCATTCGATCTAATTTAGAATGGGAAAGATTCTGTAATATTAGGATTCCTTTGCCTTCTATAGAAGTCCAACAATCCATTGTTAACCTATACAATTGTATGGAAGAAGCCAAGAGGATTGCTTCCGAAGCAAGAGAGCAATTGGAAACTCTTTGTCCTGCGTTGATTCAAAGAGCTGCTAACTCATAAATAGAAAAGATATGAATTTTAAGTATTATGATGTAATATCAAGTCTTGTTGTTGGATATGTGCTGTTAGTCATTACTATGTACTCATTTCAGATTGAGTACGACAACGATTATACTGTCGCATATTTGGCATTTGCATTCGTATGCGGCTATATAATAAATTCAGTCGGGAGTTTATTGGAACCTATATATTATTTCACTATAGGAGGAAAACCCTCTACGAGATTACTTAACAATGGAAAAGAAAAACGTTGCTGGCTATATCATTTGTTTGTTCCTAAAAACACAGGAATAAAAAAGGTACGTTTCTATGAAACTGAGAATGTACGAAAACTCTTAATAACAGGGTTAGAGGACGAAAATTCATCAGAAGACAGATTGTTTAGTAAAGCAATGCGAGAAGTAAATGGCGATCAAGATTCCAGAGTTCCTGACTTTAACGCATATTATGCCTTGTCAAGAACAATTCTCACAACCATCTTGATTTCAACTATCTTGATTATATCATCTTATCCGCATTGTTGGCAATCATATTTATCAATAATTGTATTGCTAATTTGTTGGAATAGATACAAGGAACGTGCATACTATTATGCAAGAGAGATACTTAATGAATATTTGAAGAAAAATAAACAGTAAATATTATGACAAGACAAGCAACGATGACAGTTTGGGATGTGCAACTAGGGTTGGCAATCCATGTAAAGGCTCCTAATGGTAAATATATCATTATTGATTTAGGCACAGGTACATACGAAAGTGGAAATACTTCACCACTTAAAAAGCGAAAGTATGATAATATCGCATATATGATTTTAACGCACCCACACCTTGATCATATTGATGACATTCTTAATTTTGATTTGAATGCGCCAAAGATATTGCATCGTGCAAAGTCTTTGAGTAATGATGAAGTAATGGATGGTGTGAGGTATTGTGACAGGGAAAAATTTGAAAAGTATTGTGAAATCAATGACCGATATAATTCGCCAGTTACGTCACAAGACGAAAACTATACTGGGAATGCTGATAATTATGGTGGATTAGGTATTCAGACATTCTCCACATCAGCATGCGATCATTCCAACTTTAATAATTTCAGCATAATTACCGTCTTTACTTTATCCGGAATCAAAATCGTAGTATGCGGTGATAATGAAACAGAATCATTGGATATTTTGATGCGGAGAAATGATTTTAAAACCGCTATTGAGAATGCAGACGTCTTGATCGCTCCGCATCACGGAAGAGAATCTGCATATCATTCGGATTTTGTTTCTTTGGTAAATCCAAGAATCACCGTTATCTCTGATACGGCAAAAATAGATGCAAGTGCCTCTGACAAGTACACTAACATAAGCAGAGGATGGAAAGTTGATGGGAAAACTCGTTATTGTTTGACAACACGCAATGATGGTAATATAACTGTTGTGTTTGGAGAAAGTGATGATTTGAATTACAGCGGAGTATTAGCGATGTCAACTTCAAAATAGAGTTCTATTAATCTGGAAAATACGCAATGTCAAAAATTAAACTCATAAATTACAACGGTAGATTCTGCGAGTCTGATTTCGAGAATGCGTTTATATCATTCTTGGAACAGGAGAACTGGACATATTTGTCGGGAGATAAAATTGTCCGTAATAATCAAAGGGAAGTTCTCATTGATAGCGACTTGACAGAGTTCTTGACGGATAATAATGCCGGACTGGATGCTGAGGAGGTGCAACAGATTGTGGATAATGTACGCCTTGTGGGTGCAGAAACCGATTTTGCCACACTTCACAAAGTGTATGGCTGGATGGCAAACGGTATTAATTTTACAAAAAAGGACGGAACCGTTAATGACATTGCACTAATCAATTTTGACACTCCAGAAAAAAACATCTTCCATGTAGTAAACCAACTGACGGTGGAATATGTAAATAACGGTCGCACCAAGAACCGTCGGCCGGATATCATGCTTTATGTGAATGGTATGCCCGTGTGCATAATGGAATTGAAGAATCCGGCAGATGAAAATGCAACTATTGAGGATGCCTGGGAACAAATAAACATACGTTATTGGCGTGATATACCGCACTTGCTTCATTATTGTCCCTTGGCTTGCATAAGCGATGGTGTAAAAACACGTCTTGGAACAGTGCGTACTCCATACGAACATTTTTATGCTTGGCGTAGGGTGAATAATGACGATAAGGTTTCCATCTCTCCATTTGATGAGATGCGAACTATGGTCAAGGGCGTGTATAAGACAGGAAGATTTCTTGAAATATTCAGAGACTATATCTATTTCCAAGATAAAGAATTTGATGATAATGAAAAAGAAATAGTATGTCGTTATCCGCAATTCTTTGCAACAAGATTACTCAGAGAGAGCATCGTTAAATCAGTAAAGGAGCGTAATGGTAAGGGAGGAACATATTTCGGTGCTACCGGATGTGGAAAGACCTACACTATGGCATTCCTTGCCCGGCAACTGTCTATGCGATGTGCATCTGAGATTGGTTCTCCTACGATATTGATGATTGTAGATAGGGAGGACTTGCAAAAACAGGGGAGCAAATTATTTACCAAGAGTAAGGAATTCTTGGGATTAGGCGAAGTATGCGTAGTGCCTAACCGTAAAATATTGCGTCAAGAATTGGCGGCAAGAGAAAGCGGAGGTTTCTATATCTGCACCATTCAGAAGTTTTGCGACCGTGAGGAGGATCCTATCGGATTGATTAATGAGCGTTCAAATATCATTTGCTTCAGCGACGAAGCCCATCGTACTCAGTTAGAGATTGCAAAAAGAATAAAATATAGTAAACCTAATGAAGACAGTGGAAATGAATGTCTGAATCAGGTTGACGAACAAATGAAAGCCGTGCTCTCAAAGCCGTATGCAAAAGTGCTTCGGGAAGCATTGCCCCATGCCACATTCGTAGGTTTTACAGGAACACCTATTGCCGAGACTTATCAGACTTTTGGCAATGAGATTGACCGTTATACGATGGACCAAGCGGTTGCTGATGAAATAACAGTTCCTATCAAATATCATCCTCGAATCACTAAAGTTCTTTTCGATAAAGAGAAGATTAAAATGGTGGAAGAATATTATAAACAATGCGCCGAAGAAGGTTCTACCAAAGAAGATATAGAGGCAAGCAAAAAAGCAATGAGTTCGCTTCAAGTCATTCTTGGTGAGCCTCAAAGATTGGAACGTCTGGCTGTAGATATTCATGACCATTATGTGAATTCGTGTAGTGGTGATCCTGACCGGATACAAAAAGCTATGATTGTTTGTTCCAAACGTGAAATAGCTTATAAATTGCTTACTATTTTTCAAGAGAAATATCCAGAGTGGTTTGAAGAAAGGAAATCACCGGAGGGCGTTTTGTGTAGCGAAAATGAACTAAAGGAGCTTACTAAAATGCCTACCATGGCAATGGTAGCAAGTGTCGCTAAAAACGATCCACAAGATATGTATAATTATCTGGGAGGGGTAACCAATGATAAACGTTCTGAGAAATTGGATACCGCCTTCAAACAAGAGAAAAGCAACTTCCGGATTGTGATTGTTGTGGATATGTGGATTACTGGTTTTGACGAAGAGAGTCTTACTTATCTTTATAACGACAAACCGCTGCAAAAGCATACGCTTATTCAAACTATCAGTCGCGTAAACCGAAAATATCCCCATAAGGAATTTGGGCTGGTAATTGATTATATCGGCATACGGGACAATATGCGGGAAGCGATGAAAATCTATGGCGGTGGAGGCAATACTTTTGCCCCTACCGATGATGATGTGGAGCAGGCCACTCTGATTTTCAGGGAGCAACTGTCAATTATCAAAGACCTTTTTAAGAAAGAAGATTTAACACCATTCCTTAATCCAGAAACAGACCCGGCTTTACGCTATACATTGTTGGCAAAGGCAGCCGAATATGTGTTCAAATCGAGTGAGCTACTAAACTTAGCCTTGAAAGATGGTAAGAAGGTGAAGAAAGTGTCACTCAAAACCTACTATTTGAGTATAGTTAAACGAATGCGTATAGCATACGACATCTGCCAGCCTTCAGGCAACCTATATGATGAAGAGTCTGCATTGGCACAATGCTTTATGGCTATTGCCGGTTTCGTTAGGAAAATGAGCGGAACTGACGCACCTGATGCAGAGACAATGAATCGCAAGGTGGCAAAGATGGTTGAAGAGGCATTAAAATATACCAAAGTAGAAAGTGTATTGAGTATTGGAGAGGAGGAAGATATATTCAGTCCTGAATATTTTGAGAAATTGTCAGATGTAAAGATGCCTGCTTCAAAACTGGAATTATTGGTAAAAGTTCTGAAAAAGCAGATAACAGAATATGGTCGTACAAACCAAGCGGCTGCAAAGAGATTTATGGAAATGCTGGAAGAAACCATCAAGCAATACCATAAACGCCGTAAACATTTAAGTGCGGAAGAAGCAGGTGAAACTCAAGAAACTGCCTCAGAAGAAATTATTAAACAGGCAACAGAACAGGCTTTGCAGATTTTGAGAGAGATGCAAAAGGATAGGGAAAGTTTCCGGAAACTGAATCTCACATTTGAAGAAAAAGCATTCTATGATATACTGTTAATGTTGCGTGAACAGTTTGATTTTGAATATGGCGAAGACAAGGAAGTGGACGGAATAGTTATCAATGATAAATGTAGAAAGTTGGCCCGTAAAATCAAAGAGATAATTGATTTGAAATCAAGCGTTGCTGACTGGCTCAATAATCAGAATATACGTGAACAACTAAAGTTTGATATCAAAGTATGTCTGGTTAAGAATGGATATCCTCCTCAGTATAGTCCGGAAGTATTTCGTCAAGTTATGGAGCAAATGGAAAATTTCAAGGAAAATGAAATTGAATCACCTGTACGTGAAAACTTTATAGATAATGTAGAAAAATCTCAAGTACAATCACATGTCATAGATGTTGCTTCCGTTGAGCAGCAATTCGTAACACATCTGCCTTATTATCCGAGTATTAAGGCTGCCTGTCACGATTTGTCTGAAATAGAAGTAACGTATGAAAACATACAGTGGATAGATGTCGCAGATGAAATATCACGCTTAGACAATTCAATGTTTGTTGTTAAGGCTATGGGAGATAGCATGAAACCCAAAATCAACGATGGTGACTATTGTGTGTTTTCTCGTTATGCAGGTGGTAGCCGTGAAGGAGAAATCGTTTTGGTGGAAGGCTATAATATCAAGGATTACGACAGTGATAATATTGCTTGCACTATCAAGAAGTATCATAGTGAAAAGCGAGTTACGGAAGAAGGATGGGAACATGCGCGTATTGAGTTGATACCGCTTAATAAAGAGTATGATTCATTTGTCCTTAATCCTGAAGAAGAGTCATTCAAAGTATTGGGAGTTTTGAAAAAGGTTATTAATAGGTAAGTGCCGTTTTATTGTGACTATAAAGAATCAAAGGAAGTTATGAAAGATGATAAATTAAATATAAAGTATACTTTAGAGGAGCATCTTAAGTCTTTGGCTAATGAAGATAAAGATTACGAATTATTGTGTTCTATTTGGGATTTAAATAAGCGAAACTTAACACAGGGGTTGAATCTCGTATCGAGTTCTTTTCCTCATTACAGTATCCATGATGCCAACCATTCTATGACCATTATTGATAACATTCAATGTTTTTTGGGAGAGGAACGCATCAAACGCTTAAGTGCAACAGATACTTTTCTGATTCTAATGGCTGGCTTAACCCATGACATAGGTATGATATTAATGTATAGTATCATTGAGGAAGAATGGCAACATAATGATTTCAAGGAAATATTAGAAAAGTTCAGCAATAGTGATGATTATGTCATAGCTGATTCTGCTAAACTACTCATAAAAATACATCAACAGAAGGCGGAAGAAGATTTGAAGGATTATGGATGGGCTTTAAAAGTGAAAAACGCCGTCGTAATATTAACAGCAGAAATATTTAGAGCAAAACACGCAAAACAGGGTGCTAATTATCTAAATTCCAATGAAACCTTCAAACAATTAGCAAACAATTTTCATGCGGAACAATTACCGAGTCGGTTTATGGACTTGCTTGCTAATGTTGCTAATCTTCACGGGCAAGATTTTGAAGCGGTTATGACTCAATTATATCAAGAAGCAAATGGTTATAAAGGAGATTATATTCACCCGCGTTTTATTGCCTATATGATTCGATTAGGAGATTTGTTGGATTTTGATAATAATAGATTTAATCCGTATTCAAGAATTGAACTCAAAGAAATGCCTGAAACTTCTAAATTACACGAACAAAAACATGCGTCTGTAAAGCATATGCTAATATCTCCGAATTCCATTGAAGCAGAACTGGATTGTCCGAACGAAGAAGTATATCGCGTTTCAAGAAGTTGGTTTGATTGGCTAGAAAAAGAAGTAAGTAATCAAAGTAGAGAATGGACAAATATCACTCCTCGGAATTTAGGAGGATTGCCACCTGTAATAAGTAAGGGAAGCATTAAAATACTGTATAATGGAATCCAAGGGAATTCAGATCTCTTGAATTTAAAGTTTTCGATGTCTCAAGAAAAAATGTTTGCCATTCTTCAAGGAGGTGGTATATATAAAGAACCTGGATTTGCTTTTATTAGAGAAATAGTTCAAAACGCATTTGATGCCAGCAGGATTCAAATGTGGAATGATATAGAAAATGGTTTGTATGATACTTATTTTACTACTATATCAAAAGGAGACATTAAGTTTCCTGATGATATTCCTTCCATTATATATCGACAGTATCCTGTTACTTTAGTAATAAAATGGCTGAATGAGGATAAAAACATCTTACATTTTGAATGTGAGGATTCGGGAACGGGTATATCAGAATCAATATTATTGAGAATGACTAATAATGTTGGCGAAAGCCGTAAAAATGATGATGAATATATCAATGCGTACAATATGATGCCTAATTTTTTGCGTCCGACAGCAGCTTTTGGTATTGGGTTACAGTCTGTCTTTTTTGTCGCACCCAAATTTGAAGTTGAAACCTATTATTTAGGGGAAACCTCAAAGAGAATTATCTTCCGAACTGCGGCCAAGAACCAATATAGCTCTATTGTAAAAGAGAATGTCAAGGGAAAACGAGGCACAATTGTAAAAGTCGATATTCCTAAAGAACGATTCGCTGAATTGTTTGGGAATTCTTTCAGTTGGGATATATTGGGCACGACAGATGTGTTTAAAGGTAATGGAGATGATATATATTTGGCTAAGCTTGATAATTTCGTAAAAAATACATTTGGTTATATAAAGAACATTTCTTTTAGATATGACGCAGAGAATCCCGAAAGAAGTTTAGAGAAGCAAACGGATTGTGAAACTATTGGTAATCTCATTACAAAAGATTGCCCTTATAAAGTATACGAACATATAGAAGATGGATTTCTTCTATTTCAAATATTTGAAAGCAAAATAGGGTCGGCGATTAAAATCTGGTTTAATAACGACATAAATAGAGGTGGTTCCCTAAGTCATAGATTGTTGTTACGGGATGTGTTGGTTTCAAACGCAAAATTTAGCTATTATAAAACTTGGTATTTGGGTTTTGAATGGAATTTGTACAGCCAAACAACAGATAAAATAGTGGATTTGTCTCGTGACAATCTTACTTATAATGGTAAAAGTTGGGTTGCAGATACCTTGTTGACTCACTTGCTCCCAGATTGTTTGCGTCTGATAAAAGATGCTTTTAAAACATATTTTAAAGAAAGTATTGATAACGAATCGTTGTGTTATCAATATTTTAATTATTGTTTGACATCATTTGCGTGTAATTTGGATACAAGTTATGATTATGGCTTGTTGAGTAAATGTCTTATTCCCAATTATATAGCATCTTATAATAAGGGTAAGGTCTCGGCGGATAAATTATTTCGGGAATCTGTCGTATATATGATAAGCGGTTTTAGAACGAATGGTTCCCAGGTAATATTAGATGATGACAGAAATAATATTGAGACTAAGTGTGCAGAT
>ENA-ORRL01002394-ORRL01002394.1-human-gut-metagenome-genome-assembly--contig:-NODE-2394-length-11285-cov-8.072752_pt1 | contig 11285 bp, 10 predicted proteins | sample MGYA00242175_ERZ509134 | MGnify/ENA primary metagenome ERZ509134 (study PRJEB26280, sample SAMEA2338660) | human gut metagenome | biome: human gut; feature: human-associated habitat; material: faeces... | reverse complement strand
ACTCGCTACCTCCACCTTGGCAAGGTGGCGCTCTACCAGATGAGCTACGGCCGCACATTTCATGTGGTCTGCCGGGGTTTCGCTCCCGGCGACGTTGGCTATTATAGCGTAAAACGCAGGCTTTGTCAACAACAAATTTCCAAAAAATCAGACTTTTTGCAAAACACGCCTGTCTGCGCCTGTTTTTCAAAAACAAAGCCGAAACCGGAATGAAACCGAAATGTTTCAGCTTTGCGGCGGCAGACACAAAGAAAATTCGGTTGCGTTCCCTTCTTAAAGAGGTTATAATAAACTTGTCAAAAAGTTGCACAAAAACACGTCTGCTGTGCCGCGCGGGCGGGCAGACGTGTTTTTGTGCCGAGATTTTGCCAGAAAAAGGAGCAACCGCAATGTACAAGATCACTGAAAAGGTCGCGCTGAACCCCACCGTGACAAAGATGGTCATTGAAGCCCCGCTCATTGCCAAAAAGGCAAAGCCGGGCCAGTTCATCATTGTGCGCCCGTTTGAGGACAGCGAGCGCATCCCCCTGACCGTGGCCGGTTACGACCGCGAAAAGGGCACTGTGGATATCATTTTCCAGATCGTGGGCGGTACCACCATGGAGCTGAACAGCCTGAATGCAGGCGACAGCGTCCATGACTTTGTGGGCCCCTTGGGCCGCGCCACCGAGACCGAGGGCCTGAAAAAGGTCTGTGTTGTCGGCGGCGGCGTGGGCTGCGCCATCGCCCTGCCCATTGCCAAGGAGCTGCACGACCAGGGCTGCACCGTCCACAGCGTCATCGGCTTCCGCAATAAGGATCTGCTCATCCTCGAGGACGAGTTCAACGCCTGCAGTGACGAGCTGCGCATTATGACTGATGACGGCAGCTACGGCACCAAGGGTGTGGTCACTGCCGCTCTGGACGAGCTGGTGGCCGCCGGCAACCAGTATGATCTGGTCATCACCATCGGCCCGCTGATCATGATGAAATTCGTCGTCAAGACCTGCCAGAAGCACGGCCTGAAAAGCATCGTCTCCATGAACCCCATTATGATAGACGGCACCGGCATGTGCGGCGGCTGCCGCCTGACCGTGGGCGGCGAGACCAAGTTTGCCTGCGTGGACGGCCCCGACTTTGACGGCGACCTCGTCGATTTCGACGAAGCCATGGCCCGCGGCACCATGTACCGCCCCTTTGAGGCAAAGGCCCGCGAGAAGGCCTGCAATCTGTTCAAGACTGAGGAGGCAAAGTAAGATGGCTTTCAATATGGATCCCAAAAAGTGCCCCATGCCCACCCAGGACCCCAACGTCCGCAACAAGAACTTTGAGGAAGTTGCACTGGGCTATACCGAAGAGATGGCCGTGAACGAGGCCAAGCGCTGCATCCACTGCAAGAACAAGCCCTGCCAGACCGGCTGCCCCGTGGGCATCGATATCCCCGAGTTCATCGGTCATGTGGCCGAGGGCGACTTTGAAGCTGCCTATCAGGTCATTGCCCGCTCCTCCTCCCTGCCCGCCGTCTGCGGCCGTGTCTGCCCCCAGGAGAGCCAGTGCGAGGGCAAGTGCACCCGCGGCATCAAGAACGAGCCCGTGGGCATTGGCCGTCTGGAGCGCTTTGTGGCCGACTGGCATCGCGAAAATGTCCACACCGCCCCCATCGTGCCCGCATGGAACGGCCACAAGGTCGCCATCATCGGTGCAGGCCCTGCCGGTCTGACCGCCGCAGGCGACCTGGCCAAGCTGGGCTATAAGGTCACTGTCTACGAGGCCCTGCATGTGGCCGGCGGCGTGCTGATGTACGGCATCCCCGAGTTCCGTCTGCCCAAGGCCATCGTGCAGCAGGAGATCGACGGCCTGAAGAAGATGGGCGTGGATTTTGAGTGCAACATGGTCATCGGCAAGGTACTGACCATCGATGAGCTGATGGGCGAGTACGGCTACGAGGCCGTGTTCGTTGGCTCCGGTGCCGGTCTGCCCCGCTTTATGGGCATCCCCGGCGAGAGCCTGAAGGGCGTGTACTCCGCCAACGAGTTCCTGACCCGCTCCAACCTGATGAAGGCCTACCTGCCCACCAGCAAGACCCCCATCCGCACCGGCAAAAAGGTGGCCGTTGTGGGCGGCGGCAACGTGGCCATGGATGCTGCCCGCAGCGCCCTGCGTCTGGGTGCTGAGACCGTGTACATCGTCTACCGCCGCGGCATGGCCGAGCTGCCTGCCCGTAAGGAGGAGGTCGAGCACGCCGAGGAAGAGGGCATCATCTTCAAGACCCTGTGCAACCCCGTGGAGATCCACGCCAACGACGAAGGCTTCGTCAAGTCCATCACCTGCATTGAGATGGAGCTGGGCGAGCCCGACGCTTCCGGCCGCCGCCGTCCCATTGAAAAGAAGGGCAGCGAGTTTGAGCTGGATGTGGATACCGTGATCATGAGCCTGGGCACCAGCCCTAACCCCCTGATCCGCTCCACCACTCCCGGCCTGGAGACCAACAAGCACGGCTGCATCGTCACCGAGGGCGACGAGGGCAAGACCAGCCGTGAGGGCGTGTACGCCGGCGGCGATGCCGTGACCGGTGCTGCCACCGTCATCAAGGCCATGGGTGCCGGTAAGGCAGCCGCCAAGGCCATGGACGAGTACATCCAGAATAAGTAACCGTGATCCCTGGTTCCCCTATTAGGAGAGCTCCGCAAGGCGCTGGCACAGCCAGACCGAAGCGGTGAGAGATTCAGCCGACATTCCATTGTGGAGTGTCGGCTTTTTGTTGTTGTATCCCACTCTTTATGCATTCTGCCCAAAAAACAGAGCAATATTTTGTCACTCAAACTTGGCGGAATCTGATTGATTTTGACTGAAATTTTGCTATAATAAGGGGGCAATGCGGTCAGAACCCGCCAACGTCAATCAAAATCAATCATATAAATCGAACAAGGGGGAATGTTCCCGATGCTGGCAGAAGAACGATTCAGCCTGATTTTGGATCTGCTGGCGCGGCAGCGCACCGCCACCGTGCAGGAATTGTGCGAGGCGTTGAACGCAAGCGAATCCACCATCCGGCGCGACCTGAACGAGCTGGACAAGCAGGGCAAACTGAACAAGGTGCACGGCGGGGCCACCCTGCCGGACAGCCCCTTCCGCACCGATGAGCCCACCATGGCCGCCAAGGAAGAGCTGGCCGTCAGCCAGAAACAGAGCATCGCCCAGGCGGCGGCAGAACTGATCCTGCCGGAAGATTTCATCTATCTGGATGCAGGCTCCAGCACGCTGGCTCTGGCACGGGCGCTGAGCGGCCCGGCCCTGAACGCCAGCTATGTGACCAACGGCGTGGCCCACGCCCGCCTGCTGGCCCAGAAAGGCTGCCGGGTGTTCCTGCCCGGCGGGCTGCTGCGGCCCCAGACCGAGGCCATCATCGGGGCGGCGGCGCTGACTGCCATCCAGCAGTACAATTTCACCAAAGCCTTCATGGGAGCCAATGGCGTGGCGCTGGATTCCGGCTTTACCACCCCAGACCCCGAGGAGGCAGCCGTCAAGGCTGCGGCTCTCCACCGGGCGCGGGAGGCGTGGTTCCTGGTGGACGACACCAAATTCGCGCAGGTCTACCCCGCTGTCATCTGTGATCTGCACAGCGGTGCCATCCTGACGAACCGGTGCCCCAACCCCAAATACCGGCAATACACTCTGATAAAGGAGACCGAGGTATGATCTACACTGTAACGTTCAATCCTGCCATTGATTATGTCGTCCGTCTCGACAGGCCCCTTGAGGTGGGCGAAGTGAACCGCGCCGCCGGGGAGGACTGCGTGCTGGGCGGCAAGGGCATCAATGTTTCCGGCGTGCTCCGGGAGCTGGGCTGTGAGAGCGTGGCTCTGGGCTTTGTGGCCGGTGAGACCGGTGCCTGGCTGGAGCGGGGTCTGGCCGCGCAGGGGCTCCGGACCGATTTCATCCATCTGGCCGAGGGCATGACCCGCATCAACGTCAAGATCAAGGCAGGCACCGAGACGGAGCTGAACGGCGCAGGCCCCAGCATCCCGGAAAGCGCCATGCAGCAGCTGGAAGCCCAGCTGGACACCCTGCAGCCTGACGACATCCTCGTTCTGGCGGGCAGCATCCCCAAGAGCCTTTCCCAGAGCACCTACGAGCGGCTGCTGGCAGGGCTGGAGGGCCACGGCGTGCGGGCCGTGGTGGATGCCACCCAGGATCTGCTGGTCAACGTCCTCCCCTATCACCCCTTCCTGATCAAGCCCAACGATCACGAGCTGGGCGAGATCGTGGGCCGGGAGCTGAAAACGGACGAAGAGATCACCGCCGCTGCCCGCGCCCTGCAGGAAAAGGGTGCCCGGAACGTGCTGGTGAGCATGGCCGGAAACGGCGCTCTTCTGGTGGATGAGCACGGCGAGGTGCACCGCATCGGCTGCCCCAAGGGCAAGGTCGTGAACAGCGTAGGCGCAGGCGACAGCATGGTGGCCGGTTTTGTGGCAGGTTATCTGCAAAGCGGCAGCTATGAGCAGGCCCTCAGGCTGGGCACCGCCTGCGGCAGTGCCACCGCATTCAGCCTTGGGCTGGCAACGAAAGAAAAGATCGAAGAATTGTTTGGTCAAATTTAAGGCAGCTCACCCTCTCCGTCATTGCTGACGCAATGCCACCTCTCCCAAAGGGAGAGGCAATTGCTCTCCCAGATTCAACTTCTGCTGACCTTGGAGATGCGTTGGCTCCCCCTTTGGGGGAGCTGTCAAAGCCATCAGGCTTTGACTGAGAGGGCAAGCCTGCCAAATCATAAGAGAGGAGAACCCTTATGCGCATTACGGAATTATTCACCGCAAAGTCCATCGAGCTGGATTCTGCGGCATCCAACCGGGACGAGATCCTCTCCCGGCTGGTAGAACTGCAGGCCACCCACGGCAACATCACCGACACAGAAGCCTACAAGAAGGCGCTCTACGCCCGGGAGGATGAGGCCTCCACCTACGTGGACAACGGCATCACCGTTCCCCACGCCAAGACGAATGTGGTCACCCGGCCCAGCCTGGCCGCCCTGCGTCTGAGCACCCCGGTGCAGTACAACGCCGAGGATGACGGCAAGACCGACCTGCTCTTTGCCATTGCAGCCCCCGAAAACGGCAGCCTGCATGTGGATATGCTGGCCCGCATGATGCAGATGCTGATGAACGAGGACTTTGTGGAAAAGCTGAAGGCCGCCAAGACCCCCGCCGAATTCCTTGCCCTCATCGACGCACAGGAGGAGGCCCAGTTCGGTGAGGAGAGCTTCACCCAGCAGGCCATCCCCCAGAGCGGCTACCGCATTCTGGCCGTGACCGCCTGCCCCAACGGCATTGCCCACACCTACATGGCCGCCGAGGCGCTGGCCAAGGCCGGTGACAAGCTGGACCTGCCCACCAAGGTGGAGACCAACGGCTCCGATGGTGCCAAGAACGTGCTGACCCGCGCCGAGATCGCAGCCTGTGACGGCATCATCGTGGCTGCAGACAAAAATGTGGAGACCGCCCGCTTTGACGGCAAGCCCGTGCTGTTTGCCCGGGTGGATGACGGCATCCACAAGCCCGAAGAGCTGCTGAAAAAGGTAGCCCACGGCGAAGTTCCTGTTTATCATGCCAAGGGCGGTGCCGCCGCTGCCGAAGAGGAGACCTCCGGCGACAGCTTTGGCCGCAAGGTGTACAAAGATCTGATGAACGGCGTGTCTCACATGCTGCCCTTTGTGGTGGGCGGCGGCATTATGATCGCGCTGGCCTTCCTGCTGGACGACTACACCATCGACCCCTCCAACTTTGGCATGAACACCCCCATCGCCGCCTTCTTCAAGACGGTGGGCAGCGCCGCCTTTGGCTACATGCTTCCCATTCTGGCAGGCTTCATCGCCATGTCCATCGCCGACCGTCCCGGTCTGGCCGTGGGCTTTGCGGGCGGCGTGCTGGCCATGAACGGCACCAACTTTGCAGGCCTTGCCAACGGTGAGACCACCGGCATCTCCGGCGGCTTCCTGGCCGCTCTGCTGGCCGGTTTCGTTGCCGGTTATGTGGTCGAGTTCCTGAAAAAGATCACCGAAAAGCTCCCCGCCAGCCTGAACGGCATCCGCCCCATGCTGATCTACCCGCTGGGCGGCATCCTTATCATCGGTGCCGTGATGTGCGGCATCAACCCGGTCATGGGCATGATCAACACCGCCATGACCAACTGCCTCAACGCCATGGGCGGCACCTCCAAAGTCCTGCTGGGTGCCATCGTTGCCGGTATGATGAGCATTGACATGGGCGGCCCCTTCAACAAGGCTGCCTACGTCTTTGGCACTGCCGCACTGGCCTCCGGCAACTACGAGGTCATGGCTGCTGTCATGGTGGGCGGCATGGTTCCTCCCATCGCGATCGCCCTCTCCACCACCTTCTGTCCCAAGAAGTGGACTCCTGACGAGCGCCGCAACGGCATCGTGAACTACGTCATGGGCCTGTGCTTCGTCACCGAGGGTGCCATCCCCTATGCCGCCGCCGACCCGCTGCGCGTCCTGCCCAGCTGTGTGGCCGGTGCCGCACTGGCCGGTGCCCTCTCCATGACCTTCGGCTGCGCCCTGCGCGCTCCCCATGGCGGCATCTTCGTGTTCCCCGTGGTCGATCATGCCCTGCTCTACTGCGTGGCTCTGGCCGCTGGTAGCGTGGTAGGTGCCGTGATCCTGAGCCTGCTCAAGAAGGACCGCACCGACGCGGCCTGATCTGCCATTCTCCTTCTTTCTTTACCATATAAAAAGGGCCCGTCTGCGCGCACCAAAATGCGGCAGGCGGGCCCTTTCGTGCTTATCCCTTGATGATCCGGAGCAGGGTCTTGTCCAGCTGGATGGTGCGGTTCCAGGGGTTCAGGATGATGCCCTGGATCTCCGGCACCTGCAGTGCGGCATCCAACAGCTTTTCAAGCTCCACCAGAAAGGTGGACTGCACCGCTTCCGCGCCCTTCATCTCCTCTTCAAAGCTGGTAAAGGCATACCACCAGCTGGCCCCATCGGCCGTGCGGAGGGCCCGCAGCTGCATCTGCTCACTGGCCGGGTTCGGCTCCACCGCCACCACGACCTGTCCGTTTTCCCGCATCCGCCGCCGGATCACGGTCAGGGTATGCGCCAGCTGCTCCTGTGTAGGCTCCTGCTGTAACTGGCAGACCGCCTGTTCGATCTTTTCGTTGCCGTTCAGGCCCTCGTCCTTCTTCTGTGCCATAAGCTCTCCCATTCTTTTTGTTGTATTTTATGCTTGTATTATATCCGGACTTTACGAAAAATGGAAGCGCTGGCCAGAGATTCTTTCTTTTTTCGTCTGCTTTCGGGTGTTTTTTCAAAAATCAGTAGCCCCCGCCCCGAAAAAGTGTTACAATGTCTTCGTCTGGTATCATTTCAGAAACGACAGGACGCGCCGTACACGATCCGGTTTTTCCGTGAGCCGTTTTTGTCGGAATGGGAGAGATAAGGTAATGAAACGAATCCTTCGTTCTGCCGTCAGTCTGCTGCTGTGCGCCGCCGTGGCGCTGGGCGGCACTGCCTGCGGCCGAAGCAAGCTGCCCACCACCATCACGATCTGGACCTACTACAACGGCGATCAGCTGGAATGCTTCAACCAGCTGGTGGAGCAGTTCAACTCCACCGTGGGCAAAGAGAAGAACATCCGGGTCGAAAGCTCCAGTCAGGGCAGCGTGAACGACCTGGAGACCAGCGTGCTGGCCGCCGCCGAGGGCAAGGTGGGTGCCGAGAAGCTGCCCAACATTGTCTCCTCCTACGCAGACACCGCCTTTACGCTGGATCAGATGGGCCTTGCCGTTGACCTGAGCCCCTACCTGACCGAAAAAGAGAAGTCTGCCTATATCGCCGGTTTTCTCGAGGAGGGCGACCTGATGAACAACGGGGAGCTCAAGGTCTTTCCCATTGCAAAGTCCACCGAGCTGCTCTACCTGAACACCACCGACTTTGCCCCCTTTGCCGAGGCCACGGGCGTGACCTATGCGGATCTTTCCACCGTGGAGGGGCTGAACGAGGCCGCACACAAATACTACGACTGGACCGATGCCCAGACGGCTGCGCCCAACGACGGCAAGGCCCTGTATGGCCGCGACGCGCTGACCAATTACCTGCTCTGCGGCGCACAGGAACTGGGTACGACCATCTTTGATGCCGAGAACGGCGTGATGACCCTGCACTTTGACAAGCCGACCCTCCGCAAGCTGTGGGATAACTACTATGTCCCCTACATCAAGGGCTGGTGCAGTGCCAGCGGCAAGTTCCGCAGCGACGATATCAAGATTGGCAGCCTGCTGGCCTATGTCGGTTCCTCCTCCAGCGCTTCCTTCTTCCCCACCCAGGTGCTGACCAGCGACACCGAGAGCCACGGCATCGAGATGGCCGCGCTGCCCTGCCCCAGCTTTGCAGACTGTGAGCCGGTGGCCGTCCAGCAGGGGGCCGGCATGGTAGTCATCCCGGGCACCGAGGACGAGATCAGCGCCTGCGTTGCCTTCCTGAAATGGTTCACCCAGCCGGAAAACAACCTGCAGTTCTCGGTGCAGTCCGGCTATATGCCCGTGACCTATGCCGCCAACAGCATATCTGCCCTTGAGAACAGCGGCCTGACGGTCTCCGACAGGATCCGCAAGGTGCTGAGCCTGTCCATTGATGCCATCGATCGCAGCAAGCTCTACACCACCCATGCCTTCCCGGATGCCCTGCGCGCCCGCAATACCCTGCAGTACGCGCTGGAGGACCGTGTCACTGCCGACCGTGCCACGGTGCTGGAGCGGCTGGCTGCCGGGCAGACCCCCGAGGAAGCCGAAGCCGAGTTCCTGACCGATGCTTATTTTGATGCCTGGTACGACCAGACTCTGGCCGCTCTCAGCGCCTTTGCGGGCTGAGATGCCCTTGGAACAACCACAAAAGGAGAGACCCTCAGATGCAGAACCACAAGCCGCACAGCCAGAAGGCCCCTCAGACGGGCCATTCTATCTTCGGCACCATCCTTTTCTCCCTGCTGGCTGTGCTGGCGGCGTTCCTTGCCGCCGCCGATGTATTCTGTAGCTGGCAGCACTTTGTAAACGGACAGTCCGTCCCCTTCCTGGAGACGCTCCACACCCTGTACCAGCTCACCGCCATTCCCGCTCTGTACGCGCTGGCGCTGCGGTTTCCCATCCGCCTGCCGCCCCTTGCCCAGAAGATGGACCGGGCCAGCTTCCTGGTCTATCTGTATCATTCGCTGCTCATCACCTGGTTCAACGACTTTATCCCCCATTTGGGCATTACGAAGGTATCCCTTCAGTTCCTTCTGCGGGTCGCCTTTATCTATCCGGTCACTTTCCTGCTGTGCATCCTGTGGCAGTGGGGCTACGGTCGGGTCAAAGAATTTCTGCGCTCCCGCGCCGCGGCAGTCTGATCAAACATCCATCCTGCGCAAGCATCAATAAAAAGGAGACGCCCATGTCTGACAATAAAAAGCCGGAGCAGCGGCCTCCGGAGAGCTACACCCCCGCCTCCCCGGTGAAGCGCACCCTGGCCTGGATCGCCCTGGCCTATGTGCTCATCGGCCTGGCCCTGACCACCTTCTACTTTTTCAACGGATACATGCTGGGCAACCTGGGCCCCCTGCTGACGGTCCCCGGCCTCATCGGCCTGGGCGCCCTGGGGCTGGTGAGCTGGCGCTCCACCGGACGCCCCGGGAAGGTCCCCGCCATCCTGCTGGCCGTGCTGTGCTGGGCCGCCGCCCTGGCCACCCTGCCCATCGGGATCGTGGGCCTGCTGTCCAATTTTGGGAGGTAACGGGATGAAAGAGATCATACGCGCCGGCCTGGCGGAGCTGGGCCTGCTGGACCAGGTGCCCCCGGAGGCCCCGGAGCAGCTGGCCGAGTACGGCCGGCTCATGCTGGAAAAAAACCAGGTAATGAACCTGACCGCCATCACCGACCCGGAGCAGGCGGCCCGTCTCCACATGCTGGACTCTGCCGCCCTGCTCCTGTGCGCCGATTTTCAGGGCGAGAAAACCCTCATCGACGTGGGCACCGGGGCGGGCCTGCCCGGACTGCCCCTGAAAATTCTGGTCCCCTCCCTCCAGGTCACCCTGCTGGACAGCCTGGGCAAGCGGGTGGACTGGCTCAACCAGGTGTGCGCCCAGCTGGGGCTGGAGGGCATCCAGGCCATCCACGCCCGGGCGGAGGAGCAGGCCCTGGTGAAGGGGTACCGGGACAGCTTCGACTTTGTCACCGCCCGTGCGGTGGCCCAGCTGCGCCTGCTGGGAGAGCTGTGCCTGCCCTATGTGAAGGTGGGCGGGCAGTTCCTGGCCATGAAGACCACCGAGTCCAGCTCCGAGCTGGAGGAGGCCGCCCACTGCATCAAGCTGCTGGGGGGCCGGGCCGAGGAACCGGTGGACTATACCATCCCCGGCACCCAGGTCACCCACCGGGTCCTCCCCATCCGGAAGCTGGCCCCCACCCTGAAGGGCTACCCCCGCCGGTGGGCCAGGATTCAAAAGCAGCCCCTGTGACCCGCAGTCAGTCACTTTTGCCCATTGCGCGGAGCTTTTCCGGGATTTTTTTAACAAAAACATTAAAAAATGATGCAAAATTTTTTCAAAAAACCATTGACGAACCTAGGATTTGTGATAGACTTAACTTGGTGAGATAGGAGGAATTCCATGGGAACTGTCATCACCGTCACCTCCGGCAAAGGGGGGACGGGCAAGACCACGGTCACCGGAGGAGTGGCCTCCTGTCTGGCCCGGCTGGGAAAAACTGTGCTGTGCATCGACATGGACATCGGCCTTCGGAACCTGGATATTTCGCTGGGACTCAGCGACCGGGCGCTGATGGACTTTGCCGACGTGGCCCTGGGGAACTGTCCCCTGGCCCGGGCCGCCGTGTCCCACCCGGATCTGCCCAACCTGTCCCTGCTCACCGCCCCCATGCGTCTCCCGCCCCAAGTGACGGCGGGCAGCATTCGGGCGCTGCTGCGCACGGCCCGGGACCGGTACGACTACATTTTCATCGACTGCCCCGCCGGACTGGGGCCCGGCTTTCAGCTGGCCACATGCGGCGCCGACCGGGCGCTGGTGGTGGCCACCAACGACGCCTCCTCCCTGCGGGACGCCCAGCGGGCCGTGGAGGAGCTGTACCGCCTGCGTCAGGTCCATCTGGTGATGAACCGCATCCAGCCCAAGCTGCTGCGGGAGCTGCGCACCACCATCGACGACGCCATGGACGCCGCCGGACTACCCCTCATCGGGGTGATTCCAGAGGACCGGCGGGTCATTCTGGCCGCCCACATGGGCCGCCCCCCGATTCTTGGGGGC
>ENA-ORRL01002393-ORRL01002393.1-human-gut-metagenome-genome-assembly--contig:-NODE-2393-length-11290-cov-4.679395_pt1 | contig 11290 bp, 6 predicted proteins | sample MGYA00242175_ERZ509134 | MGnify/ENA primary metagenome ERZ509134 (study PRJEB26280, sample SAMEA2338660) | human gut metagenome | biome: human gut; feature: human-associated habitat; material: faeces... | reverse complement strand
AGTATTTAATCTTTCTTCATCTGAGTTCCCCGCGTAAGCGGGGATGAACCGTTGCAGAACGCAAATATTTCGATGAGAAAAAGGAGTTCCCCGCGTAAGCGGGGATGAACCGGTGGAAACAGAAACCACAGCAAACATCAAACCGAGTTCCCCGCGTAAGCGGGGATGAACCGCGAGGAGTCTGAAAACCACATGGGGCTCGACCGAGTTCCCCGCGTAAGCGGGGATGAACCGTGGGACATCGCTTCCAAGGATTCCATCAAAGAGAGTTCCCCGCGTAAGCGGGGATGAACCGCCAGGACATACCGGAGGCGTCTTTAGTCCCCTGGAGTTCCCCGCGTAAGCGGGGATGAACCGCTTGTTAACTCCTCTCTGGCAGATGCCGAATGGAGTTCCCCGCGTAAGCGGGGATGAACCGATGGATTACGTGGGTGTACAGCCTGCAACGAATGAGTTCCCCGCGTAAGCGGGGATGAACCGCTCAGAGGATCTCGGCGGAGTTCGCCACGATGAGAGTTCCCCGCGTAAGCGGGGATGAACCGGTTGCAAAAGCACCGGGACCGCCTTGGTATCCGAGAGTTCCCCGCGTAAGCGGGGATGAACCGCTGGCACATTCTCCGGCTACGCGACAAAATTCGAGTTCCCCGCGTAAGCGGGGATGAACCGATATGAGCTGGGATGAGTTGAATGAGCTGGACGAGTTCCCCGCGTAAGCGGGGATGAACCGATTGAGGCTTATCACCGTGACACGGTTGTAAAAGAGTTCCCCGCGTAAGCGGGGATGAACCGCTTGAATCGTTACAGGCCTCACTTGAAGAAAAAGAGTTCCCCGCGTAAGCGGGGATGAACCGCAGAGTTGGTCATATTCGTCTTCGTTGATTGTGAGTTCCCCGCGTAAGCGGGGATGAACCGTGTCATTGCCGGAACACCGTTCAAACCTGCCAGAGTTCCCCGCGTAAGCGGGGATGAACCGCTTTCTCTCGTTCAGGCCAGGGCTGAGGCAACAGAGTTCCCCGTGTAAGCGGGGATGAACCGCTAGACCGTTCTAAATACCTAGACGATGACTTGAGTTCCCCGCGTAAGCGGGGATGAACCGTAAACGATATTGCGATCAGTGTCAACTCTGAAGAGTTCCCCGCGTAAGCGGGGATGAACCGCCTCCAGGCGAGCAGAGGACAGGTTACTGATTGAGTTCCCCGCGTAAGCGGGGATGAACCGAACGCCCAGAAGAACGCCTCTGCCCTTTACGGCGAGTTCCCCGCGTAAGCGGGGATGAACCGTTTTCAGGGACGCTTAGGGTCGCTTCCTCCTTCGAGTTCCCCGCGTAAGCGGGGATGAACCGCAGCAGCAACAGCAGCAGCTTCTAACGCAGCTGAGTTCCCCGCGTAAGCGGGGATGAACCGGCGAGAGGGGTGAACGAGGTTTGCAAGGAAGCGAGTTCCCCGCGTAAGCGGGGATGAACCAGCTTGAGCGTCTCCGCCCTCTACGACTACAGCAGAGTTCCCCGCGTAAGCGGGGATGAACCGCCTTCGTTGAACAAATTCAAGTATCTCGGCCTGAGTTCCCCGCGTAAGCGGGGATGAACCGCGCTGTGGAATTCTCGACTCGCACAGCTTGAGCCGAGTTCCCCGCGTAAGCGGGGATGAACCAGATGGAAAGCCGTATCCGCACCGAGTTCCTTTGAGTTCCCCGCGTAAGCGGGGATGAACCGGTTTTTCGCGCTCGCAGAGCAGCGCAGGAGCGGAGTTCCCCGCGTAAGCGGGGATGAACCGTCTTGTGAGCGGCCATTAAATCTTTCATAGTAAGAGTTCCCCGCGTAAGCGGGGATGAACCGAGAATTGATGCTTACAATGCTTACGCTGTTAAGAGTTCCCCGCGTAAGCGGGGATGAACCGGAGCATGTCTTTCTCGTCCTTCGGCATCTTGGAGAGTTCCCCGCGTAAGCGGGGATGAACCGCCTCGTTCGTTCACTCGGACGGGGTTTTTTTTGAGTTCCCCGCGTAAGCGGGGATGAACCAGGTATGAGAAACGACATCTCGCCTGAGAACATGAGTTCCCCGCGTAAGCGGGGATGAACCGGACGGAAACGGCTTAGACCTGAGCGGCTTTAGGAGTTCCCCGCGTAAGCGGGGATGAACCGTCCCGAGTAGTCGCCCTGAGTCTTACTCAAGATGAGTTCCCCGCGTAAGCGGGGATGAACCGGAGAATAACCATGGAAAAACACGACGAAGTTAGAGTTCCCCGCGTAAGCGGGGATGAACCGCGGAATCCCCGTGGCGCCCGATATCTGCTGCGGAGTTCCCCGCGTAAGCGGGGATGAACCGGGAGACGACGGGGAGCGAAAGGAGGAAACAGAGAGTTCCCCGCGTAAGCGGGGATGAACCGGGATTGGAAATATTGAGCCCGTGAAAACTAATCGAGTTCCCCGCGTAAGCGGGGATGAACCGGCGTAAAAATTACGTGAGCCGCGTCCAGCGTTAAGAGTTCCCCGCGTAAGCAGGGATGAACCGGGTAGGGAAAAACGCCACCTCCACCCCTATAAAGAGTTCCCCGCGTAAGCGGGGATGAACCGATATTCATGTCTCCGAACGAGGATTTAGGCGGGAGTTCCCCGCGTAAGCGGGGATGAACCGAATAATGAATTGGATGATGGGAGAGGCTGAAGGAGTTCCCCGCGTAAGCGGGGATGAACCGCACCAACAAATATCGATGCCTTCGATCGACTTGAGTTCCCCGCGTAAGCGGGGATGAACCGTATTGGAAGGCGCCCCAGGCATAGATTTAGAGGAGTTCCCCGCGCAAGCGGGGATGAACCGACTGATTGATGTTGAAAATCCAACAGCTATGCGAGTTCCCTGCGCAAGCGAGGGCGGACCGATGGATTGGGTCATCGATCATCTCGATGTCAAAGAGTTCCCCACAAGCGGGGATGGACCGTGGATTCAGCAATAATTCAAGAAGACCTCCGCTTCTTTCCTCATTATGTTATTGGAGGGGTTGATCAAAAAAACAATTTCTTCTTTCCCTTTACTGCTGAGTTGTACACGTACATGGAAGTGAACCGTAATGATGGATTTTTCAACGGTTTAATTTCAAGTACTAGATGAACCGTAGTCACTTACTGTCTTAGATATTGTTGTTGGAAATCCTTCTGCGAAAAGAGTCGGAATTGATAGAAACTATCTTTCTATTCGTATTAATTCACTATCATCTCCAAAGCCTTTTAGGCTTCTCTTTCTAATTCGAAAAAGAAGGTTTTGCTCAAGAATTTAGTGCGCTAAAAGTATTAATAAAATCACAATATTGATTAAAGAACATACCTTCTATCAGCCAGATGGCTTTGAAGGATGAAAGCTCATCACCCATTGTGCCTATTCATGGTCGAGCACAATAAGCGCAAGTTCTAGAGTTGTAGAATGTTTCTTTTGGGATTTTTTTGAAAAAATAGATAAATGGCAGAATGTCAAAATTTTGAACAGTTTGGATTAGCCCCGAATTTGCTTTCCGCAATTAAACGAATGGGATATACAAAGCCGACCGCGATCCAATGTAAGGCAATCCCAGTCGTTCTTCAAGGACGCGACGTTATGGGAGCGGCCCAGACCGGAACTGGCAAAACCGCTAGTTTTGGACTTCCTGTCCTTCAAAAACTTTTGCCATTAGCAAATACAAGCACATCTCCGGCGCGTCATCCTGTACGAGTTTTGATTCTATCTCCGACAAGAGAGTTGGCAGATCAAACAGCAGAGGCACTTTCAAATTACGCAGCTGATACACCCATCCGAATTGGCGTTGTTTATGGCGGGGTGGATATCAAACCTCAAGCTGAGGCATTAAGGAAGGGCGTGGAGATTTTGATCGCGACACCAGGACGCTTATTGGATCATCTCGAGCAGAGAAACACTAATCTTAATCAGAGCGGCATTGTCATTTTGGATGAAGCCGACCGTATGTTGGATATGGGCTTTCTGCCGGACATCTCCAGGATCCTGAATGCGCTTCCCAAAAAGCGCCAGAATCTGATGTTCTCAGCTACGTTCTCTCCGGAAATTAAGAAGTTAGCCGGAAATTTCTTGACTGATCCTGTTGTTATCGAGGTGGCTCGCCAAAACGCGACCGCAGCTACCATTAAACAGGAGGTCTTCTCTGTTAACGAGCTTCAAAAAACGGATGCTTTAGTGGAACTTCTGAAAACCCGCGGAGAAGACCCCGATGGCAAACCGCTCCAGACAATCGTATTCGTCAATGCAAAATTGACAGCTCGCAGATTGGCACGTGAATTAGAGAAATGCGGATTCAACGCTGATGCAATTCACGGAGACAAAACCCAAGAAGAGCGCTTGAAGCTGTTGAAAGATTTCAAGGATGGAACCTTAAATATCATGGTGGCGACTGATGTCGCAGCCCGTGGTTTGGATATAGCCGAGCTTCCGCTCGTGATTAATTACGACGTTCCATTTGTTCCTGAGGACTACGTTCATCGAATCGGCAGAACAGGCCGCGCAGGGAGCTCAGGTTTGGCATTAATGCTCGTTACGGACAAGGATAGAAAGAGTTTCGATGCAATTCGAAAACTAACCAAAGTTAATCTTGTTCCGCAGGAACTTGATCCTGAACCTCGCAAGAGAGCAAGATTTCCACGAAAGTTTTCCTCAAGTACAGATACTTGGAAAGCACCTCGCAAGCCTGAGGATCCATTTTTCTCACAGCCCTATGTTCCGGGTCGCACATCTGTAAAGAAGACTGTTCAGCAAAACTTCTCAAGACAGGCTTCCGGAGAAAAGAGGGAAGTTGCTGTCCTTCTTGGCGGAACCGGACGTCGAAATTAGGCAGAGATTTGAAATCTCACCCTCCAACGCTGCACTGCCTCTGAATAAAACTCCTCGAGCGTATCGAAAGTAAAAGGTTTGAATCCGAGATGAGTCCACGCATGTGCGGCTTCTTCTTCGGGCCTGCTTCGATCAATCGCCGGAGCCAATGTCTGTTTAGAGAGCTTATTCCCGTTTTTGTCTAGCACAAGCGGAATGTGCATGTAAGCAGGGGTAGGCAGGCCTAATGCTTTTTGCAGCAGGATTTGTCGCGGTGTGTTATCGATCAAGTCAGCACCGCGGACGACGTGTGTCACGTCCTGGAATCCGTCATCGACGACAACGGCGAGTTGATAGGCCCAGAGTCCGTCGGCTCTCCGAATAACAAAATCACCGACTTCCTTCGAAACGTTCTGTTTAAACGTTCCCTGCCATCTGTCCGGGAAAGAGACGACTCCGTCATCTACAAGAAAACGCCACGCACGAATTGGGGCTCCGCCCGTTCCGTGGCGACAAGTTCCTGGATAGACGCCCTGTGGCAAACCTGCGGCTGCGCAGGCAGCTTCAATGCTCTTGCGAGTACAAGCACACCCATACGCTAGACCTTTACCGATTAACAGATCGAGGGCCTCTTGATAAGCGTCATATCGAGTTGATTGTCTGAGTATGGGACGATCTGAATGAAGTTTGAATGCCTCGATAGTTTCGAGCTGATCCTCTGCCGCCCATGCAGGTTCACGCGGCGGATCAATGTCTTCGACACGAATAATCCACGTACCTCTATGAGCCCTGGCATCGAGGTAGCTCGCAAGAAGACAGGCTAAGCTTCCGGCGTGTAGATGACCGGTAGGGGATGGGGCAAAGCGTCCGACGTAATGACTCAAAAAAATCTCCTCAAACTAATAATGAAATTTTAGTCTGAAGAGATTATGAGTTCACTCTTCCTTTTCCTTCTTCGGAGGAGGATTTTCAATCATAGACTGCGGGACTCCAATGATGGCTGCAGCCTGTGCGGGAGAAACATGTTGCGCCGGCGGAACTTGTCCGATGGCTTTTGCACTCACAGAAGGGTCTGCTGCTCCAACATGACCTGTGGGCGAAGGTGCTTGCAAATTGGAAGGTACAGAAGCGGTGGTTCCGGAAACCTGAGCATTGAATGCGACCGGCGCCGGAGTCGGAGAGACAGTAACACCGTAGGACGGTCCAGGCATCACGATGCCGTTGGCAACACAGGCGTCATTGATGGCGTTCAAAAAAGATGCCTCGAGTCGATACGGCTCCATCAACTCAATCGGATCGACCCAAACGACAAGCTCAACGTTAATGCCGAAATTGCCGAAACCGGTAATTCCGCATTCGACCTCATGAAGCGGGTCGGGCTTAATACAGTAGGGAACCGAGACGGCTGCCTTTTCAATGATTTCTTTAACCTTGCGGAAGTCAATGCCGTATGGAATTGAGAAGGGATAAATCTTGCGAACGCCTCGGCGGTCCATCGTGAAATTGGTAAACGATCCGTTAATCAGAGAAGCGTTCGGAATGATGATTGCCTGACCCGTCGGCGTCACGATGCGCGTAGCGCGAATGGTGATCATGGTCACTCGACCGATATGACCGCTCGGTGTGGCAATAATATCGCCCAAGCTCACGGCGCGTTCGGAAATCAGAATCAAACCGGCAACCGAGTTATTAACGATGGTCTGCAATCCGAAGCCGATGCCCACAGATAAGGCGGAAACTAAGATTGCCAAATGTGTGATCGGGAGACCGATCATCGACAGGCCCATCAGAATACCGATCGCCAATATGCCCCAATGAATGAAGCGGGCGAACATCGAAAGGGATTCGGGACGTACGGAATTGTGGCGAGAGCCGAATTTCTTAATGCTTTCTTCGCTAAGCTTGCCGAGCCAGTAGGCAACAAGAAAAACGAGGCAGAATTCGAGAATATCGAACGTATCGATTTGACTGCCGCCAGCTGTAAATAACGGCACATGTAGGGGTTGGAGTATCGCTTCAGAGCCGTTCAGTATTTTGTCCAAAAAAGAATCCATGATTTGTTTTCGGTGTTTTGGTAGAACTTCAGCATAAAAAAGAGCGCCGTAAAAAAGCGCTCTTTTGTCTCAAATCGGATACAAAACTTTAGCGAGAAGCTTCTAAAGATTTTTCAAGAAAATCTGACAAGTCCGTGACTTCCTCGATACACAAATCATGTCCGACCCCGTCGTAGCCCTTGGACCAGAGATCCGTTGCCCCGAGTTTTCTGAGTTCCTTGACGCTGATTTCGGGATACACGGGAGGTACGTCATTGTCTTCTTTTCCATAGGTCAAGAAAATCGGAGAAAGGATGCCCTGACCTACATGCTCAATATCGTCAGCAGACTCAATGGGCAGATAGCCGCTCAGGCAGAAGATGCCGCCGATCGGACGATCGAGTTTCAGGGCCGTGTAAAGCGCAACGCAGCCGCCCTGTGAGAAACCACCTAAGAAGATTCGATCCCGTCTAATGCCTTTCGTCTCTTCCAAGGCAATTAAACGCTCTGCAATACGGGCGCTTTCAACAAGTGCCGGTTCGTCGCTGGCACCGATTCCGTCGGTATCGAGAAGGTCAAACCAGCCGCGCATCAAAAAACCTTTATTTGCTGTGATCGCACGTTCAGGCGCAGTCGGAAGAATCAAACGAGCCTGTTCGACAGGTGCGCCGCATGCTGCAAGTTCCTCTCGGAAATGTTCGAAATCCGATCCGTCGCTGCCCAAGCCGTGAAGCATGATGATGGCGCTATCAGCTTTGCCTTCCTTCGGGTCAATGATTTTTGCATCAATGACATGAGGCTGAGGTGCAGATTTTGGGCGGAAAGCCTTAACGACATTGGGACGGGTTTCAAGGGCCGGACCGCCGATTAAATCAATACAGTAGGGCACTGCCGCAAAAATGCCGTGGATGCCCTTTGACGGAATACCTTCTAGGGTTTCAGCGATGGCCTTTGGCTGTCCCGGAAGGTTAATGATCAAAGCGGCATGATCTTCGATTTCGCGCAGCACGCCGACCTGACGGGACAAAATCGCGGTCGGCACAAAGGCAAGAGAGACCGCACGCATTTGCTCTCCGAATCCCGGAAGGGTACGAGTGGCGACAGCCAGCGTGGCTTCAGGCGTCACGTCACGACGAGACGGACCGGTGCCTCCGGTTGTCAGAATCAAATCGCAGTTTTCCTGATCACACAATTCTTTCAGAGTCGCTTCGATAAGCTGCTGTTCATCAGGAATGAGTTTTTCCACAACCTCATAATCAGAAAGCAGGGCTTTTGCCAGCCATTCTTTCAGAGAGGGAATGCCTTTGTCCTGATAAGTGCCGGAAGAGGCACGGTCGGAAATGGAAACCAGACCGATTTTTGCTTTGCTATTCTTCATCGTCTTCCTCCTCGGTGACTTCCAACACGATCGGAGGAAGAACCATTGCGTAGATCAGTTTGTAGAGTGCGCGGGCGGATTTCGGAGGCTTGTTGCCTTCGGCTTCTTTACGAGCATTGCGGATAAGCTGACGAACTTCCTGAACATTGACGTCAGGGAACTGAGCAATAAATTTTGTCAGAGCGGCATCATCTGCAATCAACGCATCTCTCAGACGTTCGCTCTTGTGAAGCGCGGCGACGGCCGCTTTATCGTTGCCGGTGGCTCGGTCGATGGCCTGACGAACAGCATCTCCGTCTAAGGCTCTCATGTATTTGCCGATGAGCTGGAGCTGACGGCGTTTGGCGCCGAAGGAGGGAACACGGTGATACTCCTCAATGGCTTTAAGAATGACTTCGGGAAGTTCAATTTTTGCCAGCGTTTCGGCACCCAGTGTGGTCAGCTCTTTACCGAGATCCTGCAGATGCTCGGCCCTTCTTTTCAATTCACTTTTGCTCGGACCGCTGTACTCTTCTTCAAGGTTTTCGTTTGTATTCTTCATATTAGCCTGTCCTTCTTTAGTAAGATTTGCATCAAGCGCTATCATAATCTCCAATCTTTAGTTTCCGCTTCAAAATATGAGTCAAACTCCCACAATAAGTAGCTCAGAAGAGCTTTGTTCCTTGGTTTCGTATGCTTTAGACACAGCGCTTTCTCTAGGTGCAACTGCCGCCGCGGTAGAAGTCAGTGAAGAGAAGGGGACATGTGTCACGGTAAGAAACCAGGAAACGGAATCCATTGAACACACCCATGACAGAGATTTCGGAATTACTGTCTATCTTGGTAAATCAAAGGCTGTGGCTTCCAGCGGAGACTTTCGCAAGGTGTCGATCTTAAGAACGGTCAAAGCGGCGCTTGATATGGCGCGCTACACCACACCGGATGAATGCAACGGCCTGCCGGATAAGGACCGACTTTGCACGAATCCTCGTCAGCTCGATCTCTTCCATCCATGGGACATCTCGATTGAAGAACAAGTTCAAAAGGCTGTTGAAGCAGAAAAAGCAGCATTGGATGTCGATAAACGCGTGGTGAATTCCGACGGTGCAATGGTTACGACAACAATCGGTTCGTTTATTTTGGGAAACACCGAAGGCTTTTTGCACGGCTATCCTTTTAGCGACCATTCGATTGACACCTCAGTGATCGCCGAGGATGAGAATGGTATGCAGGTGGGCTCCTGGCACACCTCCGGCGTTTCGTCAATGGATTTGCTCTCGCCGCAGCAGGTCGGCATGATCGCCGGTCAAAGAGCTGTAGACCATCTGTCTGCACGCGGTTTAGCGACCCGCAAGTGCCCGGTCGTTTTTGAAGCACCGGTTGCTAAGAGCTTATTCAGAACCTTTGTTCATGCGGCAAGCGGTTCTGCGTTGTACCGCAAGACCTCCTTCCTCGAAGGAATGCTCGATAAACCGATTTTCCCCGATCATCTTTCCATTTTGGAAAATCCATTCATCCCGCGTTACTGGGGCTCGGCGCCGTTTGACGATGAGGGGGTTCGCCCGTCTGAACGCCTGGTCGTTGACCACGGTGTGCTGAGCGGTCTTTTCCTGAGCAGCTATTCGGCTCGTAAGTTGGGAATGACAACGACCGGAAATGCCGGCGGTCCTTATAACCTCATCTTCTCCGAAGCACCGGAGGCTTCCGAAAAAACGCTTTCTGCATTGCTCTCACGCATGGGAACGGGCCTCTTGGTCACCGAGCTGATCGGGCAGGGCGTCAATTACACCACGGGAGATTTCTCTAAAGGCGCATCTGGTTTTTGGGTGGAAAACGGCAGGATCGCTTACCCGGTAGAAGGTATTACGGTTGCCGGCAATCTCAAAGACATTTTCATGTCCTTTGAAGCGATGTCGGACGATGTAGATTTGAACGGATGTTACCTCAACGGATCGGTGCTGATCAGAGAAATGACCGTTGCCGGTAATTCTTAAGTCTGCAAAAAGCCGATCCTGCTAATTTCTTTACAGAAGTCCAAAATATTTCTTTCAAATTATTACAATTGAGGACCGATAACTAAAGAATCTTGCAGGAGAAAAAATGCAGAAAAAAGATATTGACTGGAGCAAATTAGGCTTCGGCTATACACCGACGGATTATCGCTTCGAAGCTCACTGGAAAGACGGCAAATGGGATGAAGGTAAGATGATTACTGATCCCAACATCGAACTGTCTGAAGCTGCCTGCGTGTTTCATTATGCTCAGTGCTGTTTTGAGGGCTTAAAGGCTTATACAACGGTCAAAGGCGACATCGTTACCTTCCGTCCTGATTTGAACGCAGAACGTATGATGGGCAGTGCCGAACGTCTGGAAATGCCGGCTTTCCCGAAAGAAAAATTCATTCAGGCCGTCAAAGACGTTGTCGCAGCCAACGCGGCTTGGGTTCCGCCTTACGGCACCGGCGCAACACTGTACATCCGCCCGGTCATGATCGGCTCCGGTCCTCAGATCGGTGTGGCACCGGCTCGTGAGTTTATCTTCAGAATTTTCGTGATGCCGGTCGGCGCATATTTCAAAGGCGCTATCAAGCCGCTTAAGCTGACGGTTCCTGAGTTCGACCGTGCCGCTCCCCGCGGAACCGGTCATATCAAAGCCGGTCTGAACTACGCTATGAGTCTGCATCCGACAATGGAAGCTCATCGCCACGGCTACGCCGAAAACATCTACCTTGATCCGGCTACACGCACCTATATCGAAGAAACCGGCGGTGCCAACCTGATTTTCGTTGACAAGGAAGGCACAATCATTGTTCCGAAGTCCGATTCCATTCTTCCTTCCGTCACACGCCGCTCTTTAATCGACGTTGCCAAGAGATTGGGCTATAAGGTTGTTGAGCGTCCCGTTAAGCTGAACGAACTCAAAGACATGGCTGAAGGCGCTCTTTGCGGTACGGCTGCCGTCTTGGCTCCGATCGGTATGGTCAATACACCTGACGGCGATATCTACTTCCCATCCGGCATGGAAAAGATGGGTCCTATCTGCACCAAGCTCAGAGAAACACTGACCGGTATCCAGATGGGCGAAATCGAAGG
>ENA-ORRL01002389-ORRL01002389.1-human-gut-metagenome-genome-assembly--contig:-NODE-2389-length-11314-cov-2.358202_pt1 | contig 11314 bp, 7 predicted proteins | sample MGYA00242175_ERZ509134 | MGnify/ENA primary metagenome ERZ509134 (study PRJEB26280, sample SAMEA2338660) | human gut metagenome | biome: human gut; feature: human-associated habitat; material: faeces... | reverse complement strand
CGCCTCCGCGGCTCCCGGCGAGAGCATGCTCCCCGCGCCCGCGCCGAACCTCGTCATCACCGACTACGCCTTCTCGCCCGACGAGCGGTCGATCCTCATTGCCTCGGGCCGCAAGCCGATCTACCGCCATTCGTACACCACCAGCTATTCACTCGTGCGCGACAACGCCGTGCGCCCCGTCCTGCGCGCCGCCGAAGCGCCGCGCGATGTTGCGGGCGATGGCAAGCCCGAGGCCCACGCCGGTTTCGTGCTGATCGCCCGAATCCCGGACGCCGGAGCCCTGTTCGAAGCTCTCGAAGATGCGTTCCTGTTCGTCCGTGGGGATGCCCCTGCCGGTGTCGATGACTTGGAAGGACAGCGCGCATCGGCCCTCGGGGGCCTGCGATTCCGCCCGGGTGACGCGCAGGGTCACGGAACCCTTTTCCGTGAATTTCACCGCGTTGCTGAGCAGGTTGCCGAGCGCCTGACGCAGCCGGAAACCGTCGCCTACGAGCCTGTCGGGGACGGTGTCGTCCGTCACGAGCGAAAGCCGGATGTCCCGGCTGGCGCAGGCCGGGCGCAGCACGGCGATGCAGGCGCCGAGCTCGGCGCGCAGGGAGAACGGCGCGCAGCAGGTGGGCTGCCTGTCGGCCTCAAGCAGTGAATAGCGCATGATGCCGTCGACGACCGTAAGCAGGCTGTCGGTGGCCTTCCGGAGGTTGGCGAGCAGATAGCGGTGACGCGAATCCTGCGTTTCGCGTTCCAGCAGTTCGGTCATGCCGAGGATGCCGGTCAGCGGGGTACGCATATCGTGGGTCATGTTGGCGAGGAAGGCGCTCTTGGTGCGGTTGGCGGCTTCGGCAAGCTCCTTCTTGCGGTTGATCTGGAACGTGGCCCCGCCGATCCCCACCATGCCGATGATCCCGATGATCCCGAATGCGAGCCCGGTGGTGCGCTTGCGTTCGGTCGCCGCTGCAAAAAGGGGCTCGGCGGAGATGGATACGCTGATGCCGCCGAGCACGTCGCCGACCTTCTTGTCCTGATGGCACTGGATGCAGCTTTCCTTGGCGGGCAGGGCGGCCATATAGCGGTAACGCATACCCTCCTTGTCGGAAACGAGATCGAAAAGCTCGTGCCTGTCCTTTTCGAAAGAGAGCAGGGCCCCGGTTTCCCACTGATCGGCCCGGTTTTCCGGACGCTTCGGGGACAGGCTGGAAATGCGGAAGCTCGCCAGCGTGGAGGTGAAGCTTTCCGCGATCTGCCGGGTCATATAGGCGGGGTTGACCTTCACGAGGGTCGTGCCTCCCTCGGCGCGGAGGGTGCGCTCCTTCTCCGGCAGCCACGGGTTGGCGGGGCAGCCGGGGTGTTCGCGGACCCAGACGCCGCCGTTGTTGGCGTTCCAGTCGCGGGTATCCACGATGCTGGAAAAGAGCGTCGCGGTCTGGATGCGGGCCAGTCCCGTGGTATACTCGTCCTCGCGCTGGGCGGTCCAGCGGAACAGCGTGAACAGCAGCAGCCCCCAGAGCAGGGTGATCAGCAAGGGAAGGCGCAACACGCGCCATGAGAACGTGGACATGAAAGGCTCCTCTGTGGAACGGAGGCAGGGGAATCCGTGAGGCCGGTTGCCCGTATCCCGGAACTTCCGGACGGCTTGCCCGGTTACTGCCGCTCCCGCGCCGTGTCTTCTCTTGATCCGGTGGATCGGCGTCTAGGCTTGTGATAAAATAGGAACCATTCTGAACAGGTTGTCTGAATCGGACAAACTGTCAGCTTTTTCTGACTAGCTGTCATAAAAATCATACTGTAGCAAGGGAAAAGGAAGAATGAGAATGCTCCTCATCTTCACCTCTCCCGTATCATTTGTTATTTCAAGAGGATTGCGCTTTGTACGAAAAGGCGCAATCCCGGCACGGTTTTTGATAGAAGGCATAAGAGGATTGCCGTTCGCGGCGCGCCGGGAGACGGCCCGCCAAAGCGGTTTTGGTATCTGTTGCAAGAGGAGGCAAGAATGTCTGAGGTGTCACCCCGCAAGTGCCCGTGGTTGAAGATACTGCTGGGCGGCGTTGCGCTGGGCGTGCTCGTGCTGGCAGGGCTGGCGTGGGGTATGCGGGTGACGGATGCGCGTCCCTTCTGTTCCAGTTGTCATATCATGGAACAGGCCGCACGGACGCACAAGCTGTCCCCCCATGCCAAGCTGGCTTGCAACGAATGTCACGCTCCGACGGCGTTGCTGTCGAAGTTGCCCTTTAAGGCGAAGGAAGGCGCCAGGGATTTCTACATGAATACCCTGGGCGATGTGGACCTTCCCATCGTGGCGGGCATGGCGACGAAGGACGTCGTCAACGCGAACTGCAAGGCCTGTCATTTTGCAACCAACGAGAATGTCGCCAGCATGGACGCCAAGCCCTACTGCGTCGACTGTCACCGTAGTGCGCAGCACATGCGCATGAAGCCCATCAGCACAAGGATGGTGGCCGATGAATAGCCGAGTATTTTACACTCTGATCAGGTTGGCGGTGGTGTGCGCCGCCCTGGGACTTGCCGCGGGCTGCGACGACGTGTCCACAGCCGAATTGAAGACCCCGGTCTACAAGACGGGCTTGAAGGACTCCGACGACAACAAGACCTCGGCGTTTCGCAAGGACTTTCCCCTTCAGGCCGCCAGCTACGACCGCAACAACGAATCCACGTTCATGAGCAAGTATAAGGGCTCCGTCAACTTCATGAAGAACGACGACGTGGATCCCCTGCCCGAAGGCTACAAGCAGGCGGCCCAGCCCTACCTCAAGAACCTGTGGCTCGGCTATCCCTTCATGTACGAATACCGTGAAGCGCGCGGCCACACGTATGCGATCCACGACATCCTCGAAATCGACCGCATCAACCGGTACGGTGAAAAGGGCGGGATGCCCGCCACCTGCTGGAACTGCAAGACCCCCAAGATGGTGCAGTGGATCAAGCAGTACGGCGACGATTTCTGGGCCAAGGACTTCAACCAGTTCCGTACGGAAGTCACGGACGACGATTCCATCGGCTGCGCGACCTGCCACAACGCCGAAACCATGCAGCTCCAGCTCTACAGCGAGCCGCTCAAGGATTATCTGAAGTCCGTGGGCAAGGACCCCGCAAAGCTCCCCCGCAGCGAGATGCGTTCGCTCGTGTGCGCCCAGTGCCATGTGGAATACTACTTCAACGATCCCGGCCACGGCCCCACCAAGCGCCCTGTCTTCCCGTGGAAGAACGGCTTCACGCCCGAAGCTATCTACAGCGTGTATGAAGACAACGGCAATGTGGACATGCCCGGCTTCAAGGGCAAGTTCGCCGACTGGGTGCACCCCGTTTCCCAGACGCCCATGCTGAAGATGCAGCATCCCGACTATGAAACGTGGATCGACGGTCCGCACGGCGCCGCCGGTGTGGCCTGTGCCGACTGCCACATGCCGTACCAGCGCGAGGAAGGCAAGAAGATGTCCAGCCACTGGTGGACCTCGCCCCTGCGTGACCCCGAACTGCGCGCCTGCCGCCAGTGCCATGCCGACAAGACCGCGGCCTACCTGCGCGGACGCATCGAATACACGCAGGACAAGACCTATAAGCAGCTTCTCGTGGCGCAGGAATACTCCGTGCGCGCCCACGAAGCCGTGCGCCTTGCTCTCGAGTACACCGGAGAAAAGCCCGCCGATTATGATCAGCTGATCATCCGGGCCAAGGAAGCCGTCCGCAAGGGCCAGATGTTCTGGGATTTCGTGTCCGCCGAAAACAGCGTCGGGTTCCATAACCCCGCCAAGGCCCTCGACACCCTGACCAGTTCCATCACCCTGAGCCAGGACGCCATCAACGCGGCGCTCAAGGCCACCAACTACGGCATCGCGCCGAAGCTGGAAGGCGACATCAAGCAGATCGTGCCGCCCATCCTCAAGATGAGCCGCAAGCTCCAGCAGGACCCCGAATACCTCAAGACCCATCCGTGGTTCGCGTACCTGAAGCCCCTGCCGAAGGCCGACCAGATGTGGGAAGGCAACAAGAAGATCCAGTAGGCATATGATGAAGGGGGAATCCTCACCCAAAGGCGGAAGCCGGGGATTCCCCCCTTTCCTCTCAACGCCATGAACGCATCATGCGGGTGAGAGGATACCCTCAAGACGGGGCGGCTGATCAGCCGTGCCCCCTTTGGCGACAGGCTCCTCCCCCTTTTTCTTCGGGAGAATCCCCTCCCGTTCACGTCATCCTCACTCCATAAACGGCAAGCCCTTCCGATGCATGACGGGAAGGGCTTGCCGTTTTGTTGACACGCCGCGTGCCGCGATGGGTGTTTCGTGGGGCAACAGCCCTGCTTTGTTGGGGCGATGCGGCCTGTTCGCGGGGAACATTTTCCGGACGCGGGAGGGAAGCGCTATTTTTTCTCGCTGCCTACATCCACGGTCGTTTGGGAGGAATCCTCCTGACCCTCTTCGGCGGACGGAAGCGCGGCTGAGGCGTCCACATCCACGGCGGGTGGCAGGGCTCCTGGCTGGCCGCCGGGGACCGGGGGCAACATGCGCAGTTCCGTGGTCGGCGCGTGCTTGGTATCGAGGATGACCATGCCGGTACGTTCCAGCACTTCGTGGCGGAACGCGTATTCGGCTTCCATCTGCTTGGTTTTGTAGTGCATCCACGCCCGGACCACATAGCTGACCATCCAGGCTACGGCGAAGCCGCCCACGACCCAGATGGCGACCAGATGGAAATTTTCCCCGAGTTTCAGGAGCAGGCTCATCACCCCGTCGAGATAGTAGATCGCGGCGCACATGAGCACGAAGCCCGCGAACAGGATCACCGTGGGCGCTCCCCGGACCAGCGCGTAAAACGTCTGCATCCGCTGCGGGACGCCTTCGAGGTTCACGTCTTCGCCGCCGCGCGCCCCCCGGGAGAAGCCGAGGCTCACGAGGTTGACCAGCAGCATGGCGAGCACAGGGACCATAACCACGGCGACCAGATAGCCGATCCACGGGAATTGGAAGTGCGGCACGCCGCTGGACGAGGGCTGGGCGTTGGTGATGCTGATGATGATGGCGCCCACCGTTACCGCGAGCTCCATGAGGACGATGCCGATGACCAGGTAGAGGAATAAGGTTTTCTGCTCTTTTTCAGTGAATTGCTTGCCGAACAGCGTGTGGTGCTTCTGTTCCGCGCCGCTGTCCTGCGGGGTTTCGGGGGCATCTTTGGAGGCTTCGGCCTCCTTGCGCTCCGCATGTTCGTATTTGGAAAGGTTCATGTATGCTCCATTGCTTGGTGATGGATCTCATTGGTATGTTTTCGAAATGGGGTAGTATCATAAAGCCGTGCCGTCCGCCAAGGTATGGCCCGCCTCTTCACCGCTGGAGCGGCGGGTTCTTTGGGCCGCGTCGGCACGGTCATGGACTGCCGGAAGGGCTTATGATAACAGTAAGAGGCAGCAGAACCGAACGGCGTCCGCCGAGGGAACCAACCAGCTGTCGAGGAAAAATATTGTGTCTTCTCATAAGGTTATCAAGACAATTGCGGAAATCAACGAGCGTATCAAAAAAGGCCGGGCCGTTGTCCTCAACGCTGAGGAAATGACCGAGGCCGTCCGGCGCATGGGCCCGGAAAAAGCCGCCCGTGAAGTCGACGTGGTGACCACGGGCACGTTCTCGCCCATGTGCTCGTCCGGTTTGCTGTTCAACATCGGCCAGCCCGAACCGCCGAAAATCCGCACCACCCGGGTCTGGATGAACGACGTCCCCGCCTACGCCGGGCTTGCCGCCGTGGACGCCTATCTTGGCGCCACCGAACTGCCCGAGGACGATCCCCAGAACAAAGTCTATCCGGGCCAGTTCAAATACGGCGGCGCACACGTCATCGAAGATCTCGTAGCCGGGCGCAGCGTCCATCTGCGGGCGACCTCATACGGGACGGACTGCTACCCCCGCCGGTCCCTCGACCGTACCGTCACGCTGGCGGATCTGACCTGCGCACAGCTTTTGAACCCGCGCAATTGCTACCAGAATTACAACGCGGCGGTGAACTGTACCAGCCGCACGATTTATACCTACATGGGGCCGCTCAAGCCGGACATGCGGAATGTGAACTTCGCTACGGCGGGCTGCCTTTCGCCGCTGTTCAATGATCCGTGGTTCCGTACCATCGGCACCGGGACGCGCATTTTCCTCGGCGGCGGGCAAGGCTACGTCATCGGCGCGGGCACACAGCACGATCCCTCACCTCAGCGCACCGAGAAAGGGCTCCCCCTCAGCGGTTCGGGCACGCTCATGGTGCGCGGCGATCTCAAGGGCATGAAACCGCGCTATCTGCGCGGCCTGTCCCTCACCGGGTATGGCGTGTCGCTGTCGGTGGGCGTGGGGATTCCGATCCCGATCCTCAACGAGGAAATGGCGGCCTTTACCGGGGTTTCCAACGAGGACATCCTGATGCCCGTGAAGGATTACGGGTATGACTACCCCAATGGCCTGCCTCGGGTCATTCAGCATGTGCGCTTCTCCGACCTGCTTTCCGGCGAAGTGGAAATCCAGGGCCGCAAAATCCCGACCGTGCCTCTGACCAGCCATGTGATTTCTCTTGAAATCGCCGACACGCTCAAGGCGTGGATCGAAAAGGGCGAGTTCCTTCTGACCGAAGCGGTTGACCGCATTCCGGCGTATTGATGAACGCTTGGGGAGGAGAAATTTCCTGGAGAAGCCCCCTCCTCCCCAAAACTGCCGGATCGGATTGTGCCTATCCCTTTCTTTTCAAAGTTTTTCGCCTTATCCTGAATCTCTGTTCGTGGAAGCGGGAAATGAGCCTGCCCTGCTGGTGGAGAGGGAAAGGCGGCCTTGGGGGCGGGCAGGGTTCTTGTCTTTTGCGGAAACAGTATTACTTTTATAAAGTAATTCTCTTTGGGAGCCGGGCGCTCTGGCTTTCTCTCCTTTTCTTTCCGTACAAACGTAGCGAGACGAGGTGTTTTGGTGAAACTCCCCGAATTTGGTTTTTTGGAAAAATGCAAGATTGTCGGCAAAACGCTGCTGGTGCAGGTTTGTTTGTTCATTACGTTGCTGCTGCTCGCGTGGGGCAGCCAGGCTCTGTATGCGAAGCTCGATCGCACGGAATTCCCCACCCCCGTACAGATCACCGACGCCGACAAGCTTGACGAGAACGCCAAAGGGAAGGCGCTGGTGGACGCCATCACGCACCAGATGCGTTATGAGCTGGACTCCACGTTCGGATGGAGCATCAACGATATTTTGTTCAACCGGTTCGTGTTGGACAACCGGGCGTACCGCCAGTACGGGGTGTACCACGCCACCAAGGTGCTGATGGACCTGTATTCCATGACCATCGCCAAGCTCGGCACCAACGACCGCGAGAGCGAAATGCTCTACAAGGCCCGCCTGAACAGCTTTGCCATCGATCCGCGCAGCTTCATGTTCCCGTCCGCCGAGTCGTCCTACAAGAAGGGGCTCAAGCTCATTGAACAGTATAAGGAGAGCCTCGACAAGGGTACCGGCGTGTACAACTGCCGGACCGACGACCTGTACGCCTCCTTCGACCTTGTGATCGGCGAAAACCTGCTCGGGTATGCGCTCGGCCTGCTTGAAAACTCGCAGGAACTGCCGTTCTACACGCTGGACAACCGTATTTACGAAGTACAGGGCATTGTGCTGGTCGTGCGGGACTTCATCAGCGCGCTGTATGAACTGTACCCCGAAATCAGCAGCAAGGGGAACGCGGGCAATATGGCCGCCGCGATCGAATACATGAACCGGATCTGCACCTATGATCCGCTGTACATCACGTCCAAGGTAAACTCCGGCGAACTGATCATTTCGTATGTGCTGTTCGCCAAGAACCGCCTCGAAGACATCCGCAACAGCATCCGCATCTAAGTTTTTTATCAGGTTCAAAGCAAAAGGGAGAACGGCACGCCGTCCTCCCTTTTTTGTCGTCTTCCGGAAACTGGAGGCTACGCGCCGTAGTACTCCTTATACCACTTCACGAACTGCCCGACGCCGTATTCTACGGAAGTCTGCGGGCGGAATCCGGTGTCCGCGATGAGGTCGGACACGTCGGCCCATGTGGCTTCCACGTCGCCGGGCTGCATGGGCATGAGGTTGCGGATGGCTTTCTTGCCGAGGGCGTCTTCGAGCGTGCTGATGAAAGTCCCGAGTTCGACCGTATTGTTATTGCCGATATTGTAGATACGCCACGGCGCGGTGCTGGTCGAAGGGTTGGGCTTGGCGCTGTCCCAAGCCGGATCGGGCTGGGGGATGCGGGCCATGACGCGCATCACGCCTTCGATGATGTCGTCGATGTAGGTAAAGTCGCGGCGCATTTTGCCTTCGTTGAAGACCTTGATGGGTTCCCCGGCGAGGATGGCCTTGGTGAACAGGTAGAGGGCCATATCCGGGCGGCCCCACGGCCCGTAGACGGTGAAGAAGCGCAGCCCCGTAGCCGGAAGGCGGTACAGGTGGCTGTAGGTGTGGGCCATGAGCTCGTTGGCTTTTTTGGAAGCCGCGTACAGGCTGACCGGGTGATCCACGTTGTCATGTACGGAGAAGGGCATGGAGGTGTTCATGCCGTACACGGAACTGGACGAGGCGAACACCAGATGCTCCACCTTCCCGTGGCGGCAGCATTCGAGCAGGTTGCCGAAGCCCACGAGGTTGGACTGGACGTAGCTTTTGGGATTGATGAGGCTGTAACGCACGCCCGCCTGTGCCGCGAGGTTCACGACATGCGAGAACGCGTTGCGGACGAATACGGCTTCCAGCGCGGCGTCGTCGGCGAGGTCCGTATGTTCGAAGGTGAAGCCGGGCAGGGCCTGCAACTGCGCGAGGCGATCTTTTTTGAGCTGCACCGAGTAGTAATCGTTGAGATTGTCGATGCCGACGACCGTATGCCCCTCGGCGATCAGGCGTTTGGAAAGGTGGAATCCGATGAACCCGGCCGCGCCGGTGACGAGAACGTGCATGTGGACCTCTTTGGATGATTGATACGTGGGAAAAGATGCCGGATGCGCTTTCCGCGCGAAGGGAGCGCCTCCGATACTTTGCCCGCAAAAAGACAGTTCCATTGCGATAATACGCTGAATTTTTCAAAAAAGGAGACAGATTCGGAAAAGTTGCCCCATCTCCCCCGAAACGCTTCTATCTTCCTGCAATGATGGACTTCAAGAAGGTGATAAGCTGGGCATAGCGTTGCGGCTCCCCGATGAGGTCGTCGACGTGCGGCGTGACCACATAACGGTGCCCGTGCACGATGCTCGGCGAAAGCGGGCGCAGCTCGGCAAGCCCAAGCTCGGGCGGGACCTGCCCGCACATGAGGATGACGCTTTCGGGTTTGAGCGCGGCGATGCCGCTCAAAAACATCCGGGCGTCGACCGTCTGTTCCGATTCGCCGTCCCCATAGGGGTAACGGTTCAAAGGCCAGAACGCATGGCTCCCCTTGGGGAGCGCCATATCCCCGAGCAACCGGCGCAGGAAGTCGCGGTGCGCGGCGTCGGCGTCGCCGCCCAGATCGACCTCGCCGCCTTCGAGGATCGTGGCCGCAGCCCCCACCCCGGCAACCATGCCCGCGCTGTAATTCCCCTCGCGGAAGGCCGGAAGCATATAGTTGAGCTGGATGCGTTTGCAGAGCGCGTCGGGAAGGATGCCTTCGAGGCCGCCGCCCGTGACGAAGCGTATCTCGCGCAGGTCCTTCACCAGCAGGATGCCCAGTCCGTTATTGCTTTTGGCCGAGCCTACGCCCCAGCTGCGGAACAGATCGACGGCGAACGAGAACGTATCGCCGCCCGCGATGTCGTCGACGGCGACGACGGCGACCTGCGCGAGGCCCCGCTCACGCAGCGAGGCGCAGACGGAGTCGATATGCGCCACGGCGGCAGGCGACAGGATACCGTCGGGATCGGAGACATAGCGCCGCCGGTCCATACGCTGAACATTGGGAATCTCGTCCGCGCGGTAGGTTCCCGCAAGGGCGGGCAGCGCACAGGCGAGCAGCAGGCAAAGGATCGCAATGTTTCTCATGCGGCAAAGATAAAGAAAATGAAGAATTAAAAATGAAAAATGAAAAATTATAACGCAGGCTGCATCACAACGGCCCGAACAGTCGGGCTGCAAAGAGCATTACAACAGCCAATCATTCGCAAATAATAATTTTTAATTCTTAATTCTCAATTTTTAATTACACAATATCCGGTAGCTCCACGGGGCCATATCCTCCTCGACGCGGCCGCGAAGCTCGTAAGGCTCGCCCGTCATGGCGTCGGTGTACATCCCGGCGTAGATGCCCGTATAGTAATCGGCATGGATGGCGTAGGGCGAGAGGTTCATCACCGCAACGACACGGTTGTCAGCCGTCTCGCGGACCAGCGTCATCAGGCAGTCCTCGGCGTTGTTGCGGATCTCGGTCATCGCGCCGCCCCGCTCCCCCGCCGCCAGGGCCGGGTTGTCGTGGCGCAACGCCGTGAGGCGGCGGTAGAACCCGGTGAAAGCGTTGGCCTCGTAACGGGGAATCGGATCGCGGTCGAAGAAGGCGAACGAATGGTCGTAGCCGATCTCCTGCCCGGTGTAGATCAGCGGCAGGCCGCGCGGCACGACGAACGTGAAGACCGCCATGATCTCGCGCGCATCGCCCAATCTGGAAAATTCGGAGCCGTTCCACGAATTCTCGTCATGGTTCGACGTGAACGCCAGCCGCATGGCCGAGTCGGGATAGTCGTCGCGGTCGGCGTAGATGTAGTCGCGCAGAGCCGTGACGCGGGTGCGCTGCCGGGCCACGTCGTTCATCAGGTGGTGCATCCGCCAGGCGTAGCAGGCGTCGAAAGCCCCCTCCTCGAAAAGATTCCGCTCCTCGGCCTCGGCCAGCATGAACAGATCGGGCTTCACACGCCGCAGGCGCAGCGAGGTCTCGTTCCAGAACTCGATGGGAACCAGCATCGCCATGTCGCAGCGGAATCCGTCGACGTCGTGCTGCGTGAGCCAGAACTCCATGGCGTCGGCCTGCGCGCGCCACACGTCGCGGTCGGCGTAGTTGAGTTTGGCGGTGTCGGACCAGTCCCACGGCACGGCGGGACGGCCCGCGGCGTCGCGTTCGTACCACGAGGCGGGCTTTTCGGCGATCCACCGCGCGTCGCGCGCCGTGTGGTTGGCCACCCAGTCGAGCAGGACCCGCATGCCGAGGCGGTGGGCCTCGGCGACGAAGGCGTCGAAGTCGGCCATCGTGCCCAGCTCGGGGTTCACGGCACAGTAGTCGCGGATCGAATAGTAGGAGCCGAGCGAGCCTTTGCGCCCGGCCTCCCCGATCGGATAGACCGGCATGAGCCACACGGCGTCGACGCCGA
>ENA-ORRL01002383-ORRL01002383.1-human-gut-metagenome-genome-assembly--contig:-NODE-2383-length-11336-cov-2.343409_pt1 | contig 11336 bp, 6 predicted proteins | sample MGYA00242175_ERZ509134 | MGnify/ENA primary metagenome ERZ509134 (study PRJEB26280, sample SAMEA2338660) | human gut metagenome | biome: human gut; feature: human-associated habitat; material: faeces... | reverse complement strand
TAGATGGTGTCCAGCTTCTGCTGCATGGACAGGGTGTTCAGCGTGCAATATCATCCGGAAAGCGCGCCCGGCCCGCAGGACAGCGGCTATCTGTTCGACCGGTTTATTGAAAGCATAAAGGAGGCTAAAATCAATGCCCAAAAGAACTGATATTAAAAAAGTAATGGTAATCGGCTCCGGTCCTATTGTCATCGGACAGGCAGCGGAATTCGACTATGCAGGTACCCAGGCCTGCCGTTCCCTGAAGGAAGAGGGAGTAGAGGTAATCCTGGTGAACTCCAATCCTGCGACCATCATGACCGATAAAGATATCGCTGATAAAGTTTATATCGAGCCGCTGACCTTGGATGTGGTCAAGCGCATCATCGAAACCGAAAAGCCCGACGGCCTGCTCTCCACCCTGGGCGGGCAGACCGGCCTGACCCTGGCCATGCAGCTGGATAAGGAGGGCTTCCTGGAGGAACAGGGCGTCCGTCTGCTGGGCACCGATGCCAAGGCTATTTCCCGGGCTGAGGACCGGGAGCTGTTCAAGGAGGCCATGGCGGAGATCGGCCAGCCGGTGATTGCCTCCGACATCGCGGAGACCGTGGACCAGGCCATGGCGGTGGCGGAGAAGATCGGCTACCCCGTCATCGTGCGGCCCGCCTTTACCCTGGGCGGCGCGGGCGGCGGCGCGGCCAAGGACCCCGACGAGCTGAAGATCATCGCGGGCACCGGCCTGGACGCCTCGCCCATCACGCAGATTTTGGTGGAGAAGGCCATCTTCGGCTGGAAGGAGATCGAGTTCGAGACCATGCGGGACAGCGTGGGCAACGTGATCGCCGTCTGCTCCATGGAGAACCTGGACCCGGTGGGTGTCCATACCGGCGACTCCATCGTGGTGGCCCCCACCCAGACCCTGGCGGACAAGGAGTTCCAGATGCTCCGCAAGGCGTCTCTGGACATCATCACCCACCTGGGGATCGTGGGTGGCTGCAACGTGCAGCTGGCATTGAACCCGGAGAGCTTTGAGTACGCGGTCATCGAAGTGAATCCCCGGGTCAGCCGGTCCTCGGCCCTGGCCTCCAAGGCCACCGGCTACCCCATCGCCAAGATCACCACCAAGATCGCTCTGGGCTACACCCTGGACGAGATTAAAAACGACATCACGGGCAAGACCTGTGCCTGCTTCGAGCCCACCCTGGACTATATCGTGGTGAAGATGCCCAAGTGGCCCTTCGACAAGTTCGCCGATGCCAGCCGGGCCCTGGGCACGCAGATGAAGGCCACAGGCGAGGTGATGGCCATCGCCCCCAGCTTCGAGATGGCCTTGCTCAAGGCTGTCCGGGGCGCGGAGATCGGCATGGACACCCTGAACCGGAAACCGGACCACGGGGACGACGCCCCCATCCGGGAGCGGCTCCGCCGAGTGGACGATCACAGGCTCTTCACGGTGTTCGAGGCGCTGAAATCCGGCGTCACCGTAGAGGAGATCCACGACATCACCAGAATCGACCCCTGGTTCCTCTGCAAGCTGCGGAAGCTGGCGGCGTTCGAGGCTTCCATTGCAGACGGCCTGTCGGAGGCGCAGTACCGGGAGGGCAAGCGGCTGGGCTATCCCGATGAGGCTCTCCGCAGGCTTTCCGGCGGCGGAGAACTGCCGGAGCACCGGGATGCGGTGTACAAGATGGTGGACACCTGCGGCGCGGAGTTTGACGCGGAGACGCCCTATTTCTACTCCACCTATGACCGGTTCTGCGAGTCCCGGGCCTTCCCCCGCAGCGGCAAGCCGGTCATCATGGTGCTGGGCTCCGGCCCCATCCGCATCGGCCAGGGCATCGAGTTTGATTACTCCTCTGTCCACTGTGTCTGGACGCTGAAGGAGCTGGGCTACGACGTGGTGATTGTCAATAACAACCCGGAGACTGTCTCCACGGACTACGACACTGCCGACCGCCTGTATTTTGAGCCGCTGTACCCGGAGGATGTCATGCACATCATCGCCGTGGAGAAGCCGGTGGGCGTGGTGGTGGCCTTCGGCGGCCAGACGGCCATCAAGCTGACGAAATTCCTGGACAGCCGCGGCATCCCCATTCTGGGCACCAGCGCCGAGTCCATCGACATGGCGGAGGATCGGGAGCGGTTCGACGCGCTGCTGGAGCGGTTTTCCATCAAGCGGGCCGCCGGCCGGGGCGTGCTGGGTATGAATGAGGCGCTGGAGGCAGCGAATGAATTGGGGTATCCTGTTCTGCTGCGGCCCAGCTACGTCATCGGCGGCCAAAACATGGTCATCGCCCACAACGATGAGGAAGTCCGCCGCTACATGGAGATCATCCTCTCCGGCAAGATTGAGAACCCGGTGCTGGTGGACCAGTACCTGATGGGCAAGGAGCTGGAGGTGGACGTCATCTCTGACGGCACCGATGTGCTGATCCCCGGCGTCATGCAGCACATCGAACGTACCGGCGTCCACTCCGGCGACTCCATCGCCGTGTACCCGCCCTTTTCCATCGGGGACAAGATGCTCCAGACCATCGTGGACTGCTCCGAAAAGCTGGCCCTGTCCCTCAAGACCCGGGGGCTTATCAACATCCAGTACCTGATCTATCAGGGAGAGCTGTACGTCATTGAGGTGAACCCCCGGGCCAGCCGGACGGTGCCCTATATCTCCAAGGTCACCGGCGTACCCATGGTGGACCTGGCCACCCGGGTCATGGTGGGCCAGCCCCTGAAGGCCCTGGGCTATGGCACAGGCCTGTACAAACGTCCGCCCTACGTGGCGGTGAAGGTGCCGGTGTTCTCCTTCGAGAAGATTACCGACGCCAACGCCGCCCTGTCCCCGGAGATGAAATCTACCGGCGAGGTGCTGGGCCTGGGCGCCAATATGCAGGAGGCGCTGTTCAAGGGCCTGGTCTCCGCCGGGTACAAGGTGGAGAAGAGCGGACACGCGGGGGTATTGATCTCCGTGAACCGCCGGGATCAGCCGGAGATTGTCAACATCGCCCGGAAGCTGGATGAAATGGGCTTCCGCCTCTACGCCACCGACGGCACCGCACGGGAGATCTCCCGCCTGGGCACGGACGTGGAGGTGGTGGGCAAGCTGGGCCGGGACAACCGGGTCTTCCAGCTGCTGGAGTCCGGCAGGATCGACTACGTGATCCTCACCGGCTCCACGGAGCCCATCTATATCCGGGACTTCATCCATCTGAACCACCGCTGCGTCCAGCTGGGGATCCCGTGCCTGACCTCTCTGGATACCGCCAATGCGCTGACGGATATTCTGGCCAGCCGCTACAACCAGGAGAACACGGAGCTCGTCGATATCTGCCATCTGCGGACGGAGCGGCAGAAGCTGCCCTTCGCCAAAATGCAGACCTGCGGCAACGACTACATCTTCCTGGAGAATTTCAGCGGGGAGATCACCTGCCCGGAGTCCCTGTGCGTCACCCTCTGCGACCGGCACTACGGCATCGGCGCCGACGGCATCATCCTCATGGAGGGATCCCGGAAGGCGGATGCCAAGATGCGGATGTTCAACGCCGACGGGTCTGAGGGCTCCATGGCCGGCAACGCCCTGCGGTGTATGGCGAAGTACCTCTATGACAACGGTATCGTCCGCAAGGAGGAAATGACCCTGGAGACGGACAAGGGCACCAAGACCGTCCGGGTCTACACCACCGACGGCAGGGTGACCTCTGCCTGCGTGGACATGGGCTACGCGACCCTGGACACCACGGCCCTCCGGCTGAATATCCCGAAGCGGCAGGTGGTGAACTATCCGGTGGAGATTGCCGGGCAGCCCTGGGAGATCACCTGCGTGGACATGGGCAATCCCCACTGCGTGGTGTTCTGTTCCCGGGTGGACGGCGTGGATGTGGCCCGGATCGGGCCGCAGTTTGAACATGCGCCTTATTTTCCGGACCGGATCAACACGGAGTTTATCCGGGTGGTAAATCCCAGCACCATCAAGATGCGGGTCTGGGAGCGGGGCAGCGGTGAGACGCTGGCCTGCGGCACCGGCGCCTGTGCCGCGGTGGTGGCGGCGGTGGCCAACGGCCTCTGTGAAAAGGGACGGGACATCACGGTCCGGGTCCAGGGCGGCGACCTGGTGGTGCATTACACCGACGAAGCCGTCACCCTCACCGGCGATGCCAAGCTGGTCTACACCGGCGTAGTGGAGTACTGAGCGCAGCACAGCCCCGGCATCCGTTTAGATGCCGGGGCTGTAAAATTTCTGTAGGGACCAGGAAAGCCGCCCGGTTTGGATTGACACGATGCAGCGGCCCCGGCAGAATGGAGAAAACCGGCCCCGGGCCGAGAAGAGAAAGGAGCACACCATGGAATATCAGATCGAGGGAGCACCGCTGCCGGTGGTGATCTGCCAGCTGGAGGCCGGCGAGACCATGCTCACCGAGCGGGGGAGCATGAGCTGGATGACCCCCAACATGAAGATGGAGACCAGCACCAACGGCGGTCTGGGGAAGGCGTTTGGGCGGATGCTCTCCGGCGACTCCATCTTCCAGAACCGCTACACGGCGCAGAAGGACGAAGGGCTGATCGCCTTCGCCTCCAGCTTCCCCGGCGAGATCCGCGCGGTGGATATCGCACCCGGCCGCAGCATCGTCGTGCAAAAGCGCGGCTTCCTCGCCTGCACGGAGGGCGTGGAGCTGTCCGTGTTCTTCCAGAAGAAATTCGGCACTGGCTTTTTCGGCGGCGAGGGCTTCATCATGCAGAAGCTCTCCGGCCGGGGGATTGCCTTCACCGAGTTCGACGGGCATATCGTGGAATACGACCTGGATCCCGGTGAGTCCCTGGTGGTGGATACCGGATATCTGGCGGCCATGGATGCCACCTGCTCCATGGATATCCAGGCGGTCCCGGGGCTCAAGAACATGGTGTTCGGCGGTGAGGGAATCTTCAACACCATTATCACCGGACCGGGCCATGTCTATCTCCAGACCATGCCGATCTCTCAGGTGGCAGGGGTTCTGCGGCCCTTCATGCCCACAGCGAAGTGACTTATGCATCGATACAAAGAAACCGGACCGCCCTCTTTGGGCGGTCCGGTTTTTTATGAGAGAGAAGATTACTTCTCGTCCTTGATGGCAGCCTGTGCCGCAGCCAGCCGGGCGATGGGCACCCGGAAGGGAGAGCAGGACACATAATCCAGGCCCGTCCGGTGGAAGAACTCCACACTGGAGGGGTCGCCGCCGTGCTCGCCGCACACGCCCAGATGCAGCTCGGGGTTGGTGGCGCGGCCCATCTTGCAGGCCATATCCACCAGCTTGCCCACGCCGGTCTGGTCCAGCTTGGCGAAGGGATCGTTCTCGTAGATCTTCTTGTCGTAATAGGCGTCCAGGAACTTGCCCGCGTCGTCACGGCTGAAGCCGAAGGTCATCTGAGTCAGGTCGTTGGTACCGAAGGAGAAGAACTCGGCTTCCTTTGCGATCTCATCGGCAGTAAGCGCCGCGCGGGGGATCTCTATCATGGTGCCGACCTTGTAGTCCAGCTTGAAATCGGCCTTTTCCATCTCTTCGTTGGCAGTCTTGGTGACGATCGCCTTGACGTATGCAAGCTCCTTCGCATCGCCTATGAGAGGGATCATTATCTCAGGTACCAGGTTCCAGTCGGGATGCTTCTTCTGCACATTGATGGCTGCGCGAATGACCGCACGGGTCTGCATCGCAGCGATCTCGGGGAAGGTAACGGACAGGCGGCAGCCGCGATGACCCATCATGGGGTTGAACTCGTGGAGGCTGGCAATGATGGCCTTTATCTGCTCAACGGTCTTGCCCTGCGCCTTTGCAAGCTGCTCAATGTCTGCTTCCTCGGTGGGAACGAACTCGTGAAGCGGGGGATCCAGGAAACGGATGGTTACAGGGTAGCCTTCCATTGCCTCATAGATGCCCTCGAAGTCGCTCTGCTGCATGGGCAGCAGCTTTGCAAGAGCATTCTCGCGCTCCTGAACGGTATCGGAGCAAATCATCTCGCGGATAGCCTCGATGCGGTCGCTCTCAAAGAACATATGCTCGGTGCGGCAGAGACCGATGCCCTCTGCGCCGAACTTGACTGCCATTTCAGCCTGTGCGGGGGAGTCCGCATTGGTGCGGATCTTAAGGGTGCGAATTGCATCCGCCCATTCCATAATGGTTGCGAAATTGCCGGAAAGTTCGGCGGGGACGGTGCGAATCGCTTCGGCGTAAACTTTGCCGGTTGAGCCGTCAAGACTCATCCAGTCGCCCTCGTGAAGAACGGTGCCGTCGGTGAAGGTGAGCGTCTTTGCGGGTTCGTCGATAACGATTTCCTTGCAGCCGGAGACGCAGCAGGTGCCGAGCTGTCTTGCAACAACCGCAGCGTGGCTGGTCATGCCGCCGAAAGCGGTGAGGATGCCCTCGGAAGCGGTCATGCCCTCGATGTCCTCGGGGCTGGTTTCTTTGCGGGCAAGGATAACCTTGTGGCCCGCTTCGCTTGCGCGCTTTGCATCGTCTGCCGAGAAGTAGACCATGCCGCATGCTGCACCGGGGGATGCGGCAAGACCGGTTGCCATTGCCTTTGCTGCCTTAAGTGCGGCGGCGTCAAAGGTGGGATGAAGCAGAGCGTCAAGGCTCTTGGGGTCGATCATTGCAATCGCTTCTTCGCGGGTGCGCATACCTTCGTTCACAAGGTCAACAGCGATCTGAAGAGCTGCCGCTGCGGTGCGCTTGCCGTTGCGGGTCTGGAGCATGAAGAGCTTGCCGCGTTCAATAGTGAACTCCATATCCTGCATGTCGCGATAGTGTTTTTCAAGAGTTTCGGCCGTTCTTACGAATTCGTTGTAAACGGCTTCGTTGGTCTGCCTGAGGTGGTCGATGGGTTCGGGAGTGCGGATGCCTGCAACAACGTCCTCGCCCTGTGCGTTCATGAGATACTCGCCGTAGAGTTTCTTTTCGCCGGTGGAGGGGTTGCGGGTGAATGCAACACCGGTACCGCTGTCGTTGCCCATGTTGCCGAATACCATGCTCTGAACGTTGACCGCGGTGCCCCAATCGGAGGGGATATCGTTCATGCGGCGGTAGATAATTGCGCGGGGGTTATCCCAGCTGCGGAAAACTGCCTTGACAGCTTCGAGAAGCTGAGTCATGGGTTCCTGCGGGAAGTCAAATCCCTTGACCTGTTTAAACATGGCTTTGTATGCTTCAACGATTTCCTTAAGGTTGTCGGCAGTAAGGTCGGTGTCAAGTTCGCAATTGTATTTTTTCTTTGCGCCGTCGAAAATCACGTCGAACTTTGCTTTTTCAACTTCCATAACGACGTCGGAGAACATCTGAATGAAACGGCGATAGCTGTCATATGCAAAACGCTCGTTGCCGGTCAGGTTTGCAAGAGCAACAACGGTTTCGTCGTTCAGACCGAGGTTGAGGATCGTGTCCATCATGCCGGGCATGCTTGCACGTGCGCCGGAACGAACGGAAACGAGGAAGGGGTTTTCGGTGCTGCCGAATTCTTTGCCCGCCTTTTCTTCGGTAACGGCAAGAGCTGCTTTTATCTGCTCGATGATGTCATCGGAGATTGTGCGGCCGTCCTCATAGTAACGGGTGCAGGCTTCGGTTGAAACTGTGAAGCCATAAGGAACGGGCAGACCGAGGCCGGTCATTTCGGCAAGGTTGGCACCTTTGCCGCCCAGAAGGTTCCTCATGGTTGCGTTGCCCTCATTAAAGAGGTACACATATTTGTGGGACATAATGAATCCTCCGTGTTTTCTTTTTTATACACACTTGGTACAGCAATGTATTATACATAATTCTTCCCGAAATTTCAAGTATTTATCAAGAATTTTTTCAATATTTTACACAAACAATACATACGGAAGGACGAAAACGCGCCGAGTCGAACCGTTGGATTCGAAAAAAATTGTGCAAACTCAATGTTTTTTCGGAAAAACAATGTTTATTCGGCAGCAAACAAAAAAGAGGTGAATCCGATGAAAAAAGAGATGAAAAATGATAAGAACAATTCCGAACGGAAAATGCCTAAAATGCAGGATGCGGATTTCTGCGGACAGAATTTGGGTATTGATGCGGGGAATGCAACAGCTTCGGCAAACGAAACAACGGGCATGATGCCGACCGCTCCGCAAAACAGTGCTGAACTTGAAGCGGCGGAAGAACTCTCTCCGCTGCAATACACAACTTTGGTGAAGAAAAAACGAAATAAGCAATAAACCGACGATAGTTTGAATAAATAAAGGAGCCGCTGCGCAAATTCGGCGGAAGCGGCTCCTGCGGGTTTAATTTTCAGCCGGTTGTTTTCAGCCTTCGTCGTAAAGGCCGGCTGCTTTGATTTTTTTCCAATCGGCGGCAACGATGCGCACCTGTTTGCTTGAATTGATTGAAAAATCTTTTTGGAAAACGTATCCGTTTGCCATCATGCGCAAAAGTGTGGCTTTTACCCTGTCGTCGGGAACATTGTTTCGCTTTGACACCGCTTCAATGGTACCCCAAAACGTCGGAATGATATTGGCTTTTGTTTCAACGTGCGCAAGGTTGCTGACTATCATGCGCATATAGGAGTTGTTAAGCTCCTCCTCATCGGGAAGCAGGCGAATGTCGCTTGCAACACCCTGAAGCCGTTTGCTGAACGTGTCCGTCACACCGTAAACAACAACTTTTTTGTGCCTTTTCTGCACAAGATATTTGACAACGGACTGAAAATGACCGTCTCCGGTGAAGATAATATAGGTGCCGACATCGTTTCTGGATGTTACGTTCTGATAGATATAATCAAGCATAACAAAATCCGTCATATCTTTTTTGCGATACTGCGTTGCCGTGCCGGTTTCGATAATGGTGTTGGTGATGTTGCGCAGCTTTGCAAGCTCCTCACCGATGCCGGGGGATGAAAAATCGGCAAAAATCATAATATCTTCAATGTCGAACTGCTTTTCAAGCTCGGCACGCCATGCGGCTGTATCGGGACGAAGATTATATTTGTTTTTGTACGAATAAAACCAGTATTCGTAATCAACGAATACCATTGCCCGTTTTGAACGGGCAAGCGACCTGAAAATGTTGAGCAAATAAACCCTCCTTTGCGCAAAGTAAAATATGCGCTTACATACTGCGGGAATGCTTTGAATGATTCACTCTGCGGGAAAGATCTCGAAATCAAAACTCCCTTAAACCGACAGAACAAAAACAACAAACCTGCCGAAAGGGCAGTGCAACAAAATAACCACACGGTATCGAACGCGCAAAAAATAAATTTCATATGCGATTTTTACATAAACAAAGACCAATAGGCAGCCGCAGACAAAATGCTGCGATCCATAGATTGAATAAAGTTTACGTTCGATAGTGCAAATAAAAAACAAGCCGGGACGCCGCCCGACGAGGAGTGTTGTCGTTCATTGCCGGTATCACTGCTATTATAACAAACAACATAAAAATTTGCAACACTTTTTAAGTAATTTCGTCACTTCGGGACGAAAGAAAAAGGCGGGGTCGCGGCGGTGTATCCGTCTTTCGCGCAGGAGGGCTTCCGCAATCCGCCGAGTTTGCGTCAGTCTGCAAAAAAACGTGAAATTTGTCACAAATTATTAAAAAATCAGCATTGCTGTCCGCGCACTCGGGGTTTATAATATCAGCATGGCAAGGAATAAACCAAGAAAACTTAAAAAGGCTGCTTCCGAAAGGTTCCGCCTGTCCGGTGCGGACGGCAATGAGGAGTCCGGTGCGGACGGCAATGAGAAGTCCGGTGCGGACGGCAATGAGGAGTCCGGTGCGGATGTCAATGGGGAGTCCGGTGCGGATGTCAATGGGGAGTCCGGTGCGGATGTCAATGGGGGGAAAATAAACTTCAATGCATCGGATGCTTCGGACATGCAAGGTAAAGAAAAAAACAACGAAGCATACAGGAAACACAGCGTTATTTCTTTCATAATATGCGAGGTGCTTGCTGATGTCGCCGCTGTTGCTTTGATATTGCTCGGCAGAACGGGGGCGGAGCGGTACGGCAGTGCTTCCGTGCCTGCGACGGATGATACTACGGATGCAGGGAAGGAAAACGCCGCGACGTTTGATGAGAACGGAGACGGAGAAAATCGCGGCTTTACCGTTGAACCGACAGAAGAGGTTTCGGATACGCCGTTCCCGCAGGGTGAAACTTTGGCGCACGTTAAAACGACCGTCATTGCGGACGGCAGCCCGATCGCAACGCTTGCAAGCGGCAGCGCGGCGGAGGAGCTTATTGAAGCCGTGCGTACATATTTCGATGGTTTTGTGAACAAAAGCGGAGCGGTCACATCGTTTTTGAATGAAATCGGTTTTGTTGAGGCGGACGAAAATGCGGCGGTCATGCCCTATGATGAGGCATTTGCGTTTCTGACAGGCAGCAGCACGCCGCTAAGGGTTCAAAGCAGGCTTATTGAGCATGAATTTGTAACGATTCCGTATGAGGTATCGACGGTTAACAGCAGCGATTTTTACTGCGGGACCCGCTTTGTTGCCGAATACGGACGGAACGGCAAAAAAATGAGTGCTTATGAATACATTTATATTAACGGCACGCTTCAAAGCAGCCGAATGCTTGAGAGCGAGTATCTTGACCTGCCGCTGAAAGAAACCGTTATCATCGGAACAAGACCGTGCCCGGCAGCAAACGGAATAACAACGGGTGAATACCCTGCTTCGGGTATTGCATTTGCAAGGCCCGTTGATGCTGCTGTTGTGCGCTTTTTCGGACTGCTCAACGGCAGTATGCATGAGGGCGTGGATTTTGCGGCGAACAGAGGCGAAAACTGCAAGGCAGCGGCAGCAGGAACCGTTGTTGCGGTGCTTGAGCGCGGCAGCATGGGTTTGACCGTGTATGTTCGTCACGAAAACGGCTTTGCAACAGTGTATGCAGGGCTTGAAAAGGCGCATGTTTCCGTCGGAACAACCGTTGCAGCGGGCGACATAATCGGCACGGCGGGTGCGGACGGAATACATTTCGGCATTTATGCAAACGGGGTTCCGTGCGACCCGAAAGCCTATATAAGCGGGCTTATGCAGTGAATGAACAGCATGTGACCATGCTTTTTCAATGCGGAAACAGTGTTTTGAACCGTTGACAGAACAAATTTTGCTTTTATGCGGGTTGCCAAACTCTGCCGCCTGTGTTAAAATCAAAATGTGACTGCAATTCCGCATTGAAGAATAAACTGCCTCCGGGAATATGCAAAACAAACTCGGTTTGCGTTTCGGATGCAGCTGTGCGTTTGTTCCTTTTTCCGAATTCGAAAAGGGAGCGTTATTTCGCGGGTTGCAAAATAGAATTACTGTTTAAATTATTAAATTTATATAATACGGAGTTTATATGGCTTTTTTTGAAATTCGCGGCGG
>ENA-ORRL01002379-ORRL01002379.1-human-gut-metagenome-genome-assembly--contig:-NODE-2379-length-11349-cov-2.215867_pt1 | contig 11349 bp, 8 predicted proteins | sample MGYA00242175_ERZ509134 | MGnify/ENA primary metagenome ERZ509134 (study PRJEB26280, sample SAMEA2338660) | human gut metagenome | biome: human gut; feature: human-associated habitat; material: faeces... | reverse complement strand
CCAGCCGTGCGCCGCAGCATGAACCGCCGCATTCATCGCAGCCGCAGCAGCGAACCCCGTTTTTGTTGACATAATTCAGCTCATTGAACGGATAGCTCCGAACATCAAGCGTCCCATCGGCAAGCGTTACTTTGACCTTTGTCCTTTCGGTTATGACATTGTTTTCGATAACAACACCGCTTCCGTCAACCGTTACGCATTCGGTGCCGACGGTGGGCATTTGTTTATGCATTATATCGTAGCATTCCTGTTCATATTTCAGGCAGCACATAAGCCTTCCGCAAATGCCGGAGATTTTTGTCGGATTCAGCGAAAGATTCTGGGACTTTGCCATTTTTATTGAAACCGGAATAAACTCCGTTAAAAATGAGCTGCAGCAGACGGGACGCCCGCATGCACCGATGCCTCCGCATTTTTTTGCTTCGTCGCGAACGCCGATCTGACGAAGATCAATGCGTGTTTTAAAAATGCCGGCAAGGTCTTTTACAAGCTCGCGAAAGTCAACTCTGTTGTCCGCCGTGAAATAGAAGCTGAGTTTCGAACCGTTGAATGCGTATTCAACATCAACAAGTTTCATTGCAAGCCCGTGCTCTTCAATCTTGCGCTGACAGGTTTTAAAGGCTTCTTTTTCTTTTGAGAGATAGTATTCATGCTGCTCTCTGTCCTCATCCGTTGCAACGCGGACAACGGGTTTCAGCGGAGCAACGATGCTTTCTTCCGCAATTATCCTCGGCGGCTCGGCAACCTCACCGAAAACAAGTCCTCTTGCGGTTTCAACAATTACATTGCCGCCCTTTTCTATTTCCAACTCCAGCGGATCAAAATAGTAAATTTTGCCGCTGTCCTTAAACTTAACTCCGATTACCTTGTTCATTATTTAAACCGTCCCAATCTTTCATCAAATTATTGAATGCATCCGCCGCATGCCCGAAACAGGCAAATCCTGCTCCGACAGATTAATCGGATATTGCCTCGGCAATATCTATTATCAGCCTGTCGAGAATCGGGTTCACGCCCGCATTTGAGCTCAGCCGCATTTCCGCCTCTGCGATTTTTATGACTGCGGAATGAATTGCACTGAACGACAATGCGCCGGCGGCATTATTGAGCCTCATGCCGAGTGTGCTGCCGCTCGCAGCTCCTGTTTTTTTGTTTAAAACATCATGACATGCAGCAAGCATGAACCCCAGGCTTTCTTTTGCAGCCTGCCTGTCCCTGCCGATTGATTTTGCCCACTTGAACGGCAGCTTTCCCTCAAAAATATCAAACAAAGCTTCAATCGCATTCTGCCTGAGTTTTTGAAAAGCTTCGTCCTGCATGAGCCGCTTCGCACGGGTCAGCGACCCCATGCTCTGCGCCGCAAAACGCTGCGCTTCCGACTTTGCAGCACCCAAGCGAATCAGCTCCGCACCGATTTCCGCCGCAGATGCCGTTCCGAGGCGAACGATTTGACAGCGTGAACGAATCGTCGGAAGAATGCGCTGTTCAATGCCCGTAAGCAGAAAAAACGTGCCTTCAGGCGGCTCCTCGAGCATTTTGAGCATTGCATTCACCGCACTGTCGTTCATCATATGGGCGTCGGTGATTACAACAACGCGGTTGTTTCCTCCGAACGCCTTTTTGCTGAGTTCCTGCCGAATCATGCGCATTTGTTCAACTTTTGCGCCGCCGTTCAGCTCGTAAAAATCCGGAGAGAATTCCAGCATCTCCGTTTTTTCGCTGCCGAAAAGCAGCAGTGCGGCGCACTGACGCAAAAGCTCCGCAGTCGATGACGGTTCACCTTCCGGCGCGGTTTCATCACAATCCGCACTTGTGACAAGATAACCGTGCATCGCCCTTCCCGCACGAATCGTATTCTTCAGTTTCTGTACATTTTCGTTAATCATGAAAAATCATGAAAGATTCCGAAACCGCTCATTGCGCGTTCCGAATCAGCAAAACTCTGCCTGCGGAGCGATCTCGCGCACATGATTCAGAAATTCTTCATCGGGATTGAAAAAAATCCTGTGCAGCGCATCACCCTTTTTGTACACAACGGAATAAGCTTTTTCCGCTTTTTTGCATGAAACATTTGCGGAGTCGATAACCGACGAAGCATTTTCACCCGAATACCCGCCGCCGGGAGTGCAGACGGCAACTATGTCACCGCCGCAAAGAGTTTCGATTGTTGTGCCTTTTGCACTTACAATGCGTTCGAACACTATTGTTCCGACAGGGTAAGGGTAATCCTCATGCGTAATCATATCGTCAAAACGCGGATCGTAAACGGTCTCCGGCTCTTTGTAAAACACAGTGTAGCGAAAGCCGATGATGCGAAGCCTGTAGATTGCATAGATTGCGGCAAGAACAAGCCCGATAAAAACATAGCGCGGAACATTCGAATCAAAAAGCTTTTCGAGATACATGACCACCGCTCCGACTGCGAAAAAAGCAATAATCAGAACGATGAAAAGAATAAGGTCACTTTTTTGCGATCCGCCGGATCTGTCCACACTCTGTTGATACATGCATAAGCCTCCACGGTTGATTTTGCAGGCAGCGCAGCCTGCCGCTATATTGTATCATTTCGCCGATATGAAGTCAACGGCTCCAGGTCATTGCGGAATGAAAGCCGCTCATGCCGAGATATTCGCAAATTCTCCGAGTTTATATATCTTCGGATTTGGTATTTTCGTAAAGGGAATTATGCAGCTGTTTTTTCCGCAAAAAGGAAATCAACCCGCGTTTTCCGTGCACAGCAGCAGTGTGTTGACCGCATCCTGTGCAATGCGGAACATTTCTTCACCGGTTTTATGCTTGTTTTTGATGACAAGCGCAATTTTTTCACCGGCGGCAAACGCCGCACCGTCAATTGTTCCGACAGCGGCAAACAGCTTTGCGCCGTCCAACGGAGCATCGGCGCCGAAAGTGAAGCGAACCTCCTCCGGACGAACGGTGAAATTCAGAATACCGAGCTGAGCTGCGCGGGATTTATACAGTGCAATATCCAGCAGATTTTGAACCGAGCGCGGGATTTCACCGTATCGGTCGATAAGTTCATCCTGAACATCACGGAACGAGTCAATATCGGTAATCGCCGCAATGCGTTTGTACATTGAAATTCTGCCTGTTTCACGCGGAATGTATTTTTTGGGAATATGGGCATCTATCGGTATCTCCATTACGGTGTCGATCTCCGTCTTTACCGTTTCGCCCTTTGCTTCCTTAACGGCAGCATCAATCATTTTGCAGTACAAATCATATCCGACCTGAGCCATATGACCGTGCTGTTCCGCGCCGAGAATATCCCCCGCACCGCGAATTTCAAGATCGCGCATTGCAATACGGAAGCCCGCACCGAACTGCGTGAACTCTTTTATTGCCGACAGGCGTTTATCAGCAATCTCGCTGAGAACTTTATTTTGACGGAATGTGAGGTAGGCATAACCGAGCCTTGCGCCTCTTCCGACTCTTCCTCGGAGCTGATAAAGCTGTGAAAGGCCGAATTTGTCGGCATCATAGACTATCATGGTGTTTGCATTTGAAATATCGAGTCCGCTTTCAATTATCGTGCTGCAAATCAGAACATCGTATTTATAGTCCATGAAATCCATCATGGTGTTTTCCAGCCGGCGTTCGCTCATCTGCCCGTGAGCATAGGCAATACGCGCTTCAGGCACAAGTTTGCTCAGCGACTCGGCAAAGATATCCATTGTTTTGACAATATTGTAAACAATGTAGACCTGTCCGCCCCTTGCAAGCTCTTTCATGATTGCCTCGCGCACAAGAGCATCATTGTATTCAACAACAAAAGTCTGCACGGGATAACGCGCTTCCGGCGGGGTTTCAATAACGCTCATATCGCGTATGCCGCTCATGCTCATGTGCAGAGTGCGCGGAATCGGGGTTGCCGAAAGGGTCAAAACATCTATATTTCGCTTCAGATTTTTTATCTGTTCCTTATGATTGACACCGAACCGCTGTTCCTCATCGATAATCAAGAGCCCCAAATCCTTGAATTTTACATCTTTTGAAAGAATGCTGTGTGTACCGACAAGAATATCTATGGTTCCGTCCGCAGTCTGTTTTTTTATGCGTGCCTGTTCCGCAGGAGTCCTGAATCGGGAAAGCAGCTCGACCTTTATCGGGAAGCCGGAGTAGCGGGAGCAGAGCGTGTTGTAGTGCTGCTGAGCAAGTATCGTTGTCGGAACAAGAAATGCGCATTGTTTACCGTCCATCGCGCATTTGAATGCAGCACGCAGCGCGACCTCGGTTTTGCCGTAGCCCACATCACCGCAAAGCAGCCTGTCCATGATTTTGTCCGATTCCATATCGGCCTTTATCTCCTGAATGCTTGTCAGCTGATCCGGAGTTTCGCGATAAGGAAAGCTGAGCTCCAGTCTCTGCTGCCAATCCGTATCCTTCGAAAAGCGGAAGCCCTTGCGTCTTGCGCGTTCGCCGTAAAGTTTCACAAGGTCAAATGCAAGTTTGCGCACGCTCGCCCGCGTTCTTGCAACGGTTTTCTGCCACTCGCCGGAGCCGAGTTTTGAAAGCTTTTGCTTTTCCTCCTCTCCGCCGATATATTTTTGCACTCTGTCCATCTGATCCGTCGGAATAAACAGTTTGTCGCCGTCACGGTAGCAAAGCTCGATATAGTCACGGGTTTTTCCGTCAACCGTCAATGTGCTGACGCCCGTGAATCTGCCTATTCCGTGCGCTTCATGCACGACGAGATCGCCGACGCTGAGATCGTACAGCGTCAGTCTGTTATGCGGGTGCTTTGTCGGTTTTGTCTCCGGACGATATTCCGAACCGAAAAGCTCATATTCCGAAACGCCCGCAAGCCGAAGCTCCGGATACTCAAACCCGCGCGGAATCGTTTGCCCGGTGATAATTATTTCGCGTTCAACGATGTCCCTGCCGAGTTTTTGAGTGACGGGAGCTTCTATTCCCAAATCGGAAAGAATATCATGCAGCCGTTCCGCATGTCTGCCGGCATAAAGCAAAACGGAGAAGCCTTTTTGCCGCCAAAGGCCGATGTCGTCGCGCAGAGCCGTATCCCCCTGCACGTAGCGCGAAATCTGCCGTGAATCGAATTTTACAAGAAATTTCGGCTTTATCAGCTGATAACTCCTTGAAAACGCAAAAAGCATTGCGGTTGAGCTTCTGTCCAGCGCCGCCATGGTGACACTCGGAGCATTCAACAGTCCCGCCTGAAGCTCATGCCCCTCCCCGCTGTGCAGAACATCCGCAAGATTATCCGTGAAGCGTGAGAAAGCGAACCTTGCGCTTTCTTCAATGCGGGAGGGTTCGTCAAGAATAATCAAGGCGTCCTCCGGCAGATAATCAAGCAAGGTTATCTCGTTCCGCACAAAAAGCGGAAGCAGTGAGAGAGCGTTCTGCGGAATTCCGCCCGCACGCAAAATCTCTGTTTCCGCCGCATAATGCGCTTTTGAGCGCAAAGCCGCAATGCCCTTTTGCCGCATATCCCGATCCAGCGGCAGTTCCGTTGCGGGCAAAATCTCAACGCAATCCGTATTTTCGGTTGAACGCTGGTTAAGCGGATCAAACTCACGCATTGTGTCTATTTCATCATCAAAGAATTCAATGCGGACTGGATTTTCCGCCGTTATCGGAAAAATATCGATACAGCCGCCGCGCAGGCAGACCTGCCCCCTTCCCTCGCACATTTCCTCGCGTGAATAACCCGCATCGATAAACTTTTTCAGAAGGGACGCAGGTTCAATTACCATGCCCGTTCGAACCGTCTGAGTGAATGCCGAAATCACGGAGGGCGGTGCCATGCGCTGCATAACGGCCTCGATCGGCGCAACCACCAGGCAGGGTTCACCTTTTATCAGCCGTGCTGCCGTTCGCAGCCGTTTTGACGTCAATTCCTGTGACTGAACATAGCTGTGGGCATTGAGCGGCAGTTCCCTTGCCGGAAAAAGCACCGCATCGGGATAATAGCAGCAAAGTTCCTCGTGCACCCTTGCCGCTGCCTGCTCGGACGGAACAACAACAAGCATCGGCCGCTTTGCTTTTGAAAACAGAGCGGCTTCGATATGGGTTCGCTGCGCTTCGCCCAACCCAAAGACGCCGGCGGGACCCTTGCCGCCGCAAAGACCTGCTTGCAGCCGTCGGAACTCTTCCGATTTATCTAAAATTGAGAACAGCGGGTTGATTTCGGCGTTCAGTCCCTTCGCTTCCGTCTCTCTGTTTGTCATGTTTGAATTAACTGCCGTATTCTCCATGCGTTCACCCCCTTTGGTGCGTTTAATAATATCCGTTTTGAAAATCAGCCGTTCCGATTATCGGAATCAGGAATTGCCTCTCCGACAAGCCGAACGGTGAAAAGCGCACACTGTCCGTTTGCCGTGCAGCGCAGCCTTGCATTCCCGCCTGCGCAAAGTGCGGCATTTCCGCTTTCCAACTCAAAAAGAAGCATTGTTTCGTTCGCGGCGGGTTCAAGATTAAGTTCCGTTCCGCTGTCAACAAACACCAGTTCGCCTTCCGCCGCACCTTTGCGAAGCATAAGGTTCAAATCCCGCGCTTTGCCGACGCAATGGGTTTGAATTCCGCCGTCGAATGCATACACGGTTGAGCGGGGCAGCACAAGCTTTTCGCTGCCGTTTGCTCCGTGCGCCAATCGCATTGTGCCGCTTACCGATGCAATCAACCTGTTGTAATCGGGCAGCGATGTAAAATCCGATTCTTTAAGTTCGACCTCTGCCGTGCTGATGCGAAAAAGAAAATTGCGCTCAGCGTAAAGAGCTCCCTCCGGCGCAATATAAATCTCGGTCGTTCTTCCGCCGCTCCAGAGCGATACGGGCATATCGTATGCCGCAATAATCCTCACGCCGCGGGAATCATACTTCGCATTATCCACGTTCATTTTATTCTCTTTCTGCATATTAAATTTCCCCTTCCGACACAAGTGTACGAGCTGAACAAATATAAACTCAATGCAGCCGAATATGCCCGAGAGTTCGCTGCCCTCGGGTTGTTCCGCCGTGATTTGCGATGGGTCGCCGCAGCCGACAACAGCAGCTGCAGTACCTTTATTCGCTTTATTCATATTATAGAACATCTTCCCGCTTATTGCAAGCACCAAAGCATTTAAAGGCGTCAGCTTGCAGGCTGAAGCAAGCTTTTGTTTCGGCTTCGGCTGCTGTTGACTTTTTTTCATGCAGTTGTTATACTTTCAGTGCAACAAAAGGGCGGGTTCATTCATCCGCCAGAATTTCGGAGGAAAACAACCAAATGAAGGCTTCAACATCCCGCACCGTTTCCGCAAAGGTTCTGCATTCCATTGTTTCTGTTCTGCTTGTTTTTTCGATGATATTCGTTTTTTCCGCATGTCAATCCGACACAGTTGACCCCAACGAAACGGTGAATATCGGCGGCGGTTCCGAAGGAGAGCACAATACACCCGCTCAGACTGCGGATCTTTCCCGTTTGGTTCGCATTTCGCTTACAATCGATGCAACGCGCGCATACAACAACGCGTCTCTGCCGCAGAATATTAAAGACGGCCTTCAAAATGAGGGTATGCTTATTAAAAACGCAATGCTGACCCTTTCCGAAGGCAAGACCGTTGCCGAAACTTTCTCGCTGCTGCGCACATACGACATCGTGATCGTGTCTGAAAGCGGAGCGGCAGGAACCTTTGTTACAAGCATTCAGGGCCTTGAAAACGGCGCGTGCGGAGCCGCAAGCGGTTGGCTTTTCCGCATCAACGGCGAATTTCCGAGCGATGGCATAGACAGAATCGAGCTTCACAACGGAGACAAAGTCGAATGGCTGTTCTCCTGCGACGGCGGAACGGACGTCGGCATGTCTTTCGCTCAATAACAAAATCAAGGCCGATTGCTCCTGCCCGTGCCGCATCAAGTGCTGCGGTTTGGTTTGTCTGCTGCGGGGAAAGCCAAATTTGCCGCCCTTCCCGAAAAAAATCCCGCACACTTATTCGCTGTGCAGGTCAGTTATTGCGCGGGTTCTGTTTTGTTAACAAAAATGTTACATTTCAAAAGGGCAAAATCCACATTTGCAGCCCTTTGCAATGTTGAAAAGCGGCAAGCGGTCTGGTATAATAGGGAACATGCGGACAACACTCGGCTTGATTTTCGCCGTGCTTCTCCGCAGAGTAAACGAATGGATTTCAACATTATGAATAAAAATAGTTTCAGATACAAAAACAAACGCCGCACCGGGAAGCTGCGTTCCTTCCTTTCCCCCGCGTTGGCTGCGCTGATGGTTTTTTCATCGCTTGCAGCCTGCACACTGACTGCATGCAAAAAAGATGATTCTCCGAATGTCATTGTTGATATTCTGCCCGTGACAAAGGCGCCGCTGCCCTCGGTTGAACCTGCAACCGCGCCGGCTGCCGAAACTGTTGCACCCACGGCAACACCCGCACCTGCCGACACGAATGCGCCGTTGAACACAAATGCACCCATTGACCAAACCGTTTTCGACAACTGTGCATTTGTGGGCAATTCCACGTTCGAAGGGTTGTATAAATACGGTGTCATTACCCACGGCAAATTCTTCACCCGCGTCGGGCTGAACATTCTTTCCGTATACACCCAAACAACGACCACGGGCAGTGTGCCTGTTATTGATGAACTGAATACGGGCAGCTACGAAGCCGTCATTCTGATGTTCGGCGAAAACGAGCTCGGCTGGCCGAATCTCAACACTTTCATCGAAAAGTATTCCAAATTTCTCGATGACATATGGCAGCGTCAGCCCGGATGCGAAATTTTCATCATGCTGATTCCGCCGGTTTCGGCAAAAGTCAGCAGCACAAGCACAACGGGGGTCACGAATGAGAACATCCAGCTTTACAATGCGCAGCTTGTCGATCTTGCGGCGCGGCGCGGCTGTCATTACGTTTCCGTTCCGGAGGCACTCGTTGACGCAAACGGCTGTCTGCCCGCGGATGCATCCGGCGACGGGATTCATTTAAACATGACCTACTCAAAATACTGGGCGGATCATATCTGCCGCACGGTTGCAGCCGTGCTTCGTCCCTGACGGCGGCAGGCAAGAAGGTTAAACATAAAAAAGAGATAAACAAACGGAGGACTTACAAATGAAAAAGGCAAACATTCTCAAAATTGCATCCGCATTCGTTCTTGTTGCGGCAATGCTCATCTTCTGCGCATGCGGCAAGGATTATTCAAAGCTCAAGCTTGATGTGAACTCAATCGGAGTCAACCTTATTAACAATTGCAGCTTCCAGGTAACACCCGAAGCAGTGCCCAATGCGGACGCAGCGATTTCTCAGCTTAAACTTGACGAAACGAAGCTTGCAAAGAATGCGGACGGAAGCTTCAGACTTTTCTATTCCGTCAGCGCTTCCACTCCGGAAGTTGTTATCGTTATCGAAGCGGTTGATGCCGCAGCAGCCGAGAGCATCAGCAAAGGCGCGGTCAAAGAGTGGATCGATTACAACGCAAGCTACGGCGCGGATCAGGTTCCCAAACTTGAAAACGCCGTCAATCAGACGAACGGCAATTATGTTTTTGTCATCGTCAGCAATGATGCACCCGCTGCACAGAGCTTTCTTAACGCACAGCTTGATGCTGCACTGAAAACAGCCTAACGCCGCAAAGCGTAATGCACCGTTAACGCACGAATCGGGTTTGCGGATTCACTCAAAAGGGTCAAATCCGCAGCTCGATTCAGGTTTCGTTATACGGAACAGCAGCGAACGAACCCACAACCCGAAATAATTATGAATAAAGACTGCAAAATCAAGGTAAAACGCGGCACACGCAATACGGTCGGCTCTGCAAACAAACTGCTAATCGTTCTGTTTGCGGGGTTTATTTCAGTATTTTTCCTTCTTATTATGTTTTTGCCGAAGCATGAAGGCGAGCTGAGTCCGAACGAACGGCGCGTGCTTGCCTCCGCTCCGAACACAAGCCTCGGCAACATTTTGAGCGGCAAATTCTCGGGCGAAGTTGACACATGGATGGAGGATCATTTTCCCGCAAGGAATGCGTTTGTTTCGATTTATTCGCACATGAACCTTTACTCCGGGCGCAGCATCGTTGAAAAAGTCACTCTGGGCAAGAATAACCGCCTGTTCAGCGCACCCGTTCAAAGAGATGATGAAACGATGAAAACAAACGCCGAAAAGATTTCCGGCTTTATAACAGAAAACGATCTGAACGCCTTCACCTTTATCATTCCTTCCGCAGGCTATATGCTTCCGGAGGAGCTTCCCGCCGTTCACCGTGAATATGCCGACGGACAGATTATCGATGCGCTGAATTCGGTGTACGGACTTCGGAATTGTGCAAAAAGCATTTTTGCCGACAATGTTTTCAACAATGCAGGCAATGTTTCCGAGCTTTATTACCGCACGGATCATCACCTGACGATGAAAGGTTCATACATTGCTTACTGCGCAATTGCAAAGAACCTGGGTTTTGAGCCTTTGGCCGAAAGCGAATTTGAAAAGCATTCCTACAGCTTCTACGGCACGGCATACGGGCAAAGCGGTCTTTGGGAGATTCCCGCAGACGACCTTCAGACATGGATCGGAAGCTATGACAGCGACCTGAGCGTTACCGTTATTGACGGCACGGTTGAAACCGAACATCGCGGTTCTCTTGACACGGATAAACTCTCCGACGATGTTGTTGATAAATATGCCGCATACCTGTACAGCAACCACGGCATTACAAAAATCGTGAATCCGAACGTTGAAAGCGGCACACTGTTTGTGCTTAAGGACAGCTACGGCAATGCGATAGTGCCGTTTTTGGCGGCGCATTACAACACAATCATAATGCTTGATACCCGCACGATGTACTACAGCCCCACGATGCCCGCGCCGAGTGAGCTTGCAAAGGAATACAATGCAAAGGATTTTGTTGTTATCTACGGAGTTGACACCGTTGCTGCCGGCAATATCGATTGGCTGAGATAATTCATATTTCGTTTTTCACACAACATATTAAACAGCGACCTCCCCAAGATCAAAAATCGACGGGGAGGTTTTTTCATATGCTTTTCGGCAGATTTATTGCCGCACAGCCGATAATAAGCCGCTTTTGTACTTTCCGCTTCCGAGAGATTTTTATAATTATTTTTCTCCTAACAGTTGATTTTTGATTTTATCTATGCTATAATAGTAAATGATGGAAGAATGCGTTGGCCACCGCTCTTTCCGTCTGCCGATAAAACGCGGACAAAAACCGCGCCTGCGGCAAATAAACAGAAAGTGACCGCCTCAGCTGACAGAAAGAGCGTACCGATGAAGTCCGCACGCATTGAAACGTGCCGACGGAACGGAACGCTCTTATTTGTTTTTTCGGGGAGCTGAGGCGGACGGCTGCCGAATACGAGAGGCTG
>ENA-ORRL01002375-ORRL01002375.1-human-gut-metagenome-genome-assembly--contig:-NODE-2375-length-11370-cov-4.259567_pt1 | contig 11370 bp, 9 predicted proteins | sample MGYA00242175_ERZ509134 | MGnify/ENA primary metagenome ERZ509134 (study PRJEB26280, sample SAMEA2338660) | human gut metagenome | biome: human gut; feature: human-associated habitat; material: faeces... | reverse complement strand
AGATCCACCACCAGCCGCTGCTGGGCAAAGGCATCCGGCTGCTCCAAGAAGAAGAAATCCCCAGTACGGCAGCCAAGGTCCGGCATCTCGCCCCGTACAATGGCGTGAGCGTTGGTAACGATCAGACTTTCCGCCGCCTGGCGGAATACCCGCTCCAGATGAATACAGGGCACCAGCCCGCTTTGGATAAGATCCCGCAGAACATTGCCGGCGGAAACGGAAGGCAGCTGGTCGCTGTCCCCCACCATAATAAGCCGGGCGCCCAGCCGCATCCCGCGCAGCAGGTGCTCCATCAGCAGGGTATCCACCATCGACATTTCATCCACGATGACCGCATCGGCGGGCAGGGGGTTCTTTTCCCCGCGCTTAAAGGTCAGCACCTCGGTTTTTGGCTCCACCTCCAGCAGCCGGTGGATGGTACTGGCCTCCCGCCCGGTGATCTCCGCCATGCGCTTGGCGGCACGGCCGGTGGGAGCCGCCAGCGCCACCTTTTCGCCCCGCTGCTCCAGCAGCGCCAGGATGCCCCGCAGAGTGGTGGTCTTGCCGGTGCCGGGGCCGCCGGTCAGGATAAACAGACGGCTCTGCACCGCTTCGGCAATGGCGCGGCGCTGCACCGGGTCGTAGGTAATGCCCTGTGCCTGCTCCAGCTCGTCCAGCTCGTCCTCCATTGGCTCCAGCCGGGGCGGCTGTAATTGCAGCGCAATGCACACCCGGCTGGCCACATAGCTTTCCGCCCGGTACAGCGGCTGCAGGTAGATGTATTCCTTCTCCCCCACGGCATAGGCCGCCAGGGTGTTGTCTTCTATCAGTGTTGCCAGGGTATTCTCCAGCCCCTCCGGCGCCGCCTGCAAAAATTCCGTGGCAAGAGAAAGCAACTTTCCTTTGGGCAGACAGGTGTGGCCGCTGCGGCTATTGACCCGCAGGATGTACTGCAAGCCCGCCCCCAGGCGGCAGGGGTCCTCCCCCGCCACACCAAAGTGCGCCGCCATACGGTCCGCCTCCTCAAATTCCACCCCGATCTCCTCGCAGCAGAGGGCATAGGGGTCGGCCTTCAGCACCTCGGCGGTATTGGCGCCCCAGCGCCGCCAGGCCTTTATCGCCGTCGCGGCCGGCAGCCCCAGGGAAGCCAGTAAGCTCATCACGCTGCGGATGCCGAACTGCCGCTGGTATTCCTCCCCTATTTTTCGGGCCTTTTCAGCCGAGATGCCCCGCACCTCAGTCAGCCGTTCCGGTTCCTTTTCTATGATGGTGAGGGTATCATCACCGAAGCGTGCCACAATGCGCCCCGCCAGCGCGGGGCCCAGACCCTTTACCGCCCCGGAGGATAAGTACTTGCGGATGGCCCCGGCCGTTGCGGGCAGGGTACGCTCTATAAGCTCCGCGCGGAACTGCACCCCGTAGGTGCCGTGCACCTTATAGTTGCCAGTTGCGGTAATTTCTTCCCCCTCGGCGATCTCCGGCACCTCGCCCACCACTGTCACAGGGTCACCGTCCACATCCACCAGCAGCACGGTAAAGCCGCTTTCTTCGTTGTGGTAGGTCACATCCTCCACCGTCCCGGAGATCTTTTCCAGCTCCTGTTCCATTGCTTTGCGGCTCACCGTCCTTTCCTTTTGGTATGCGCAAATCCGCTTTTGGCGGCTAAAATCGGCGCTGGCTGCGTCGCCGCCCCTTGACAGGCATCAGCCCGTCTGCGCCGGGCATCAGCCTGCCTGCGGGCGCCTTCTTGCCATCATCCGGTTTTCCCCGCCAAAAAGCATCCCTGCGCTTATCAATCATTTTCCTTTATCATACACCATTTTTCTGCCTGGGGCAAATCCAAAGTATCAATATTCCGGTCCCGGCAGTACTGCCGACAGATCTCCCGTGCCTCCGGCTCCAGCGGCAGCAGCACGGTGCAGGGCAGCCCGCCCGTTTCTCCGCGGTGCAGCAGGCGGCAGCAGCCTATCAAGCTGCTTTCGGTATAGTCGGCGTCCTCCGGCACCCGCAGGTACAGTCGGCAGCCCTGTGGCGCTTTGGGCGGGGCGATCAGATCCACCAGCACCGCCACTACCCGCACCAGCCCGATGATTGCCAAATATCCTGCCAACAGCCATAAAATTTCCTTCAGCACAATGGATCACCTCCCGCCATCCTATGCCCGCGGTTGATTTTTGCCCCGATTGCGGGTATAATAAAAGAACTATTCTGCATTTTATCCTATAAAAAGACAGGAGCTTACGCTATGGCCAGTAATAAATACAAAAAACGCCGGATCGGGTTCGTCATCCTGCTGCTCCTCCTGCTGCTCATTGCGGTGGGGGTCATCACGGTGACGGGCGAGATAAACGGCGGTAAAAAGACCGGCGAGACCGTTACCGTTTCCATTGCGCAGGGCAGCGGTACCTCCGCCATCGCCCAAGAGCTGAAGGACGCCGGCCTGATCGGCAATACCACCCTCTTTAAGCTGTACAGCCGCACCCATGGTGGGGACGGCCGGTACCAGTACGGCGACTTCACGCTGGAAAAGGGCAGCAGCTATCAGGAGCTCATCGATGCCCTCTGCTCCACTGTCAGCTACCGGGAAACGGTGACCCTCACCCTGCCGGAGGGCTGGAATTCCTTCCAGATGGCAAAGGCGGCGGAGGCGGCCGGGCTTTGCACCGAGGCGGAGTATCTGGAGGCGGCCAATGCCCTCGATTATGACTTTGACTGGATGAAGGACATCAGTACCGACCCCGATAAGCTGACCGTCCTGGAGGGCTTCCTCTATCCGGAAACCTACTCCTTCTACACCGATGCCACCGCACGGGATATCGTCACCACCCAGCTGCGGGAGTTCGAGAAAAAGGTGCTGACCGAGGAAAACAAAACGGCTCTGAAGGACAGCGGCTTTACCCTGGAGGAATGGGTCATCTTCGCCTCCATCGTGCAGAAGGAAAGCGCCAGCGTGGAGGAGATGTACAATGTTTCCTCGGTATTCCACAACCGCCTTTCCAATGCCAGCGAATACCCCATGCTGCAAAGCTGCACCACCAATAATTTCATCTGGGACTATGTGGAGCCCTACTACAATGACAATGTGCCACAGGCGGTGCTGGATGCCTACGATACCTATGACCGCAACGGTCTGCCCATCGGCGCCATCGCCAATGCGGGCCTCGATGCCTTCGATGCCTCCCTGCACCCCAATGATACCCCCTATTATTTCTTTGTCACCGATGTGGAATACACCCACTACTACGCCGTCACCTATCAGCAGCACCTTGCCAATATCGAAAAGGCCAAGGCCGTGAATGCCAAGCATGGCATCAATGGGCTGGTAACCGGCTAAAAAAATAAAATAATTTGCGGCATTTTTGTTTTTCCCGCAGTCCGTGCAGGAAATTCACAGAAATGCCGCACTTTATTTACAGAACCTTGTTCTACTGTTTTTCCCGCCCCTGTTATAATGATGATGCCGGGCTTTCTCTTGCAGGGGAAGGCCCCCGACAGCAAAGTGCCCGAAAAGAGCCGACCCCGCCGGCCGGAAAAACCGCGGGCTGCCGTTTCCCTTTCGGGCAGTAAAAAAGAAGGAGGACCCCATGAAAAAATCACTTCGTTCCCTACTGGCCTTTCTCATTGCGGCCACAGTGCTGTGCTGCATCGCCATGGCGGATACCGGTCCCAAGCCCAGCGCCAGCTTCACCTTTACCGGTATGCCCGATGAGGATTACTATGTCACCATGCTGGCCGAGGTGGATGCCTATGGCCCTCACCGGGTCCATCAGCCGGGAAGCGAGATCCCCGGTTATGTACTGGAGCAGGGCGAGCAGGACCCCGCCTACCCCGCATGGCAGAAATTCGTGGACTACAAGGACCCCGACGGCTACTACTTTTTGGAGGATCTGTTCGAACAGTGCCACGGCGATGACGAAGCCGGATGGCGCTATTTCCCCCCGGAGCAGTTCAAGCTGCTGCTCTACTTCCCCGAAAGCGACACCTTCCTTTGCAGCCCCGTCACCGCACGCTACGCCTTCGATAGCGTCTACCGTCTGGATCTGGGCGGCAAATCCCCCGCCGAAGTTGCTGCGCTTACTCTCACTGATCCCAACGGCGACCCTCTCCCCACCGGCACCGTCACGCTGGATAAAGCCGACGGCACGCATCAGCAGATCGTCGGTTTCTTCGGGCGGCTGGGCATCACCCTCGTCATCGAGCTGGCGCTGGCGTGGGGCTGGAAATACCGCAAGGGCAGCCAGCTTTTGTTCATCGGCGTCGCCAATCTCGTCACCCAGTGCCTGCTGAACGCCTCCCTGCTGTACTGGGGCGCCCGGGAGACCAGCCGCGGGGCCATCATCTTCTGGTACATCCTGCTGGAGCTGGCCGTCACCGGCATTGAGGCTGCCGCCTATGCCTACCTGCTGCCCGGCACCGACCGCAAGGACCCTGCCGTGCGCCGCCATGCCGCCCTTTACGCCCTCTCTGCCAATCTGCTTTCCTTCCTCGGCGGGCTGGCCCTCTCCGAGGTCTTCCCCATCCTGTTCTGACCCCGTTTTTTCGCATCCCCGCCCCCGACGGTGCAGCCCCCTGCCCGGCCGGGGGCTTTCTGCTGCCCGCGGGCACCGGGCCGCAGGCCGTTTCGACTGCGTCGAAACACACGGGCTCCGCCCGTGTCGGCGGCTCGCCCGCCCCCTGCACAAACCCCTTGACAAACCCCCGCCCCCGGCGGTACAATAGCACTAATTTGAGAATAAGTTTCAAATTCAAATTCTCCGATAGGAGGAACCTCCATGAAAGAAAGCTATCAAACCCGCCAGGGCGCTTTGATTCTGCAAACCATGCAGAATCTTGCCGGCCCCGTCACCGCCGAGGCCCTTTGTGCCATCCTGCGGGAGCAAAGGGTCAGCAAGGCCACCGTCTACCGCCATTTGGAACGCCTGACGGCCGCCGGGCAGCTGCGTCGTTTCTCCCCCGCGGAGGGTGCGGCCGCCTGCTACCAATATGTCGGCGACCACCACGACTGCCACCTGCACCCCCACATGGTGTGCGAGTGCTGCGGGCGGCTGTTCCACTTGGATTGCAGCCAACTGGAGGCACTCTCGGAACACATCCGGGAGCATCACGGCTTTTTGCTGGATTATAAAAACACCATTCTGTACGGGGTGTGCGCCGCCTGCCTGGCAAAGGAGGAAACCCCATGACCCTGATTCAATGCTGCGATCTTTCGCTGGGGTACGAGGGCAAGTGCGTCCTCTCCCATCTGGAGCTTTCGGTTCAGGAGGGGGATTACCTTGCCATCGTGGGCGAAAACGGTGCGGGCAAATCCACCCTGCTCAAAGGCATCCTGGGATTGATCCGCCCCACCGGCGGGCATATTCACTTCCACCTGCCGCCTAAGGAGATTGGTTATCTGCCCCAGCAAACGCCCATCCAGCGGGATTTCCCCGCCTCGGTCATGGAGGTCGTCCTCAGCGGCCTGCTGGCTTCCAAGGGCTACGCGCCCTTCTACACCCGCGCCGACCGCGAAACAGCCCTTGCCAAATTGCGCCTGCTGGGGGCGGAGGACCTGGCAAACCGCTGCTACCGGGAGCTTTCCGGCGGGCAGCAGCAGCGGGTGCTGCTGGCACGGGCCCTGTGCGCCGCCGGCCGCCTGCTGCTTATGGATGAGCCCTTTACCGGGCTGGACCCCACCGTCACCAATGAGCTGTACGATGTGGTGGACAAGCTGAACCACGAGCAGGGCGTCACAGTCATCATGGTCACCCATGATGTCCCGGAGGCCCTGCGCCATGTCAGCCGTATCCTGCACCTGGGGGCAGAGCATTTTGACGGCACAGCGGAGGAATACCGCCAAAGCCCCCTCTACCGCCGTCTGATGGGAGGTGACAGCCATGCATGATCTCCTTTCCGGCCTGTTTTCCTATCCCTTTATCCAGCGGGCGCTCATCGCCGGTACACTGGTGGCGCTCTGCTCGGCGCTCTTAGGGGTCAGCCTGGTCCTCAAGCGCTATTCCATGATCGGCGATGGGCTTTCCCATGTAGGCTTCGGCGCTATGGCGGTGGCAATGGCACTGGGGGCTACCCCATTGGCCGTTGCCTTGCCGGTCGTTATCCTGGCCGCGTTTTTCCTGCTGCGTCTCAGCCGCGGCAGCCGTCTGGCCGGGGATAGTGCCATTGCACTGGTTTCCAGCGGAGCGCTGGCCATTGGCGTGGTGGCTACCTCCCTCAGCAGCGGCAGCAATGTGGATGTAATGAACTACCTCTTCGGCAGCATCCTTACCATGACCGCCGCCGATGTAAAGCTGGCTGTCCTGCTTTCGCTGGCTGTATTGCTACTGTTCCTGCTGCTGTACCACCGCATCTTTGCCGTCACCTTCGATGAGACCTTTGCACGCGCCACCGGCATCCACGCCAATCTCTACAATATGGTACTGGCCCTGCTCACTGCCGTTACCATTGTCATCGGCATGCGCCTGATGGGTACCCTGCTCATCTCCAGTCTTATCATCTTCCCGGCCCTTTCGGCCATGCGCATCAGCCGCAGCTTTCTCGGCGTAACGGTCGGGGCGGCCGTGCTTTCGGTGGTCTGCTTCTGGGTGGGGGTACTGGCCTCTTTCCTGCTTTCCACCCCCACCGGCGCCAGCGTCGTCCTGGTGGATCTGGCTGTCTTTTTGCTGCTTTCCCTCTACGGTTTGCTGCGCCGCCGCAAATAACGCAAAGTGAGTGCTGCATTTTTGCAGCCGGTATAGTATAATATAGCTTAGAGCCTGCTTATGGGGCCCGCAGGGCACCGCTCCGCGGTGCGACGGGCTTCGCCCGTCCCCGGCGGCTGCGCCGCCGGCCCTGCGGGCCCCCACCCTGCCCCCTGCACCTATCCTCCCACCCCGAAAGGAGCCACCCCCATGACCGATATCAACCGCCGCGATACCAGCGAGATCAGCGAGCTTTCCCGCGCCGTCTTTGAAAATCCGCAGGTCTTTGTCGACCGTGCCGAGAGCCGCTTCCGTGACCAGCTGCGCGGCATGACCGAAAAAGTAGCGACCAGCGGCAGTCACATCGTGCTGCTGTGCGGCCCCTCCTCCTCCGGCAAAACCACCACCGCCAATCTTCTCGTCTCCGATCTTTCCGCCCTGGGACGGCGGGCGGTGCGTATCTCGCTGGATGATTTTTACCGTAACCGGGATGTGATGCCCCTGTGGGAGGACGGCACCAAGAATTTTGAATCCATCGAGGGCTTGGATCTGGAATGCTTTTCTACCAGTGTCAATACCCTGATGCGGGAGGGCCACGCCGAATTCCCCATCTTCGATTTTACCGCCGGCAAGCGCTCCCCCCTCTCCCGCCCCATGGAGTACGATGAAAACACCATCCTCATCTTCGAGGGCATCCATGCCCTCCAGCCGCAGCTGCGGCAGGGCCTGGCCAGCAGCAATTTCGGCATCTACATCCACCCCAATACCAGCTATGTGGATCAGGATGGCCGCACCCTGCTGGATGCCCGCGACCTCCGCCTGACCCGCCGCATTATCCGGGATAACCTGCACCGCGGCACCCCACCGCTGGGCACCATGCAAATGTGGAAGGATGTGCTGCGCGGCGAGCTGCTGTACATGAAGCCCAGCAGCGGCACCGCCGATGTCTTCGTCAATACCAGCCACGACTACGAGCCGTTTTTGTACGCCGCTGTCATTACCGGTCTGCTGGAGCAGATCGAGGACGCCGGCGAGAACCGTGAGACGGTGGAGCGCCTGCTGGAAAGCTACCGCCACTTCTTCCCCATCGGTACCGAGCTCATCCCGCAGGGCTCCCTCATCCGGGAGTTCATCGGCGAGGACGGCGAATGATCCCCCTGCCCCCGGCTCCGCCGGGGGCCTTTTGCGCCCCTGCCGGCCGCAGGGACCCGGGGCGGCCCTGCGGGCCCTCCCCCTGCACCATCCCCTTCCTAACTCCCCCACAAAAAAACCTCCGCCGGATCACCACGATCCGACGGAGGAATTATTTTTTATTCGGTTACGGCATCCCCGCAAAAATACTCTCAAACGGGCCATAGGCCGGCTCATTGTAAGCCACGGTGCCGTTCTTCGCCATCTCTATGGCGTCCTTCACCGAAAGCGTCTGCCCCTGCGCCTTGTACTGCTGGATCAGCGACCACGCTACATTCAGGTACCAGTCGGCATATTCCACCCCGCATTCGGCGGCGGTCATGCCCACCAGCGGCACGCCGTAGCTGCTGCCGTAGTTATGGTAGCTGCACACCTGCGGGATATTGGAATTCTTATACCAGCCGGTGGCGGTATCGGAGCACCCAGGCCCGGCCAGCATACCGGTCAGCTTGCAGTACTGGTAGCTGGTCACATTGTTGCTGGTCTCAAAGCTCTGCCCGCTGGCCCCCTCATGCACCTGGCTCATTATGGCCTTCCAGATCTTCGGGGGCGGGTAGCTGGAATAGCGGATGGAATTGGGGACAGCCACGCCGTATTTATTATACTGGATGTTCCCCGCCTCATCGGTCTTATAGCGGGAATCGTAACCCAGCCAGCACACACCCACATAGTATGGGGTAACACCCACAAACCACTGGTCCACACTGTCATCGGTGGTACCGGTCTTGCCCGCCACAGGGATATTCATAGCCCCCAGGTTGGCGGCAGCGCCGGTGCCCTCCCACCCGGTGACCTCCTGCAGCAGGCGGTTCATCACGGTGGCGGTCTCAGCGCTGATGACCCGGACCGGAACGGTGTTCTTCTCCAGGATCACATTGCCGTAGGTATCCTCCACACGGGTGTAGCTGTACGGCTCGGTGCGCACGCCGCCGTTGCCGAACATCTGATAGGCGCCCGCCAGCTTCACCAGCGTCATGCCCTTGGAAAGGGAGCCCAGCGCCATGGGGCTGTAGCTGTTGTCCCCGGCGGTCAGGGTATCCACGTTCAGCGAATACTTGAGGAAATCGTAGCTGGTGGTGGTGCCCAGCTTCTGGGTGATCTGCACCGCCACGGTATTGATGGAGCGAATGAGGGCAGTACGCACCGTCACAAAGCCCTTGAAGCTGTTATACTCGTTCTTGGGCACCCACAGCGGCTGGCTGTAGCTCACCTCATCGGGGTTGATGACGACCTGCCGGTCCTCTATCACGGTGGAATAGGTGATGAGGTCTTTTTCAATGCCCAGCACATAGGAGGTGATGGGCTTGATGGTGGAGCCGATCTGACGGGTAGTATCACTGGCCCGGTTCCAGATGCGGTTGCCCTCCTTGCCGCGGTTGCCGCCCACAATGCCCTTTAGGGCGCCATTGGTATCAGTGATGACAAAAGCCGACTGGGGATATTCCTCGTTATTCACAGGCGGGAAGTTATCGGGACTGGAATAGTAGTCCTCCAGGATCTCCTGTACCCGCTCCTCGCAGGTGGTGTAAATGCGGTAGCCGCCGCCGATGAGGTTCTGGTACGCCTCCGCCTCGGTAATGCCCTGCTTTTCGGCCAGGTCACGGCACACCTCATCGGTCACATAGTCCACAAACCAGGTCTGGATGGTGGCATTGCTGTTGGTGCCGGTGGCCAGCACGATCTCCTGCGCCATAGCGGCGTTATACTCTTCCTTGGTCAGCTTGCCCTGCTCCAGCATCAGCCCCAGGATATACTCCTTGCGCTCCTGGTTTTCCTCCCAGTGGGTAAAGGGATCGTAGGCGTAGGGATTTTTGGTGGTGCCCACGATGGTGGCGCACTCCGCCACGGTCAGCTCGCTGACATCCTTATTGAAGAACACATTGGCAGCCGCTTGAATGCCGGAGCAGTTCTGCGAAAAGCTGGCCAGGTTCAGATAGGTCTCAATGATCTGCGTCTTGGTGTAGTATTTTTCCACATTCAGCGCCCGGAAGATCTCACGCAGCTTACGCGCCCAGCCCGCCGCGCCATCCACGGCACGGTCATTGGTGATATTACGCACCACCTGCTGGGTGATGGTGGAAGCGCCGGGGGTGGCCCCGCCGTAGAAGCCGGTCAGACCGATCTTCTGCAAAATGGCGCTGAGGCCCGCCTTGGAGGTGGTGAGGAAGTCCACGCCGTTGTGCTCCCAAAAGCGCTTGTCCTCCACCGCCACGGTGGCATCCAGCAGGCACTTCGGCATCTGGTCATAGTCCACCCAAATGCGGTTGCCCGCGTCTGGATCGTAGGCGCGCGCCAGCTCGGTCACACCGTCATCGGCATAAAAGATGGTGGTGTACTTGGCCTTCTGCATGCTCAGGTCCAGCATCTGCTGGTCGGTATTCAGGGTATCAAAGGCCCATACCGTCAGGACGCACCCGGCCACGCACATCAGCATAATGCCCACCAGGCATACCGCCGCGATGGCCCGCAGCACCTTATGGCCGCCGGGCTTTTTCTCCTTTCGGCCGGTGTTATCGGTATCCGGCTGCGCCGTCTTGCGGGCCTTGGCATTTTTAATAGCCTGGTCCGCCTTGCGGTTCATCCGGTTCCATTTTTCCTTAAAGCTCAAGCTGCTACCTCCTTCATTTTGCGGGGGAGAGGAAAATCTGCACAAAAACCACCATGCGGCTCTATGCACATATACGATGTTATTATAGCACACTTTGGCCGCTATGTGTTACTATTTTTTGAATTTCCGCCCGCTTCTGACTATTCCGCCAAAAAATGCCCATACTGCCACTAAATAAAAGGCAGGAAAGGAGGCATTTCCATGCCCCGCAGGATCGTACTCTCTTTAGCCGTGGCCATTGCCGCCCTGCTGCTGGGGCTGGTGCTGGCGTTTCTTTCCCGCGGTAGCACCCCGCAGCCGCAGCCGGAACCCCAGCCGCAGGAGGAGCCCATCTCCCCCGCGCAGCCGGTCGAAAATCCCCTCCCCGATGAACCGGAGGAGCCGCAAAGCCCCGCGGGCTACCTTCTGCGTGATTATGAAGGCCGGCTGGCCATCTTCCGGGAGGAGAGCAATACCCCGGAGATGATCTTCGATGTTTATACCCGTCTGCTGCCCCAGGCCGACCAGGAGCGGCTGACTGAGGGCATCTCCGCCCCCGATTATGAAACGCTGACCCGGCTCATTGAGGATTATATCAGCTGATTGAAAGCATTTTGCAATCAGCTGCCGTTCCCCGTCACCAAATCGTAACCCAATTTTCAATTAAAAAGGCGGAATTCTGCCCCCAGGCGGCATATAATAAAGACAGAGGAAGGGAGCACGGTGTCTCCACCACCGCCCTTTGAACAGCTTTCCGGTCTCCCAAAAAGACTGACGGATAAAAATTATTTTGGTTGGGAAAGGCTCTGCGAATGCAGGGCTTTTCTTTTTTGCTGTCTGCGCCGGTTTGTGCAGGGGGCCGGCCGGGGCCGCAGGCCAAACCGCCCTCCGGGCGGTTTCAGCGGGCGGAGCCCGCTGGTTTCGGCGGAGCCGAAACGG
>ENA-ORRL01002368-ORRL01002368.1-human-gut-metagenome-genome-assembly--contig:-NODE-2368-length-11380-cov-2.899426_pt1 | contig 11380 bp, 6 predicted proteins | sample MGYA00242175_ERZ509134 | MGnify/ENA primary metagenome ERZ509134 (study PRJEB26280, sample SAMEA2338660) | human gut metagenome | biome: human gut; feature: human-associated habitat; material: faeces... | reverse complement strand
CCACATACATTTCAAAATCACCGTATTGTTTTTCCGTGCACAGATTGTCACCCTTGCCATTGAATATCAGCATACCATCTTCCACGCTCCAGCCTTTACGCATGACCTCATCGGCTTTCGCCTGCTCTTTGGCCAACTGTCCCGGTTTCATCTTCGCACGGGCAATCGGATTCTGTACCAAACCTTTCCAGCCGGTCAAATCCTTACCGTTAAACAAAGAAACGAATCCTTCGCCTTGCGGCATCTCGGCCAGATGTTTCTTAATCGCTTCTTTTTGATAGCCGGCATCCGGATTGTCAAGCACCTCCATTACCTTATTCAACAAAGCACGGACATTTGCCCCCATATACTCCTTATTACCCAAAGCAATATTCATGACTGCATTGGCGGCAGCCTGCTGTACAGGTTTCTGATCCAGAAATTCACCGGCATACAGCATACCCAAGAATGTTCCGGTTTTTTCAATCTGTTGTAAAATCGCGATCTTCTGTGCATCCGTTTTGGCAATTTCCATTGCCTTACGCAAGCTTAACAAACGGTTTTCACCTGTAAATGCCGGATTGGAAACCAGTTTCACATAAGTAGTGAGAGCCGGATCAAAATAGTTGGACGACGGGCTTTCCTTACAGATCGTATATAATTCGTCCGCCACTTCAATACCCTTCCAGTTCAACAGGGCTTCGAAGGCTGCATCCCTTTTGACACCCGTATTAGAACGGAAACCTTTCACGACTGTCGCCAGCGCATCCGGTTGTCCGGTAGAAGCCAACACCAGATAATACAAATAATCTTTATTGCCGGCCTGCAACATACGACGTGTCACCGTTTCGACCCGGTCGGCAACCGGAAGAGAGGACAATGCTGAAATAACAGCCCGCTGCATGGGAGGAACAGCCAATGCGTCAGCCGTTTCCAGCATACCGCACATATTGGTTATATCACGTTCTCCCACTACATCCTTCAAAGCCACATAAGCCGCGGCTTTCACTTCTGGAGAGCCTATCTGTATCTGATCAAGTACGGTATTGATATTGGCAGTAGCTTTGCGCATGGCCAACAACTCAAGTCCAGCTATTTTTCCCGCATTAGCAGCAGAAGAGACGGCCTTTGCCACTGCCCCGTCGATATCTCCAGGGAAGGCAGCCAAAGCATCCTGTCCCAACAGGACGACTTGCTTGTCATTGCTCTTCAGCAATTCGGCCAACGAAGGAATATAGGACTTATCGCCTATCTTCACCAATGTCCAGGTTGCAGCCTGCTTCACGTCAAAGTTAACATCACCGAGCTGCTCCAACAGGATCTGCTTGGCAGGAAGATCGAAACGAATTTCCAGATTCTGGATAATGTCATGTTTGACAGGTTTCTTGGCCTCGCGTCCGATCCAGTTCAAGATGTCTATTTTCAGTTCCGGTTTGGCTTTAGGAACCATTTTCATAAGTTCTATATACAACTCTTTATCTGCAAAACCGGAAGCATAGCTCAAAGCCGCATTCCGGTAGTTCTTGCTCGGATCTTTCATGGCAGCAATAACCATCTTAGATACTTTAGCCGGTTCCTCGGCTGCTAAAAGTATTTGCAAGGCAGCTTCCCGTGTCTGCTCCTGTCCGGCTTTAGCCGCTGCTTTCTGCAATTTCTTTGCAGCTTTCATCACCGCATCACGATCACTCTGGACCAATCGCTTCAACAAAGCGATATAAGCTTCGTTGGCACCAGTCACTTCCATCGTGTAACCGGCATTCTCGGCCGCTTTTGCTAACACTGGCAATGAATTAGAACTTCCGACACAACTCAAGGCATACAATACCTCTTTCTGCATATTCGGATCAGACGCTCCCTGCAATATCAACAAAACAGGTTCAGCCCCATCCACCCGGGCATCGGCAATCGCACGGATCACATCCTTTTGTGTTTTAGAAGAACCGGTACGACTCTTCAAAGCAGCAACCAATGCCTGACCTGCTTTTTGACTGCCATTAGAAGCCAGCGCACGAGCGGCGGGACCGCTCAACGACTCATCGTTCAGATAAGAAGCCAGTACATCTATACATTCGTCTTTCCCCAACATCTGAAGTTGGCGGATAATAAACGCTTTTGTTTCACGCTCGTTCACCATTTCCAAAGCCTTCAGATAAGCCTTTGCAGTCACTAACCGGGCATTCTCCTCCCCTTTCGCCATGACATAATGCGTAAGACCACTCAAAGCGTAGTCGACATTTGCGTTACTGCCTTTGCCCGGAGCATTTATCATGTTTACCAGCATCAGAACACCTTCTTCGCCAGTAGAACTCAAATCACCAATCAATTTATTGTACGCCGCTTGTTTCGCCGCAGGCATCTGAGCCAACACATCGGCAGCGGGCGGTCGTTTTGGCCGTACGGTTGGCCGGAGTCTGCGCCATCAGCATGCTTCCGCAAAGCAACAGGGCAGCTATTGAAATATATGCTTTTCTCATATTATTATCTATTTATGTAATTGTCAATTGTTAATTATCAATTGTCAATTCGTTATATATTCCAGGGTGCTCTCATCGGCTGGTCCAGCAAACGATTTGCAGCCTCGTCGTCAATAAATTCAAGTTTTACAGGATCGAAATTCAGCGTCCGGTTCAAACGCAGAGCCACTGCTCCCATATTGACAATAGTAGCCGAACGGAAACCATTCTTTTCGTTCAGGGCGAAAGGCTGGCGTGTCTTCACACATTCTATAAAGTCCGTAACCTGAGGTTCGGGTTCGGGGAAATCGGCAAGTTTCCTCTCCCAATCGGGAATATCGCATACAAAATTTTTATAAACATTACCCTTCGGTCCGGCAATATACGGCGTATTCGGATCACCGAAGTCCCCCCCCCAAAGGACAATCTGACAACCATCGTCATACGTGTAGGTAATGGAACGCCAAGTACCGACAGCATCCGGATGCTGTTGCGGGGCATCAACCTCCACTTTAATAGGACTGGTATCGTCTTTACCTAGTATATATTGTACGGGGTCGATGTAATGCTGCCCCATGTCTCCGAGCCCTCCACCGTCATAATCCCAGTATCCGCGGAAAGTCTGGTGTACGCGATGCGGGTTATAAGGCTTGTAAGGAGCCGGGCCGAGCCACATGTCGTAGTCCAACTCTGCCGGAACCGGTTGCGGTTCGAGATATTCTTTTCCTACCCAGAAAAACTTCCAGTTGAAACCGGTATGCGCACTGATCGTCACCTTCAACGGCCATCCCAACAATCCGCTTTGCACCAGTTTCTTCAACGGTTTGACAGGAGTGCCCAGTCCATAGAACTGGTCTGTAAAACGGAACCATGTATTCAGGCGGAACATACGTCCGTATTGCTGTACGGCCTCCATCACACGCTTTCCTTCACCGATCGTACGCGTCATCGGCTTTTCACACCAGATGTCTTTCCCGGCTTTAGCGGCCTCGACAGACATGATACCATGCCAATGAGGTGGAGTGGCGATGTGCACAATATCAACATTCGGGTCCAGAATCAAATCGCGGAAATCATGATAAGCGGCTATTTTTTCCTTCACCAGTTTCTTTCCCAATTCAAGGTGATTTTTATCAACGTCACAAACGGCAACCAAACGTGTACCGGCATAATTGACATGGCCTCTTCCCATCCCTCCGGTACCAATAATACCTTTAGTCAATTGATCACTCGGAGCGATATACCCATTTCCCAATACGTGACGCGGCACAATCGAAAAGAGCGCAACCCCTCCAAGAGTTTTCAGAAAACCTCTTCTGCTTGTTCTCATAGTAAATTATAATTTATATAGATTAGCAACCTATTATTTTAATAATATAAATAATATCTGACAAATATACTAATTATCTAATAATCCTTGCAGATATTCACGTGTTTTTATCACATAATCATGTCTTGCACCATTCAATTCGCATTCAATAGTCAATGCTCCTTGAAATCCTTGCTTCTTCAGTTCTGCAATGACAGCCGGGAAATTCACCTCTCCGGTAGGAATGGGTACTTCAGCTCCCAATTCATACGGATTGTTCGGGTCCGGATATCTACCGTCTTTAGCATGGAATTCCTTAATAAGGCTGCCGAACTGCTTCACGGCATCAAGAGAATTCGCTTTTCCGTACATCAATAAATTAGCCAGGTCGCAATTGATAAACACATTACCTGTAGCGATATCTTTAATGGCACGAATCAAAGTCGTCGGCGTTTCCTGTCCGGTCTCAAAATAGATCATCACACCGCGCTGCTTGGCATAATTCGCCAAATCCTGCATGACCTTGATAAAATCTTTATATTGTTCGGAAGAGGGATCTTCCGGTATAAAACCGAAATGAGAGTGCATAGCGGGAATTTCCGCCATTGCACAGAAATCAATCATTTCATGATATACTTTAATTTTTTCTGCCCGTTCTTCTTCTGGCACTAGACCAATCGTAGCCGGTCCCTGGCGAAAATTCCAAACACAATGGCTTCCGGGCACACCGACAACCGTTGTTACCTTTATATTATGTTTCTTGGAGGCCGCCTTTACTTTTTCAGCAAAATCTTTTGTAAACTTGTTTTTCTGATAATTAAGTTCACAAGAACCAAATCCCTGATCATGCAAATCCTTAAAGCTTTTATCTACATCGCCCAAGTCATATTGGATAACCCCAATCGTTATCTTATCCTGAGCCATCATTTCGGAGCACACAAACAGCAATGCAAAAATCAATAAAGAGAATTTAGTTTTCATCATCTGATATAGATTAAGTTATAAATAAAGAAAATTAAAAAGAGGGACAACCAAAGGGTTGTAAGTCTTTTTGGCCTCCCTCTTCATTTATGAAAAAACAAAAGTAATAATTTATTCCATTGTCGGATTAAAAGTTCCGCCCCAGTTATTGTTTTGTTCGAGATTCGGATTTTGGTCGATGTTACTTTTCTGAATTGGGAAAAAATAAAAAGACTCTTCAATCACGAACTCACGTTCAGCTGCTTCCGTATAAGGTACTTGACGAATCACATAACGAAAATCACCGGTAGTCAACTCATTATTATTAATTTTAGCTCTAGCAGTGTTCAGATCCATATCCGTACCATCCGGGTTGATAGCAATCGCTTCAAGTCCATGTTTAGTCCAGCCAGCCAATTTCATCATATTACGCGTACGACGCAAGTCCCAAAAACGATGCCCTTCAAAACACAATTCGATATTACGTTCATCCAAAATAGCCTGACGAATCTCTTCACGATTACCGACTTTCAATCCATAAAGTCCATCGTTCCCAGCCTCGATTCCGGCACGTTTACGAATCTGCTTTAACATTTCAACAGCAGTTTCCGAATGTCCGGTTTCATTAGCTGCTTCGGCATAGATAAACATCACCTCAGCAAAACGCATCAGGATATAATCAATATCATACGTCATCACTTTATCCTGAGTCAATGTTAAATCTGCTGCTTTGTAAATATAAAAACCTGAGAAAATATCATTGTTCACGGCATTCGTATGTGCATTCGGATTTACACCATATTGATCATCAGGACTACTGATTCCCAATGCATTATATTGCCTATAATTCGCAGACTTTCCAGCCACTGGATATTCCCGACCATTATATAAACAGACATTATTGAAACGCGGATCACGATTCTGCCAGAAAGATTTCAGTAAAGCCTGTTCGTCTCCAACATAATATTTACTACTCGGATCATCATACTGTTTTCCATCCAACATAGGAAAGCTTTTTACAAACTCCCAAGTCGGGTTACTATAAGATTTGTCACGGCTGACAGAAGCAGGACGGGTCGTGTACTCCCATGCTGAAGTCTTATTCGGATTCGAATTCACTACCGGAAAAACAACCTCCGGTCCTTGTTCCTGTATCCAAATATCTGAATAATTCGGAGTTAAAGCAATACCTTTAGCCACACAAAAATCATAAGCTTCTTTTGCTGCCCCATGAGCTTCCTCCCAATAAACATTGCCATATGGATTGTTCGGATTGAACTGCGGAGATGCTTTCAACAACAAAGTTTTTGCTTTCCATGCTTTGGCAAAACACTGGTCGATACGTCCGTAATCAGCTGAACTTCCAGCAATCTTCTCCGGCAATAATGTGATGGCATAATCCAAATCTTCAACCATAAACTGGAAACACTCCGGAGTAGAGTTACGTTTTACACATAAATCATCCATATCCTTGTCTTGAGGAACCTTTATATAAGGAACACCGCCATGATGCAAAACCATCCAATAATACATATAGGCACGCATGAAATAAGCCTGGCCCAACAAGCCATTAGCCGTTTTACTATCCAATGCACCTTCTTCCAAACGTTTGATAGCCTCGTTAATATGGCGAATCGTCGTATAATCCCACTTTTTATAAGCGCTACCTGTTTCTGTAATAGTACCCAAATACCATGGTATACCTGTCACTTGTTCTGAGTTATTGTCTGCACCAGCACTCCAGTTTCCAAAGCACTCCGAATAAAGATTGTTCACATACGCCGTAGCCAAGTTAACGTCATCCCAAACCATCGACTCATCGTAACTATTCAAGTTGTCAATATCTAATGTATCACAACCGGTTGCCATTCCTCCCAATACGAAAGCTGCACTTATTATGGCATATTTGATTTTATTCATTTTCATATTCTTTCTGATTTAAAATTAGAATGAAAAATTAAGACCAAAAGAAAATGTTCTCATCAACGGATAGGAATCATAATATTCTTGTTCCGGATCCAAAAATTCCGTTACATCCGAAATACAGAACAAGTTTGTTGCATTGGCAAATACTTGTGCGTGCGTAAGTCCCAACGGACGAAGAATCGCTTTCGGCAAATCATAGCCGATATTCAAATTCTTCAAACGCAAGTATGCCCCATTACGCATCCAGTAACTTGTATTTCCTGCACCTGATTCATACCAGCCATTCCCTACAATGCGTGGATAAACACCATTCGGATTCAAATCTGGATCATAGACTTTATCACTTGTCCAAATTGGGAAATAAGGACGAACGGCACCACCATGCTGATAGAAACCACCATCAACTCCACCGACAAAACGATCATATTTGCCAACACCTTGAAAATGCACGTCTACCGTGATACCTTTCCACTTAATATTACCACCAAAACCATAATTAATACGCGGTGTTCCATTTTCACTCAACAAGTTATACGCATCATTTCCATCAATACGTCCATCAGGACCTTCCGTATAACCATCTCCACGAGTATCTTTATACAAAATACCACCCAAATATGGATCACGACCATACTGTTTAAATCCCTTCGCTTTCAAGGCTTCAACTTCAGCTGGATCGGTCAACAAATGATCAGCAATCAAACCGGTCAAAATACCGTCAGCTTTTCCTACCGGTGACAATGCATGTAACGCTCCACCTTCCTGATAAGTAGCTGAAACATCCAAGACATCCCACTTGTCGCGAGCAAAACCTAAATTCACGTATGCAGAATAATCGATCTCACCATTAGCAGCCTTATCCATCCAAGTCAGAGCGATTTCACCTCCTCGCCAAGAACGTTCAGCGTAGTTTTCTGGAGCTAATGTTTGCCCATATGTATTAGGGATCGTCACGGTGCGTGCTCCCAAAATATCGGTTTCTTTACGATAGAATGCATCGACCGTACCAGATAATCGGTTATTGAAGAAACCGAAATCCAAACCACCATTAACAGTCTTAGATGTAGCCCATGTTAAAGCCAAGTTCGGCGTAGCACCAGGTGTAATCGTATTAGCTAAATTGTTACCAAACACATAATTTCCCCCCTTATTATATTTCTGTAGATAAGAGAATGCTGCTATTTCTTCATCATTCACATCCAAGTCATTACCTGTTGTTCCATACGATGCACGCAGCTTTAAATTACTCAACCAATCGGTCGTATTTTCCATAAAAGATTCTTCACTTAAACGCCATGCAGCCGATACAGAAGGGAAAAAACCCCAACGATGCCCATCGGGGAACAATGTGTTACCATCATAACGGAAAGAGAACTCGGCTATATATTTTTGATCGAATGTATAATTAAAACGACCAATCCATGAAAGACGTCCACCGGTATATTCTTCAGCGTCACCCCAACGACGTTCGGCATCGCTCGAATAATTAAACATCTGGTCTAAGTTGGAAAGTGGTTGTTCCCCTTTAGCCTGTATCCATTCCCCTCCGTTAGAAGCCTGTTCGAATACAACCATCGCGTTAACATCATGTTTACCAAATGTATTGGCATAGTTCACAAACCAATTGAACTGCTCGGTCCACAATTGTTTAGCACGATAATCCAAGTTTTCATAATTTTGAGAGAAGTTGAACGTATTGAACTCATTCAAATTTAAAGGAGCCGGCAAGAAACGATTTCCTTCAGGATCTGCCTGCTGAAATTTGTAGTTCTTCTGGAAAGTCATGAAACGTTTCCGATTGTAGTCATGTCCAATATAGCTCCCCATGATCTTCGTACTCAAGCCTTTCGTAATGAAATCCAAGTTAAAATCGAACGAAACGATCCCATTCATATTGCGCCGACGAGTTTTCAGATAACGGTTACCGACAACCTGATCTACAGGATTCCACCCTTGCCATGAACCATAATCCTGATAAATCGGATAATCTGTAATTGTAGCAGAAGGTGTCCCGTCCAAATTAGAGTAGAACGGCGTTGTCTTCATTGCATTGAATGTACAACGGTATAAATCATACACAGCCTGATCGTCGTCATCCGAGAATGGCCAATAGAAACGCTTGTCATTAGACTGATTTGCATCCAAATTGACATTCATCTTGATGTATTTGCTCAATTCTACCGTTAAATTCGAGCGCAAAGAAAATTTCTTATTTTCCAACGATACATAAGAGCCTTCTTCTGCCAAGAAAGACCCCATTACATAATATTGCACTTTCTCGCTTCCGCCTGTCACACTCAAAGAATGTTTTGTGTTCCAAGGATTCTGCCAAATATAATCGTTTACATTATAATTGATGTTGTTGTCACGGAAGTAAGCATATTCCGCCTCACCGTTCGGCTCTTTCGTGCCTTGAAAACGGGCTACAGCATTTTGGTAATCCAAATCATCAATAGCCGTCCATCTATCCGCAAACAGTTCTTGGGTAGGTTTGCTAAAAGCATAGGATCCCTGATAATTAAACACAGGTTTCTGATTCTTAACACCTCCTTTTGTCGTGACCAACACAACCCCATTACCAGCTGCCGATCCATAAATAGAAGCGGACGCGGCATCTTTCAGGAAGCTCATCTGATCTATTTCATACGGTTCCAAATTATCAAAAGCCTCTTTATCACGGATAACACCATCGATAACGAACAACGGATCGCCGAATCCACCACGCATACGGATCTCAGAAGAAGCTCCCATCAGACCAGAATTACCGGTAATGGTTGCTCCAGGAGCACGTCCAGCCAATGAATTGGACAAGTTAGTATTAGGAATCACCGACAGTTCTTCCGACTTCACATTCGAAATGGATCCTGTCATATTTACTTTTTTCTGCACACCGTACCCAACCACAACAACCTCGTCCAATTTCTGAGTATCTTCATGCAAGGTGATCTGGTACGTATTTTTATCTTTCGTCACTAAAATTTCCTGATCCAAATATCCGATATAAGAGATAAGCAAAGTAGCTCCATCCGGAATCTCTTCCAATGTAAATTCTCCGTCAATATTCGTTATCGTACCGACTCCAGCCCCACCTTTCAGGACAATATTCGCACCAATGACCGGCAAACCGGTATCGTCGACAATAACACCTGATATTTTTTTCTTCTGCTGTTGGAGTGCTGTCACAACAGGTTCGGAATGAACACTCCTTTGAGAATTATCATCCTTCAGAAATACACGATTATTTACTATTTTATAAGAGATCCCTGTATTCTTAAATACCTCTTTCAGAACATTTTCTATATGTTCATTTTTAAGATTAACAGAGACTTTGGAGATTTTCTTATTTAATAAAGTCTCATCATAAGAAAATTCATACCCAGTTTGTTCACTAATACTTCGTATGACGGTACCGACTGTCGTTTGATTCAAGGCCAGTTCCAGATTCACATACAAAGAATGCGCATCGCTTGTCGCCATAGCGGGCGATGCAGCTGACAAAAACATTGCTAATGTAGCAATTGATGCATTTTTAATCATACATGTGATTCAATAATGTTAGTACTAAGTTTTTAAGTTTATAGTTTTCTTTTGTTGTGTGTGTTACTTTTCTAATCTGTCATTTCATCATAGGCATTCATTTTTTATTATTCATATATAAAGATTTCTTTCCCCTCTATCCGATATTGGATGGGAGCTAAATATTTCAAGAGTTTCAAGATGTCAGGCAAGCTTTCATCTTCATTGATCACACATCGGAACTTACGCTGGGCAAGCTTCGTTGATTCTAAATTTATGTTTACATTAAATTTTACGGAGAGTTGGTTAACTATTTCCCTCAACGTGACATTTTCGAAGACAAACTGGTTCAGTCGCCACGCCGTACATACATTCACATCCACAACCTCTGTGGCATATTCGTTCTTATTGTTGTCATATGTCACCTTTTCTCCCGGTGACATATCTAAAATGGGGTTCCACTGCTTATCGAGTAAAGCAACTTTACCTCTTGCTAAAACGGTTTCTACGTTTTGGTGTTTCTCGTCTGTTTTTACATTGAAAGCGGTTCCAAGAACCTTAATATTCACATAATTGGTCGAAACATATAGTGGGTACTGAGCATTCTTTGCAACGTCAAAGAATGCTTCTCCTTGCAAGGAGAGCTTTCGGTTATTTTCGGCAAAAACCTCAGGTATCCTCAAAGAAGACCCCTCCTTTAACCAAACAGCCGATCCATCCGCAAGCACGATTTTTTTCACATCTTCCCCTTGTTCCACCCTGATCGTTACACAATTGTCCGGTTTCAGATAGCCCCATCCCACATAAGAAAAAGAGACAAATAACAAGATTACGGCTGCGTATCTCATCACAGAGCGAAGTATTTGAAATCGCCTTCTACTATTTATCTTGGCATTCAATCCATTCAATGCCTCTTCGATATGCTCAGGCGTATTATATTGAGTGAACTTCCACGAAACGCGAAGTTTCATCAATTCAGAGAAAACCTCCTCATTATCAATTGATAATTCACGCCATTCTTCTACCTGTTTCATTTCTTCAGGAGAAAGCATGCCTGTCAAATATTTTGCTAAAAGTCTATAATCAAAATCCATTTTTATTTCCTATTACTTATACTAAACGAACAACTTCAGAAAAATACGGAGCAAAAAAGCATTTTTTTCATACAATTAATGGGCAGTCATTCATCAGGCAAATAAGACATTAATAATTAACCACTTACAACAAAAACAAAAGT
>ENA-ORRL01002366-ORRL01002366.1-human-gut-metagenome-genome-assembly--contig:-NODE-2366-length-11393-cov-2.512348_pt1 | contig 11393 bp, 12 predicted proteins | sample MGYA00242175_ERZ509134 | MGnify/ENA primary metagenome ERZ509134 (study PRJEB26280, sample SAMEA2338660) | human gut metagenome | biome: human gut; feature: human-associated habitat; material: faeces... | reverse complement strand
TAATGTCCGTACGTGCGGACGGTGTAACTGGAATTAGAATATACACACAGGATACAACGGGAAAATGTTTAAATCTGGCGGCTCAAACCGGAGGTACTGCTATTGACAGTTCAGGTTCACATATTTTACGACAGCGTGGGGGCGAAACGTGGAACGCTCCCGGAATGCTGTGTACCGGATATGTATATCAAGCGGGTACAGTCACTAATGAATGGGGCAACGGGTGCACCTTAACCAGTGCACAGAAAATATCTACTGGAAAATACAGGATATACCACAACTTACGTCATCCGCAGTACGCTGTCTTAGTACAGGGATTGGGTGGTTATGGCTGGGGATTCGGTCAGGTAGAGACGCAAAACAACTCTTATTTTGAGGTTTTAATGCTTGACGCAAACAAGGGTCCCCGTGATTGTCCATTCCGTGTATTTGTTGTAGGGCGCAATGTTTGGTAAACAGCATTGTAGCTAAATCGAAGGAATAGAATTATAAAACATCAATGTAAAACTAAAAATAGGTTATGAAGGTAGACTTTAGAAAGATCAAAGTACAAGCCTCTGTCGAGGGAGATATCGAAGAGATGGATTTAGCCAAGATCGTTGGTAATGCCATCTATTGCAATACACCCGATATTGGCGAGTCTGAATTTGCGAAAGAGCTCTATTCTCTGGGTGAAATTGAGATCGACCAACAACGGGCAGATATTATCCGGGCTTATATTCCACTGCCAACCACTATCCCGGCAGCGATAAAGGTTGCAGTTCTCAATGAATTAGACAAAGTAATTATTAACTCTCAAAATCAATAAATTATGTTTCAAGAAGAATCAAGAACAGTTCAAGTAAACGGTAAAGCCGTTTCAGGAGATTATCAGTACAATGTAAACTACAGTGTCAATAACGATAATCTCAGCCGCCTTCATTGTGAAATCATTAAAACGGTCACGGAAGATATTGACACCCCTACAGGCAAGCAGCCCGTAACCTCCGGGCGGTATATCGGGTATTTGCTGTTGGAATCAGGCAGTAAACAAATGTCCCTTCCGGAGTCGGAGAATGTTGCAGCGCACTTTGAAGTATTCGATCAGATCACCAGAGAGGTAAAAGCCACTTTAGAGCCCAAACCGGCATCCAAATCCAAGTAACAAGAATCCGCCCTGTCTTCACAGATGGGGCGGAAAAGTGCGGCATAAATGGGGTACATAGGTGAGATTAGCCGCACACAATGCTATTTTAGTATTACCATGACAAATATACGATTAAAGTTTATATATCCAAGAATATGAAAAATTTGAAGATGATTGCCTTGATTGCCTTGCCTCTTTCTCCTTTGCTGGAACTCTTTGAGCGCTATGTTTTTGGTGACTGGGAGTTTGTCAAATGGTTGATTGTCCTTGTATGTGTTGATACGGTGCTCGGCTTTGTCAAGCACTGGCTATCCAAAGACATCAGTAGTAAAGCTTATGGTATGATCGGGCGTAAGCTTATCATTTACAGTTGTGTATTAGTCCTGTCGCATGTGATGGGTAATTTCTCGATCGCCGGTCAGGTAGTCGATAGTTTTGTCTGGTTCCGGTATTTCGCTTGTACGGCATTAATGGTACGTGAGGCCTTAAGTATTATTGAGAACGTAGAAGAGATTTGCCCGGGCTTCTTCCCTAAAGCGATCATAAACAAGCTGAAAGGGTTCGATAATGTTTCAGGAAAGAAAGAGTAAGATAAAATCTCCCGTCATTGTACTTAACGACGGGAGGTTGCACACAAACAACACAAACAAGCAAACAAACAAATACAAAGCCTATCTTCCCAGACGGGAGAAAGTATAAAAAGTAAGCGCAAATTTAGCTAAATCTTTTTGTTCACAGTATTAATTTAACATATAGTATGAAGTATTTTACAATCCAAGAACTAAGCCACAGCGATACGGCCGTAGCGCGTGGAATTGATAACTGTCCAACGGCCGAAGCTATTCACAATTTAACGAAGCTGGTAGAAAACGTTCTCGATCCGCTTCGGGAAAAGTACGGTAAACCCATCCGGATAAGTTCTGGTTATCGAAGTGCTATTCTCAACCGGAGCGTTAACGGGGCAACATCCAGCCAACACCGGGTAGGCGAGGCGGCTGATATTACGGTAGGAAGTAAGGAGGAAAACCGGAAGCTCTTCGAGATCATCCGGCTGGAATTGCCTTTCGATCAATTGATAGACGAACGTGATTTTAGTTGGGTTCACGTATCATTCCGTGAAGGTAGAAACAGAAAACAAGTATTGAAACTCTAAATTAATAAATATGCTGAAAGACTTAACATTTACTCTTCAGGACGAAAAATATGTATCCGATCCTGTACAATTGCCATCCGATGCGGGATTGCATTTGGAGTTTGAACCGGTACTGCATGGCAACTGTGTTAATTTAGAACAGAGCATGACCGGTGATAAGTATTACAATTTTAAAACAGAATTTGGCCCCGGTGCCATATATGACCTTGCTATCTCCGGTGTGGTTCCCGGTATGTACATTCGTATCAAAACTGTTCTACAGCCTACGGTTGCAAAAATCCTCGTATCAGAATGAAAGCGGCAGTTAACCGGGAATTGATTAACCGGATATGCGTTAACAGCGCCAAAATCTCAGGTGTCCGGATGTCGGATGCGGGGATGTCAGAAGCATCTCTCCTGCATCCTTCACTTGTGGACTATTGGAACTTTAAAGGTAAGAGCAATTCGGATGAAGACAGGGATACGATCAAAGGGATAAAGGGTGGAATATTGACCGCTTATAACTTTGGTTGGAGCTTAGGTAGTGGTTATGGTTTATTCAAGGAGAATTATCTAACTTATAATAAAGCAGAGAATGTATTTGTAACGGATGATCATTCAGCTGTTATAATGAATTTTGTTCCGGCTAATAACTGGGTTGTTTCTAAATATGGTAATTCTGCACTTAAATCAACCAAGATAAAAGTAGCTGGCCTTACATCTGATGATCAGTTAGAGTATGGTTACTCTCCTTCCAATGAAGGAGCAAGAGTAATGATGCCAATACCGAAAGACGGAATATACGATTTGCCAGAAAGTGTAGTTAATCAAAATACATATAGTATTGGATTCTTTCTTAGGAGTGCATTAACTAAGAATGTAACAATTGAGCAAATTCCTCTATATGAAGGAGCTATTGTTACGGATGGTATTGACGATTATCTAAAGCTTGATAAGGTGGGGTATAAAGTAGGAACAGTTATCTTTAAACATACTCCTATAAAGATAGGAGATTCAGTAAGATATGTATTTAATATAAATACTACCAGTGTTTACGCATGTTATAGAATTGATTCTACGTTTGCAAATAATTTTAATAGATATAAAACTATAGAAGATTATACAGTTGGATTCATTACCACTCCAAGATTAGCAGAAACTCCTTTAATTATTGGTTGTAGTTCGTCTCTTAAAGGGTTTCTATCTATGGCTCTTTATAGTATTGCTATTTACGACAGAGTCCTATCTGATCAAGAAGTACAAGAAGTTATCAACTTTATGGATAAAGATAATAAATTATGAAATATGTAATTGTAACAGTAGAATGGTGCCTTAACCATGGTGTTGTGGTACCGGCACAGGCAAGAAGATCAGTTGACGGGTTGAAAGTGATCCTACATGAAGATTATATTGATCCCGTACTGAAAGGAAAGGGCAACATGACCGCATACCCGTATGACTCACCGGAGTTAAGGAGTATATTGGGTAGTCCTGAATGGACGGCCCCGGAAAAGGAGGAAGCTACATGAAGAATCTGCCTTATATTATTATAATCGCTCTTATCCTGTTTATTGTGTTCCGTCCGGCAAGGGTGGAACGCGTACCGGGTGAAGTGGTTAGGGATATGGTGACTGTGATTGATACGGTTCGTGATACAGTTCCAAAACCGTATCGAGTCGAGGTTGTGCGAATGGATACTTTCTGTTTACCTATTTTGATAGGTGATTCGTTGGAAATAGATTCTGTACCGGTTTTACTTCCCATTGAGAAGAAGGAATATAAGACTGATGAATACCATGCTGTGGTTAGTGGATTCCGTCCTAATCTCGATTTCATTGAGACGTATGCTAAATCCCAGACCGTAACGGTTACTCCGATTAACAGGAGACGCAAGCGGTTCGGGCTGGGGTTGCAGGCTGGGTACGGCTATCCGGGAGGATTGTATGTGGGTGCCGGGGTGAGCTACAATATATTTATGTGGTAAGGATAAGAAGAAGATTAAAGATAGTGATAATTAAACATTTTATCATAATACAATATTTTCAGAAAAATATATAGTAGAAAATACAATAATCACAAGAAAATATATATCTTTGCAGCAAAAGAAATCTCTGCTGTAACAGAGACTTCTTCTTAAATCAATCTGGTGATGCAGATTAAATTTTTGAAATATGATTTTTAACACAAAGGTAAATGAAAAGCCTATAAAGGCAAAACGAAAGCGTGTAATAAACGCTAAAGAATGTGAATACGAACTCAAGGAGATTCTAATTCCGTTGTTTGAAGCATATCATCAAGGTATTGATATGTTTAATAATGAGATTCAGCAAACGCCTCCAGATGCTCGAATTAGAGGGTTTGAAGCAAATCTGTTGAATGCAAAATTGGTACAATGCATACAAAAGTCTTTTAAGGAGGACTGGAAACGTGGTCGGTACGGTAGAATAATGTTGTACAAAAATGGGTATATAATCTTTTTTAAGAAGTTAAATAATAGGGATATGCCGATGAATATACGTACAAAAATGGCATGTTCTATTGAAAATCAAGAACAAGGAATCTTGTTTCATGATGACGATAATGGTAGAGCTCCAATATTGTTTTTTGGTTATAAAAGAAATCGATTTGGAGAAATTGTAGACCCAAAGATTGTTTATATAGATGAAGGTAAAGTAAAGTGGGCTATAACCGAAACTGACATAGATCACTTAAGGAAAAATGTTACTATGGTACCGGAATTTCCTACAGCACATGTACGTGTCAAGAGTGTAGCTAAAGATAAGACTGGTACAAATGATGATTAATGTTTAATAATAATGCATCACCAGATTTTATATCACACTTTTAAGTAACAGTATTATGACATTTAACAATAAGCAATTAACCTTTGTGAGAGAGTATTTAGGTTATTCTCAAACAGAGTTAGCTTCACATATTGTGGGGCTCTCCCAATCAAATCTTTCTAAGTTTGAGAAAGGGATTGGTTTGTTGTCTTCAGAAGTCATACAAAGAATTATTGATTTTTTGGGCTTCCCCGAAGAATTTTATAGCGAGAAAATATCTAATAATGTGGAAAATGCTCATTATAGACGTAAATCTGGTATTTCAAAAAAAGATAGAAGTTATATTGAATATTCTAATAAATTGATTGGCTATATAGTAGATGAAATGGCCGATTCGATAGAGTTTCCAGATATAAAATTACGTCTTATTGATTTGGAAGAAGGATACACACCGGAATCTGCGGCTCAATTTATTAGGAAATATATGGGCTTGAAGGATGAACCTATAAATAATATATGTTCTTTATTAGAAAGGTACGGCATTATTATCGTAGAACAAGACTTAGATGTAGACGCATTTGATGGTGTGTCTTTTATGACTGATCAGGGGTATTATGTGATGATAATAAACAAGAACTTTAGTAATGATCATAAAAGGTTTACTATATCCCATGAATTAGGTCATATTGTAATGCATTTATCTCTTCAATATCCGATACCTGAATATAGAGATAAGGAAAATGAAGCTAATAGATTTGCCTCTGAATTTTTGATGCCTGAAACTGCAATAAGAAATTCTTTGTATGGACTAAAATTGCACTATTTAGCTCCATTAAAGACTTATTGGCTGACATCAATGGCTTCAATTGTTCGAAGAGCAAAAGATTTAAAATGTATTTCAGAAGATAAATATCGATATTTTAATGTAGAATTAAGTCGCAAAGGGTATAAGAAGAAAGAGCCTATAAATGTGAATATTGATACACCATACTATGAAGCTTATAATTTATTTAAAACAGAACTTCATTATACCAATGAGGATTTGTCTAAAGCTTTTAAGCTACCAATAAATATTATTCAGCAATATTGCGTAAAACCATCAACTGTAAAATTGAGGATTGTAAGTTAATAATTTAATTACTTTGTGATTGGAGAAGTTAAATGCCCCGGTTTCCGCCGGGGCTTTTCTTTTGCCAACAAAAATTTAATCACTACCTTTACATTGTAGAAGTTTACTTGTAGCGACAAGTGGCGTGCCTCGGCTGAAAAGTCGAGGTTTTTTCATTTAAGAGAAGTCTTCTTGTATTTGAAAGCTTGATTTCTCCTATCTCGCAAATTTATGATTGCTTCTGATTCTCTTGTATTTACAGATTCTAATATAATTGAGTTTTAAAAATTTGGAAGTGTGAAGTCTATTTGTTACGGCCAAAGCAGGAAGAACCAGAAAGAGGATAGGGGGATTGGCAAATAACTTGAGTTCCTATGTTCTGGGGAGCAAGTTGTAATATATATGGTAAAATATTGTAGAACTCCACTGATTTTATGTTTTTAAACATATGTATAGGGAAATGACTGCTTTTAGCTTTTATTATCTTTGTCTTATTAATATCAAGCGTTTGTATTAAGATTTGTAGTATTAATTAATAATTTGTTTTATATGAGAATAAAAAGGTTATTGTATGCTATTGCTACAATACTTCCCTTTCTGTTTCTCTGTTCATGTTATGAAGAACAGGAACCTCAACAGGAGAAACAGGATAAGGAAAAATGGACAATGCAGGTTGCTGGTAATCAGTTAAATGAATTTTTAAATATTAATCCGGATTTACGGAACCTTTACGCTTATCCGGACTGGGATGCTGCGCAGATTATAAGGGAGCGGAGCGATACAGTTTCATATTACGTCCCTGTAGTGGATATAACAGCTGATACATGCTCTTATTTAATAATAGCACGCGCTTCGAATGATGTTTATTTGTACATGGTAAGACTTCCTGAGGAATACTCCGGCTTTGATTCCTTTTTGGAAGAACATTTAAAAATATTACGGATTATTGATGGTGCCCGGAGAGTCCCTGTTGGATATTTGCATAATTTTCCGGATGATGTACTGACTCGTACCCGTTCTTCAGGCTCTCTGTTTAATCATGACCGCGAAACGAATACGGAAATTCTTGAAAATAACACCTTTGTTAAAGACGATCTTTTTGGTGCCGGTTTTTCGTTACCCGAAGTGACAGTAATCGGTAGACGTCCTACATCTTCTGAAGACCCGTTTAAATGGCCTTTTGGGGATATGCCTTCTGAATCTCCGAAAGCCCTTCCCGGACTTGATGACTTTTTTTCTCCTCAAGGAGGCGGTTCATCTTCGTTATCTTCGCCACAGCAATCAGGCTCTTTGCCTAAACCTGAAGAAGTCATTAAGGATGCAACTGTAAAAAAGGCTTTGGAAGAAGCCTGGAGTGATATGCTTAAGCGTTCCACAAAAGATCAGAGGCAAGAGGTCGGTTTCTGGATTTATTATGATCCGGTGAAAAAGCAATATTACATAGGTAAGAAACGATATGGTATAGCAGTGAAGAATGATGGAAAAGCAAGAGGGAATATAAGCCTTGGAGACAAATCCCCTTCTGTAAATGGTGTGCCTGCCACAGCAAAGGTGGTTGCTTCTTTTCATACACACACTCCAATGACTGAAATAAAAGGTAAGAAAAGAAAGGCAGGTCCATCTAAAGAAGATAAAGAAAATGCCGATAAAAATAAAATACCTATTGATATATTAGTTTTCCGTTGCATTTTAGGAAATCGTAATTTATTAAGTCAGCTATATTAATGCCGCCAAGATAATATGACAGCATAAAAATGTCTCGTATCCGAATTAGATTTTTTTCAAATCAGTATCTCGTGTTGCTTTAATTTCATCTATTTATATGATGCAAAAGGGTATGTGACGTAGGTGATAAATCAGCATTGTAGAGCAAATCTCATGATTGCTCTTACAAAGGATAGCCTTATTCTTATTGTATCAGAGCGTAATTTCTCGTTTCTTAATTTGCTATTGAGATAAGAAGTGTCTGCTCTTTCAATGATATATCCATTCTTGAACTCTTGTATGGAATTCACTGTTAGATCAGTCACTATATAGCGAGTTTCACAATTGTGCGAAAGAGCTATTCGTATTTTATGTGTATTGTCTCTTAATATTTTTCCAGGGACAATTGTCGGAAATAGATTTGCCATAATTTGTTCTACAATAAATTGATAATGTAAATGTGTCTTCGGCAATTAAATAGCCTCAGAAGTAACAGCTCTTTACTGACTATTACTAATTGATAATGAAATAGTTTGCTGAGTATTAATGCTGTTTTTGTTTAATATAAGATAAATAGGGAAATCCCTATTATTGTTTGGGGAAAATCTATCCGGCAGCGTGAATACCTTGCTTATCTTTGTAACGTGAATAAAAAGATTAAGAAACCAATAAACCACGGAAATATGAAAAAGATTGTGTTATTATCGCTGTTTGCCCTGTGCCTCCCACTGCTTGTGATGGCGCAAAGCAATAATGACGACCTTTATTTCGTACCTTCTAAGGAAAAAAAGCAGGAAGCCAAAAAGACTCCTGTGAAGAAGGAACCGGAAAAAAAAGTTGTTACCACGAACATTTATACGTCTCCGGGTACTACGGTAGTAGTTCAGGACCGTAAAGGAAACAAACGCGATATGCGTGATGTGGATGAGTATAACCGCCGTTACGATGCCAAAGATAACGAGTTCGCAATGGAGGACGATACATTATACGTAAAAGAAAAAGCTGTCTCCGATCCGGATGGTGAATGGGTGAACGGGTTCAATGGCTCACAGGATGACTACGAGTACGCTGAACGCATCATTCGTTTCCGTAATCCCCGTTTTGCGGTAAGCATTAGCAGCCCGCTTTACTGGGACATTGTTTATGGAACCAATTCCTGGGATTGGAATGTTTATACAGACGGTTTCTATGCTTATGCATTCCCGACATTTACCAACCGCTTATGGTGGGATTGGCGTTACAACTCTTATGGTTCCGGATGGGGCTGGGGATGGGGCTGGTCTTCACCTTATTATGCTTGGGGTGGCTATTATCCCGGTTATTGGGGTGGTTACTGGGGCGGCTGGTATGGCGGCGGCTACTGGGGACACCATCATCACTATCATCCCGGATGGGGTGGCGGAGGACATTATTGGGCGAGTCATAATACTTATACCAACCGCCGTTCTTATGGTCCTTCTCGTGTTAGCACCTCTTCCAGAGTAAACGCCTCTTCTATACGGCGTACAGATTCTTATACTCGTTCAGGTAATAATATCTCTCCTTCGCGTGGTGGTGATAGCCGTATGAATTATGGCTCACGTAGAGTAATAAGTGTTCGAGATACAGAACGTCCTGATGCAACAACCCGCACGGATGCTTCTTCATCAAGAAGATCTACTTATACTCGTCCAAGTAGTACACGTAGTAGCTCTAGTTATAATAGTAACGTTCATCCGAATCGTTCTACAAACTCTGGAACATATTCAAGAAGTACTAGTAGGTCTTCTTCTACTTATACTCGTGGAAGTTCGACAACAACACCTTCTCGTTCTTATTCAAATGAAGGTACCCGTCGTTCTTATGGCTCTTCTTCATCTTCTCGAAGCTATTCCTCAGGTAGTTCTACTCGCTCTAGTAGTAGTTATTCTTCCGGTAGCAGAAGTAGTGGTAGCAGTTCTCGTTCGACAAGTGGTGGAGGTAGCTACAGCAGAAGTAGCGGTGGTCGAAGATAAGAAAATTGTGAATTGAGATTTTAAAAGAATTAGGATATGAAAAAGATAATAATAGTTTCTGCATTAGTTCTTTTATGGACTGCAGGAGCAAATGCTCAAACTGCATATGATGCTGCAAAATTGGTTAGCAAAGATTTAAATGGAACAGCTCGTTTTGTTGGTATGGGAGGTGCAATGGGAGCATTAGGAGGAGATATATCTACTATGGGGACAAATCCGGCTGGCATAGGTATTTATCGAAGTAATGATGTTATGACTTCTTTTAGTTTTTCTACTTATGGGACGGAAAGTAAATATGGTGGAAAGACATTTGATAATAATAATAATCGATGGTCTTATGATAACATTGGAATTGTCTTTGCTTCTAAAATAGGTAATCACACTCCATTACGTTATGTGAATTTTGGGTTTAATTATCATCGTGCAAAATCTTTCTATAAAAATATGTTTATGGAGGGCGCTTTGAATTATTCGCAAATCGATTATATGACTGGACAAGCTAATGGGATGTTGGCCAATGGCGTGAGTCTTAAGGAACTGTCAGATAATAAATTGAATCCTTATAGTGATAATGGCGTTGGCTGGTTAGGTGCTTTAGGCTGGGATGGGCTTTTGTTCGATTTTAAGAATGGTGAGTATATTGGTGTCTTGCCACAAACTCCATATTCTACTTTTCGTTCAAGAGAAAAAGGGGGAATTGATCAGTATGATTTTAATATAGCCTTTAATATTAGTGACAGAGTTTATCTGGGACTGACAATTGGAGCTTATGATGTAGACTATACTAAATCATATTACTATTCAGAAGACTATGGTGATAAACAGAACTATAATATAGGAAGTATGAATCGCATTAGTGGTTCCGGTTTTGACTTTAAGATGGGAGCTATTATTCGTCCGTTTGAAGATTCTCCTTTTCGGATCGGTCTTGCAGTACATACACCTACTTTTTACAGATTGACGTATACAACAAGTGCTTATTTGGAATCTAATATCTGGATGCATAATAATGATACAGGAAAAGATGAACTTCTTAATAGTTATTTTGACACTTATAAGGAGTTGAAAGATATGAATCAAAATCGGGAATTTCGTTTAAAAACTCCCTGGAAATATAATGTCAGCCTTGGATATACTGTTGGACAAAATTTAGCCATCGGTGCTGAATATGAATATGAAGATTATTCTTCTGTGAAGTTTCGTTATCCAGAAGGTGATAAGATGGAATTTGAGACGAATGCAGCAAAGATGGTTATGAAGGGAGTTAATACATTTCGCATTGGTGCCGAATATAAAGTAATCCCTCAATTTGCTTTTCGTTTAGGATACAATTATAGTTCATCTATATTTAAGAATGGTGCTATAAAGTACTTACCATATAATTCTGTTAATACAGACACTGATTTTGCTAATTCTAAATCACTTAGCAATTATACTTTAGGTATTGGATATCGTGGGACTATGATTTATGCAGATCTAGCCTATAAATTCTCTTCTTATAAAGAAGACTTCTATCCTTTCTATAATGAGTTTAATGATAGAGGCA
>ENA-ORRL01002365-ORRL01002365.1-human-gut-metagenome-genome-assembly--contig:-NODE-2365-length-11396-cov-3.845516_pt1 | contig 11396 bp, 9 predicted proteins | sample MGYA00242175_ERZ509134 | MGnify/ENA primary metagenome ERZ509134 (study PRJEB26280, sample SAMEA2338660) | human gut metagenome | biome: human gut; feature: human-associated habitat; material: faeces... | reverse complement strand
GGCGCGGTCACCGTCGTGCAGCAACTATAAAAGAAAAGAGCGCCGAAGGCTAAGCCTTCGGCGCTCTTTGGCACGCCTGAGCGGATTCGGACCGCTGGCCTTCCGCTTAGGAGGCGGACGCTCTATCCAGCTGAGCTACAGGCGCGGGTACAGATTGCATTGTACCGCATCCGGGCGGCTCTGTCAACGGCAGGAGCGTGCAAAAAAAGTGAAAAATTCCGCGAAATACCTTGCAATCGGAAAAACAACAGCATATACTATTTAGGTTATTGCGGTACTTCCATTTCAGATACACCTGCCGCCGGCAGGAAGGAGAGACAGACTATGCAGAACAACAAGCTACGCAACGTCGCCATTATCGCGCACGTCGACCACGGCAAGACCACACTTGTCGACGAGATGCTCAAGCAGGGCGGCGTCTACCGTGAAAATCAGGAGGTCGTGGACCGCGTGATGGACTCCAACGACCTTGAGCGTGAGCGCGGCATTACCATCCTTGCGAAGAACACCGCCATCCACTATGGCGATACCAAGATCAACATCGTCGACACGCCGGGCCACGCCGACTTCGGCGGCGAGGTGGAGCGTATCCTCAAGATGGTCAACGGCGTCATCCTGCTCGTGGACGCCGCCGAGGGTCCCATGCCGCAGACGCGCTTCGTACTTTCCCGCGCGTTGGAGCTGGGCCACCGCGTGATCGTGGTCGTCAACAAGATCGACCGCCCCGACCAGCGCATCCACGAGGTCGTGGACGAGGTGCTCGAGCTGCTGCTCGACCTTGACGCCACGCCCGAGCAGCTTGACAGCCCCATGCTCTTCTGCTCCGGTCGAAACGGTACGGCGAGCTATTCGCCCGATGAGCCCGGCACCGATCTCAAGCCGCTCTTCGATACCATCCTCAACTACATTCCCGCGCCCGAGGCCGACGTCGACCAGCCCTTCCAGATGCTCGTCTCCGCTATCGACTACAACGAGTTCGTCGGCCGCATGGCCATCGGACGCATCGAGCGCGGCGCGCTCAAGCAGAACCAGGAGATCATGGTCTGCAACTACCACAATCCCGACGCCGCGCCGAAGAAGGCGAAGGCCGTCTCCCTCTATGAGTTCGATGGTCTGGGCAAGAAGCCCGTTACCGAGTCCACCGCGGGCAACATCATCTGCCTGTCCGGCATCGGCGACATCACCATCGGCGACACCATCTGCGCGCCCGAGTGCGTGGAGGCGCTGCCCTTTGTGAAGATTTCCGCGCCGACGATGGAGATGACCTTCTCCATCAACGATTCCCCCTTCGCGGGCCGCGACGGCAAGTTCGTCACCTCCCGCCAGCTGCGCGAGCGCCTGTTCCGCGAAACGCTCAAGGATGTTTCTCTGCGCGTGACCGAGATCGAGGGCGCGATGGACGCCTTTAATGTCGCGGGCCGCGGCGAAATGTCGCTGTCCATCCTCATCGAGACCATGCGCCGCGAGGGTTATGAGTTCCAGGTCTCGCCCCCGCGCGTGCTGTACCAGACCATCGACGGCAAGAAGTGCGAGCCCATCGAGCGGCTGGTCGTGGACGTGCCCGCCGAGAGCGTCGGCGCGGTCATCGAGAAGATCGGCTCCCGCAAGGGCGACATGGTCGAGATGACGCCGGTCGGCGCCCGCATGAAGGTCGAATTCCTCGTCCCTGCGCGCGGCCTGTTCGGCTACCGCAACGAGTTCCTTACCGACACCAAGGGCGAGGGCATCATGGCGAGCGTGTTCGACTCCTACGCGCCCTACAAGGGCGATCTGGCGCGCCGAAACACCGGCTCCCTCGTCGCCTTTGAGACCGGCGAGAGCATCACCTATGGCCTCTTCAACGCGCAGGAGCGCGGCCAGCTGTTCATCGGCGCGGGCGTGCCGGTGTACGAGGGCATGGTCGTGGGCGTCAGCCCCAAGCAGGAGGACATCACCGTCAATGTCTGCAAGAAGAAGCAGCTGACCAATATGCGCGCCTCCGGCTCGGACGACGCGCTGCGTCTGGTCCCGCCCAAGCAGATGAGTCTGGAGCAGTGCCTCGAATTCCTCGCCGACGACGAGCTGCTGGAGGTCACGCCGCACGCGCTGCGCATCCGCAAGACCATCCTCAACCACGAAAAGCGCATGAAGGCCACCCACGGCGGCAAGAAGTAAATGGAAAAGAACAGGGAACGGCTTGCGCCGTTCCCTGTTTGCAAAAGGATGCCTTCAGGCAGAAAATCGGGGCTTGCTACCACCGGTAGCGGAAGTTCCAGCCATAGTTGATAGTGTGCAACGTCCAAATCCCGTAGAATTTCCCCATAAGGAGGAACGAGAAATGCTGTCAGAAACGATCTATCGGCTCAGACGAAGGGCGGGACTTTCCCAAGAGCAGCTTGCGGAAACCATCGGCGTTTCCAGACAGGCGATCTCTAAGTGGGAAAGCGGAACATCCACGCCGGAGCTGGATAAGCTGTTGGCGCTCAGCGAATGCTTCCACGTTACGCTGGATGAGCTGACCGGCGGAACACCGTGCGAAGCGGATACCGGATCGGTGCGGCGGACAAAGACGGACGGTTTCCGGCAGACAACGCAGAAGGTCGGTATTGGCTTATGTGTGCTTGGCGCGGTCCTTCTGCTGGCGGTGGGCGCGGTCATGCTGGCTGTACCGGATGCCGCGGATCGGCTGAACGAGTCCTCTGCGGTCACGCTCAACGGCTCGGGGCTGTTGCTGGTGCTTTGCGTCCTTTTCATGGCGGCAGGTCTGGTGCTGATCCTCCGGAAAAAGTAAAAGGAGAAACTGCTATGAAAACATGGAGCATCGTATTTGCCGCGCTTGCCGTGCTGCTCTCCGACGTGATGTGCGCCGTGGTGGCGTACCTTTATCGGGATATGCTCTGCGGCATTGCGCACGACTGCTACAGCGCACCGGCCGGCGTTGCCTTTTTGTACGCGATCCCGTTCGCAGCGGGGATCATTATATGCGCGGCGCTGGCCTGTGTGCTCAAGAAAAAAGCATAAAAGAAAGACTCCGTCCGCCGGATGGAGTCTTTCTTTCCGTTATCCGATCCCGAACAGCCGTCTGCCGTTTTCGGCGGTCAGGCGGATCAGCTCGTCTGTGTTCAGGCCCCGCAGCGCCGCGAGCTTTTCCGCGATATAGCGGACGCTGCGCGAGTCGTTGCGCGTGCCGCGCACGGGGACGGGGGCCATATAGGGGCTGTCCGTTTCGAGCAGCATCCGGTCGAGCGGGCACTCGAGCGCGACCTCGACCGTTTTGCGGGCATTTTTGTAGGTCACGGGGCCGTCAAAGCCGAGATACCAGCCGCGCTTTAGAAGCTCGCGCGCCATCTCGACGCTGCCGGAGAAGCAGTGGAACACACCGCGCACAGCGGGAAATTCCTGCACGATGGCAAGACTGTCGGCGTGCGCCTCGCGGTCGTGCACGATGACGGGGAGGTCAAGCTCCTGCGCCAGCGCAAGCTGATCGCGCAGCACCCTCCGCTGAAGCTCTCGCGGCGGGTTCTGCTCCCAGTAGTAGTCCAGCCCGATCTCGCCGATGGCAACGACCTTCGGCTCCCGCACCCACGCGCGGAGCGCGTCCAGACTGTCCTCCGTGTAGGGCGCGCAGTTCTCGGGATGCCAGCCGACGGCGGCGTAGACGTGCGGATAGGTCCGCGCCAGCTCCACCGCACGGCGGGAGGTCTCCGGATCGCAGCCGGGGTCAAGGATCAGTCCCACGCCGTGTTCGGGCATGGAGGCGAGCAGCGTCTCGCGGTCGGCATCAAACGCCTCGTCGTCGTAGTGCGCGTGGGTGTCAAAAATCAAGCTCATAGGATGTCCTTTCTTTTTGATAGAGGGGATGATCCCCAGCAAAAGGGCATTTCACAAACGGCGTACAGCCTTGCTGCTGAAATAAAGCTTCCTATTGGCAGTTCGGGGGTCGAGGGGAAAGCGCCGAAGCGCCGCCGGTGGCGGAAAAAGCGAGGCGGTTTCGAGGAAGCGGCGCAATTGGCGCGCCCAAAGAGGCGCGGGAATTGCTTTGCCGCGACGGTGAAGAAGCCCCTCGTTGTCTCTGGGGTTCTAAAGGGGCTATCTCTTCAACTAAGAGATAGCCCCTTTGCTCCTATTTCAGCACAGCTTTGCACCGGCGGGGATCTTATCGTCCACCATAATGAGGTTCAGGACCTCCTGCCCCTTCTCGGTGTGGGTGGCGGAGAGCAGCATACCGCAGCTCTCGAGCCCCATCATCTTACGCGGCGGCAGGTTGACGATGGCGACCAGCGTCTTGCCGACGAGCTGCTCCGGCTCGTACCACTTGTGGATGCCGGAGAGGATCTGGCGGTCGGTGCCGGTGCCGTCGTCGAGCGTGAAGCGCAGCAGCTTATCGCTCTTCTTCACGGCTTCGCAGGCCTTGACCTTGACGACGCGGAAGTCGGATCTGCAGAAGGTGTCGAAATCGACCTTCTCCTCCGTCAGAGGCTCGGTCTCCAGCGCGGGGAGCGCGGCCTTCTTTTGCGCCTCCTGAATGGCCTCCAGCTCGGCGAGCGCCTTTTCCATGTCGATGCGCGGGAAGATGGCCTCGCCCTTGTGGACGGTGACGCTTGCGCTCAGGCGGCCCCATTCGGCGGCGCTGTCCCAATCGCGGCAGTCCGCCGCCGCGCCGAGGCGCGCGAAGATCTTCTCGCAGGAGGCGGGAATGAACGGCGTGAGCAGGATGGTGCAGATGCGGATGGTCTCGAGGAGGTTGTACATCACGCTGGCAAGGCGCGCGCGGTTGGCCTCGTCCTTGGCGAGCACCCACGGCGCGGTCTCGTCGATATACTTGTTCGCGCGCTGAATGACCTTGAAGATGGCCTCCAGACCGTTCTGGAACTGGAACTTCTCCATCTCGGCCTCGTACTTGCCGCGCAGGGCGGAGGCCGCCGCGATGAGATCGGCGTCGAACTCACCCTCGGCGCGCTCGACGGGCAGCGTGCCGCCGAAATACTTCTCGACCATGGCGGTCGTGCGGGAGACGAGGTTGCCGAGGTCATTGGCAAGATCGACGTTGATGGTGTTGATGAGCAGCTCGTTGCTGAAATTGCCGTCGGAGCCGAACGGGAAGGTACGCAGCAGGAAGAAGCGCAGCGCGTCCACGCCGAAGCGCTCGGCAAGCACATAGGGATCGACGACATTACCCTTGGATTTGCTCATCTTGCCGCCGTCCATGACGAGCCAGCCGTGGCCGTAGACGTGCTTGGGCAGCGGCATGCCCATGCTCATGAGCATCGCGGGCCAGATGATGGAGTGGAAGCGGACGATCTCCTTGCCGACAAAGTGGACGTCGGCGGGCCAGAACTTATCGTAATCGTCGTACTTTTCGTTCATGAAGCCGAGAGCGGTGCAGTAGTTGAACAACGCATCGACCCAGACATAGACGACGTGGCCGGGGTCGAAGTCCACCGGCACGCCCCAGGTGAAGCTCGTGCGGGAAACGCACAGATCCTCAAGGCCGGGCTTGATGAAGTTGTTCACCATCTCGTTCACGCGGCTGGCGGGCTGGAGGAAATCCGTGTCCTCAAGCAGGTGCTGCACGCGGTCGGCGTACTTACTCAGCTTGAAGAAGTAGGCCTCCTCTTCAGCGTCCTCCACCTCACGCCCGCAGTCGGGGCACTTGCCGTCCACGAGCTGGCTCTCCGTCCAGAAGCTCTCGCAGGGCTTGCAGTATTTGCCGACGTACTTGCCCTTGTAGATGTCGCCGTTGTCGTGCATCTTCCTGAAGATCTTCTGGATGGCCTCGACGTGGTAATCGTCGGTGGTGCGGATGAAGCGGTCGTTGGAGATGTTCATCAGCTTCCACAGATCAAGGATGCCCTTCTCGCCGCAGACGATGTTGTCCACGAACTGCTGCGGGGTCACACCCGCGGCCTTGGCCTTGTCCTCGATCTTCTGACCGTGCTCGTCCGTTCCGGTCAGGAACATCACGTCATAGCCGGTCAGGCGCTTGTAGCGCGCCATCGCGTCGGTCGCCACCGTGCAGTAGGTGTGGCCGATGTGCAGCTTGTCCGACGGGTAGTAAATGGGCGTGGTGATATAGAATCGTTTCTGTTCCATGGGTATCTTCCTCTTTTCCTGCCCACGCCGAATGAAAGCGGGGCATAAATTCTCTTTAGTTTAGCACATTTGAGGACATTTTTGCAAGAGGTACGGCGTTATTTGCGCGGGCTCCGCGCAAATAACGCCGTTTTTTTGAGGTATTCTTACGCGATGGCGCGCTTTTCCAGCGCGCGCAGCAGCGGTACGCCGAGCAGGAAGCACACGGCGGCCTCGCCGATGCCGACCGTCAGCGCGTTGTAGGCGAACAGCCCCGCGAACGCGGCGGAGAAGCCCGTGCTTTCCCATGCGAGCATCGCGCCGACGATTACGGCGTTGCAGACGACCGGCGGCACGGCGGCGGTCCATGCGCTGCGGCAGCGGCCCGACCACACGGCGGCGAGCAGCGTGGCGAGCGTGCCGACGACCAGATCGAGCAGACCGTAGGGACTGAGCAGGTTGGTGATCAGGCAGCCCACGGCAAGACCGGGGATCGCCGCCTTGCGGTCGCGGCAGGGCAGCACGCACAGAGCCTCGCTCAGGCGGAACTGGATCGCGGGAAAGGCGAGGCCGAAGAAATTGGAGATCCACGCGAGCGCCGCGTAGGCGGCGGCAATGACGGCGGCGCGGGCGAGATCGCGGGTAGAGTATTGCAGCTCCATAGAGGGGTATCCTTTCTTGGGAATGTAAACAGTTGCGGGGGAAAGACGGTCAGGCGGCCCCGCAGGACCGCCTGACGCTGCCTTAAAATTCGGGGGAGGTCCTGCCGGAGGTCAGGTACTCGTAGTATTGCGCTTCGGTCGCCGCCATGTAGGTCATGACCCACAGCGTGCCGACACCAAGGCACAGCGAGCCGACAATGCCCCAGCCGATAAAGCTCAGGTCGAGCACGAATTTCTCCCACTTGTGACCGGTCATCAGGCGCTGGCTCTCGTCCAGACATTCCCTCCAGCCGTATTCGGGGTGGTCGGCCTTGACGTAGTAGACCATGGAGTAGGCGTAGGCCTTGACGATGCCGGGGATGAAAAGCAGCAGGCTCCACAGGAAGATAAAGAGCCCGGAGAGCAGACTGATGAGCAGCGTACCGCCGAAATCGTCCCGAAAGCCGCGGAACAGATCGTTGAGGTCAATGCCTCGGCCCTCGCGCGCCTGCGCAAGGAAGGCATATTTCTGCGCGTAGAGCATCGGGCCGGTGACGACGAGCGCGCCGACGCCGGGGAGAATGCTGCCGGCGGCGCCGACGATGGCGGAGACCACCAGACAGAACACCACGCCCATGAGCCATTGATCCTTGAAGATGCCGCCGCCGAGCCGGGCACGGGCGGCTGCCTTCCATTCGCTTCTTGTCATGCGGATCTTCTCCTTATCACACAATATTTCGCTTACAGCAGGTCGGGCAGATGACGCACGACCTCTGCGCAGCGCGGGCACAGCCCCTCGGCGTTGGGCGTGAGGGAGTGCTTCCAGCAGCGCGGGCACTTCGTGCCGGCGGCGTTTTCGACCTTGACGGCAAGCTCGCCGCCGACGGTCAGTTCGACCTTGGAGACAATGAACAGGTCGGCGAGCGCCGCGGGGTTCTCGTCCGCGAGGAACACATCGCCCTCGGGCACGGTCAGATGCACGTCGGCCTCCAGGCTCTTGCCGATGACCTTCGACGCGCGGGCCTCCTCGAGCGCGCCGTTGACGGCGGTGCGGACCTCGATGATGTGCTCCCAGCGCGCCATGGTCTCGGCGTCGAGCGCGTAGGCGGTGAAGGGCTTGTTCATGTCGTTGAGCACCACGTTGCGCGCGTCGTCCTCGGCGGTGTGCGGCATGGCGAGCCAGATCTCATCGCAGGTGAAGGCGAGGATGGGCGCGAAGAGCTTGGCAAGGGTCGAGAGCGTGAGGTAGAGCGCGGTCTGGGCGCTGCGGCGCTCGGCGGAGTCCGCTGCCTCGCAGTACAGGCGGTCCTTCACAATATCGAGGTAGAAGCTCGAAAGCGTGGTGACGCAGAAATCGTTGACCGCGTGGGTGATGATGTGGAACTCGTAGTCGTTGTAGGACTGCTCGACCTTTTCGATCAGCTCGTTGAGCTTGGTGATGAGCCAGCGGTCGAGCACCGGCATATCCTCGGCCTTGGTGAGGTGCGCGGGGTCAAAGTCCACCAGGTTATCGAGCATGAACTTGCAGGTGTTGCGGAACTTGAGATAGTTCTGGCTGAGCTGCTGGAAGATGGCCTTGGAGCAGCGCACATCCGCGTGATAGTCGGCGCTCGCCGCCCACAGACGCAGGATGTCCGCGCCGTTCTCGTTGAAAATGTCGGCGGGATCGACGCCGTTGCCGAGGCTCTTGTGCATCGCGCGGCCCTCGCCGTCCACGGTCCAGCCGTGGGTGACGCACTCCTTGAAGGGAGCGCCCTCGCCGAACGCGCCCACGGCGGTCAGCAGGGAGGACTGGAACCAGCCGCGGTACTGGTCCAGGCCCTCCATATAGACGGTGGCGGGCCAGAAGCCCTGGTCCTTCTGCATAGAGGCGAAGTGGGTGGAGCCGGAGTCGAACCAGCCGTCGAGCGTGTCCTCCTCCTTGGTGAAGCCGGCGCTCTTGCCGCAGTGCGGGCAGGCGAAGCCCTTGGGCAGAATGTCGGCGGCGTCCATCTCGAACCAGGCGTTGGAGCCTTTCTCGGCAAAGAGGGCGGAAACGGCCTCGATGGTCTCGTCGGTGCAGACAGGCTTGCCGCAGTCAGCGCAGTAGAACACGGGAATGGGCAGACCCCAGCGACGCTGACGGCTGATGCACCAGTCGGCGCGCTCACGGATCATGCTCTTCATGCGGTCGATGCCCCAGCCCGGGACCCAGCGCACGTCGTCGCACGCGGCGCAGGCCTCGTCCTTAAAGGAATCGACGGAGCAGAACCACTGCGGGGTGGCGCGGAAGATGATGGGCTTCTTGCAGCGCCAGCAGTGCGGGTAGGAGTGGACGATCTGCTCGGAGGCGAACAGCGCGCCGCTTTCCTGCATGTCCTTGAGAATGACAGGATTGGATTCCTCTACCAGCATACCGGCATATTTGCCTGCGTAGTCGGTGTGGCGGCCCTGATCGTTCACGGGAACGACCATATCCATGCCGTAGCGGCGGCAGGTCTGATAGTCGTCCGCGCCGAAGCCGGGGGCGGTGTGGACGCAGCCCGTACCGGAATCCATCGTGACATAATCGGCGAGGACCAGACGGCTGGTCTTGGGCAGGAACGGATGCTGCGCGAGCATATTCTCATAGAAGTTGCCGGGGTGGGTCTCGACGACGGTGTAGTGCTCGACCTTGCCAACGGCCATGACCTTCTCGACGAGCGCCTCGGCGACGATGTACATTTCGCCGTTGTCGTCGTTGCGGACGATGGCGTAGCTCTCGTCGGGATGCAGCGCGATGGCGAGGTTGCCGGGCAGCGTCCAGATGGTGGTCGTCCAAATGACGAAGCTGAGCTTGCTCTTATCGAGATGGCCGAGCTTGCCGAGGTCGTCGTGCATCGGGAACTTGACGTACACGGTCGTGCAGGGGTCGTCCTGATATTCGATCTCCGCCTCGGCCAGCGCCGTCTCGTCGTGATAGCACCAGTATACGGGCTTGAGGCCCTTGTAGATGTAGCCCTTCTTGTACATTGCGCCGAAGACCTTGACCTCCTCGGCCTCAAAGCCGGGATCCATGGTCTTGTAGGGGTGCTCCCAGTCGCCGAGCACGCCGATGCGCTTGAAGCCCTCCATCTGGATGCCGATGTACTTGTCGGCATACTGGTGGCAGGCGGTGCGGAAGTCGGCGACGCTCATGGCCTTGCGGTTGAGCTTCTGCTCCTTGATGATAGCGCTCTCGATGGGCATACCGTGGTTGTCCCAGCCGGGGATATAGGGCGTGTAGTAGCCGCGCATCGCGTAGGAGCGGGTGATGAAGTCCTTGAGGGACTTGTTGAGCGCGTGGCCCATGTGCAGTCCGCCGTTGGAGAACGGAGGGCCGTCGTGCAGAGCGAAGCGGGGCTTGCCCTCGTTCTTCTTGAGCATCACATTGTAGAGGTCCATTTCCTCCCAATGCTTGAGCATCTCAGGCTCGCGCTTGGGAAGCCCCGCGCGCATCGGGAAGCCGGACTTCGTCATGTTTAACGTCTGTTTGTATTCCATCGTAACTCTATGCCTCCATGTGAAATCATGTTTTTGACAAATAAAAAATCGCTCTGAGTCAGACTCAGGGCGAAAAACCGCGGTACCACCTGAATTCCCGAAGGATTTCCTTCGGACACTCTTCTTCTGTAACGGGAAGTCCCGTCCGTGCTTACTGAGAATTCCTGTTCAGGCGGATGCTCCAAGGGGATATTCAAAGGTGCGTATTGCTCCCGGCTTACACCGACCGCCGGGTCTCTGCGCGCGCAGCGCCTTCTACTTGTCCTTATCAACGCAAAATATTCAGATACGGCTTTATATTAGCCACTTCGGCTGGATTTGTCAAGGGCGAATTGGATGTTCCGGCACAGTTTCCGGTAAAATTCCACAAAAACGGGGCTTGATTTTTTTCGCGCCATCCGGTAGAATACAAAGCGCGGCGCAGTCTTTCTCCGGCGGACGCGCGGCAAGCAAATAACAGACAGTTCGTAACCATCCTGTCTCTAAACAAAACTAGGGATTGCCGCACAGGAAACTGCTGCGGCGGATGGGCGTATTTTTTACGCTCATTTTTTGTCCCCAAAGAAAGGGAACTTGCATCATGAAGAAAATCACATCACGCCAGATTGCCCTCAATGGTCTCGTTGCAGGGCTCTATGCCGCCGTCACGATCCTGACGGCCTCGTTCGCCTACGGAAACATCCAGTTCCGGATTGCCGAAGCCCTTTGCCCGCTCGTCGCGCTGGAACCCTCGCTCACGATCGGCCTCACGCTTGGCTGCCTGATCGCGAATCTGTTTTCGACCGTCTCCGCGCTCGATATCGTCATCGGCACGGCCGGGACGCTGCTGGGCTGTTTGCTTGCCGCGAGAGTCAAAAAGGACTGGCTCGTGCCCGTGCCGATCATGCTGGCCAACGCGGTGCTCGTCGGTGCGATGCTGGCGTATGTGCTCACGCCGACCGCGCTTGTGCAGGGCTTCTTCATCAACGGCGGCGAGGTCCTGCTCGGCGAAGCCGTCGTCCTCTACCTGCTCGGCGTGCCGCTGCTGGTGTTTTTCCGCAAAAACGGAGTGATGGAGAAATTGATGAAAGAAAAACGCTGAAACCAAGGCTCCCCTCCCAGGGGAGCTGTCAGCGAAGCTGACTGAGAGGTTGTCGCAAATTTGCGATAAAACCCAAACCGCAAATTCAGTTTGCGGTTTGGAAAGGAAGAAACGAGCACAGA
>ENA-ORRL01002362-ORRL01002362.1-human-gut-metagenome-genome-assembly--contig:-NODE-2362-length-11414-cov-23.239898_pt1 | contig 11414 bp, 8 predicted proteins | sample MGYA00242175_ERZ509134 | MGnify/ENA primary metagenome ERZ509134 (study PRJEB26280, sample SAMEA2338660) | human gut metagenome | biome: human gut; feature: human-associated habitat; material: faeces... | reverse complement strand
GCGATGGCGTTGCGCTCCTTGCGGGTGTCCACGATGAACAGGGCGCCGGGCAGCTTCTTCATTTCCTTCACGCCGCCCAGATACTTCTCCAGCTTCTCGATCTCGCCCAGGTGCTTGATGACTTCCTTCTTGGGAAGCATATCGAAGGTACCGTCAGCCTGCATGGTCTTCAGCTGGTTCAGGCGGTCGATACGGGTGCGCATGGTCTTGAAGTTGGTCATCATGCCGCCCAGCCAGCGGGCGTTGACATAGTACATATTGCAGCGGAGGGCCTCATCCTTGATGGCCTCCTGAGCCTGCTTCTTGGTACCCACGAACAGCAGGGACTGGCCGCTCTCAGACAGCTGACGCACGAAGCTGTAAGCCTCCTCCAGCTTCTTCACGGTCTTCTGCAGATCGATGATATAGATGCCGTTGCGCTCGGTGTAAATGTAGGGGGCCATCTTGGGGTTCCAGCGGCGGGTCTGGTGACCGAAGTGGACACCGGCCTCCAGCAGGGCCTTCATGGATACGACGTTCTGGTTAGCCATGTTTGTTCATTTCTCCTTTGATTTTAGTTTGTTGCCTCCAGGAGCTTCCTCCCCCCGGCCAACCTTGCGGCACCGACCGAAAGTCCGCCCCTGTGCGGAATGCTGAAATATAATAACACAGCGCGCCGGAAAATGCAAGAAAATTTTTCATTTTCCCGGTGAAAACCGGATACTTTTTTGCAAAAACCGGCTTATCCCATCCACCGGAAATGGCCGGTGACCGGCTGCCTATAGATGTCGTTGCGCTCCACGGCCTCGTCAATGGGGTTTCCGTGGTGAATGATAAAGGGAATGCCCCGGCGGTTCCGGCGGTCGGAGCAGATGGCAATGTGGTCCCGGTCGCCGAAAATCACGATGTCGCCGGGCTGCCACTGGGCAGGGTCGTCCAGGTCGCAGGTCAGCACCTGAGCATGACGGCGGAAGAAGGTATCCAGATTGCTGACCCGGCGGAAGTCGATGTTGCCGTCCGGCGTCTCAATGTTGGGGTAACACTCCGGATGGGCGGCAATGTCCGCATCTACCAGGTCCTTCAGCGAGTAGCCCGCCGCCCGGAAGGCCTGCCAGATCACATCGGTACACACGCCCAGTCCGTCGTCGGGATAGCCCCCGGCGTAATACTTGCTTTTATAGTGTGGGTTGGTGGCAATATAGGACCGGGCGCCCAGCACCATGTCCGTCCAGTCGTCCACGCCGTCGCCGTCGGCATCCAGGGCGCTTTGCTGCTGGGAGATGCCCAGCTCATCGGCGGTGTACCACCGCTGGGGAATACGGCTGCGCAGCAGGAAATATGCCGCCGCCAGCAGGACCAGGCATAGGGGGATCAGGAGCCATTGCTTTTTCTTCATATCCAAGAACCTCCTTTGTGGGATATCCTCATTATATCCAAAGCCATGCCTCCTGTCGATTACAAAAGCGTCACCTGTCAAAATGCTATTCAAACCATATTTTTTGTAATATATACTTGACAAATTGTCTGCTAAGTGATAGGATACCAGCGAGTTGAGAAAGGAGCGGTCGTTATGGATCCATATGTGGCAGGAGTTCTGGTGGGAATCGGCTCGGCAGCCGTGGTCATAGCCGTTATGGCTGCGGTGCGAAAAAAACAGGGCCAACCCAAGGCGGAGTATGACGAACGGCAGCTGGCCGCCCGGGGCATCGCCTACCGGTGGGCGTATATGACGCTGATTTTCAGTCTGCTGGCCAATACCTGCGTGGAGACCATCTGGGGCCCCTGGGCCAAGCCCGGAGTGGCGGTGTGGATGATGATCTTTCTGTCCATCGGGGTGTTCATCGTGGCCTGCGTCCGGAAGGACGCGTATTTCGCCGTGGCCCAGAATCCCCGAACCTATCTGTGGCTGTTCGGCGCAGTGGTGGTGCTGCAAATTCCCAACATCATCATCACTCTGCGCAGCGGCGGCTTTGTGGAGGATGGCCTGTTGACCTGGGACGCCCTGTCTCCGGCCAGCGGAGCGCTGTTTCTGGTGCTGACGGTCTGCGCCATCGTCCGGCTGCGGCGGCAGCGGGAGGACGACGAGTCATGAAGAATCTTCGGCTGAAATCGGCCCGGGCCGCCAAGGATCTGAGCCAGCAGCAGCTGGCGGACCTGGTGTCCGTGTCCCGGCAGACCATCAACGCCATCGAAAAGGGGGACTATAACCCCACCATCCGCCTGTGCATCTCCATTTGCCGGGCGCTGGGTAAAACATTGGACGAATTATTCTGGGAGGAGGAAGAACAATGAGCCTGGTCGTAAAGGACCTGACGAAACGGTACGGGGACAAGGTGGTGGTAGACCATCTGTCCTTTGCCATGTCCCAGCCGGGGGTATACGCCCTGCTGGGCACCAACGGTGCAGGAAAGACCACCAGCATCCGGATGATGCTGAACATGCTGTCCCGGGACGGCGGGCAGGTGCTGTGGAACGGAGAGCCTCTGGACATCAGCCGCTGCAACGTGGGCTATCTGGCGGAGGAGCGGGGGCTTTATCCCAAGTACGCGCTGATGGATCAGCTGCTGTACTTCGCGTCCCTGCGGGACGTGCCCCGGGCGGAGGCCAAGCGCCGCATCCGCTATTGGGCGGAGCGCCTGGAGGTGACGGAATACCTCTACCCCAACGCGGCAAAGCCTGAGGCAGCGCTGATGGGCCGGCGGCGGAGCATGCTGGGCGGCGGGGCCAAGCGGGAAATGCCCAAGCGTCCGGACCAGCTGTCCAAGGGCAATCAGCAGAAGATCCAGCTGATGGCGGCCCTGCTGTCGGACCCGGAGCTGCTGATCCTGGACGAACCTCTGTCGGGCCTGGACCCCATTAACGCGGACCTGTTCAAGGGAATCATCCGCGAGGAGATCGCCGCCGGGAAATACCTGATTATGTCCAGCCACCAGATGGCCACGGTGGAGGAATTCTGCACGGACCTGACCATTCTGGACCGGTCCAAAACGGTGCTGCAGGGCCACCTCAACGATATCAAGCGCAGCTATGGCCGGGTGCATCTGCAGCTGAAAACCGAATCGGACCCGGCGCCGTACATTGCCGAATGCGGGGCGCAGATCGTCACACAGAAGGAATTTGAGTATCAGCTGAAGGTCACCGGTGCGCAGCAGGCCAACGGTCTGCTGGCCCGGCTGACCCAGGCAGGAGTACCGGTGGTGCTGTTCAACCTGCGTGAGCCGTCGCTGCACGAGATCTTCGTGGAAACCGTAGGGGGTGAGTCTGATGCGTGACCTGTCCGGAACCGGCCAGGTATACCGCTTCACCCTGTCGCAGCTGCTGAAAAGCAATGCAAACCGGATAACGCTGCTTCTCATGGTGCTGCTGGCGGCGGTGAGCATGCCGCTGACGGCGCTGATGCGCGGCGAGTCTCCGGAGGTATCGGATACCAGCAGCCTGACGGCGGTGCGGCTGGAAAACCGCACCGCTCTGGCCCTGGATTTTTCCGGAGATTCCTACTGGGCGGATACGGTCTTTTCCGCCGGCGCAGAAGACCCCGACGCCGTGGTCACCGTCAGCGGTGACGTCACCGGCTATCAGGTGGCGGTAAGCGGTGCGGACGACGTGGACCAGAGCGAGCTGCAGCTGCTGGCAAACGCCGTGCAGACCGCGATCCGGGATGCCTGCGTCCGTGCGGCGGGGCTGACGGCGCAGCAGCTGGCTCAGCTGGAAGGCTCCCCCCTGCCGGAGGAAAATTTTGACGGCAGCCGCTTTTGGGTCCAGTACGGGTATTCCATCCTGGCTATGATGGTGTGCCTGATGAGTGCGTCCTATGTGATCCGGGCCGTGGTGGAGGAAAAGGACTCCAGGCTGGTGGAGCTGCTGCTGGTCAGCGTAAAGCCCATGGCCCTGCTGGCCGGAAAGATTCTGGCGGTGATGGCGTTCACCTTCGGCTGGCTGCTGGCTATGCTGGCAGGCTTCGGGGTGTCCTGCGGCCTGACGGCTGCGCTGATGGGCTCCGATGCCCTGCACCGGCAGCTGTCCGGTGTGCTGGCGGCGCTGCCCCAGGCGGCGCCGGATGTCTGGCACCTGGTGAGCCTGCTGGCGGTGCTGCTGGTGTCGCTGGCGCTTGGTTACCTGACCATGTCCATCATCGGCGGCGTGGCCGGCGCCTGCTGCTCCGGCATGGAGGAGGCCGGCGAGGCCACGGGACCCGTGATGCTGCTGACCATGGCCGGGTATCTGGCCTCCTGCGTGGTAGGCGGCGTGCCCTCGGGAACGGTGGCGGTATTTGCCGCCCTGTGCCCGGTGCTGAGCATTTTCTGCGCGCCGGTGCAGTTTGCCTGCGGCAATGTGTCCATTTGGCTGGTGCTTCTGTCCTGGCTTATCCAGGCGGCTGTGATCTTCGGGCTGCTGACGCTGGCTGCCCGGGTATATGCGGGCCTCATCGTCCACCGGGGCAGCCGGGTAAAATGGCGTGAGGTATTTTCCATGGCGAAGGGAGGCGCTGCGCGATGAAACAATACAAAGGCATGGGCCGGGTGTTTTCCTTCACCCTGATCCAGCAGGTGCGCCAGAAGGGCTGGCGCACTACTACCCTGCTGCTGGCTCTGGCGTGCCTGATCATCCCCATCGTCTCCCTGACAGCAGCGGCACAGCACCAGAAAAATGCCGCCCCGGATCAGAATGTGACGGTCTGGGAAAGCTACGACCAGGACGTCCTGGACAGCGCCGGGCTGACGTCCCGGCAGCAGGAGCTGCTGACGGTCCGCGTGGACGTGTCCGTCACCGGTGGGCGCACCGGCGAGGGTCAGGCGGCCGATGTGCTGTCCATGGTGCTGCCCTTTGTGTCGCTGATGCTCCTTTACTTCCTGGTGCTGCTGTACGGCCAGGGAACGGCGGCCAGCGTGCTCCTGGAAAAAACCTCCAAGCTCATGGACCTGTTTCTGGTGTCCGTGGAGCCCACGGCCATGGTGCTGGGAAAGGTATTGGCCACGGCTCTGGCGGGGCTTTTGCAGCTGGCCGTATGGATTCTGAGCCTGATGGGCGGCTTCGCCGCCGGCGGCGCTCTGGCCCGACAGACGGCCCCCGGCGTAACGCTGCCGCTGCTGGAGGTGCTGCGCGGTGCGGGCCGGCTGGCGGGTCTGTTCAGTGTTCCGGCTATGCTGGAGGCCGTGGGGCTGCTGCTGGCAGGCTTCCTGCTGTATTGCAGTCTGTCCGCCATCGGCGGCTCCCTGGCCGGGAAGGTCGAGGACCTGTCCAGCACCAACGTGCTGTTTTCCCTGGTGCTGGTGGCCAGCTTCCTGTGCTGCATGTTCGCCGGGGGCATGGACGGCATGACCTCCTCTGCCCGGTGGCTGGATTATGTGCCGTTCACCGCCGTGCTGGTAACGCCCAGCCGGGTCCTGCTGGGGCAGACGTCCCTGATGGGGGGCCTTGTGTCCCTGGTGCTGGTGGTCGCCTGCGCCGGACTGCTGACGGCCCTGGCAGGCCGTGTGTACCGGCTGATGTCCCTGTATAAGGGGAACCCACCTTCCCTCCGGCGCGTACTCCGGATGCTGCGGGAGAAATAAAAAAACCGCCTCAGGCGATCCAGCAGGATCGTCTGAGGCGGTTTTTCCATGTGGACTGCAAGCCCCGCAAGCCGAAGATCAGATAAGCTTTTCCTTACCTGGCATAAGCACAGAGAGAACTCCTTATATGTTGAAAAATCGTCCGTTCACTTTCTGCATACGAAAATGGGGTCAAATTCCTGAGTACATGCAGGAATTTTTAGTGGTTATAAAAGCGGAATTTGACAATTATAGAAGTTTTTGGGGACAAAGTGAGGAAAATGGCCCAAAATTGCCATGGATAGTGGAACGCATGGTCGACTGTTTGAAGCATCATCATGTATCTGTGCGAATACATGATTGGAAAACATAGCAGCAGAATAAGCAAATTGCACAAAGTATTTTCTGCAATACTGCCTATGTCTGTACAGGTTGACAACGCCGACAAGGCATGTTAAGCTGAAACCAACGATTCAGCAGGGAAAAGTGCAGCGCCGGTTCCCCGGCAGGCCGGAGCAGTTGGCGGCAGGCCCAGGAGCGGAGCGGCAGCTCCCGCTGAACGACCACCAAGGACCACCATGGAAAAGAAAGAGAAGAAAAGGAGAAAACTATGCAGCACAAAAGATCCCGTCTGACGACGAAGATCCTGGCGTTTGTCCTGATCCTCGCTCTCGTATTCCCCGCATCTGCGTTTGCAAGTGTTGCAGACGTGGCGAAGGACACTCGTACCCCTGGCAAGTCCCTGGCAAATACCTATCCCGCATACACCGACATCGACTGGCAGATCTCCCTGGCGGAGAATGCCCAGGCGGAGGTCACCGTTCCTACCAACATGACGGAGGAAGAGCTGGGTACCGCTATGAGCGGCGGCCTGACGCTGTCCCTGGACCGCGACAGCACCCGGGGCTATCTGGACCCCGAAAAGTTCCCCTATCCCTACCAGGGCGGTGCTCTGGACACCTGGATGACCCAGTGGACGAAGGACAAGCAGCCCCAGAACCTGTTCCGCGTTACGGAGATGGGCATTTCCGTCGATGAGGCAGGCAAGGTCTCTCTGAAGCTGTGGATCGACATCAACTGCTACTTCGGCAACCGCTCCGGCAACGTGGATTTCAGCGCCCCCCACAGCAACGGCGGTGCGTATCTGGATCTGTGCGGCTACTATACCCTGAATGTGACCGCCGGTGACAAGGCGGTAGGCTCCATTCACACCAAGATTGTTCCCTATGACAGCTTCCGTACCGTGTATGAGCTGTATGACGACATCGACGCCCTGGCCGCCACGGATACCGACCTGTATGTGGCCAAGGAGTCCATGGGCCAGACCACCGTGGACGGCTACGACATGCCTTATCTGATCGTTGCCGACTCCAAGGAGTCTGTGGACAAGTGGCTGGCATACACCGACCTGGTGGAATCCGACCCCGACCTGGCGCTGACCAAGCTGGCCAACGGCGACTTTGACGATCTGCGGGTCCCCATGTTCGCCTCCAACGTTCATTCCAACGAGAATGCCGCCGTCAATGGTATCCTGGAGTTTGCCCACCTCCTGCTGGAGAATGAGACCATCAGCGTCAACACCCTGGAGGGCTTCACCGAGGCCGGTCAGGCCCAGCTGAAGGCCGAGATGGCGAAGCAGGGCGCAGCCGTTCCCGAGCAGATCAAGGATTTTGCCTCCTACATTGGCTTTATCCGCGGCGAGAATGGCTATAAGGCCAACGGCAGCCTGTATTCCGGCCAGCTGGACCTGGAGGAGTATTACAACGTTAAGAATAATGAGGTCAACGTCAAGGAGCTGCTGAGCGACGTGTTCATGGTCATCGTTCCCGAGCAGAATATCGAGGGTTACGAGCACATGACCCGTACCACCAGCCAGGGCTATGACCCCAACCGCGACGAGGCCAACCAGACCCTGTTTGAGGATTCCAACGCTATGGCCCTGGTGAACAAGTTCAACCCCATGGTGTTCACCGAGATCCACGGCCGCGTGGAGGCCATGCTCATCGAGCCCTGCACGCCTCCTCACGAGCCCAACTATGAGTACGACCTGATCGCCAAGCAGTTCATCCAGCTGGGCGAGGCCGTGGGTATGGGCGCTATTGCCAACAACCCCGACCACAACAGCTTCGAGATGCCCTATCGTGATTTCCTGCGGGTAGACAAGGATTCCCCCTCCGGTGTGGCCTGGACCGAGCCCTGGGATGACATGACCACCGCCTACGGCTCCCAGTTCCCCGTCCTGATCGGTACCGCCGGTATCACCTGGGAGCTGCCCGTGTACAGCGACGTCAGCTCCGAGCTGGTGGTGCCTTACGGTCTGATGACCCAGGCGATGTACATCCAGAACCATAAGATCGACATGCTGACCACCCAGGCCAAGCTGTTCTCCCGTGGCGTCAACAACACCAACTCCAACGAGTTCGTGGCTCCCTGGTATGTGGACCAGTACGACCGGGTTGGCGAGCAGGCGGACCTGATGCGCCCTGTGTATGACGGCGAGGGCCAGAACGGCAACTTCTATCCCGAGTGCTACATCATTCCCATGGACAGCGCCAACCAGAAGAACCTGTATGACGCCGCCGTTGAGATGAAGTATCTGACCCGCAACGACGTGAAGGTCAACGTGGCCTCCAAGGAGTTCACCTATGACGGCGTGACCTATCCCGCCGGCACCATGGTGGTGTCCATGTATCAGGCCAAGCGCTCCCTGGCCAACAGCCAGCTGTTTGACGGCACCTTCATCAACGTATGGCGGGGCCTGTATTCCGAGAGCTTTGCCCAGCGCAGCAACGCCCGCGGCTATGACCGCATCATCGTGGCCGAGCCCGCCGCCTACAAGACCATTATGGCTGCCTGCCCCGAGACCATCAGCTATGACAAGGCCGTGACCTATCTGGCCACCTTCGCCGCTCAGTTTGAGGGCGTGGAGAATGCCGACGTCATCATCGACAATGTGTCCAACGATTCCGCCGCCGCTGTCAACGCGCTGCTGCGGGCCGGCAAGACCGTTGCCATGATCACCGAGGGCGACGAGAAGGGCAACTTCATCTGCTCTTACGAGGACTTCCTCACCATCGCCAAGGACTATGTTATCACTGCCACCGGCGTGTACGGCGCGAACTACAAGGCCGCCGTGATCCTGAATCCTCTGGTGTTCCTGCCCGGCAAGCCTGCCAATAACACCTCCGGCTATGTGGAGACCACCCTGCGCTCCGGCTCCTACAACTACCGCTTCGACTGGCTGGCTCTGACCGCCATGGGCTTCACCATGACCGAGGACCTGAGCAAGGCCAACGTCATCGTGGGCTCCCAGAAGCTCAGCGATGAGGCCCTGGGCGCTGTGAAGGCCGGTACTCCCTATATGGCCTACGGCGCCACTGCTTTCATGGGAGAAGGCAACTTCCTGCTGGGTCTGGGTGTGAAGCTCGATTCCTGCACCATGGGCACCGACTTCCTGGGCCGCGTGGTGTATCCCAACAACACCCTGGTCAACGCCAGCTACATCAACGAAGCTGACGACGTGATGTACGAGTACGGCACCAACTGGTTCACCAAGATTCCCGAAGGCGCTACCGTTCTGGTGCAGAACGCCGGCAAGACCCCGCTGCAGGGCTGCATCTGCCTGACGGACGATGAGCTGACCGAGGAGTTCAACCAGTACAACAACGGCGTGGTGGGCTTCGAGTATCAGAGCGGCAAGCTGGACATCGCCCTGTTTGCCAACGTCCTGAACCACAAGATCCACCAGACCGACGAGTACACCTTCATCAGCAACTTCATCTTCTCCCGCAGCCTCACTGAGACGGCCTACGAGGGCGTTGCCCAGCCCGAGAATCCCGATCCCGTGAACCCCGGCAAGTCCGAGGAGCCCGGCAAGCCCGACGCCCCCAAGACCGGCGACACCAGCAGCATCATCGTTTGGGTTCTGGCTGCTTCCTTCACCGTGGTGATGATCCCCATGACCGTCACCCTGAAGCGCAAGGCCCGCTGAAAAGTCAACCGAAACCACACAGTCCCGCCCAACTGGCTGTGACGGCTTCCGCCGAACTCTCAACTGCATAAAAGAGGAGGCCCCGGACAAAAGTCCGGGGCCTCCTCTCAGCTTGTCAAAAAGGGGCGGTTCCTTTTTTTGACAAAAGAGATTTCGCTCCGACCCGCGCATTTTCAAAACTTTCATAAAGGTTCTGAAAATGCAGTGATTGAAAGTGAAAGACTCCCCGGATGGGTTTCTTTCGCAACGATCTTTCTTTCCAAAAGGCGGAGGCAATCTCTTTTTCACGGCAACGCCCCCCATGAGGCTTCCGTTGGGCGTGTATGCCGCAAAAAATACTTCGTACGATCCTCGCCCCAGAGGAGCCGATCTCTGCAGACCCGACGGTTAAGGAACATACGTCCGACAGCCCAATGGTGGATGTGGGGCCTGCGGCCAATCTGCGGGCCGGTCTCGCAGCGGCTGATTTCCCCGGCAGGCCGAATAAGGCCCGCTCCCGGCAGCTGCCGGGAGCGGGCCTTATTGTCTCTATATGTTTGTCACGCAGCCGTTATTTGGCAGCGGCAGCCTTCTTGCTGTTGCGGGACAGGGCCTGGATGCCCTCCACCACCAGCACGATAGCCAGAACCACCAGCAGGATGGCGATGATCGCACGGACATAGAACCAGGCAACATCCTTGCCGCCGGCAGCGATGCCAACGAACTGAGCCTTGATGGTGAACACCAGAGAGGTCAGGGTCACGATCAGCATGAAGAACATGGGGAAGTAGAACATCTTGTTGCTGCGGCCGACCTTGCCCAGCCAGCAGCACACAGCCAGCAGACCCAGGGCGGCCAGCAGCTGGTTGGCAGCGCCGAACAGAGCCCAGATCTTGGCATAACCGGTCATGCCCAGGGCCACGCCGGCAACCACGGTAATAGCGGTGGCCACATAGGGATTGGTCAGGACCTTCTTCCAGCCGGGCATGGTCTCGCGGGTCTCGCCGGGGGCGGTGAAGAACTCCTGGAACATGTAGCGGGCCAGACGGGTAGCGGTATCCACGGAGGTCAGGCAGAAAGCGGACACGGCCAGGATCAGCATGGAATACACCACGTTGTAGCAGCCGGCGCCGAACACCTTGGAGAACATGGAGGCAAGGCCGGTGGCGAACACCACGGTGGGGGTCACGGTGGTGCCGTCGGCGTACTGCGCCCAGATGTAACCAACGGCGCAGACGGAGATCAGGGCCAGAGCGCACTCGATCAGCATACCGCCGTAAGCGATGGGCTTGGCGTCCTTTTCCTGATCCAGCTGCTTGGCGGTGGTGCCGGAGCCCACCAGGGAGTGGAAGCCGGACACGGCGCCGCAGGCGATGGTCACGAACAGAGCGGGGAACATGTAGCCCAGGGAGGTGCCGGAGGGAGCCAGGGTATCATAGAAGCCGGTGAAGGCAGGCATATCCACGTCGGGGTGGCAGCCGATGATGCCCACCACGGCCAGGATCATCATGGCATACAGCAGGAAGGAGCTCAGATAGTCACGGGGCTGCAGCAGGATCCACACGGGGGTGACGGATGCGATGGCGATATACAGGCCAACGATGATCATCCAGACGTTGCCGCTGAGATAGATGGGGTGCCAGTTCAGGCCGATGTACATACACACGGCAATGCCGATGACGCCGATGACGGTGGAGATGCCCAGAGGAGCATTCCGGCGATAGACAAAGAAGCCGAAGATGATGGCCATCAGGATGAACATGATGGAGATGATGGCGGTGGAGGCGTTGGCGGCGGAAGCGGCCTTATCCAGCACGCCGTCCACATAGGTGGCCTTGAAGGTGTTGGCCACGATGGAGGCAAAGGCAGCCACCACCAGGATCAGGGTCAGATACGCGAAGATGATGAACAGCTTCTTGGCCCGGGCGCCGATG
>ENA-ORRL01002349-ORRL01002349.1-human-gut-metagenome-genome-assembly--contig:-NODE-2349-length-11447-cov-2.935042_pt1 | contig 11447 bp, 14 predicted proteins | sample MGYA00242175_ERZ509134 | MGnify/ENA primary metagenome ERZ509134 (study PRJEB26280, sample SAMEA2338660) | human gut metagenome | biome: human gut; feature: human-associated habitat; material: faeces... | reverse complement strand
CTGTTGTTGAAGCCGCAATTGATGCGTAGGGGCGGACGCCTCTGTCCGCCCAAGGGAACCAACGGATTTGCCGAAGATTTTCGCGTTTCGGCGGCGTAATTTGCCGGACGGAAAGTCGCGTCCGCCCCTACGAGCCTCCCGGAACAGCACGGAACTTTGAAAGATAGATTATTTGCCGTTTCCGAGCGCCTGCATGGCATAGGCCAGACACACGCACGCGCTTGCGCCGTAGATGAGAAGGCCGGAAAGGTCCTGCCCCGCCATGGCCGTCGCGCCAAAGAACACGCCACACAGGCTGTAGAAGCAGAGCCTTCTGCGCCCGCCATGGTCAAACGAGAAGCTTGCCGCGTGGTAGGTCGCGATCATGAAGCAGATGAGCGCGAACAGGCAGAAGCAGTAGTCCAGAATCGCCGGGTCGTGCATCCAGCGGCGGAAGTCGTAAAACAGCTTGCATACGTAATACAAAATCGCCGGGACATAGAACATGGCAGACGGCACGCCCGGTTTCATCCGGAACACGCCGCCGAGCAAAAGCGCCAGCGCGCTGACAAGGCCCAGGAGCCCAATCAGCCGGACGAATGTCCCGCCTGCCTGCATCGAAAGGACGCAGCCCGCACCAAGGCCGATCGCACCGATGGTATTGCAGATAAAATCGCTTCGCATCGGGCGGAACACCTCGTCGTACCGCGACTTCTTTTCAAGCGTCACCGCCGACAACCAGAATAAAAGCGCCATCAGCACGCTGAACGCCACAAGCGGGATCTCGCTTCCGCCCGAGCGCATCGTCGCGTGGAAGAAATATCCCAGAAGCCCCGCCAGAACGCCGAGCCATGATACCTTTGAAAACCCGATTTTCCGCGTCATACCGACCGACCCTTCTCTCCATTATCTAATTATAGTATAACACACCGCGCGGACGTTTTACAGACAAAAACGTGTGAATTTTTTGAAAACAGCGCGCATGAGACAAGGCCCGGGCGAAAAAGCGCCGAAAAAAGCCGGGATTTTTCCAAAAATACGCTAGATTTCTCTTGCATTTCCCGCGCATGGATGGTATAATTCAAATATCTTGATAGTAGTTTTACTGGAGAGTGGGGAATACTTCCCCACTCTTTCTTGCTGAGAAAGGGAGTTTTGCATGAAGATCACGGAAACAGTCCGGCAGTTCGCGGAGCCTGTGGTGCAGGCGCACGGGTGCTCACTGTGGGATGTGGAATACGTCCGCGAGGGAGCCGACTGGTTTTTGCGGCTGTACATCGACAAGCCCGGCGGCGTGGACATCAACGACTGCGAGGCCATCTCCCGCGCGGTCGACCCGATTCTGGACGAAAAGGACCCCATCCCGGACAGCTACAGCTTTGAGGTCTGCTCGGCAGGACTCGAGCGCGTGTTGAAGCGCCCCGGTGATTTCGAGCAGTTTCTGGGCTCGATGGTGCTCGTCAAGCTCTATAAGCCAGTGGACGGCAGAAAAGAGATCGTGGGAACGCTGACGGGATATGAAGACGGCGCGGTGACGATCACCGTGAACGGAAGACCCGTTCGCTTTGAAAAAAATGAGGTCGCGCTGGTGCGGCTGTATGTGGAGTTTTAAGGAGGAATACAGAAAACATGAACGCTGAAATTTTCGCGGCGCTGGCCCAGCTCGAAAAAGAGCGCGGCATTCCGCAGCAGTACATGATCGACAAGATCACGCAGGCACTCGTCGCGGCGTATAAAAAGGACAAGGAAGGCTATACCGATAACGTGTTCGTCGAGGTAGAAGACGGCGATCTCAAGATGTACGTACAGAAAGAGGTGGTCGACGACGTGCTCACGCCCGCAACCGAAATTTCGCTCGACGCTGCCCGGAAGATCAACAAGCACGCCGAGCTCGGCGATCTTGTGAACGTCGACGTGCGCACGCAGAACTTCGGCCGCATCGCCGCCCAGACCGCCAAGCAGGTCATCATTCAGGGCATCCGCGAGGCAGAGCGCGGCATGATCTTCGACACGTTCTCTTCCAAAGAGCATGAGATTCTCACCGGCACGGTGCTTCGCATCGCGCCCGACTCCGGCGACATGACCATCCGTCTCGGCGGCAACACCAACGACCGCACCGACGCGATGCTCGCTGCCTCCGAGCAGGTCAAGGGCGAGAGCTACCGCGAGGGCGACATCATCCGCGTCTACGTTGTGGAGGTCCGCCGGTCGACCAGAGGCCCGCAGGTCATCGTCTCGAGAACGCACCCGGGTCTTGTCAAGAGGCTCTTTGAGCTCGAGGTTCCCGAGATTGCGTCGGGCCTCGTCGAGGTCAAGTCCATTGCCCGCGAGGCAGGCTCGCGCACGAAGATTGCCGTCTGCGCAACGGAGGAAAACATCGATCCCGTCGGCGCGTGCGTCGGTACAAGAGGCGCGAGAGTCGGCGCGGTCGTCGATGAGCTCCACGGCGAGAAAATGGACATCATCGTCTGGTCGGAGGACCCGGCAAAATTTGTGGCCGCAGCCCTGAGCCCGGCGGACGTTGTCTCCGTCACGGTGCTCCCCGGCACGCAGAAGGCCTGCCGCGTGATCGTCCCGGACGACCAGCTCTCGCTCGCCATCGGCAAGGAAGGCCAGAACGCGCGCCTTGCCGCACGGCTGACCGGCTATAAGATCGACATCAAGCCCGCCTCGCAGGCCGCCGAATTTGAAGCGCAGCAGCAGGAAGCGCCCGAAGAGCCTGCAGCAGAAGCGGAGGCCGAACCGGAAGCCGCAGAAGAGACGGAAGAATAACGTTTTTCACACGCAAGGAGGTACAAGCCCGGATGCAAAAGAAAATTCCCATGCGCCAGTGCGTCGGCTGCCGCGAGATGCGGCCGAAAAAGGAGCTGGTGCGGGTGGTCAAAAGCCCGGAGGGCGCAATCAGTCTGGATTTTCGGGGCAAAGCTCCCGGACGTGGCGCGTACCTCTGCCCGAACAGCGAATGCCTGAAAAAGGCGATTCGCGCCAAAGCGCTCGAACGGGCCTTCAGCACGCAGATCCCGCCGGAGGTTCTGGACGCACTGGTGCAGACGATGGAGGAACAGGCGAATGAATGAGACGCAGCACAAGGCGCTGATGCTTCTGGGCCTTGCCCGGAAGGCGCGAAAGCTCGAAATCGGAGAGGAGCCCTGCGGAATTGCCTGCCGCAGCGGAAAGGCGAAGCTGCTTCTCATCGCGCACGACGCGGGGGACCACACGTTCCGCCGGGCAAGATCGTATTGCCGCGCGGGAAAGCCCCCATACCTCTGCGTGCCGTTTACGAAGGATGAATTGGGAGACGGCCTCGGCTGCAATGCCTGCGCGCTGTGCGCGCTGACGGACGCGCCGTTTGCGAAAGCGTTTCTGGAGGATCTTCCGGAACTCGCTGCACAGCACGAGGATATTTTGCAGGAGCTGACCCGTCAGACCGAGCGCGTCAACAAGCGCCGCCAGGAGGAGAAGGCACACCGGAAAAACGTGAGATTTGGTAAGAAGTAATCAGGAGGTGGCTGTATGAGTATTGAGATCAAGCAGAAAATCAAAGAGGTAGCCGACGATTTTGGAATGCCCGCCAAAAGCCTCATTGAGATTGTCGGAAAGTTTTATGATAAGCCCAAGAGCAGTTCGCAGAATCTGACAGAAGATCAGCTGAACGTCATCTTCGACTATATCACCGCACAGAACCAGATCGGCTCCATCGCCGAGGTCTTTGCGGCCGCAAAGCCGAAGGAAGAGCCGAAGCAGGAAGCGTCTGCACCGGCACCCGCCGCGGAAAAGCCGGCCCAGCCGCAGAGCGCGCCGAATGCCGCAAAGCCGCAGAGCGCGCCGCAGCTGCGCCCGAACACGAACCGCCCGGGCCAGAACAATAACAACCAGCGCCCGCAGCAAAATACCCGTCCGCAGGCGCAGCAGAATCAGCCGCGCCCGCAGAATGCGTCCCAGCAAACTGCCGCGCCGCAGCAGAACGCCCAGCCGCAGACTGCCCAGCAGCCCAAGCAGCCGCAGCCGGAGCGCAAGCGCGAGCGCCGCGTCATCGACACCAGCGCCGTCACGGTCAATGCCGACCGTTATGACGACCGCGTCGATTCGCTTGTCTCCGACCGCGTACAGAATTATTCCAGCGGCAAGCAGAAGATCGGCAATAAGAACAAAAAGCAGCAGCAGGCCAAGCGCTTCGGCACAAAGTCCCGCTCTGAGGAGCAGGAGAAAATGCGCCGGCTTCAGCTTGAAATCGCCAAAAAGGCGCAGCTGGTCGTCAAGATCCCTGACGAGATCACAGTCGGCGAACTGGCCTCCCGCATGAAAAAGACGGTGGCCGAGGTCATCAAGTGCCTGCTGAAAAACGGCGTGATGGCGACGGTCAACCAGACCATCGATTTTGACACGGCGGAATTCGTTGCGACGGAACTCGGCTGCAAGGTCGAACACGAGGTCATCGTCACCATCGAAGAGCGCCTGTTTGACGACCATCAGGATACCGCAGACGAACTTGTCACCCGTCCGCCGGTCGTGGTTGTCATGGGCCACGTTGACCACGGTAAGACGAGTCTGCTCGACTATATCCGTCATGCAAAGGTTGCAGCCGGAGAGGCCGGCGGTATTACGCAGCACATCGGCGCGTATACCGTTGAGATCAACGGCCAGCCTATCACCTTCCTCGACACTCCGGGCCATGCGGCCTTTACCGAGATGCGCGCGCGCGGCGCCATGTGCACCGATATCGCCATTCTCGTTGTCGCCGCTGACGACGGCATCATGCCGCAGACCATCGAGGCCATCAACCACGCCAAGGCGGCCAAGATCCCCATCATCGTGGCTGTCAACAAGATGGATAAGCACGGCGCGAACCCCGACCGCATCCTGACCCAGCTGACCGAGCACGGTCTGACACCGTCTGAATGGGGCGGCGAAACAGAGGTTTGCAAGATCTCTGCCAAGACGGGCGCAGGCATCGACGAACTGCTTGAGACGGTCATTCTGACCGCTGAGATGGAAGAACTCAAGGCCAACCCGAACCGTGCGGGCAAGGGCTGCGTTCTTGAAGCGCGTCTGGATAAGAACCGCGGCCCGATTGCGACGCTGCTTGTCCAGAACGGCACGCTGCGTCAGTCCGACCTTATCATCGCGGGCACGGCTGTGGGCCGCGTGCGTGTCATGACGAACGACAAGGGCGCGCAGGTCAAGGAGGCAGGCCCGTCCGTTCCGGTCGAGATCACCGGTCTTGCTGAGGTCCCGTCTCCCGGCGACGAGTTCAGCGTCGTTTCCGACGAGCGTATGGCGCGTCAGCTGGTCGAACAGCGCAAGCAGAAGATCAAGGACGACGCCAACAAGCTGAATCAGAAGGTTACGCTCGAGAGCCTCTTCTCCAAGCTGCAGGAAGGCGAGATGAAGGAGTTGAACCTCATCGTCAAGGCAGATGTGCAGGGCTCGGCCGAGGCCGTCAAGGCTTCGCTCGAAAAGCTGTCGAACGAGGAAGTGCGCGTGCGCGTCATTCATGCGGGTGTCGGCGCGATCAACGAATCCGATATTCTGCTTGCCTCTACGTCCAACGCCATCGTCATCGGCTTCAACGTCCGCCCGAACGAACTGGCCCAGGCTGCCGCAAAGCGCGACAAGGTCGATATGCGGATGTACCGCGTCATTTATGATGCCATCAACGAGATCACCGACGCCATGAAGGGCATGCTTGCGCCCAAGTTCCGCGAGGCCATCATCGGCCACGCCGAGGTCCGCCAGACCTACAAGGTCTCCGCCATCGGCACGATCGCGGGCTGCTATGTCAAGGACGGCAAGATCACGCGCGACGCGTCTGTCCGCGTCCTGCGCGACAATATCGTCATCCATGAAGGAAAGCTTGGTTCCCTGCAGCGCTTCAAGGACGCGGTCAAGGAGGTCTCCGCAGGCTACGAATGCGGCATGTCGATTGAAAAGTTCAACGACATCAAGGAAGGCGACATTTTCGAGTGCTTCGTTATGGAGCAGATCAAGGAGTAAGGACGGTATGGTCAGCGCCGGAAAATCGGCGCTGGCCAACCTGATTGTTTACAAGGAGGTACTATGGCTTCCAATCGAATCGGCCGGATCAATGAGGAGATCCAGCGGGAGCTGGCGGAGCTGATCCGCTCGCTCAAGGACCCGCGGGTGCAGACCATGATCTCCATCACGCGCGTGGACACCACGCCTGATCTGCGCTACAGTAAAATTTATGTGAGCGTGCTGGAAGAGGCCCGGTCGCAGGACGCGCTGCGCGGACTAAAATCTGCGGGCGGCTGGCTGCGGCGCGAACTCGGCAGCCGGTTACAGCTGCGCTATACGCCGGAACTCGTCTTCACGCTCGACGATTCTCTCAAATACGGCGCGCACATGTTCGATCTTCTCGAGAAGCTTGAACGGCAGGAGGCTGCGCGGGAGGCGGAGAAGGCCAATGACGAGGGCTGAATTCTGCGCGTTTGCGCGCGCGCATGACAACTTTGTCATTCTGACCCACCGCCGCCCGGACGGCGATACCATCGGCAGGGCAAGCGCGCTGTGCCTCGGACTGCGGCAGCTTGGAAAGACGGCGTTCGTCCTGACGAACGAGCAGTTCACACCGCGCTTCACCCCGTTTTTGGACGGGCTTGTCTGCGGGGCACTGCCCGCGGGCGCGACCATTATTTCTGCGGATATCGCGTCCGAGGGCCTTTTGTCCTTTGATGCTGTGCGCATGGGCCTTATCCCCGTCTGCGCGGTCGATCATCACGGCAGCAATTCACTCACCTGCCCGAAGCTTGTCGAAGCGGACAAGGCTGCCTGCGGCGAGATCATTCATGCAATCCTGCTGGAACTCGGCGTGACCGTTACAAAGCGGATCGCGGAGTGTCTGTATGTGGCGATCTCGACGGATACGGGCTGTTTCAAGTTTTCCAACACTACGTCCAATACCCATCGCACGGCGGCTGCGCTGATCGAAGCGGGCGCGGACGTGTATCCTATCAACAAGTTTTTTTTCGATACCAAGAGTTTTTCCCGCCTCCGGCTGGAGGCAAAGCTGACGGAGACCATGGAGTTTTACGCGAACGGAGCCGTCGGTATGTGCGTCATGCCGAAGAGTTTGCTTGCAGAGTTTTTCGTCACCGAGGACGATCTGGACTCGATCTCCGGCTTTGCCCGCAGCATCGAGGGCGTGCAGATCGGCGTCATGATCCGCGAGGTCGAGGACGGCCTCGGGAAGATCAGCCTGCGCACCGAAGCGCCGTATGACGCGGCGCAGATCTGCGGTCTGCTCGGCGGCGGCGGCCATGCCGCTGCGGCGGGGGCCAGTGTCCCCGGCGGCATTGAGGGCGCGAAAACAGCCGTTTTACAAGCGCTGCGCGACAGCGGCGTGAAGCTTTGAAGGAGAGCCTATGGCAAACGGAATCCTTGTGATTGACAAGAGCGCCGGTTGGACGAGTCAGGACGTGGCCGCCAGGCTGCGCGGCGTGTTTCATGAACGCCGTGTCGGCCATGGCGGCACGCTCGACCCGATGGCAACCGGCGTTCTGCCCATTTTTATCGGCCGCGCGACAAGAGCGGCAGAATTTCTGGAATCGGCGGAAAAGGAATACATCGCAGGCCTTTGCCTCGGTGTTGTGACCGACACGCAGGATACGAGCGGGAATATTCTCGAAACGCATCCCGTGACTGCCACGCGGGAGGCAGTTCAGGCCGCACTTGCGCAGTTCCTTGGCCCCATCGAGCAAATCCCGCCCATGTATTCCGCCGTTAAAATTGGTGGCCAGAAGCTTTATGAACTAGCCCGCAAGGGCAAGGAGATTGAGCGCAAGCCCCGCAGCATCACCATTCATGAGTTGGAACTGCTGGAAGGGGAGGGGACGGAGTTTACCCTCCGCATCCGCTGCTCCAAGGGGACGTATGTCCGCACGCTTTGCCACGATCTGGGCCGCGCGCTCGGCTGCGGCGGGTGTATGTCGGCTCTGCGCCGGACACGGGCGGGCAGCTTTGCGCTTTCGCAGGCCGTTACCATGCAGCAGGTGCTGGAGTTTGCGGCGGAGCACGACCCGCAGCAGCTGCTCATGCCCGTTGACGCGGTCTTTTCGGCGCATCCGCCGCTCATCGTCACGATGGGACAGGCTGCAAAACTCAAAAACGGCGCGCAGGTCAAGGACTGGCAATTCAGCTTCGGTACTTACCGCGTTTACGCCGAGGACGGCGAATTTTTGCTGCTTGGCCGTGTGGAAAATGGGGTACTTACCACCATCAAGAGTTTTTTCGAGGTGAACACACTTGCAACATGACCGCGTTCTGGCGCTCGGATTTTTTGACGGCATCCATCTGGGCCACGCTGCACTTTTGAACAAAACGCGGCAGCGCGCGCAGGAACTGGGCCTTACACCGGCGGCCATGAGTTTTGATACGCATCCGGATACGCTTGTGTTCGGAACGCGCGTTCCGCTTCTCAACACGATGGCCGAGCGTGAGTTTCTCATGCGCAGGCTCTGCGGCGTTGAGGAAGTACTTTTTGCACACTTTGATGAGGCGATGATGCACATGCCGTGGGAGGTCTTCGTTGAGGACTATCTCGTTCGGCGGCTGCGCGCCCGCCATGTGGTTTGCGGGCATGATTTTCACTTCGGCGACCGGGGACAGGGGAATCCCGCGCGGCTGCGCGAAAAGTGCTGCGCACTCGGCGTCGGCTGCGACGTGATCCCGGAAATTCAGCTGGACGGGCAGTGCGTTAGTTCAACAACCATCCGCGCGCTTTTGCGCGCCGGTGATTGCAAGGCTGCCGCGCGCCTGCTTGGCCACGGCCAGCTTGTCACCGGCATTGTGCAGAAGGGTGCGGGCCGTGGTGCGGGACTGGGGTTCCCGACGGCCAATCTGATTTTTTCTCCGGATGTGCTCGTCCCGGCCTTCGGCGTCTACCGCGCGGAGGCGGAGGTGGACGGCGTGCGCTATCCCGCCTGCGTCAACATCGGCGTCCATCCGACGGTCGGCGCGCTTCCGGCGCCGCTGATGGAGGCCAATCTGATCGGCTTTGCCGGAGATCTCTATGGAAAGGAGCTTGCCGTCTGGCTGCAGGCCCATCTGCGCGGGGAGATGCGGTTTGAAAGCGCCGCGGCGCTTCGCGCCCGCGTGCTGTATGACCGGCAGCTGGTCGCAGACTATTATCAGAAATGAAATTGGAACGGATCGGCGCGCAGCATCCGCTGTTTGATGCGTCGTTTTCCCTGTATGAGAGCAGCTTCCCGCCCAACGAGCGGCGCACGCGGGCAGATCACCTGCTGGCGCTGCAGGACACGGATTTTCTGCCGCTCGGCGCGGTGGAGGACGACAGGCTGCTGGCGGACGTGTTCGTCTGGCAGACGGAAGACTTTGTCTATCTGGAGCATTTTGCCGTGCAGCCGTCGCTGCGCGGGCAGGGGACCGGCAGCCGGATCCTCCGGGAGCTGCTGCAGGGGAAGAAGCCTTTCATTCTCGAGATCGAGCCGCCGGAGGACGCGCTCACCTGCCGCCGCAAGGCCTTTTATGAGCGCAATGGGCTGCAGGCGCAGCCGTATGACCATGTCCAGCTGCCGTTTCAGGGCGGCGGACCGATCGTCCCGCTGGTCATCATGGCTGATCGGGCGATCTCCCCGGCGCAGTGCCGGACTTTCCAGCGGTATCTGTTGGACCGGGTCGTTAAATACACGCAATACGGGAAATAAAAAAGGACATGCTGCATGGCAGCATGTCCTTTTTGGAGCTTTCTCAGAATTCGCAGATGCGCGTCAGCAGGACGAGGCACTGCTCGAGCGTCATTTCCTTTTTGGGCTCGAAGCCCTTCGAGGTGCCGTTCATCAGCTCGTACTGCGTCATCATGGCGACGGCCTCGCGCGCCCAGTCGGAGATCGCGGCGCTGTCCGGGTAGCGGCTGAGCGTGGAGTAATCGGCGTCGAAGACGGTGCTCGACTGCCGCAGCAGGCGGAGCAGGACCGTTGCGGCCATCTGCCGCGTGACCTTGGAGGTCTGGTCAAAGCTGCCGTCGGCATTCGGCTGCATGACGCCGAGCTGCTGTACGACGGCGATCGGGTCGCTCACATCCTCCACCAGACCGAGCGTGCGGGCCGTGTTGGCGGCCAGACGCGCAAGCGTCCGGCGGGTGATGGGGGACTGGTAGCTGCCGTCGGAAAGCATGGTGATGCCGTAGATCTCGGCGCGGGTGATGGTGTCGGCGGCCCAGGCCGAGGGCGTGCCGGTGATGCTCGAGACGCCGCTGCCCCACGCGGTGAGGCCGGCGGAGGCGCTGACAGGCGTGACGGACGGGGCGTCGGAGACCGGCGTATTGGCAAGGCCCTCTTCAGCGGCGGCTGCGCGGCCGGAGGCGGACATCATGGTATAGAATGTGTAGCAGCCGCCGTCATAGGGGATGACGCGGTTCACGCCCGCCTTGCCGTCCCAGATCCAGTTCTGCTCGAAGAGGGTGACGGTGCCGCCGGCTTCGTCGACGGATTTGACGATGGCGTAGTGGTTGCCGTAGCGCTCGCGCGCCTCGGCGGAGGCGTAGGCAATGTCGCCGGGCTGCGGCACGTATGTAACCTCAAACCAGCAGCCCGAGGGGCTGGTGACGGTCAGGCTGCCGTTGTCCGTGTACATGCTGACGCCGTAGACGGCGGAATAGAAGCGCTCGATCAGCTCGTTGCAGAACAGCGTCCGGCCGGTCTCATTATACAGGGCGTCCACGCCGCAGAAGGTGTCGGCGACGAAATTCTCGCCCTCGATCACGACGTAGTCGGAACGGATGGTCGCCTCGGCGGCCAGGGCCGGAGCGGCCAGAAGCGCCAGGCAGAGCAGCGCGGCGGATAGGCGGCGGAAAATTTTCTGCATGCTGCAGACTTCCTTTCGTATCGGTTCAGAATGTGTAAATTGTAACAGATTGTAACCATCAAGTCAACCATTTTTTTGCGTGGGGTGGAAAACAGGGAGCAAATTGTGATATAGTATAACATAAATTCGTATTCCGGAGGAGATCCGCTTGGAAGATCTGTTTCATCTGACGATGTCCCCGCGCGAGATCAACCAGATCAGCGTGCTGGGGCTGGCGCACTGCGGCGACGCGGTGTTTGAGCTGCTGGTGCGAAGCTTTCTGTGCACGGCGGGGAAGGAAGCCATCGGAAATCTGCACCGCGCGACGGTGGAGCGGGTCTGCGCGCCCGCGCAGGCCCGGCGGGTCGACCGGATGCTCCCGCTTCTGAGCGAGCAGGAGCTGACCTACTACAAGCGCGGCCGCAACGCGCACGTCCACCAGATCCCCAAAAACGCCACGCGCGAGCAGTATGCCAAGGCCACGGGCCTGGAATGCCTGTTTGGCGCCCTGTATCTGGCGGGCCGGGTGGAGCGGCTGAACGAACTGTTTTTTGCAACGATGGAGGAACCTCATGCCCTTTGATGCTTTATTTCTGACGGCGGTCCGCCGCGAGCTGGAGGGCAGCCTGACCGGCTGCCGCGTGGAC
>ENA-ORRL01002346-ORRL01002346.1-human-gut-metagenome-genome-assembly--contig:-NODE-2346-length-11469-cov-3.485632_pt1 | contig 11469 bp, 12 predicted proteins | sample MGYA00242175_ERZ509134 | MGnify/ENA primary metagenome ERZ509134 (study PRJEB26280, sample SAMEA2338660) | human gut metagenome | biome: human gut; feature: human-associated habitat; material: faeces... | reverse complement strand
TCTCCTGCTCCAGACGCGAGTTATAAGTATCCTTGAAGCCGCCCAGCAGGTTTTTGCTTGCACTTGCCGCCTTTTGGGCTGCCTCGACTCCGGTAATACCCTTCACGCCCTCCTTAGCCGATTCCCACGCACCGCTGAAGTCTCCCTTGAAGAGTTTTCCGATTGCTTCACCGATTTTTCCGATGCCCGTGAGCAACCCTTGAATCCTGTCAATGACAAAATTCTTCAGTATCCCTCCGAAGCCCTTGATGGTGTCCCAGGTAGCCTTCACCGCAGCGCGGAAACCATCAAACTTCTTCCACGCCAGAATGAGCCCGGCGACAAGAGCAGCAATGGCAGCCACTACGAGGCCGATAGGATTGGCACTCATCGCCGCGTTCAACAGCCACTGAGCCTTCTCTACCAGCAGCAGCCACATATAGTGAATGCCCTCAGTAATAGTCAGGCCTTTCAGAATGCCATTGGATATCATTTGTACAGTGTTGTATGCAGCGACTGCCGCAGCCAGTCCTCCGATTACAGGAATAAGGCTCGATATATGAGGAATGACATTCTTTAACACCGTTAAAACACTGTTCAAACCCGATAAAACGGCGCTTACAAGAGGTTGGATGAGATTATATACCTCAAGAAGAGAAGCGATGAATGCTCCCTTCACCTGTTCGAATTTGCCGGAAGTGGTGCTGGCCAATGAACCTATCATATTGTTGTACTTCCCGCCTTCAGACGTGGCGTGAATGACGGCCTGCTCGAACATCTCGAATGTGATTGTGCCCTTAGACATCTCGTCCTGCAACTGTGCCATACTCTTACCGGTCATCTGTGAGATGTCATACAATGGGTTGAATCCGACGTTGAGCAACTGCCTGTAATCCTGAGTCATCAGGCGTCCGGCGGTCGATATCTGGCCGAACACCGTTGCGAGGGTTGACATCTTGTTCTTGTCTCCAAGCGATATGTCACCAAGCATCTTCAGATCCTTGACGACCTTCTCAGCCGGAACGCCGTATGCCAACAGGTTCTGAGCGACGTCACTCGTATCCATTCGGCTCCAGAGCGTATTGTCCGCATAGTCATTGATTTCATCGAGCATCTTGCCCGCCTTGTCTTGCGAGCCCACGAGCACGTCGAACGATTTGGCGGTCTTCTCCGCCTGCATACCGAGAGTTGACACCGTTCCGATTCCCGCCGTCATAGCGACAATCGGATTGGTGATGAACTCTGCTCCAGGAAGACTCATAAATGCCTGCTTCAGCTTGCCGCCTACGGTCGTGGAGAGACGGTCGGCAGCCTGTTCCGCAGATTCAATGGAGCCCTGAATCTTGGAAGCGGCATTGACTACCGACGCATCGCCCTGGGAGGCGAACTTGATTATGAAATCAATAAGCTTCATTTTTTGTTGGCATCTGATTCCCGCTTGCGGATGTCAGCGAGCTGCGCAAAGGTCTGCGCCCACTCCTCATCCGTCATCCTGTCCGGATCGCAATGGAGGTAATATCTCATCATCGTGTTCGTGTATCCTATGAAATTAGCCTCCAGCCTGCCGTCCGCAAGCTCTATAACTTTTTTATCTCACCCTGTTTGGTCTCGAACATCTCCATCGCTACGGGCATAGCCCCGAAGAAGTATTCGTCATTGTCGAGAATCTCCTTGTCGCCCTCGACAAAGGTGCTTCTCAAGATTGTCTCCGCGAGTTTCACCGCGTCCTTGCCCTGGCTTGAAACGGCCGTGGCATAGGAAAGGTCCTGACGGCTCGGCTTCTTGAAGACAGCCTGCTTGTCATCCACCTTGATAAGATATACTGAACCGTGTTTTTCTTTCAGTTCCGCTATTCTGCTTTCGTTGATTGTGTACATAATTCCTGTTTGTTAATTGATTATGCCAGGCCGGCAAGACCGGCCCGGACACTAAATACCTGACTTCTTCAGGAAGATGAACGGAAGTGTGATTTCCATAAACTTCGCTCCCTGTGCCAGACCCTTTTCACTCTCTGTGAACTCTGCCCCGTGAAGGATGTCGGTGCTGATGACGCCTCCCTTTCCGGGATCGACATAAGACACGACTATCTCCATACTGAGCTCAAGGATGCTGCCGACACCGGCTGCCTTTGCAGCAGTCTCCAGCGCCTGAAGTTCGCTCTGGAGGATGGTCACCTCTCCGTCGTATGAGTAGTTGCCGTGCTGGATGCCCTGCGGCTTGTTGCCTTTGCCGTAGAGCACTTCCTTCTCCTTGCTCTCCTTGTACTTGACAGAGCGGATACCGGTGACGATACGTCCGCCGATGACGACGTTCACGTCTGCCCATTCATATTCTCTACTGTTGAACATATTGACCTCCTATTCTACTTTGAAACCAAGATTCGCCACAATGGTCCTCGGATAGCCGAACGGACGTGCTGCCACAGTCACCTCAAGAGTTGAAGTGGCACGGACATTCTGAGAAGCGTCAATGCTGCACTCCACTCCGGAGCCGTCGACGGCGGCGAGTTCACCGGATGCCGTCATCGATGCGTTGACGGCCTTCTCCACCTCAGCCTCCCAGCTGCGGATGATTGGCTCCTGCATAGTGCCGTCATCATTCAGTTCCCACTCATCGAGAAGACCGTTCAGAAGGGTGTCGTAAGCGATGCGCAGCACCTTGTCGATAGTCCTTCTGGCAGTAAGATGAGCATAGTCGTCAGTCACCGCGACGACAAGCCTGTCATCGGTGAAGTAATAGCCGCTTCTGCCCACGTGCACGCGAGGCGTGACATATCCTTTCTCGTAGATGGCGGAGACATCGTCCATCGCCTCTTCCACTGACTTGCTGCCCAGATAGAGCTCTGTCACAGATATGCTGCCGTCCTTCACGCGGCCGATATTCCGCTGCACAGGACTCTTCGCGATACGTCCGGCGACGTAGCCGATGGCGGTGTGCTTATCCGTCGGACTCTCCGAGCCGAGGAAAATCATCACCCTGTTCGACGTCTCTTTGGAAACATCCTTCAGTTCAGTTGCGTTTCCTGTGTAGGCGTAGCCGTCCAGGACAATGAACACCGGTGCATAGAGTTCCTCCGCCGTCCATTCGCCCAGCTTCTGGGCCTTAGGCAGAGCGGTGAACACATCCTTCGACAGACCCGTTTCCACTGTGGCGGCCTTGTCTTCATCCGGATGCAGGATGACGACTCCGCGCACAGCGCCCTTCAATGACTGAAGAATCGAGCGGAGCTTGCCGCTGTCCTTGTCGCAGAACGCAGACATCGAAGCGTCCGAATAGACGGCGACATAAAGCGGTGTTCCCTCAGGAGCCTCCGTATAGAACTGCTTCACAGCCTTGTACAGAGTAGCGTGAGTCGTCTCCTTCGCGCCAAGTTCATCAAGGCCTGAAAGCCTGTAGATTTTATATGCCTTATCCGTCTTCAATGTGTTGGCAACGGCAGTTCCCTTCGCGCAGAGGAGGAGAACCCCGTCCTCTCCGGTCGTCACCGTGCCAAGCATCCCGTTACGGAAAGCCACTTTGATTTTTGGTAATGCCATTGTTATAAAAGTTTAATGGGCAGCCGGAACACGGCTGCCCGGTGAACTATTCGGCCGTGATGCCCACGATTGCGCACACGCCTTTCTTGTCAGACCTTGAGATGCAGCCACCGCAACGAACGAGGAAGCTGTAGATGTCTCCGTAGTAGGTCGGGTTATCCTCGGAAGTGAACATCGTCACTTCACCGATAGCACGACGTACAGAGGTTACGTGCCAAGCGAGACCGGCAGCACAATCGGTGGCAGCTTCTGTCGAAGCAAGTCCAGTAGCCGCACCTGCTGACACTGCGTAACGAAGGACAGTCGAGCGCTTCATCACCTTGAATGAGTAGAGTTCTCCCACCACTCCCTTGGCGGCGTCCGCCTTCTGGAAGAATCCGATGCTGTCGGTGTTGGTCATTGACTCAAGAAGTTCAGCGTACATCACTGCGTCCAAAAGGAGATAGCGGTCCTCCTGAGGGATGTCTTCTGCGTCGAACTTGGTCATCAGCGCAAGCACGTCACCGGTGGTGAGGGCCTTGCGTTTGCCGGTCGCCTTGTTAAGGTGCGCAGCCTTCGCAACGCCTGAAGTATAGACGATGCCTCCAGCCGTCGCCGGAGCCCAGTTCTCAAGCAGACCTTCGTGTGCGTTGCGACGAAGTTCCTCGCGGTCCTGGGAGATTACTGAACGACGTTTGTCGTATGAGAGTTCAACGGTATCTGCGTGAGGAATGCAGATCGGGTCGGTAGTGTATTCGTCAAGGTCATAGTCAACGTTAGTGTCAACTCGCTTGGTGGCGCTGGCCGGAACCACTGTGCGGTTCTTCTTCACTCCGGAAGGCGCTCCGGCATTAGGTACGTGCACTTTCTTGCCCTCATTGACGAACGCGTCGTCATTGAGTGCCTTCGATGCGAAGGAGTTATCAGGGAAGAGTCCCTCGACGATGTCCCTGCTCCAGATTTCTTTCTGAATTGCCATAATTTATACAGTTTTTAAACGTTACTTTTTGAAAGCCTCATCGAACTTCTGCTGATAGACTTCCGGATAATTGCTCTTGAGCTCGGCGAGGCGGTTTGCCTTGTCAATCTCATCCCAGCTCATAGAGAGGATGTCGCTTTTCTTGTCTCCGTGCTGGTCAATGAACTGCTCGACCTGCTTGCCGGCCTTGCGAAGCGGAAGGGAACTGAGGATGGACTTGGCGTTCTCCTCGTCCGTATCGAGAAGCGAGAGGAATGCGGGCTTCTGAGCCTCGGTGATTTTACCTTCAGTGACCGCCTGGTCAAGAAGTGCAGTGTGTGCCGCCTTGCGGGATTCCGCAATCTGGGCAGTGAGTTCCGCGACCTTGCCTTCCAGGGCACTGACTTTCGCCGCTGAATTTTCGAGACGTGCAATCTCCGCCATCAGCTGCTCTTCAGTTGTCGCGTTCTTGAATGAAGGCCTTGCCTTCAAATCGTCAATGAAAGCCATATTTTTATTGTTGATTAGTGGCCAACCGTTACCGGCAAGCCTGTTTGTGAAAAATTTGTAGATATCGTCATTCGTCGCATCCGCACCCGGTGCGTTGTCGTCATCGATGTCATAGATCCCCTCGATGAGTCCAAGTTCCTTCGCTTCGGCAGGCGTGAACCAATGGTCCACTCCGTCGAAGTATTTCGACGACACCTCCTCCGCAGAGCACTTGCACTTGGCGGCAATCATCTCTGCAAGGGTGTTCTCCAGCCTCTCCATAGTTGAAGCGGCGGCACGCAGCTCATCAGCCGTGCCGCACTCTCCGCCACGGACACGATGAAGCATCAGTCTCGCGTGATTGGACATATAGAGAGGCTTGCCGCACAGTGCGATGATGGCGGCGATGGATGCGGCGATGCCGTCAATGTATATGGTTATGTCAGCCTTCGATGCCGTGAGGGCATTGAATATCGCTATGCCGGCGAAGACCTCTCCGCCCACGGAATTGATCCTTATGTCAATCTTCCGATAGACCCTCTGGAGTTCCATCAGTTCCGTCACCACCTGCGCCGGGCTCACCTTCTGGTCCTCTCCCACCGGTCCATAAAGGAGGAGGCAGGCGGACTCGCCTTCAGAAGGTATTATGTTGAAATATTTCTTGGTCATACTGATTCGTTTTCCGCAAATATGACCCTCATTTGGCACACCGCAAAATCGGCGTTTTGTCATACTCGAAAATATCGACTATGACAGTCGAAAATATTGACTATCATAAAATTAAAATTTTCAAACGGCTGTTAAAAGGGGCATATTTGCCGAAAAACATAGGATATATGGCAGCATTGACAAATGACAAGAAGAAAGCCCTGGCAAAGGACATCTATACTCTCGGCCAATACACCTTCGAGGAAGTGGCGGCGAAAGTCGGCAGTACCAGGCAGACGATATCGAAATGGTGCAAGGAAGGACAATGGGACGAACTCAAGGCGGGAATGACCGTGAGCCGTGAACATCTGCTCAAGGGAATGTATTCCCAGGTAGAGGAAATCAACAGGTGCATACGTCAGAACGACCCGGGGACACGCTATGCCACACCGGCACAGGCGGACACGCTCTCCAAACTCTCCGCAGCCATCAAGAAACTGGAGATGGACACAGGCATCTCCGATCTCGTGAGCGCAGGCATACGCTTCGCCGAATGGCTGCGTCCTGTGAATATGGAAAAGGCAATCGATTTCGTAAACCTATGGGACGCGTTCCTGAAAGAGCAGCTGTGATATGAAACAGGAAGACAAACTCAAACTCAAGGAATGGGCCGACTATAAGGCGGACATCCGTAACTCCACCCCCGTAGCGACCCTTTCCGAAGCGGAAATCCAGAAGAAAAAGACCTATCTGGAGGCACGCCCCATCGAATGGATAAAATACTTCTTCCCGAAATACACGAAATACGAGTTCGCACCCTTCCAGATAAGGGCCATCAAGCGCATACTCGGCAATCCGGAGTGGTACGAAGTCCTCTCCTGGTCCCGTGAGCTCGCGAAGAGTACCATCGTGATGTTCTGCGTGATGTATCTCGTCCTTACAGGACAGAAGAAGAACGTGATGCTCGCAGCCGCCACGGGGGATGCAGCAAAGAAACTCCTCAAGCCGTACCTCGCCAATTTTGAAGCCAACGGACGACTGAAGGCTTTCTATGGAGACCAGGTCAACCTCGGCGACTGGACGGACGAACACTTCGTGCTGAAGAACGGAGCCTCGTTCACCGCCGTGGGCGCAGGACAGGCGCCGCGAGGCAGCAGGAACGAGAACGTGAGACCGGACATCCTGCTCACCGACGACTACGACACTGACCAGGACTGCCGCAACCCGTCCGTCCTTGACAAGAAGTGGGACTGGTGGGAGAAGGCATACTATCCGACACGTTCAGTATCCGAGCCGACACTTGTGCTCTGGGCAGGCAACATCATCGCGAAAGACACCTGTGTCGGACGCGCCGGCAAGATGGCGGACCACTGGGACATCATCAACCTCACCGACAAGGACGGCAACAGCACCTGGCCGCAGAAGAACACCCCGGAGAAGATTGAACGAATCCGCAGCTCCGTCTCCAAGAAGACATACGAGGGCGAGTACAACAACAATCCCATCTGCGAGGGAAAGGTCTTCACGAATCTGCCTTTCGGCAAAGTCCCGTCACTGAAGAAATTCAAGTTCATCGTCATCTACGGCGACCCGTCCTACTCCAATAAAAAGGACAAGAGCAACTCATACAAGGCAGTGTGGGCTGTCGGACAATACAAGGGGACATACTACATCATCGACGGCTTCTGCGCCCGTGAGACGAACGCCAATTACGTCGATTGGTACTACACGCTACTTGAAAGAATCGGAATGCAGACGACAGTCTATTGCTTTCAGGAGAACAACAGCCTTCAGGACCCGTTCTTCGAGCAGGTCATAAAGCCCATAGTGAGAGAGAAGAATGGCACGAAACCATTCACTCTCCACCTCATCGGAGACGACCGCAAGAAAGCCGACAAGGCCACACGTATCGAGGCTCGGCTTGAACCCATCGACAGGGAGGGACGCTGGATTTTCAACGAAGACCTGGAGGACAATCCGAATATGAAGGAACTCCGCGACCAGTTCACCCTCTTCGACCTCTCGCTCCCGTATCCCGCCGACGGTCCCGACTGCATCGAGAGTGCCATCGTGATCATCGACGAAAAGATGCGCAGCTGCAAGGCTGTCATCGACACCATAGACTTTAATTCAGTATCATCAAATGACAACAGACTCTGATAATATGGACAATTTCATCGAAATGCGCGACTATGACGCATCCATCCACAGGGAAATACTTGACTCGCTGCTCAAGGGCGACGCACAGTCAGACCCTATACTCATAGAAATATGCGAAGACAGGGCGGTCTCCGAAATGAAGTCCTACCTGTCGAAGTTCTACGACACGGAAGCCATCTTCTCTGCCAGAGGAACGGACAGGCATCCGCTCATCCTTATGATGTGCCTCGACATCGCGGTATATCATATCTTCTGCCTCCATAACCCCTACAAGATTTCGGATATCCGGAAAGACCGATACGAAAGAGCGGTCACCTGGATGAAGGAAGTCGCCAAGGGCCTTGTCACCATCGACGGGGCTCCGCGCAAGAGCGAGGAGGACAGCAGCAACCCCTGGCAGATAACCAGCGACACCCACCGCGAGACTTATCTATAAACACCGTTCAAATACCATTTAAACAGCTTCATATGGCACGCAAAGCAAAATATAACAAGAAGGGCCGCATCTATGAGGGCGGCATCACACAGACAAGCAATCTGCCCGAAGAGAGACGGCAGCTGGACATCATACTCCAGTCGCCCGAAGTCTTCCATTTCGACATAAACAAGTTTATGCAGGCGTACAACAGCGCCTCCGCAATCGACTGCTACAACAGGGCACGTCTCTACGATATGTACGAGTCGGCGATGATGGACCTGCACCTCTCCGGACTCATCGACAAGAGAAAGGACGGAGTGTCGCTCGTTCCTATCGAGTTCCGCCGTGACGGCAAGCCGGATGACATCATCAACGAGCAGATACAGGCTCCGTGGTTCTCCGACTTTGTCGAGGACATACTGATGACCAAGTTCTACGGATACGGACTCTTCCAGTTCGTCAAGGAAGGAGAGTGGATAAGCTACTACAAAGTACCGTACAAGCATTTCGACCCCGTCCGGAGAGAAATCCTCCGATACGAGTACGACAGCACAGGCGAACCGCTTGAGAACTTCGACAACATCCTCTACGTGGGCAAGGGAGACCGCGACCTCGGACTGATGGCGAAGATAGTCCCGATGGTGCTCTACAAGAGAGGGAACTTCGGAGACTGGGCGAACTACTGCCAGATATTCGGCATTCCTATCCGCGAGTACACCTACGACGCCGGAGACGAGGAGACACGCCAGAGGCTCATCCGCGATGCCCTCAGGCAGGGAGCCAATGCCGTGTACATCCACCCGAAGGACAGCAACCTCAATATCATCGACTCGGCCACCAAGCAGGGCAGCTCCGAACTGTTCAAGGCATTCAACGAGACCTGCAACATCGAGATGTCCATTGCCGTCCTCGGCAACACCCTCACCACCGCAGCACAAAGCACGGGCAGTGAGGCGTTAGGAAGCGTCCACGCCGAAGAGGAGAACAAGAAGCAGAAGAAAGACCGTCAGTACATCCTCAATGTCTTGAACTACGAGATGACAGACATCTTCGAGAGCCTGGGCTTCAATGTCCGTGGCGGCAAGTTCACCTACGTGGAATCGAAGAATATCGACACCACCGCCCAGATTGCAATCGTCGAGAAACTCAACGCTATGGGACTGCCAATCTCTGACGACTACCTGTACGAGACTTTCAACATCGAGAAGCCCGAGGCCTACGATGAGATAAAGGCTCAGAAAGCGGCGGAAAAGGCTCGCCAGGAGGAGATGAGAGCTCAGCTGGAGCAACTCACGGCAGAACGTCTCAACAATCCTCCAAAGCGGGAAGAAGAGGAAACGGGACAGATTACCAACCGACTGAAGAATTTTTTCGGTTTAGCCCCGGAAGGAGGGGCGCTGTAGATGAGTCCTTCATCGCACAGGTTGACTCCCTCTATGCCGACACGTGCGAGCGATGCGGCGGTTTCACCAACTCCGCAGAACATCACATCACATTCAGTCCGGAAGCACTGACGCGAGGACTGGAAGAAATCTTCGACGGATTCAATGTCAAGAACGACATCCAGAGGGACATCTTCCGGGAGACCTTGAGAATCTTCAACCGTGCCGCCGCAAGAGGCATCTCCGAAGCTTATGACGAAAAGGCCATCACCGACGGATTCCTTGAGGAAATAAGGCACAATAACGAAGTATTCGCAGCGTTCAGGACTCACAGTATGCAGAACGCCATTGCCAGGCAGATGACCGATGACAAGGGACAACTCAAATCTTTCCATCAATTCCGCAAGGATGTCGAGCCGCTCACCGGCAAATACTGCGACCAATGGCTGAACACCGAGTACAACACGGCCATCATCCGTGCGCATCGAGCAGCCGACTGGAAACACTTCGAGGCGGAGAAGGACGTCTATCCGAACCTCCGCTGGATGCCTACCACCTCGGCAAACCCCGACCCGGTTCACGCCCGTTTTTGGACTCAGAAACTCACCCTGCCTGTAGATGATCCGTTCTGGGACCATCACCATCCGGGAGAGCGCTGGGGATGCAAGTGCACCTGCGAACAGACCGACGAACCGGTGAACGACCTCGGAGTGACTGAAGACAAGACGGAGACTGCAAGCCGTGGACTGAAAGGCAACCCCGGAGTCACGGGCAAGCTCTTCAGCGAAGACCACCCGTACTTTCCTAAAGACTGCGGAAACTGTCCCTTTAATTCAGGAGTTACTAATGTGTTGGGCAAATTCTTCAATATGAAGAAGAATTGCTCAGCGTGCAGGGCTGTGGGAAATCGTGTCAAAACTATTGAGCAGACGTTCGATATAGGCGAGAGTCTTGTGAAACTCTATAATCTGGACAATAAGCATCTTGTTGAAGAAGTGAAGAAGGTTACATCAAGTAAAATCTTCAAACCCATAAAGAACAATATCTTCTCAGCTATAGGAGAGTCGGACAAGGACTATAAGAGACTTCTTGACGTCTGTCAAAAAGCGGTTGGAAAAGGATACCGTTCTTATATTCTTCCAAATCCTGGAAGAGGGAGAACGCCTGATATTATCCTTGAGAGAAAAGGTATTTATAAAGTATATGATGTTAAAACCATTATCGGCAAGAACTCGGTAAGTAATAGACTTAACGAATCAATAGGACAGACACATAGAGTCATTCTTCATATAACTGTAGATTACAGCGCAAGAAAACTGGCTAATGAAATAAAGAATTTTATGGAAAGAAATACAGAAACTATCGAAGTGGTAGTTTATAACGGGAATAAAGAAACTATCATCAATAGATTGAAAGTCTTAGACAAGAAATTTGTTTCTCGTTTTATGGCTGATTATAAACGATAATAGAGCCAAATGGCTCTATTATGTGCGCTGTGTCGGTCCAGACATACGCGTCAAGGAAAGTTCTCATCCCGGTAGTCATACGTGGTATGACATCACAAAATAACAAAACATTTTTCACTTTTCCAAATGTCATCTAACAATATCGAAAAAGAAGTCCGACAGGCAGTTAAAGACCTGATGCACATTCGCTCGCGAGTCGTCCCCGTAAAGGTCGGCAAGGAGGTCGTGTCTTCCGTCCGGCAGAACTTCCGCAGCGGTGGCTTCTATGGTGACCAATGGAAGCGGACAAAGAGGCAGGACGTCCCCTTCAAAGGTGCAGCAGGTTCATACGGACCTCTCCTCAGCAAGTCAACCCATCTGATGAGCAGCACCGACTATGTGCCGGGAAACGCACAGGTCTGAACTGCACCCCAAAAGTTGGACACAAAACCAACTATTATGAGAGAGTCTAAAG
>ENA-ORRL01002329-ORRL01002329.1-human-gut-metagenome-genome-assembly--contig:-NODE-2329-length-11524-cov-2.864592_pt1 | contig 11524 bp, 7 predicted proteins | sample MGYA00242175_ERZ509134 | MGnify/ENA primary metagenome ERZ509134 (study PRJEB26280, sample SAMEA2338660) | human gut metagenome | biome: human gut; feature: human-associated habitat; material: faeces... | reverse complement strand
ATCCTCTGGCGTGTCGATACCGATTGTTTCCTGCTGGGTAATTCCAACTTTAATCTTGTAGCCGTTTTCTAGCCAGCGCAGTTGTTCCAGGCTTTCAGCCAGTTCCAGAGGGGATTGAGGTAAATGGGTAATTTCTTTGAGTGTGTCGGCGCGGTAAGCATATAGCCCGATATGTTTGTAATAGGTATGGTTCGGCAGCCATTCGGTATATTTCCTGCCTCTCATGTAAGGAATGATCGAACGGCTAAAGTACATAGCCTCATTCTTCTTGTTCAAAACTACTTTCGGTGAATTGGCGTTGAATAAGGTCGTTTCGAAATCATCATCCGGGCGGAATGGTTTTACCAGGGTGGCGATTTGGATGCTGTCATCAATGAAACATGCTTTTAGTATTTCGATCTGTTCCGGTTGGATAAAAGGTTCGTCACCTTGTATGTTAACAACCACATCGTATCCATCTCCGATTTTACAATACGCTTCATAACAACGATCCGTACCGCTTTTGTGTTGGTCGGATGTCATGATGACATTGCCGCCGAAAGCTTGGACGGCTGCTTCTATACGGTTATCGTCCGTAGCTACGCAAACTGAATCAAGCACATTTTGGACTTGTTCGTATACCCGTTGGATCATTGGTTTGCCTGCCAAATCGGCAAGTGGCTTCCCCGGAAAGCGGGTAGAGGCGTAGCGTGCAGGAATTATTCCTATAAACTTCATGATTTATGAATTATAATTTATGATTTATGAAATTGTCAATTGTTCACCGTTTTTCCTTCGCTTAACTGAACGACTTTTTCATGTTCTCCAACAATCCATACAATATCCCCCTCTTCAAAAACAGTTGAAGGAGATGGGTTTTTGATGGAAGAGGAACCTCGTTCGATACCGATGACCAGACAGGCAGACCTGTCCCGTATGCCTGATTCCAGAATTGTACGCCCGATCAGATGGGATCCTTCGGCGATGGTGAATTGTTCCATATTGACTTCATGCGTCGTCTGCTCCTTGTCGGTTTGGGCCTTTTTATATCGCTCGACCAGATATTGGCGGAAATGTTCAAGATCGACATCTGCACCGACTACTACCAATTTGTCAAATGGATAGAGACGTTCTTCTCCTCCGGGAATATTAATCCGCTGTTCTCCCCGAATGATCGTTACGATGTTGACATTGCATTTCTGGCGGAAGTTGAGTTCCTTCAAGGTTTTTCCCATGCTGGGGGAGTTCTGCTTTACTTCAAAATCGGCTAAATGAAGGTCGCGTTCCAACAGGTGGTTGGCAAACCGTTGGTTGATCGGAGCTTTCCGCTCGTTCTCCAATTCACGTGCGGAGAGGTTACTGAAAAAATGTCGTTCCATCAGGATGGATTGTCTTTTCAGCCGTTTGGATAAAATGACAATAACGATGACGGTTGCTGCGATCGCCAGTACGATACCGACTGTAGCATTCAACAAACGGGCGACGGGCAGCATGACTAGGCCGATACATAATATAATACGCAAAAGGACCAATAAAACCAAGGGCCCCCGGTTGTACTTGCTGTCCAGCCATAATTGTTGGAATTCGGCGGAATGGTTCTTCTTCATCATGATCGCACGCAGCATGGGAGCTATTAGTAGTAGGATCAGAACGAGCGAGATACCCGCTCCCCGTATGCCCGGAAGTTCTTTCATGATAAAAGGAGCTATGAACTGAAGCCAGATAAAGATCAGGACAAGGGTAACGGCTGTATAAGTGCCGACTATGCGGATCAGCGCCTTCAACAGTTTATTCCAGGCGCTTTTCTGATGTATGGTATTGGAACCGGAAGAATAACGTTCGAGAAATTTCATCCATGACTTCGGTATGATCCGGTCGGCAACCCGGCATGCAGGTTCTGCCATACGAATCATGTAAGGCGTAAAGAAAGTCGTGACAACTGAAACCGCTACGACAATAGGATAGAGGAAATTATCGGTTACCCCTAATGACAGCCCCAACGATGCAATGATAAAAGCAAATTCGCCTATTTGAGCGAGAGAAAAACCAGATTGTATGGCAATCTTGACCGGTTGTCCAGAAAGCAAGACCCCGAAGCTGGCAAATAATATTTGTCCGGTCATTACGACCAACGTGAGAATCAGGATCGGAATTTTGTATTCCCACAGCAATGCCGGATCGATCAACATCCCGACAGAGACAAAGAATATGGCTCCAAAAAGATCTTTTACTGGTTTGATAATATGTTCGATATGTTCCGCATCAATGGTTTCTGCCAAGATAGATCCCATGACGAAAGCTCCCAAAGCGGAAGAAAAACCAGCTTTCGTGGCAATGATAACCATTCCGAGGCATAATCCCAGGCTGACGATCAACAAGGTCTCGTCATTCAGGAAAGTCCTGGCTTTTTTTAGAAAAGAGGGGATTAGATAAATGCCGATAACAAAACAGAAAAGCAAAAAGACTCCCAGTTTGATCACACTGTTGAGCAGTTCCATTCCCTCTACGTGTTTACTGACTGCCAATGTAGACAGTAAAACCATTAGTAAAACGGCAAACAGATCTTCGACAACAAGGATTCCGAAGACCACTCCGGCAAACCTCTGATTGCGTAGTCCCATATCGTCGAACGCTTTGAAAATAATGGTTGTAGACGACATAGAAAGCATTCCCCCGAGGAAAAGGCTGTTCATATGTCCCCAACCTAAAGATAATCCGGTAGTATAGCCAAGTGTCATCATGCCTATCACGATGGTAATAGCTCCGATCACAGCTGTTCCGCCGACTTTCATCAGCTTTTTGAAACTAAAGTCGAGCCCTAAAGCGAATAAGAGGAAGATTACGCCTATATCTGCCCAGATACGGATACTTTCTATATTCGTGACAGTCGGTATTTGCGTGATAGACGGACCGGCAAGAATTCCGGCTACGATATATCCGAGTACGACCGGTTGCTTTAACCATTTGAAAAGCAAGGTGACCAATCCCGCTGAAATCAGTATGACAGCAAGATCCGATATAAGAGAAGGTATTTGAGACATGCTTTCATTGTTTTTTCTATTGGCAAAGTTATGTATTTATTTTAATTTTGCCGATCTAAAAAATTGCCAAAATGAAGAAGATGCATCCGATAGAAGCGTTGATAGAGCAGGGGGAACACCAACAACTTGATTTTAAATTCGAAGTGAGCGACAGTAAGAAGATTGCGCGTACGCTGAGTGCTTTTGCCAATACCGACGGTGGACGTCTCCTGATCGGTGTGAAAGATAACGGGAATATCTCCGGTGTCCGAAGCGAAGAAGAATATTATATGATTGAAGCGGCCTCCAAGATGTATACCCGCCCGGAAGTCCCCTTTGAGGCGACACGCTGGGAGGTGAACGGCAAAACGGTTCTTGAGGTGTACATCGCCCCCAGTTCGGATAAACCGCATACCGCTCCCGATAAGGATGATAAGTTTAAAGCCTACATAAGGGTCGCCGATGAAAATATTTTGGCAAATGAAGTGTTGGTGCTTGCCTGGCAGAAAAAACATAAACCGGACGGGACTTTATTGAAGATAAGCAAACCTGTGGAACGTTTGTTTGCTTATCTGGATGATCATCCCCATATCAATATCAGCCAGTTTTGCCGGATCGGGCGGATCAATTATTATACCGCGAAAAACATTCTGAGCGATCTCCTGGCCATGAACACCTTGCAATACCTTGTAATAGACAAGCATATCTTATATCAACGCGTCCCTGCGTAGAAAGTGCCAAAACGGCCGTGTCTTAAAGGTTTTCCACATGCACTTGTGCATTCTCAAAACGGACAACTTTGACTTTGCCCCCTTTCTCTATAAAGCCTGATTCGGAAATCCCGTCATAAAATACTCCGTCGACCGACACTTTCCCGGAAGGACGCAATACGGTTGCGGCTGTACCTTCTTTCCCGACTAACGAAGATAAATCAGGGGATGATATCGCATTTTCCAAATCTGTATTTAGCGCGACTTTCCGGAACATTCCCCGGTGTCCGATTTTATTGGACAGCCAGATCATCAGGCTGAAGCCTGTCACTAATCCGACCAGGACTGTCAATGTCGCTTTCCCGATCTCTTTTCCGCTGACTCCTTCGAAATCGAAATGATCGTTGTTCAGTAAGCCCATGACTAGGCCGCCGATAATCAATATGATACCGCTAATTCCGGCAACCCCGAATCCCGGAATGATGAAGATTTCCACTGCGAGCAATAGAATGCCGATGATAAAAACCAGAATCTCCCAGTTTGCCGCCAGCCCATCTATATAGAGTGGTGCAAAGTAGAGGATTGCCGCCAGCAGGGAGGCCGCAGAAGGGAAGCCCAGTCCTGGCGTTTGCATTTCAAAATAAATACCGCCGATGATAATAATGATCAGAATAGACTGAAAAATAGGATTCATCAAAAATCCTTTTAAATCGTCCTGCCAACTAGGGATATAACTTTTCATTTTGTAATCTTTATATCCCAAATATTGCGTGATTACTTCATCCGGATTTTCTGCTATACCGTCGCAATATCCCCACTTTTGAGCCTCCTGTGCTGTGAAAGTAAGGACTTTTCCTGTGTCTATCAGATTTGGAATGGCAACCCGTTCGTCTACCATCGCTTCGGCTATCAACGGGTCTCGTTTCCATTTGTATAAGGTGTCGTTTTTTTGAACGATTGTATCTTGTCCATGCGCTTCGGCTGTCGAACGCATCATGGAACGCATATAGGATTGGTATTTGTCTGGCATTGCTTCCCCTGTTGGGTTCACGACGGTGGCTGCCCCGATATTTGCACCTTTCCGCATATAAATTTTTTTACATGCGATGGAAATGAGCGCCCCAGCAGAAGCCGCATTGTTGTCGATGAAGACATAGACAGGGATGGGGTTGTACAAAATAGCCGTACGCATCGAGTCTGCAGCATCTACCTGGCCGCCGTATGTGTTCATATGGATCAGGACGGCGTCTGCACCCAAAGCGTAGGCTTCCGCTAAACCATTGCTAAGATACAGGCGTGTGGTGTTGCTTATCTCTTTTTTTATATCGATTTTATATATTAACGGGTGCAAGGTGTCTGCCGCTGATATAAATGGAGCTATCTGAACCAATATGATAGCTAAAAAAAGTCCTAAATTTTTCTTCATTTTATATTATTCTCCATCTCTTTTACATGTTGTACGAATTTGTAACATACATGTTGTGAATTTTGTATTTTAGTTGTTGCAAAACTTGTAAATACTGCTCATTTTCAATGCTGTTTGTTATAAATGTATTAAGTTACGATTTTTAATATTAATAATCATCAAACCGCATTGTATTTAAAATATTATTCCTACATTTGTAATGTCCTTCAATGGTGAAGGATAATGCCAAACCGGTATTAAACATATAAAAAAATAAGTAATATGAATGCGTTGCAATTTCAGAAAAAATTATTGAGCATGCAAGAAAACATGATGAATTTTGCATTAATGCTCACCGCAAATCGGGATGACGCCCAGGATTTGATGCAAGACACAACGCTGAAAGTTTTGGACAATCAGGAAAAGTTTGTAGATAATATTAATTTCAAAGGATGGGTCTTAACTGTGATGCGTAATATCTTCATAAATAACTACCATAAAATCGTTCGTACACAGACTGTCGTTGACCAGGGTGTCGACCTGTATAATCTGGATGTAGTGAATGACTCAGGTTTTGATTCTCCTGACGGTGCTTATCAAATCAAAGAGATAACAAAAGCGATAAACAGCCTGAACGATGAGTTGAAAATCCCGTTCTCCATGTTTTTGAGTGGTTACAAGTATAATGAAATTACAGAGAAGCTATGTGTACCTCTGGGGACGGTTAAAAGCCGTATCTTCTTCGCTCGTCAGGAATTGCAGAAAGTCTTGAAAGATTTTCATCGAAGTTGAGGTGAAGTTTAAAATAAATATGTGAAAAAATAAACGGGAGTATCCAAGGGGTGCTCCCGTTTATTTTTATTACTTTTGGCTCAAAATTTTAAACGGAAATGAGAAGTTTTGCAAGTGATAACAATTCGGGCGTTCATCCTTTGGTGATGGATGCCGTGATAAAGGCGAACGATAACCATGCTGTAGGATATGGTGACGATCCCTGGACAGTAGCGGCTACTGCTAAAATAAAAGAAGTGTTTGGTGAAATGGCATCGCCTTTTTTTGTTTTTAACGGAACAGGGGCGAACGCTGTAGCTTTGCAGGCTGTGACACGTCCGTTCAATAGTATTTTGTGCGCTGAAACAGCTCATATCAATGTGGACGAGTGTGGTGCTCCTGCCCGTATGACTGGTTGTGCTATCGTGACGATTCCGGCTCCGGACGGAAAACTGACGCCGGAATTGATCAAACCTCGTCTGCATAATTTCGGTGTCTGCCATCATTCGCAACCGAAAGCTGTTTATATTTCACAGGTTTCCGAGTTGGGGACGATTTATACGATCGAGGAGGTCAAAGCGATTGCTGATCTGTTGCACTCTTATAACATGTATCTGCATATGGACGGTGCACGTTTGGCGAATGCCTGTGCTTATCTGAATTGTTCGATGCGGGAGGTGACCGTCGATGCCGGGGTGGATATCCTGAGTTTCGGGGGAACTAAGAATGGGATGATGATGGGAGAGGCTGTGGTTTCTTTCCGTCCTGAGATAACTGAGAATTTGCAGTATTTCAGAAAGCAATCTGCTCAATTGGCTTCCAAACTGCGTTATCTTTCCTGTCAGTTTATTCCTTATCTGGAAAATGACCTGTGGTTGGAAAACGCACGGAAAGCAAATAGTAGCGCTTATCGCTTGGCTGAAGCTTTGAAAAAATATCCGCAGATACGGTTTACCCAGAAAGTAGAATCCAACCAGCTTTTCTTTACCATTCCCACGGAACCGCTGAAGAAGTTGCAAGAAAAATATTTCTTCTATATGTGGAATGAGGAAATTAATGAAGCACGATTTGTCACTTCGTGGGACACTACAGAAGAAGATATTGACGATATGATACGGACGTTGGATGTCGTGTTTGGTTGACGGCTACCCCTATGGGTTTCCTGATGAGGATTTGTCTTGCCGGACTCATGGAAAGTTGTTACTTTTGTGGCCTAATCTATAAATCCGGCGATAAAATGAAACAGGCGGTTTGGTTGGCGGCGGCATTGATGATGTTGTTGCCATTGGGAAAAGTCTACTCGAAGGAGAGAAGCGAGCGCGAGAATAATACTTTGCGCATTATGAGTTATAACATCCGTAACGGTAGAGGAATGGACGATGTGGCCGACTTTCGGCGTACGGCGGCAGTGATCAATAAAGTTTGTCCCGATGTCGTGGCAGTACAGGAGATCGACAGTGTGACAGGCCGTAGTGGAGGAAAAGACGTCTTGCGGGAAATTGCCGGACTCACCCTGATGCATCATATGTATGCCCCGGCAATTGATTACGATGGCGGGAAATATGGTATCGGCATGTTGAGCAAGGAGAAGCCTCTTGGCTATCGTTATCTGCCCCTGCCTGGAAGGGAAGAAGCCCGTGCGCTGCTTGTCGTAGAATTTGAAAAGTATATTTATTGCTGTACGCACCTTTCGCTGACCGAGGAAGACCGGATGCTTTCCTTGCCGGTCATCAGGCAGGTGGCGGCTTCGGCAAACAAGCCTTTCTTTATAGCCGGCGATATGAATGCGCATCCCGGTTCGGAGTTTATCCGGCAACTGCAGAACGATTTTGTGATCCTGACGGATACGAAGAAGCCGACTTTCCCGGCTGATAGACCTGACGAAACTATTGACTATATTGCTGTCTATGCGAAAGATACGACTGCCTTTACCCGCATCTCATCCCGTGTATGGGATGAGCCGGCCGCTTCCGACCACCGCCCGATTATCACGGATATTATCTTCAATCAGCCTGCGGGCAAGATATTCCGTACGGAGCCCTATCTGCAAAATCCTGTAGGAAATGGAATTACGGTCATGTGGCAGACTACCGTCCCGACTTATAGCTGGGTGGAATACGGAACCGATAAGGAGCACCTGCAGAAGGCTCGTACGATCGTGGATGGGCAGGTGATCTGCAACGATCTGCAAAATAAAATCAGACTGGACGGACTGGAACCGGGAAAAACCTATTATTACCGGGTTTGTTCACAGGAAATCATGCTCTATCATGCTTATAAGAAGGTGTTCGGCGAAACTGCCGTTTCCGATTTCCATACTTTTACCTTGCCTACTACGACGGACACCGATTTTACGGGCATTATATTCAACGACCTGCATAAACATTCCGAGACTTTGCAGGCACTGTATAAGCAGGTGAAGGATTTGAAATATGATTTTGTCGTTTTCAATGGCGACTGCATCGACGATCCGGCCAATCATGACGAGGCTACCTGTTTCCTCAGTGAACTGAACGAAACGGTCGGAGCCGACCGGGTGCCTGTCTTCTATATCCGTGGCAACCATGAGATACGCAATGCCTATTCGATCGGCCTGCGCAGTCTTTTCGACTATGTGGGCGATAAAACCTACGGCGCTTTCAACTGGGGCGATACGCGTATCGTCATGTTGGATTGCGGTGAAGACAAACCGGATACGCATTGGGTCTATTATGGGCTGAATGATTTTTCAGACCTGCGTAAGGCACAGGCGGGTTTCCTCAAGGAAGAGTTGGCGTCCAGAGCCTTCAAGAAAGCCTCTAAGCGGGTGCTGATCCATCATGTTCCCATCTTTGGGAAAGGAGAGGACTATGATTCGTATAATCCTTGCCGGGACGAGTGGGGGACGATCCTTGAGAAAGCACCGTTCGCTGTCAGTATCAATGCGCATACTCATCGTTTCGCTTATATCCCTGAAGGTTCTGACGGAAACAACTATCCTGTCGTAGTGGGCGGCGGTTACCGGATGGATGGCGCTACAGTGATGGTTTTGCAGAAGAAAGGAAAGGAGATGACTCTTCGTGTGCTGAATGCTAAAGGGGAAACATTAAAAGAACTGAATTTATAATAGACGAATAGTAAAGATATGAAACTAAACCTGGAAGAGCAGGAAGAAACGATTGAGCCGGTCGAAAAGACCGATCTGATTTATGGTATAGACGACCGTCCCCCTTTTAAGGAAGCCCTGTTTGCCGCTTTACAACATTTGCTGGCGATCTTTGTGGCGATCATTACGCCCCCGTTGATTATTGCCGGAGCCTTGAAGCTGGATCTCGAAACAACCGGTTTTCTGGTTTCGATGGCACTCTTTGCATCTGGCGTCTCGACATTCATACAGTGTCGCCGGATTGGTCCGGTAGGGGCGAAGTTGCTTTGTATCCAAGGAACGAGTTTTTCTTTCATCGGTCCGATCATAACGGCTGGACTGGCAGGAGGATTACCCCTTATATTTGGGGCGTGTATTGCGGCAGCCCCGATCGAGATGGTAATCAGCCGGACATTCAAGTATATGCGTTCTATCATAACTCCACTGGTATCGGGCATCGTGGTGCTGCTGATCGGACTTAGCTTGATCAAGGTTGGAGTCGTTTCATGTGGCGGCGGCTATGGTGCGATGGATAACGGGACGTTCGGGAGCATCCGGAATATAGGGGTGGCAGCGACAGTGTTGCTGAGTGTCCTGTTCTTTAACCGTTGCAAGAACAAGTATCTTCGTATGAGTTCGATCGTATTGGGGTTGTGCATCGGTTATGCGCTGGCCTATTTTCTCGGCATGGTCGATATGGCGGCGGCTTCTTCGCAAAGCCTGATGGGATTCAATATCCCGATGCCTTTCAAATATGGGTTGGACCTGAATTTCTCCGCCTTTGTCGCTATTGGCCTGGTGTATCTGATTACGGCGATCGAAGCTACCGGCGATGTGACGGCCAACTCGATGATCTCAGGAAAGTCAATAGAAGGAGAGGACTACCTGAAGCGTGTTTCGGGCGGCGTGCTGGCGGATGGGGTGAACTCCTTTATTGCCGGGATTTTCAACTCTTTCCCAAATTCGATCTTTGCTCAGAATAACGGTATTATCCAGCTGACGGGAGTCGCCAGCCGGTATGTCGGATATTATATCGCCGGTATGTTGGTGCTGTTAGGGCTGTTCCCTGTTGTCGGTGTTGTCTTTTCCTTGATGCCTGACCCGGTGTTGGGTGGGGCGACCTTATTGATGTTCGGTACGGTTGCGGCTGCCGGCATACGGATTATCGCTTCGCAGGAAATCAATCGGAAGGCTACTTTGGTTTTGGCGGTCAGCCTCTCGCTTGGCTTGGGTGTGGAGCTGATGCCGGATATCCTGAATACGGCGCCGGAAGCTGTAAAGGGTATTTTTTCGTCCGGGATCACAACCGGTGGACTTGCCGCTATTTTTGCAAATGTATTGATACGAGTCAAAGAAGATAAAACAGAATAGAAATGGAATTACTAAAACAACGTATTCTGCAGGATGGCAGATGTTTTCCGGGAGGGATTTTAAAGGTTGACAGCTTTATTAACCATCAGATGGATCCCATGTTGCTTTATAAGGTGGCAGAAGAATTTATTTATCGTTTCCGAGATGCGGATATCAATAAGATCGTGACGATAGAAGCAAGTGGTATCGCTCCGGCGATTATGGTGGGATACATCATGCATCTGCCTGTCGTTTTTATCAAGAAAAAACAACCGAAGACGATGGAGAATATGTTGTCTACCGTTGTCCACTCGTTTACGAAAGACCGCGATTATACGGTGTGTATCAGTAACAACTTTCTGACTGCCGATGACCGTATCCTCTTTATTGACGACTTTCTGGCGTATGGCAATGCCGCAATGGGCGTGCTCGACCTGGTGAAACAGTCTGGCGCCAAGCTGGAAGGAATGGGCTTTATCATCGAAAAAGCTTTCCAGAAGGGACGCGATGTGCTGAACGAAGCGGACGTGCGTGTAGAAAGCCTTGCCATTATCGACAGCCTGGAAAACTGCACGATCACCATCCGCTAATGATTTGAATAACCGTATGATATGGATTAGGAAGTGAAGGAACGGCTATAAGCCGTTGGGAGATTACGGCAGCGTGAAACGCATGCATGCCGTATTCTTCATGATCGGTAAACTCAGTATCTTTTCAGGAGGCAGTTTCTCCAGCTGCACGACGATGGCACGGTTGAAGCCTCCATGCCCGATCGCCAGAATCCGCTTTCCCGGAAACTCCTTTTTCAGGAAGTCGACAAAATCTCCCGCTCTTTTGTATAGGGCTTCTATGGTCTCCACGCTTTCCGGCAGTGTCGTAAAATCCATCTCATCCGCAACTTTCCCGGTATATATGCCCCAATCCATTTCGCGAAGAAGAGGAGTCGCCACCGGCTGCAATCCTTTCTGCCGGGCGACGGCCATTGCTGTGTCGTAGCTACGTGCGAGGTCGCTGCACACGATCACGTCCAACTCCTCCTTGTCCAGCGTTTCTGCTAATGCTTTGGCCTGCTGTTTGCCCAGTTCCGACAGATGGCCGGGGAGCTGGCCTTGCATAATATGCAATTTGTTTTCTTCCGTCTCGCCGTGGCGGCTCAGGATCAATT
>ENA-ORRL01002328-ORRL01002328.1-human-gut-metagenome-genome-assembly--contig:-NODE-2328-length-11524-cov-3.025460_pt1 | contig 11524 bp, 4 predicted proteins | sample MGYA00242175_ERZ509134 | MGnify/ENA primary metagenome ERZ509134 (study PRJEB26280, sample SAMEA2338660) | human gut metagenome | biome: human gut; feature: human-associated habitat; material: faeces... | reverse complement strand
CACGCTGAAGCCCAAAGAGCTGACCGCCGGCACGGGCTACAGCGTCTACCTCAGCACGACGAGCAAGGCCGTCACAAAGGTCGCATCATTCCAGTATGGCGAGAAACCGGCGTATACGCTGGGGGATGTAGATGGAAACGGGAAAATCGAGCCGGCTGATGCACTGTGGATTCTGCAAAGTCTGGTTGATGCAAAAACGCTTGATGATTCTCAAATCCTTGCTGCGGATATTGACAAGAACGGAAAGATTGAGCCAGTGGACGCGCTGAAAATTCTACAGTATCTTGTAGATATTATTCCGAGCTTAGGTTAATGGAGGGCTGAAAATGAAGCTGAGACGTTTATGTGCGCTGCTGCTTTCGATTGCAATGCTGGTTAGCGCATGCTGTGTGAACATATTTGCAGCAGAACTTATTTCCGGTACAAATGGGAAAAACGTTTATCTGAACTGGTCATTCTATAGTAATTATGCAATGACAGTGCCTGTAGAGACACTGGAGGAAGGAAGCACATACTATGCGAAGCTTTCTTTCTATAACAATCCCACAGAATTGAAGGATTCTATTGGCGCGTTCGGCTTATATTATGATTTTGATGGCAGTGCAATCAGTGTAACGACGCTTTATGATAAAGATGTTGCGCTATCTGCCAAGAATATAAGCGGCAATACCATCAAGATGACTTGGGCAAGCCCAAGTGGTATTTCTTACACGGATGACGAGGGAAATACGCAGATTCGCGAAAATGGTGCACTGCTTGAAGCAAAGTTTACAGTTCAAAAAAATTTCTCTTATGAAGAACTGCAAACTATTTTTACATTGAACAAGAGTGATAATCCGAATATTGTTGACAGCACTGGTGCGTGGTTTACAATTGTCAGCCTTCCGGATTTCTATGCGGAGTTAACGGGTACAGGGAAAATTTATACCTCTTCCTCGGTAGATGAAATTGCAAGGAATATCACTGCAACGTTCATCAACGAGAATTATGAACGCAGTACGATTACAGATGATATTTCGATTACCCTTCCTGAAGGTGGACTGCAAAGCGGTGAGAATACTGTAACTGCTTCTTACCAGTATAAAGGTGTCACGTACACCTGTGATGTTACGATCAATGTTACGGCAGATGCGCTGACGAAAATCGAAGTTACGGCGCAGCCGAAGCTGAAGTATTTCAGCGGTGAAGAGCTGGATCTGTCCGGCATGATCGTCACGGCCACCTATGCCAGCAACGAGACAAAAGAGTTGACTGGATACACAACTGAGCCGGAAGCAGGCGATAAGCTTACCATCGCTGCGAACAACGAGAAGCCGGTCGAGGTTTCCTATGGCGGAATGACCGCCAATACCGAGAATCTTACGGTTTCTGCAAAGATCGTCGAGAAGCCCGAAGCGACCGGTACCTATATTTATGATGGAACTGAGCAGACGTTTACCATTACTGGCGGCGACTGCGATTACTACACGGTTGAGGGTCAGACCTCCGGAACCAACGCTGGTAGCTATGAAGCAACTGCTTCTCTGAACGACAAAACCGAAACCTCTTGGACAGACGGCAGCACGGGCGACGTTACCCTGAACTGGACAATCGCCCCGAAAGCAATTACCCCCGCCATTGCCGATATTTCTGATCAGCAGTACACCGGCAAACAGATCAAGCCGGAAATCACCGTTAAAGATGGAGAGACACCGCTGACAGTGGACGACTACACCGTTTCCTACGGTGACAACATCGACGTTGGCGAGAACAACGGTTCCGTTACGATCAAAGCCGCCGAGAATGGCAACTACAAATTCTCGGACAAGACGGCATACTTCAATATCGTCGCGCAGGCGGGCAGCATTTCCATTACTGCCAATGGCGCAGAGTACACCGGCAGAGCCTATGCGGAAAGCAATATCAAAGTCACAAAGACCGGCACGGGCGACGTGACCTTTACTTATTACACCGATACAAACGAACTGACCACGCCCGACAACAGCGGCGCGGCCTACGACGGCGCAGCGCCGAAGAATGCTGGTACGTACTATGTGAAAGCGTCGATGGCGGCCAGCGAAAACTATGGCTCTGCCACGAGCGATGCTGTACCTTTCACGATCACCAAAAAGGCACTGACCATCACAGCAAAGGATAAGAACATCACGTTCGGTGATGCAGCTCCGGACTACACGTTCACTGCCGCGGGCTATGTTGGTGATGACAACGACAGCGTCGTAAACGCTAAGCTTACCTGCGGTTATGAGCAGGGCAGCGACGCCGGAACCTACACGATCACAGTCACGGCAGATGCCGCAAACTACGAGATCACCTGCAGCTCCGGCACGCTGACAGTTGCCAAGAAGCAGCTTAAAGCAGCTGATCTGACTCCGGCAACGAACAATCCGACGAAAAAGGAATACGACGGCACCACCGAACTGGCCGGCGTGACCTATCAGGTGACGATCAACGGAAATGCTTACACCGTAGACGGCACCGCCGTGTTCGCGGATAAGAATGTCGGAATCGGCAAACTGGTGACCTTCACGCCGAATGCGCTGAACAGCACCAATTATGAATTTGCAGCAGGTCTCACGAAGACCTTCACGGCAGATATCACCGCAAAGGCCCTGACGGTCACCGGCCTGACAGCCACAGACCGTGTGTATGACGGCACAGCAAATGTCACACTGACCGGCGGCGAGCTGACCGGCGTGACCTCCGGCGATGACGTTTCTGCGGTAATGCCGACGAGCGGCACGGTCGAAAGCGCGGATGCATCCGCAGCGGCAAAGCCCGTCAATTATGGCACGATCACGCTCACCGGCACTGACGCTGGAAACTACACGCTGACCCAGCCGGCCGTCACCGTCACCATCTCCAAGGCCACGCCGGTGCTTGGCACGGTATCCTATACCGGCAGCATCTATCCGACGACGCTGAAAGAGACTGTTAAGCTGACCAGCGAAGCAACCGTTGACGGTTCCTTAAAGCTTGACGATACCGGTGCGTTCAATACGGTCGGCACAGCGGAGTATGCCTATACTTTCACGCCAACCGACGAAGTCAACTATAACGCCGTTCATGGCAAGATTTCGATTACGGTTCTGAAAGATACGCTGAAAGAGCTTATTGTTGATTCGACGAACGTAACAAAAGAGTACACTTACCCGCAGGCATTCAATACGACCGGTCTGATCGTTACCGCGAGGTACGAAAGCGGTAATTCGGCTGCGGTCAATGTGGCTGACCTGACGTGCAGCGTGACCGGCCCGATCCCGTATGGCACGGATAAGGTCACATTCAGCTACACGGTCGATGGTGTGACAAAGTCGTTTGACATTGCAATCACCGTTGCCAAGGGCAAGGTCGATCTGTCTGGCTACCAGTGGCCGGCGGTAACCACCTTCATCTACGACGACAATGAGCACAGCATTGAGCTGACCGGCAGCAATGAACAGGTCGCGAGCATTTCCTACACCGACAACAAAGCAACCTATGTCGGAACCTACACCGCTGCGGCTGACTTTACGCTCAAGGATGCAGCCAACTATGAGATCGATGCAGCTACAAAGCCGGGAACGGCGACACTGACCATTTCCCCCGCGAAGCGTGAGCTGACCTCCACGGCTACTGAGACAGCTCCCGCGACGCTGACAAAGGATGGCCGCACGCTGGATCTTGCAAACCTTGTTACTACGAACGCGGGCGAGAAGAGCGAACTGACGTTCACGTGCACGAATCTGTACGACTGCGAACTGAGCGACAGCACACTGAAATCCGGCGCGACCTACGACGTGACCCTTACGATCACAGTCAGCGCTGGTACCGTCGATGTCAATAACGACGGTACGCCTGAGTATACCGCGGCAGACGACCGGACGATCTATGTTACGATCGTAAACAAGCAGGACGCCGGGCTGCACGTGACTGGCATTTCCGAGACCATGACCTACGGCGAGGAGACGGAATGGCGCTATAGCGTCGAGCATGGCGCCGAGGACGGCACGATCTCCTGCGCGGCAGCTCCGACCGGAATTGTAGAAAACATCATTGAGAACGAAAAGCATGTGCTGAAGGCGACAGGTGTCGGCACAGCCACGTTTACTGTTACCTATGATTCCCCGGAATACCACGCGGAGCAGACCTTCACGATCACGGTTCAGCCCAAGGCTGTCACAGTCAAGGCTGACGACAAGAGCAGAGCGTTCGGTGAAGCAAATCCGGAACTCACATGGCGTGTACAGGATGGCTTCTCGCTGGTCGGTCAGGATACTCTACAGCTGACCGTCAGCACGACTGCTGACGCGGCGAGCACACCCGGCAGCTACCCGATCACGCTGACCGAAGTAGAAAATGCGAACCCCAACTACACCGTCACAACGCAGGACGGCACGCTGACGGTCACGCAGAAAACGCTGTCCGGCAGCGACGTTACGATCAACACAATTCCTGACCAGACCTACACCGGGCAGAAAATCCAGCCGGAAGTTACCGTAAACGGCTATTCGACCGCAGATTACGATGTGACCTATGAAAACAACATCCGTGTCGGCACAGCGACGGCAACGGTACGCTTCAAGGGCAATTATACCGGCACCGCTTCTAAGCCCTTCCAGATCACACCCAAGGCGCTGACCGTCTCCGGCGTGGCTGCCAGCAACAAGGTCTATGACGGCACAACGACGGCGACCATCACCGCTTCGCTTCAAGGTGTGGCAGATGGCGACTCCGTCCAGCTCACGGCCCCGGCGGCGGGCTTCGATACGAAGGATGCCGGTACGGGCAAGGCTGTTACGATTGCCGCAGGCGGCAGCTTCACCATTTCCGGCGCAGACGCTGGAAACTACACGCTGACGCAGCCCACAGTTTCCGGCCTGACCGCTGACATCACCCCGGCGACGCTGACCGCGCCCGGCAACCAGACGGTCATGATCCGCAACAACGTCACAACAAAGCAGACCGTTTCGCTGCCCGCCGTGAGCGGCGTGGAAGCCGACGGCACGCTGACGCCGGCGACCGTCACTGTCAGCGAAAACAGCGCGGTGTGCTTCGCAGTCGCTCCGACGTATGAAGCAGGTGTAATTACCTATCAGCTGGCCGACGGCCTTGACGCCGTACACGTCAGCGAAACGCAGACCGTCACGGTCACGCTGGGCTTCGGCGGCAACTATAATACCGTCTCCTATCAGCTGACAATCAGCATTACAGACCGTCAGCCGCAGGCAGAGCTGACCTACACCGGCGCAACGGTCATGACCTACGGCGAGACGCTGACGCTCCGCAGTGCGGGTGGCTCCGGCTCCGGCGCAGTCAGCTACACCGTGCGCGAGGATACCGGCAAGGCAGAGATCACCGGTGATCAGTTGAAGGCAACGCAGGCCGGCGCGGTCTATGTGATGGTCCACAAGGCCGCCGACGCGGACTACACGGAAGCATCCTCCAGCGAGGTCGCGATCACCATCCGCAAGGCAGTTCCGACCGGCATGCCGGCATACACGAAGATCACGAGCGCTGGCAAAACGCTGGCTGACGCGCACCTGACGACGGTCGGCGGCACGTTCTCCGTCCCCGGCAGCGTGGCATGGGAACTCCCGGACACGACAACGGTGGTTGCCAACAGAGCCTACACCTGGATATTCACCCCGGACGATACGACGAACTATGAATCAATCTCCGGCGAGATCGTGGTCTATAGCTTTGTGAATACGCCGTATTTCCCCGCCATCATCGGAGATAGCTCGAAGTTCAATTTCCATGACGTCACCCGGTTTGATTACTTCTATGACGCAGTCAAGTGGGCCGTCGATCACGACATCACCTCCGGCACAGGCCGCTTCACGTTCAGCCCGAACGCAGCTTGCACCCGCGCGCAGACCGTGACCTTCCTCTGGAGAGCCGCTGGCAGCCCGCGTCCGGTGAGCGCGGTGAACCCCTTCACCGATGTCCACTATGGAGATTACTTCTATCAGGCAGTCCTGTGGGCCGTGGAGAATGGCATCACGATGGGTACGAGCGCAACGACGTTCAGCCCGGACGCGACTGTGACCCGCGCGCAGGTCGTGACGTTCCTCTGGAGAGCGAACGGCCAGCCCGCCGCATGGAACAGCGGCTTCACGGATGTGAGCGCTGATGCGTACTACGCAAAGGCAGTCGCATGGGCCGTGCAGAATGGCATCACGACCGGCACCGGCTTCGGTGTCTTCAGCCCGGATGCAGCCTGCACCCGCGCGCAGATCGTGACGTTCCTCTATCGCAACAGAAAGTAAATCATAAAAATTGCCCTGCCGGCAATAGCTGCCGGCGGGGGCAATTACTGCCTATAGATGCAGCTCCAGCGCGTAACTGCGCTGCAAGAGCAGCATAATCAGACTTTCTGCTGATCTAATTCATGCTCCATATCTATGCAGGATGAATATTGACAGCCACCGGATATCATGCTACCATACAGATATAGTTGAGTTTTGCGCACGTCTGAATGACAACGCGATTTTTCGCATTGCGCACGAGAATCAGGTTTGTATGCTATGCCAGCAATTTGCTTCGCCCTTATCCGGGCGAAGGTATTGCTGGCATTTTTATATAGATAATATAGCCAATGGCAGAAAGGGTGAAGCAAAGACGGAACACAGTCCCCAATTTGGGACAAGCAGTTTGCTTTCCAGTACGGGGAGAAACTGCGACAGTAAAAGCGGATATCATGTGAGTAGACTGACAGTGCGTAACGGAACGCTCTGTCGGTCTTTTTTATTTCAGAAAGAGGTGCAAATATGAATTTAGTAGAAAAAATAAAACAGGTTGAAATCAAGGTGGATACACGCATTTCGGAAGACGACAGGGACTTTTGTGAGCGCCAGCAGCGCGCCTATGATGCGGCGCGAGAAACATTAACGGAAATGGACTTTATATGGGCGGACAGTATTTCACGGCAGAAAGCAATCTTCGAGGAAATGCAAGGAGTGCCAGATAGATATGCGTATTATCTTGGAAACGGGAAGAAGTTAGATGCGTTCTGCTTCAGAGACGAGCTGGAATGCCTGCATAGACAATTTATCAACAAAATTACCTCATATTATGCAAATACATACAGTGTGGAGCTTTCTGCGGAAAAGATAATAGAGCAGCTGCTGCCAGTTCAAAAGGACGAAGAACCGCGAAAGAAAATGAACGCGGCAGAAGTATACCATAAAGCCATGTGTGAGCTGGCGCTGCAATACACGGATGTGCTGGATAGAATTATCATTCAGCTTGACGGCCGAAGCTTTCAGGAAAAGGCGTTTCTGGAGCTGCGGGGACGTTGCCGCGATGCGGTATGGAACGGCTGTAAACCCGAACCGCAGTATGTTCAGCAAAAGGATACGATCCATTTTTATGGATACTTCTGCAGTTGCGATACATATTGGACACCACCGCGCTGGGAGATATCCGGATCAGCGAAGAACGTTTTAAGGGGGGTGATTCATTTTGAGACCGGAAGCTATACAGTGCTGCCTGCTGGACTTTCCGATTTTTTCTCTTATCGAGATGTAAGGCAAGCCTGTACAGACTTTCACGGATACAGTAAACTTCGGCAGATTCGTCTGTTCAAAAACGGAAGAATGGATATCCGGTTCGCGAGCAGCGAATTGGCAGAACAGTTTATTGACATTTACTTGAGCGCTGCATATTCGTGAGGTGCGGAGTATGAAATATCCTTTACCAACAGAACCGATTCCACAGTCCGCGCGCAAGCAGATCAATGAAAAGCTGCTATATCTGATCGATAATGATGCCTGCGCGACATATGACGTATCCAAAGCCGACGTGTTTCAGGCATATACCGGACGAGGCGGCTTGCATGGACTGCGGCGCAGCGATTATAGCAGCTATGCGGCATACAGCGAAGCAAAAAAAGAAGCAGAAAATGGGCAGGTGTTTACACCTGCGCGTCTGTGCCAGTTTGTTGTGGATTGTCTGCACATCGGGCAGGACGAGCTGGTTGCAGATCTGACCTGTGGGATGGGGACATTTTTTAACTTTCTTCCGAATGAACGCAATGCTTACGGGTGTGAACTGGACATAGACGCCTATAAGGTGGCAGCGTTTCTGTTCCCACAGGCACATCTGGAAAATAAGGATGTCCGCCGCTATACGCCGGGCGTGCAGTTTGATTATATCCTTGGTAATCCACCATATAATCTGCGCTGGTGGGTAGAAGAAGGGAAAAACTGTCTTTCACAGTTTTACTACTGTATCAAGGCTGCAGAACTTCTCAAGCCGCTTGGTATTCTTGCAATTATCGTACCAGCATCGTTCTTGAACGATTCATTTTCTGATGGCGCAATGATCTCGGCGATGGAAAATGCGTTCAGTTTCCTTGGGCAAGCCGTTCTGCCAGAAGACGCATTTCGGGATATGGGTGTCGCACAATTTCCGGTCAAGCTGCAATTCTGGCAGAAACGCAGTCAGACCATGCCAGAGGCACACCGTTATCAAATGGAAAGTATGGATCTATCTGATGGATTCTCTGCGGAACAGGCGCTGCAGATCTACAGCGAAATGATCCAACCGGCGCAGGAACTGCTGAAGGAGAACCGTGCGAAGATCCTGCGAGAGCTTGCGCAGCGCAGAGATACGTCTGAGCAATTCTTATATCAGGTTCAGAAAATGCTCTATCAGATCAAGGCGCATCCGCGGATACGGGATTCTTACGCAAGCTGCATGGAATATGTACGCCGCTTTTATACGGAAACACAGCCGAGCAATATGGATTATAAGGAATGGTGCCAGAAGCGATTGACTGAAGCCAAGGTACTGGCGTATCTGCGCAGAGTGCTGAAAAAACAGAATGCGCGGCCAGGTGAAGATGTGATCCGATTGGTAAAGCGTGACGGTTGCTTTACGTATAAGGCTTACAGTGCAGCCGCGCGTCATCGTATGCGTGAGGACCAGCGAGAGGCAATGCCAATCTATCGGGCGGTAATATCCGGCAGCACAAATCAGGCACCAGAGTATGCGCGCCTGATTCGAAGAAAGCATAGAGCATATTTGAATCAGAGCCAGAAGTTTTCAGAGATGCAGCAGGATACGGACATTGCAGAATGGCTGGAGGATTTTCAGCTTTGGGATCAGGAGAATTGTGAGCTGATCTGCTTGAACGAGAATCAGCGCAGGGATTTGAATTTGGTATTGCAGAAACGGTATGCCCTGTTACAGTGGGAGCAGGGCAGCGGGAAAACGCTTGCTGGGATTGCAGTAGGACTATACCGCATGCAGCGGCAGCATATGTATTGTACCTGGGTTGTATCCTCGGCTATTTCGATTCGCAACAACTGGGACGGTGTACTGGCCAACTATGATTTGCCATACGTATTTGTAGAGCGGCTGCGTGATTTGGAGCGGATTCGTCAGGGCGATTTTGTCTTAATCACAACAAATGTAATCGTGAAGTATAGACGGCAGATCAAGTACTGGATGCGGATACACGGGTATAAAGTAAATCTTGTGCTGGATGAAAGCGATGAGATCACAAACCCGTCAAGCGCCCGTACAAAGGCAGTGTTGTCCTGTTTCCGCCGATGCCGGGCAAAGCTGCTTACGACGGGAACAAGTACGCGGAACAATATTGTTGAATTTGCACCGCAACTGGAGCTGCTTTACAACAACTCGTTCAATATGATTTCATGGGTGCCTTACATATACAGCACCGAACGAGACGGCGATATGACGACAAAGAGCAATCCGTATTATGGCGCACCAATTCCAGCGTACCGAAAGGGATATGCACTGTTCTCTGCATCTCACCTGCCAGAGAAAATCATAGTGTTCGGCGTCGGGCAGTGGACGCAGGATATTTACAATGCGGAGGTGCTGCGCGACATTCTGGACAAAACGGTTATCACCCGTTCCTTCAGGGAGATCGTTGGACGGGAGATCCGGCGGCTCCATCAGGTTCCGATTCCGTTTACCGAGGCGGAGCGAAATGTATGCAAAAAGGCAATCGAAGAATTCAATCAGTTGCGGGCAAACTATTTTGCGACGACGGGAAATTCCAGAAAAGACGCGATGATGCGGCTGATTCAGCAAATTACGCTCCTGCTTCGGATCAGTGCTGCTCCCAATACGCTGATGGAGTATGTGGGAGATCTGCCCGGAAAGCTGAGAAAAACCACCGAGATGATTGCACGATGGGATCAGGAAATCGTTGCGGTCGGCGTGCGCCACGCGGTAATTCTGAACGCTTACGCGGATGCAATACGAAAAGCCATGCCGAACCGTCCCTTGTTTCTGGTAACAGGCGCGACGACAAGCTTTGCCAAACGGCGTGCGCTGCGAAAAACGCTCCGGGAGAGCAAGAACGGGATTCTGCTTTGCACACAGCAGAGTCTTCCAAGCTCTGTCAACTTCGAGTTTGTGAATAAGATCATCATTCCGGAGCTGCATTATAACAATGCGCAGATGAGTCAGTTCTATATGCGATTCGTTCGATATACCTCAACCGAATGGAAGGACATCTACTTTTTGACCTATGAGGACAGTATCGAGGCCAACCTGCTGCAAATGGTGTTAGCAAAGGAGCGGATCAACCTGTTCATGAAAGGTGCAGACACAGATCTGGACGAGGTTTACAGAAAATTTGGGGTCAATTACAATTTACAGGCGCAGCTTCTCAGCCGTGAAACGGACGAGGATGGGCGCATGCGGATTCGCTGGGGACAGCAGCAAATTGCCTAGGTGCTTTTTGCAATGCTTATATTCAAAAAAGGGGCAGTTCTCATTTGAGAGCTGCCCCTTTCGTATATACGCGTGCCGGAAGAGACTGTTCCTCAGCGCATAGAAAAACATCTGCTGATTGGAACGAACAAAATCAGGTTTTTCAATAGAAAAAGCCGCCTGATTTCTCTTGGAAACCAAGCGGCTGTGTTAGAATATTTGCTTTTAAAGAACGAAATCAGATCATCCACACAGGGACGATATATGTGCCGCTATCGATTGCGCTTAATGTCTCTCGAAGACAGATAATTGCGCCCGCCCCTCTCGGCACGGAGGCCTTATCCAGCAGCTTGAAAGTACCCGTAATCTGTGTGGGCGGATTGATGCTTTTTTTAATCTCTATGGGATGCAGCTGACCGTCGCTCTCCATAATCAGATCGATCTCATTGCTGTTCTTATCCCGGTAATAATGCAGCAGGCAATCCTGCGCACTATTGTTGTAGGTCTTGATGATTTCCGATACAACGTAGTTTTCCAAAATTGCTCCGTTGATTGCGCCGTTCATCAGAATTTCGGGGCTTGAGTACCGAGTCAGGTAGCAGACCAGCCCTGTATCAAAGAAATACATCTTTGGGGTTTTAATCGTCCGCTTCAGAAGATTGTTAGAGTAGGGGTGCAGGAAGAATACAATACCGGATTTTTCAAGTTCCTTCATCCAGCGTTTTGCGGTATCATCACTGACGCCCACATCCCCGGCGATGTCATGCAGATTCAGCATTTGGCCGCTTCTACAGGCGGCAGCACGAATGAAGTCAGCAAACATCACCTTATCCACACCGGGAATATCGGTGGT
>ENA-ORRL01002323-ORRL01002323.1-human-gut-metagenome-genome-assembly--contig:-NODE-2323-length-11526-cov-2.408596_pt1 | contig 11526 bp, 10 predicted proteins | sample MGYA00242175_ERZ509134 | MGnify/ENA primary metagenome ERZ509134 (study PRJEB26280, sample SAMEA2338660) | human gut metagenome | biome: human gut; feature: human-associated habitat; material: faeces... | reverse complement strand
TTATGTAGTAATGGGCCCCCAGACGGAACGCGTCCTCGGTCACATCCTGGCTGCTGGCAGCCGTTACCATAATGAAAGAAGGAGTTCCCTTCATCTGGCTGTTGTTCCTAACCCGCTCCATCACGGAAATCCCATCCAGTCTCGGCATGATCACATCCATCAGAACGATATCCGGGTTCGTCTCCACGATCATGTTATACGCATCCTCACCGTTGTCCGCCTTTCCCACCACATGGATCCCGTCTTCCTTCTCAAGTATCTCTCCCAACAGATTTAATGTCTGTCTGTTATCATCCGCGATTGCAACCGAAACCTCTGCCATAGCATTCCCTCCTGAACTGTCATAATCAATGTCTATCCCCCTGCATTTTCCATTTTCTTTTAAAAAACGGGGAACAAGCGGTTTTATTATAGGCTTTTAACCGAGAAAGAAGCAATGAAATTCGTCCGCAACTTTCGACAACGTTTGACAATTTGGATGGAACGCAAAAAAAGCATCATCATTTTTCATGATCGACGCTTTTTTCTGAACATAATGTAATAATATGTCTTTTATCGTTTTTCCCTTGTGTCCTTCAGATCCCCTGTCCCCAGGCTACCGCTTCACTGCCACAAGATGGTTGACGAACTGCTGGGCCGTCCGGCCGGAAAGACCGCCGCCCCGCATCTCAAACCGGTTGGCCTCATAACCGATCTCCTCATCGCTCATCTCCTCCGGCGTGATCCCGGCCCGGCGTGCCAGCTCCACAGCCATCGCATTGAAGCCGCTCTTATCCGGCTTGGCGTAATAGATGGTAAGGCCGAACCGGTTCACCAGGGACAGCTTTTCCTCCATGGTGTCGGACCGGTGCATGTCCTCTCCGTGCTCCATGTCGTCCCGGTCACGGCTGGTCTCTTTTATAAGGTGACGGCGGTTGGAGGTGGCATAGATCAGCACATTATCCGGCTTTGTCTCCACGCCTCCCTCAATGACGGCCTTTAAGAACTTATACTCGATCTCAAATTCCTCGAAGGACAGATCATCCATATAAATGATGAACCGGTAATTCCGGTTCTTCACCTGGGCGATGATGGCGGAAAGATCCTTGAACTGGTGCTTGTAGATCTCGATCATCCTGAGGCCGTCGGGGTAAAACTGGTTCACGATGGCCTTGATGCTGGTGGATTTTCCTGTACCGGAATCTCCAAATAAAAGGACATTGTTGGCAGCCCTTCCCTCCACGAAGGCCCGGGTATTATCCACCAGCTTCTTTTTCTGGAGCTCATAGCCAATGAGATCGTCCAGCATCACTGCATCCATATTGTTGATGGGAAGGAAGCGGACGGTCCCGTCCTCATTCCCGGCAATGCGGAAGGCCTTATTCAGTCCGAACATACCCACGCCGTAATCCCGGTAAAACCCGGTCACATGGAAAAAAAAGGCCTCTGCATCCTCTGCCTCCGCCAGCTTTTCACTCAGGGCCCGCACCTTCTCACTGACGTTCCTGTTATACATCAGTTCCTTTTTCCGGATGGCCTTATAATGGGTCAGATGGTAAAAGCAGTCGATGGAAAGCGCCTCCTCCATCCAGGAAAAATCGTAATGGAACAGCTGCCGGAACATTTCAAGATCATGCTTTACAAAGATATTGACCGTTCCGTCCTGGGCTCCCACCTTTTCACATACCAGGCTGAAGGGATTCTCACTGGTGATCAGGAGAAAGGTCAGGTAATTCTGCCAGAGGTTTTTATCAAAGGCATAATCAGTGGATACAGAAAGGAGGTTTTTCACCTGGCCGAATACCCGGGTGCGAAGCACGTCCCTGTCCTGGCTCCCGTCTTTTAATCTCATGCAGATATCAGAAAGCTGCCAGAGGATCGAGTCCTCCGGCAGTTTTCCGTATACCAGCAGATTGGATACGATCTGGTTCATTATTCTACGATTGCTCCTCTGTCTGCTGAGGATACCATTCTGGCATACCGTTTCAGATATCCGGTCACCGGCTTCGGCTCCTTTAACTTCATGGTCCTTCTGCGCTCCTCCATCTCCTCATCGGAAACCAGCAGCTTTATGCTGTAATTGGGAATGTCGATGGCGATCTGATCCCCGTCCTTCACATAGGCGATGGGACCTCCGGCTGCCGCCTCTGGAGAAATATGGCCGATGGCGGCTCCGCAGGAAGCGCCGGAAAATCTTCCGTCCGTCAGAAGGGCCACGGTGGTATCCAGCTTCATTCCCACGATGGCGGAGGTGGGGGAAAGCATTTCCCGCATTCCAGGTCCGCCGGACGGGCCCTCGTAGCGGATCACCACCACGTCTCCAGGCACGATCTTTCCGGCATAAATGGCTGCAATGGCCTCCTCCTCAGAGTCGAAGCACCGGGCAGTCCCCGTGTTCACCAGCATTTCCTGCTTTACGGCAGAGCGCTTTACAATGGCTCCGTTGGGCGCCAGGTTTCCAAAGAGCACCGCCAGCCCTCCGGTCTTTGTATACGGACGGTCCAGTGGCCGGATCACCTCCGGATCACGGTTCTTCGCATGGGCCACGTTCTCACCCAGGGTCTTTCCTGTGACGGTCATACAGCTTCCGTCGATCATCCCGCCGTCCAGCAGCTCCTTTAGCACGGCGGAGATCCCTCCGGCCTGCATCAGATCCTGCATGTGGTGATGGCCCGCCGGAGCCAGATGGCACAGGTTGGGCGTCTTCTCGCTGATCTCGTTGATCATATGGAGATTGATGGAGATCCCCGCCTCATGGGCAATGGCCGGAAGATGGAGGGCTGAGTTGGTGGAGCAGCCCAGGGCCATGTCCGCGGTCAGGGCATTCTCAAAGGACTTTTCCGTCACGATGTCCCTGGGACGGATGTTGTTCTCAAGAAGCTTCATGACCTGCATCCCCGCCGTCTTTGCCAGGCGGATCCGCTCGCCGTAAACCGCCGGGATGGTTCCGTTTCCTGGAAGGCCCAGTCCCAGGACCTCTGTAAGGCAGTTCATGGAGTTGGCCGTGAACATACCGGAGCAGGAGCCGCAGCCGGGACAGGAGCTTCCCTCGATCTCAGCCAGCTCACCGTCGCCGATGAGACCGGCCTTTCTGGCTCCCACTGCCTCAAACACGGAGTTTAAGTCTCTTTGTCCAATGGAGAGCATGGGGCCTCCGGATACGAAAATACAGGGGAGATTCAGGCGCAGGGCCGCCATGAGAATTCCCGGCACGATCTTGTCTCAGTTGGGAATGAACACCAGGGCGTCGAAGCAGTGGCCGCTTACCATGCATTCGATGGTATCCGCGATCAGCTCCCTGGAGCTTAAGGAAAAATGCATGCCCTTGTGGCCCATGGCGATGCCGTCGCAGACGCCGATGGTATTAAACTCCATGGGAGTCCCGCCGGCCGCCAGAACGCCGTCCTTGACGGCCCTGGCAATGGTCTGTAAGTGTACGTGGCCCGGGGCGATCTCATTGAATGAGTTGACCACGCCCACGAAGGGGCGGCGGATCTGCTCGTCGCTGTATCCGTCGGCTTTTAAAAGGGAACGGTGGGGAGCACGCTCCACGCCGGATTTTACCTGATCAGAATTCATATGCTGCACTCCTGTCCTTCCTTAAGATTATTTTGCCTCGTCTAAGTTCTGGGCCTGCTTCCAGCCCATCTTGGCCCTTAACTCACGGCCGGTCTTTGCTGCCAGCGTGTCCGCATGGGCGGCTCTGGCTGCGTTGAACATGGTGCGGCCTACCTGGTTTTCCAGGATCCAGTTCTTGGCAAAGGTGCCGTCCTGGATCTCTGTGAGCACCTGCTTCATCTCTGCCTTTACGGAATCGGTGATGATCCGCTTTCCAGTCATGTAGTCGCCGTACTCAGCCGTATCAGAGATGGAATAGCGCATTCCCTCAAATCCGGCGTTGAAGATCAGATCTACGATCAGCTTCATCTCATGGATACACTCAAAATATGCGTTCTCCGGCTTATATCCAGCCTCCACCAGCGTATTGAAGCCAGCTTCCATCAGGGCGCACACGCCGCCGCAGAGGACTGCCTGCTCGCCGAACAGATCGGTTTCTGTCTCTTCTTTAAAGGTAGTCTCTAAGATCCCGCCTCTGGCTCCGCCGATGCCTGCTGCATAGGCCTTTGCCACCTCCATGGAATTTCCGGAGGGATCCTGCTCCACGGCCACCAGACATGGCACGCCCTTTCCGGCCACATACTGGGAACGGACTGTGTGGCCCGGACCCTTGGGAGCGATCATGATCACGTTCACGCCGGCCGGCGGGATGATCTGTTTAAAGTGGATATTAAAACCATGGGCAAAGCACAGGGTCTTTCCGTCGGTCAGATTTTCCCTGATATCGTTTTTATAAAGAACCGCCTGCTTTTCATCGTTTACCAGGATCATGATGATATCGGAGGCCTTTACGGCGTCAGCGGTATTCATTACAGTAAAGCCGTCCTCTTTTGCCTGTACGGCAGATTTAGAGCCCTCATACAGACCCACCACCACGTCACAGCCGGAATCCCTTAAGTTCAGCGCATGGGCATGCCCCTGGGAACCGTATCCGATCACAGCGATCTTCTTTCCATCCAGAAGTGATAAATTGCAGTCTCTCTCATAATACATTGTAGCCATAGTTTTTTCTCCTTTTTTATATATAAAATTTGGTTAAAGCCTTTTTCATCCTCTCTTACGGTTCCGGCTGATCTTCCTCCGCCTCCTTGGGGGCGACGCTTAAGGTATTGTCCCAGCCGATCCCAATGGCGATATCTCCGGAGCTGCTTAACTCCAGGATCCCAAACTTGCGGATCTTCTCCACGAAGGAATCCACCTTTTCCTTGGTCCCTGTGATCTCGGCAGTCAGGTGCTCTTCTCCAAAGTCCACCACCTTCCCTCCGTATTCATTGATCAGCTCCAGCACCTGGTGCTTGGAGGAGCCGCGCTCCGTTCCGGTCAGATGCATCTTTACAAACATATGCTGGGCAAATAATGTATGCTCCTGTTCCAGAAGGGCCACAGTCTTCACATCATAAAGCTTATAAAGCTGGCGTACCACCTGGTCCTTCATATACTCATCTCCCGTGGACACGATGGTGAGCCGGGTGTATTCCGGGTTCTCTGTGGGTCCAGCGGAGATGGCGTCGATGTTATAGCAGCGCTTGGCGTAAAGTCCGGCGATCCGGTCCAGGACACCAAAGCGGTTGTTGACGATCAGGCCAACGGCAAATCTCTCTTCCATAGGCTTATCCTTTCACTATCATGTCTCTGGCCGACCGGCCCGGCGGGATCATGGGGAGCACCTTTTCGTCCATACCGATATGGCAGTCGATGAGCACCGGTCCGTCGCTCTGATCCGCCTCGTCCAGGGCTTTCTTCAGCTCCTCCATGGTATGGGCAGAAACTCCTTTTGCCCCGAAGGCTGCTGCCAGGGCCGGGAAATCCGACCTCCGGTCCAGGGTGGTATGGGAGTAATGGCAATCGTAAAAGATCGTCTGCCACTGTCTCACCATGCCTAAAACATCGTTGTTCATCACCACAATGGTCAGGGGCAGGTTCTGGCTCACCGCCGTGGCCATTTCGTTTAAATTCATCCCGAAGCTTCCATCCCCGGTAAAAAGCACCGTCCGCTTTCTTCCGTTGGCGATGCAGCCTCCGATGGCAGCTCCCAGGCCGTAGCCCATGGTCCCCAGGCCGCCGGAGGTCAGAAGCCTCTGGGGCTTTTCAAATTTATAGAACTGCATGGTCCACATCTGGTGCTGTCCCACGTCGGTGGCCACCACCGTGTCCGCGTCCCCGCGGCGGTTCACCTCTTCAATGATCGCCCTGGGACTGAAGCCCTTTGCAGGCGGCAGGACCTCCGCGCTCTTATACTCTTCGATCTGGCGGAGCCAGTCCGGATGCTCACACTGGGGGAGCACATCCAGGATCCTTTGAAGGATCATCTTCACATCTCCCCACATGCTGATATCGGGACTCACATTCTTTCCGATCTCCGCCCGGTCGATATCGATATGGACCGTCATGCATTTACTGGTATATTCATTCAGGTCGCCGGTGGCCCGGTCCGAAAACCGCACGCCCACAGCAAACAGCAGATCGCACTGGGACTGGGCCATGATGGAGGCGTACTGTCCGTGCATGCCGCACATGCCCAGGTTCAGCGGATAAGAGGCCGGCACTGAGGTAAGGCCCATCATGCTGAGTCCCACTGCCGCATCTAACCGCCTTGAAAGCTCCAGGACTTCTTTTTCAGCACCCGAGGCGATCACGCCGCCGCCCGCATAAATAAACGGCCGCTTTGCTTTCTTTACCATTTCCAGCAGCTCGTCCAGGCTGCTGATGCTGGTCTTTCTCTCCTTCTTCACAGAAGGTGCCTTCATATCCGGATCGTATTCCCACTCCGCCGCCTGGACGTTTTTTGGGATATCGATGAGCACCGGCCCCTTCCTCCCGTCATTGGCGATCTCAAAGGCCTCCTGGATCGTCCTCTGGAGATCCTTAATATCCCGCACCATGAAATTGTGCTTCACGATGGGCTGGGTGATCCCCACGATATCCACCTCCTGGAAGGAGTCCTTCCCCAGGCTGCTGACTGCCACGTTTCCTGTGATGGCTACCATGGGCACTGAATCCAGGTATGCGTTGGCAATGCCGGTCACCAGGTTGGTGGCTCCGGGCCCGCTGGTGGCCAGGACCACTCCTGTTTTCCCGCTGGCCCTGGCATAGCCGTCGGCCGCATGGGCCGCTCCCTGTTCATGGGCCGATAATACATGGCGGATCCGGTCTGATGCCAGGTAGAGCTCATCATAAATATTTAAGACCGCGCCGCCCGGATATCCAAATATCACTTCCACTCCCTGATGGATCAGCTCCTCCACCAGGATCCGTGCACCATTCATTTTCATAAAATCTTCCCCTTGTCTGGTTGATGGAAACAGATCTTCCGGGCCGCCTCCACAGAAAATTTCCCTTCCGCCGCACGGCGGTCCCCGCAGAAAGCGTTTTTTATATCATAGGATGTACTTTCCCATGATACAAAAAAACCTTACAGCGTCGTGCTGTAAGGTTTCTCTCTATCCCAAATTTCTTTGAGTATACTGCCGTCAGATCCCTTAAGTTTCAGCATAACGCAAATAAGCATTCCCGTCCACGACGATAATGCTGCCAATAATTCGGATCACGACTGCGATTAGTACCAGTTCCATCATCATTGTATCTGCGTCTCCTTCCCTTAATGTTAGTTTATATTATACAAATTTCATCTGAAATTGCAAGTGCTTTATTTTCATATTTTCCATAAATCTTGGTTATGGTACGGCGAAACCGTGCGCCCCGCTGCGGGGCCAGGCGGCCGGTCGTCTTCCCGGCAGAGTCACAGTGCTCCGGCCTTCGGTCATCTTCCCGGCAGGAACCGGTCTGCCGGCACATGGATGTCCACGCTGAACGCCGTTTTTATAAGCCAGAGGAAGAACCACAGCACCAGCACCGGGATCACACAGTTAATGATGATCAGGACCGCCACTGCATCCGCAAAGCGGCCCAGCGCCTTTTTGGCCTGATCCACTGCTCCATTGAGCTTCTCTCCTACCCCTAAGATCCAGCCGGACAGTCCCTTTTCCTCTCCGGATGCCTCCGCCGCTTCCTCTTCCACCGCTCCTGCGGCTTTTTCCGCCTCCTCAATGGTCTGGCTGACCTCAAAGGCCTCCTCGATCAGACTGCTGACCTTTAAGCTCGCGGGGATCACCATAAATATGGCAAGGCCGGTCACAGCAAGGCGCAGGGCTAAACGTTTTAAAACACCGGAGGATAAAAACATTCCCAGGATCCCCAGAACGCAGGCAGCCGGGATCAGAAGAGAAAAGGCCGCATGGCCCGTAATGGCCAAAAGGAACTTCTCCAGCATCACAGCCCCCGCGGCGATCATCAGATAGCTCCCAAGCTCTGCGATCTGGTCCGCCAGGGGAGTCGTGGCGTCCCCCGGAATGGCACAGCGATGGAGCTGGCCGCCACAGCCGCCGTCATCTCCATGACCGTGATCTTCTTTTCCTCCAGGGCCTCCATGGAGGCCTTATGGTATTCCGGCGCAGATACTCTTTCCGATACTACAAAAGCCGAAAGCGCCGCCACTGCAAGCAGCACCAGGGCCAGGACCGTCTTCTGCATCATATTTTTATTTAATTCCATGTTCTGTTATCCTTTCTCTTATGGTACGGCTTTCTCTCACGGAATGGGGACCCCGGAAGGACCGGCTGCCGGCCGCTTTTTCCTATGGCATAAAAAAGGCGTCCAGGGACAGCCGCAGGACGCCGTTTTTCGTTTTCCCGTTTACAGTTTTGAATATCCGTATGGATTGATCAGCGCATCCAGCTTCTTTCCTTCCTTACAGATCGGACAGTTGCGGTAATCGCTGAACATATAATCCGGCAGCTCCCGCTTTCCGAATACAGATTTGATGGGGATCCCGTTCATCTCGTCCAGGGCGCTGAACACTGCCGATACGCTCTGGATGATGCCGCCGTAATACTGGATTCCCTCGATGCCCTTGTTGATGGTGAGGCCCGTGGTCACGGTGGCAGTCAGAAGGATCACATTCTTCCCGTTTAACATGGGACGGAAATTATCCTTGAACATGATCTGGCTGTTGCTGTTGAACTCGGGCTTGATGATATAAATGGTCTTATGGGCGTTCAAGGACAGGAACCCGCCCTTTGTCAGCTCCTCTGCCAGAAGCGTTCCGATGACCTCCGTTCCTTCCATACATACGATGGTATCCACGACCATGTCGTACAGGTACATATGTACCAGTGCCCTGGCGATCTCCTGGGCCTCACTGACGCGGCTCTTGATGGTCGTCAGATCGATATAATAATTGGTGTGGGCATGGTTGGTGGCAAAATGGCCTTTTGTGACCTTTAAGCCAACGTCGGTTCCAGGTGCATAAATTTTCTCGTACTTCAGCTCCATAGATCTGCCTCCTTTTCATGGGTTTCACGCACATAGCCGTTCAGATATCTGACTCTATTATACTAAACCTTCCGAGGTATCACAAGAAAAATTTACACATTTTATCTATTTTTTTGAAATAGAGTTACTATTTTCCCATTTCCTTTACCAGGCCAGCACCTCATGACCGTCCTCGGTCACCAGCACCATGATCTCCCACTGGGCCGACGGCTTCCCATCCTCCGTATAAATGGTCCAGCCGTTTCCATCGTCCACAAAGATCTCGTCGCCGCCCATATTGACCATGGGTTCAATGGTAAAGATCATGCCCGGAGCCATAAGCATTTCCGTTCCCCTGCGGGTCACATAGCTGACAAAGGGATCCTCATGGAATTCCAGTCCCACGCCGTGGCCTCCCACATCCTCCACCACTGTATAGCCGTGCTTTTTCACATGGTCATGGACGGCCTGGCCCATGTCTCCCAGATATCCCCATGGCTTCACCTCCTGGAGCCCCTTTTCCACCGCTTCCCTGGTGACGCGCACCAGCTTCTCCTTTTCCGGTCCCACATCCCCGATCATGAACATACGGGAGGAATCGGAATAATAGCCGTGGAGGATGGTGGACACGTCCACGTTGATGATATCGCCCTCCTTTAAGACCACGTCCTCCGACGGGATACCGTGGCACACCTGGGCGTCGATGGAGGTGCAGACGCTTTTGGGGAAACCCTCATAGCCCAGAGGAGCCGGGATCCCTCCGTGCTTTGTTGTATAATCATACACCCACTGGTCGATCTCCGCCGTTGTGATCCCGGCCCTGATCCGCTCTGCCACGTAGTCCAGCACCGCCACATTGAGCTTTCCGCTCTCCCGGATCCCCTGGATCTGCTCCGGCGTTTTTATGATCTTGTGGGACGGCACCTCATGGCCCATGAACCGGGCTCTGCTCACCCTTCTGTCGAATTCCTGGTGACACTGGCCGTAGGGCTTTCCGCTCCCGCACCAGCATGGGTCTCCGCTTCCGATTCTCTTTAACATTTATTTTTCCTCTTTTCCATGATTTTTTATGAACACAAAGCTGTTTTCCTCCGAATGCTCCGGAGAATACCCGTAGCCGGATACGGAAAACTCTTTGACCGCTTCCACATCTGTAACATTGTTTTCTGCCAGAAAACGGACCATCTCTCCTCTGGCCATTTTGGCCTCCGTGGCCTTTACCTTTACTTTTCCATCCTTCAACACGCCAAAGACACAGGTAACAAACCGGATATCCGGCGTCAGGAACGGCTCGATGGCTTTGCTGTATTCCCTGGAGGCCAGATTTATGATCACAGGCGTATTTTCTGCCTTCCCGCCGCTGCCCGGCTCCGTCTCCTCTTCTGTCTTTCCGGTCAGCTCCTCAAACAGACTGCTCCCCCAGAAATCGTACAGGTCCTTCTTTCCATCCACTGCCAGCCTGGCCTGCATTTCCAGGCGGTAGGGCGTTACCCGGTCATCGGGCCGCAGGATCCCGTAAAAGCCGCTCAGGATCCGCAGATGGTTTTTTACGTATTCCCACTGGCCATGGGAAAACAGGTGGGGCGCCATATACTGGTACTGGATCCCCACATAGGAAAGAAGGGCCGGCGTCAGCGCCCGGTCCAGATCCATGGCCTGATACCGTTCAAAATTTTCCCGTGTGATCCGGTCGTTGGCCTTAAACAGCTCCTTAAGCTCCTCTTCCGACATGGAGCAGAGCCGTTCATGCAGCCGTTTTGTCCGGTCCAGAAACACCGGAAAACCGCCGGATTCAAACATGTCACTGCATTCTTCCATTTTCTTTGCGGGGGAAATAATGATCTTCATCAGATGTTTTCGCTCCTTGCATATTTTTCCAGCCTTCGGTATAATGAGGATATCAGAGGGCCGCGCTCTGCGGCCCGGGGCTCCGGCTCCGGCACTGGATATTTCCGGCTCCGGCCCGGGTCCCCGTCACTTATCATACATTCACAGAATGGGTTTGTCAAACCATTCTGCGCAGGGGTGTACCGCAGGAAAGGGGAAACGTCATGAAGGTATTAGTCACAGGGTTCGATCCGTTTGGCGGCGAATCCATAAATCCGGCCTGGGAGGCCGTAAAATGTATCAGAAATGAGATCGCCGGGGCAGAGATCGTCACCATGCAGATCCCGACCGTAGTCGGCAGATCCATCGAAAGGATCCATGAAAAGATGAAGGAGCTCCAGCCGGATATGGTCATAAGCGTCGGCCAGGCAGGCGGCAGGTTCGGCGTAACGCCGGAGCGGGTAGCCATCAACATCACCGATGCCAGGATCCCTGACAACGAAGGAAACCAGCCCATTGACGAGCCGGTATTTGCGGATGGGGATGCCGCGTACTTCAGCAATCTTCCCGTGAAGGCCATGGTCCAGGCCATCAAGGACGCCGGATATCCATCCAGTCTGTCCAACTCCGCCGGAACCTATATCTGCAACCATGTGATGTACGGGATCCTCTATTATATCCATAAGGAATTCCCGGATGTCCGCGGCGGCTTTATCCATGTACCATACGCCGCATCCCAGGCAGTCAATAAACCCAATACGCCGTCCATGGCCATTGCAGACATCACCACAG
>ENA-ORRL01002322-ORRL01002322.1-human-gut-metagenome-genome-assembly--contig:-NODE-2322-length-11526-cov-2.472147_pt1 | contig 11526 bp, 7 predicted proteins | sample MGYA00242175_ERZ509134 | MGnify/ENA primary metagenome ERZ509134 (study PRJEB26280, sample SAMEA2338660) | human gut metagenome | biome: human gut; feature: human-associated habitat; material: faeces... | reverse complement strand
TAACAGTTTTCTTAAATCGGCTCCGTCTAAGATATGGTTGGGGGCAGGTTTGACACCCGCAACAGAAAGTACGGTTGGATATATATCCATAACCGTTCCCATTTGGGTTTGTATGGCATTCCGGGCTATAGGATATGCTTTTTGGAATTTATTGTTTGGGTTGGGATGTGCCCAGCTGACAATGAAAGGAACACGGACTCCCCCCTCATATTCCGATCCTTTTTTTCCCTTGAATGGGGCGGATGAACCATAATCGGCAGCATCCCCGAGTGGTGCATCACCACCATTATCTCCCAAAAAGATGATCAGAGTATTTTCCGCTATCCCCATATCTTCGAGTTTATCCAGAATGTCTCCCAAGGATTTATCCATACCTTCGATCAGGGTGGCAAAAGCGCGTGCTTGTTGAGATTTGTTTGGATCGGTATAGTGGCTGATGAAGCGTTCATCGGTTTCGAATGGAGAGTGAACGGCATAGTGTGCCATGTTTAGATAGAAAGGCTTTTTTTCTGCAACGGCTTTTTCTATCTCTTTACCGGCTTCTAATGTGAGTGCATCACTTAAGAAGGTGTGAGTTTTGTGATATTGTTCCAAGTCGGGCACGGCTCTTGCTCTTTGACCCTTGATCCAGCCGTATCCGTTTTCTCCATGATAACTACCCGGATGGCCGATTGCCGAACCGGCTATGTTGACATCAAAGCCCAGATTCGTAGGGTTTTCTCCTTCGCTTTTCAGACATCCGAAGTGTGCTTTACCCACATGGATCGTTTTGTATCCGGCTTGTTGTAATAAATAGGGATAGATCATATCCTGATGAGTGAGTCCTTTCCAATTCCAATCGAATGGTCCGTATGGAGTGCGGTTGTTGCTTTCCGCATTGATCCAGTTCGTAGTGCGGTGACGGGCCGCATTTTGTCCGGTCATGATGGATGCTCTGGAAGGGGAACTCACGCTTTGTGCATAAAAAGTGGAAAAGCGGATTCCCTGGTTTGCCAGGCGCTCCATATTGGGAGTACGATACCAATCGTTTAACGGTTGTCTCTGTGCATTTCCGTTTTCGTCCGTAACAAAGGGAACGGAGGTGTCCATTAATCCCATGTCGTCGACTAAAAAAACAATGATATTGGGTCGTTCTTGTGCACTTGCTGTTGTGAAACATGCGCTACAGAGGGCTCCCATCAAACTTCGGCTAACTATTCTATTGCTCATTGTGGTTAGTTAAAAAGGTTATTGAGTAGATTGGAACAGGATAATCATAGATATATTAATGATCCGGGATAAAGATATTAAAAAGATATCGGGTTTACAAGAAAAAAGCTAAGAAATAGGATTGGGAAAAGTCTAGATACTGATAAGAATAAAAGATGGAATACAATTGCCATTTTCTACTCAGATATTGTTTTATTAATTAAATTTATGTTACTTTTGCCTGGATAGAGAATTAACTATGGAATTCATAAATCCTAAATTTAAGTATATTTTTGCCTCCATTCTTTTGTTGGGAGGCTTTTTATGTGGGTATAATTTCAAACAATGGTATGTAACCAACCATCGAAACGAAAAACATATTTCTCTTATCTATTCTTGTTCAAAAAAAGAGGCTGACCGGGGACAATTTGAAGAACTGCTAAAGAAGGAATTTAGGTCGAAGGGTGTAGAAGCTATATTTGATAAATTTTATCTTGATTGTACCCATTTCGGTCAGGCAGTCGAGATGGAACACATCGGTAATTATCTTGGTGTACTGAAAAATAAGCCGATAGATCTTATTATGGTGATGGGAGATCAGGCTACCCATTCTTTATTATCGACTCGACATCCTTTGCTCTATTCTGTTCCGGTGGTAGCTTGTAATGTGCATTTTCCTGATGAAGACCTTTTGAAAAAATATGAGTCCAGAAAAGTATATGCTCTAAGAGATACCCCCGACTTTAAGCATAATATGGAATTTATAAGGTCTTTGCAGCCACATGTTGGTCTGGAAATCGTTTATAACATTGACTTGACGCCTCTCGGTCATAAATCTTTTGACTTATTAAATCAGGTGGTTGATAGAAAAGATGTACAGATTCTGGGACATAAATCAGCATTCTCCATGGAGTATGAATATAAAGAAATGAGAGAAATGATTGAGTTTTATAATCTGATGCCTGCCGTAGCAAATAACCGGATAAAAAAGAATGAGTTGACAATAAGCCTTTGCCCCTTCCGGTATATTAAAGGTGCTTCTTTGCTTGTAATGATGGAAAATTCAAAAAGTGAGCAGGGGAAGAAAGCATTTCTGCTTGATAAATTCGATATGGTATCGTTTCCGATAGTGAATGCCTTAAGCATACCTTCATTTAGTTGTGTACATGCCGGATTCGGAGAAGGAAATAAAATTGTTGGCGGCTATATGGCCACCAAAGAGATTTCTGTGCAGGCTGCTGCCGATCTGTCTACCCGGTTGATGAATAAAGAAAAAATAGGTATGCCTAAAATAAGGGATTTGAGAAAAGAATATGTACTTGATTGGAGCGTTTTTTCTACTTATAATGGTTATGATATTAAAAACGTGGGCAAGAATGTGCGTATTATTAATTATCCTATTTATGATCATTATCGTGAGGAATTTTATTTATTGGGGGTATTATTTGTCTTTGCATTCATTTTTATTTCCGTCAGTTTGCTGCATACTCGGCGGCGTTCGCTGATTGAACGCAAAAACTTGAAAATATTGGAAGAAGCACACAAGCGTTTGACTCTTTCTGCGGATGGAGGACAGATTTCGCTTTGGAATATGCAGGGAAGTGATATCGAGTTTGATGATAATTATGCGCGTCTGACAGGAGTAGAAAAAAGGAAGTTTAAGAGAACTGATTTTTTGGAGTATGTACATCCTGATGACTCGCAGTTATTAAGTTCTTTTTATGAAGCGTTGTGCAAATCTCCGGGTGTAGAAATACAACGGGTACGTTTCCGTTTTGATGAAAAGAAAGGTTATCAATGGTATGAATTACGATGCCGCAGTCTGAAGGATATTAAAGGAGAGATGATGCTGGCGGGGATCATGCAGAATATTCAAGAGTCGGTAGAACGTGAGCATCAGTTGATTGTGGCGAAACAAATGGCTGAGAAAGCTGAACTGAAACAATCTTTCCTTAATAATATGAGTCATGAAATCCGTACTCCACTCAATGCCATTGTGGGGTTTACAAATGTATTGTTGGGTGAAGGCTCCGAGGAGATTGATCCGGATGAAAAGGCGAGTATGCTTGAGATTATCAATCATAATAATGAATTGCTCTTGAAGCTCATTAATGATGTACTGGAAATTTCCCGCCTGGATTCCGGAAGTCTGGATTTTGACATGAAGGAATGGAATATGACAGATATTGTCAAAGAGATTTATAAGACGTACCAACCCTTAATCCGGCCTTCTTTACAGTTTCGTCTCGAATTGGATGATACTGTTCCTGTGCCTGTTCATACAGATCGTCTCCGTTTTGCTCAGGTTATTTCAAACTTTTTGAATAATGCTAACAAGTTTACCCAAAATGGATATATCGCTTTGGGGTGTAAAGTAGACAAGAAGCATAGGGAGGTTCGTATATATGTGGAAGATAGTGGTAAGGGAATTGATGAAAAGGAACTTATGATGATTTTTGAGCGTTTCTATAAAACTGACGAGTTTGAACAGGGAAGTGGTCTTGGTCTTGCCATCTCTAAAGTTATTATCGAGCGGTTGTCGGGACGTATAAAAGTACACTCTGAAAAAGGTAAAGGAAGTTGTTTTACAGTGATTTTATCATTGGCGGATGCACTGGAGAATCACATGTTGAATTGAATAGTGTGGTTGCTGTTTCAAGATACCGGTTGTTCTTGCTGTCTTTTTCAGTGGATGTGAATAACCATAGGTTATAAGGGATAAAAAAATTAAGTGTTTGTCTCTCAATTTAAAATGCTTCCTTTGTAGTGTACTAATTAAAGACACTATAAATAAATTCATTTATGTTGAGCGAGAAAAGAAACAGTATGCTTCACGGGGTTTTGTTGATAGCCCTGTTTTCATGTGCGGCCTTTTATATAGGTGACATGGAGTTCATAAAGAAACTCTCTTTCAGCCCGATGATTGTCGGAATCATTTTGGGCATGTTGTATGCTAACAGTCTCCGAAACAACCTTCCTGAGACGTGGGTACCGGGTATACAGTTCTGTTCAAAACGTATTTTACGGATAGGCATTATCCTCTATGGGTTTAAGTTGACTTTTCAGGATGTATTGGCGGTGGGGCTGCCCGCGATATTGATTGATGCTATTGTAGTAACCATAACGATTCTTGGAGGTATCTTAATCGGTCGTATGCTTAAAATGGATCGTGGAGTGGCGTTACTTACTTCTATCGGTAGTGGAATTTGTGGTGCAGCGGCTATTTTAGGGGCCGAATCGACCATTCAGACAAAACCATATAAAACGGCGGTAGCTGTTTCTACTGTAGTTATTTTCGGAACTTTGTCCATGTTTATCTATCCTATATTATATAGAAATGGAACTTTTGTGCTTTCACCCAACGAGATGGGGATATTTACCGGTGCTACGTTGCATGAAGTGGCGCACACTGTTGGTGCGGGAAATGCGATGGGGAAGGAGGTTTCGGATGTTGCTATTATCGTGAAGATGATTCGTGTGATGATGTTGGTACCTGTTTTGTTGATAACCAGCTTTATGGTATCCAGGGCTGCCGTGAAAGCTGGTGGACAAGGAGGTAGTATGAAGGACATATCTATTCCGTGGTTTGCTATCGGTTTTTTAGCGGTTATCGGTTTTAATTCCTTTGATCTATTGCCACAAAGTTTAATAGCTTTTATCAATAATCTGGATACTTTCTTGCTGACTATGGCAATGACTGCATTAGGTGCGGAAACCAGTATCGACAAATTTAAGAAAGCTGGTGCCAAGCCATTTGTACTTGCTTCTTTGCTGTATTTATGGCTAATTGTCGGAGGATATTTTTTGGTAAAACTCCTTGCTCCTGTCTTAATGTAAGAAGATGTTTCTTCCGGTCTCTGAATATCCTTGATTCTTTTCCCGATAGAGTTTTGCAACTTTGTTGCACTTGAAAACTACTACCTTTGCATCATAAACCTAATAGTAGATTGGATTATGGGACATTGTAAATGTGAAATGAATGCAAATGTGCGAGTAGAAAGCTGTCAGGAAGCGAATGGCTTCATAAAGGAATATTGGAAGGTAATACTTTCATTGTTAATGTTGATAGCGGGTGCAATAATGAATCAGTTGGATGTTGCTTTTTTCAGAGATAATGCGATATCTTTGGTTTGGTATATACTGGCTTATCTGCCTGTAGGTTTACCTGTGATAAAAGAAGCATGGGAGAGTATTCTTCAGAAAGACTTCTTTAGTGAGTTTACGTTGATGTCGGTTGCAACGTTAGGTGCTTTTTATATTGGTGAATATCCGGAGGGAGTTGCCGTTATGTTATTTTATTCGGTTGGTGAATTATTTCAGGATAAAGCGATAGACAAGGCTAAGCGTAATATCAGTGCTTTGCTGGATGTTCGACCTGAAAAGGCTGCGGTTGTGAGAAGTAATGAGATTGTTACGGTGGATCCGAGATCGGTTCTTATAAATGAAATTATTGAGATAAAAGCCGGTGAGCGTGTACCGTTGGATGGAGTAATGTTGGATGAAGTGGCGGCATTCAATACGGCAGCTCTTACCGGAGAGAGTGTTCCCCGGGATATTAGTAGGGGAGAAGAGGTACTTGCAGGTATGATTGTCACAGACAAAGTAATTCGGATGAAAGTGACAAAGCCTTTTGATAAAAGTGCATTGGCTCGTATTCTGGAACTTGTAGAGGATGCTTCCGAACGTAAGGCACCTGCAGAATTGTTTATTAGAAAATTTGCACGTGTTTATACTCCTATTGTTATCGGCTTTGCATTTCTGATTGTGTTGATTCCATATATTTATTCATTTATAAATCCGTTGTTTGGGTTTGTTTTTAATGATTGGCTGTATAAAGCATTGGTTTTTCTGGTGATTTCTTGCCCGTGTGCATTGGTTATCAGTATTCCATTAGGGTATTTTGGGGGAATTGGGGCAGCATCCCGATTGGGTATTCTGTTTAAAGGTGGAAATTATCTGGATGCCATAACTCGTGTGAATACAGTCGTATTCGATAAAACAGGTACTCTGACTAAAGGAGTTTTCGAAGTAGAATCTTGTCGGGTTGTTCCCGGGACTTCAGAAGAAGATTTATTGCGTGTAGTGGCTTCCATTGAGAAAAACAGTAACCATCCGATAGCCAGGGCTATTGTAGCTTATGCCCAAGATAAAGGGATTGATCTGATTGTCACTAAGAATATAGAAGAGATTGCAGGTTATGGGTTGATGACTGAGATTGATGGAAAAAGGGTGCTGGTAGGTAATGCCAGATTGTTATCGAAATATTCCATTGAGTTTCCGAAGGCTGTGTTTTCAATAACAGAAACAACGGTTGTATGTGCTGTCGGGGATAAATATATAGGTTGTATCATCTTATCGGATGTGTTAAAAGACGATGCGTCAGATACTGTCAAGGCACTTAAAGAGTTAAATATTAAGAATATTCAGATATTGTCGGGCGATAAACAGAGTATTGTTACCATTTTTGCAAATAAGTTGGGAATAACTCAAGCTTATGGTGATCTCCTGCCGGAGGGAAAGGTGGAGCATATTGAGAGATTGAAGGAGGAGAAGGGCAATCAGATTGCTTTTGTTGGTGATGGGATGAATGATGCTCCGGTACTTGCTCTAAGTGATGTGGGTATTGCTATGGGAGGACTGGGTAGCGATGCCGCCATTGAAACGGCGGATGTAGTCATCCAGACCGATCAGCCTTCGAAAGTGGCAACAGCTATTAAGGTTGGGCGTTGTACGCGTCGGATTATCTGGCAAAATGTATTGTTGGCATTTGGTGTGAAGTTGTTGGTGCTGATTTTAGGGGCAAGCGGTATAGCTACTTTGTGGGAAGCTGTCTTTGCGGATGTTGGTGTTACATTGATTGCAATAATGAATGCTGTTCGTATACAGAAAATGATTAAATGATAATGGAAGATTTGTGTTTGAAGATATTGGAGCAGAGAGGCATAAAACCTACAGCCATACGGATGTTGGTTTTAAAGGCCATGATGGAGACGGAGCAGGCTGTTTCACTTCTTGATTTGGAAAATAAACTGGATACAGTTGATAAGTCGACCATATTTCGTACGATTACTTTGTTTGTCTCTCATCATTTGGCACATAGTGTAGATGATGGTACAGGGTCTTTGAAATATGCGGTTTGTGATAGTGAATGTACTTGTGCGGTAAAGGATCTACATACACATTTTTATTGTGAATATTGTCATAAGACTTTTTGTCTTGAGAATATCCACGTTCCTGTGGTCGATTTACCCGAGGGATTTGCTGTACGAAGTATAAATTATGTCTTGAAAGGCTGTTGTGCTGAATGTGCGGCAGAGCTGAAAAAAGATCATTAAAATAAAAGCGCATTGATATTCTCAATCAATGCGCTTTTTTGAAGGTAATATAATTGTTATTACTTGATCAGCTCTACCACTACTGCGCGGTTCCAGTCATCATTTTCAAACTTAGTGCTGGTACCTTTGAACTCTGTAGTGATACGGTCTTTTGCAATTCCGTATTTGTTGACAAACACTTCAGTTACTGCATTGGCACGTCTTTCAGAAACAATTCTGTTGGCTTGTTCTGAGCCACGTTTGTCAGCATAACCTGTCAGACGAACACGGATTTCTGGATTTGCTTTCAGGAATTCAGCAATATTGAAGATACTAACTTCCTGTGAAAGCTCGATTTTGCTGCTGTTGAATGGGAAAGTAATTGTACTCGGAAGAGCCTTGATTTCAGAATTGTCGATTACTGTTTCTTCTTTGACAATTTCCGGTTTACGTGCTTTCAGTTCTGCTATTTCAGCTTGTTGTGCAGCATTTTCTTTTTTCAAAGTTGCGTAGTTTGCTTCCAGATCAGAGTAGTTGCTCTTGATAGCGTTGTACTGACGTGAAGAGTAGCCTTTCTTGAAACCTGTTTTGCCGAAACGGAAAGTAACACCGGCTGTCAGACCACTGATTCCATCATTCGGGAAACCACCGCGAACCACCATATCGTCATCCAGGATAGCTCCTTGGTATTCAACGTTAATATCGAAACGTTTTGAGATACGGTAACGTGCCTGGATACCTGCATTGATCGTAAACGACTGGTCGCCTTTACGAATAAATGCTCCACCAATACCTGCAAAAGGAACGATGTCAAAACGACGGTTTTCTTTATAAGGAGCAAAGAAGTTGATCAGTCCGAACATAAAGTCTGCGTGAACAGCACCATATTGATAGTGCAACATTGAGTTAGCGCCAGAAGTAAATCCGTGCAGTGAACCGCCTGTACCTTGTAAACGAACTCCCCAGTAAGGATTAAACCATTTACCTACAGAAAGTGTCGGCATGAAAGTGATTGTGTTTCTGAATTTAGCGTCTTTTGAATTTTCTGCGAACAGAGATTGTGCACCAAAGTTTGCTGACATGAACCAGTTGTTCCAAAATCCATTGCCTTCAAAGGTTGTTTTATATCCCGGAAGACGTTTTGCATCATTGTCTTGAGCAAATACACTTGCGCTCATCAATGTTGCCAATGCAAACATAAAAATACTTTTTTTCATTTCTCTAAATTTTAAATTGGTTTGGTTAAACATTAATTGTTATTATTCGCCAATAATTGTTTTTAATAATCCGGCGTTTGATACGCCTAATTCGCAAAACGGTCGCAAAAATATAAATAGTTTTTGTTGGTTGCAAATATTTCTTCATTTATTTTAAGATTGTCTGATTTTGTAAAGATGCAAAGCTTTGTGAAATAGAAGATTATATGCTTATGAATGAAATCCGGACAATTCGTCTGTGGAATCACTTTTCCATTTGTTTGTTTCTCAGTATATTGTCTTTATTAAATAGGTATTCATTATTATGATCTCTTTGTAGCACTAGTAAGGGGTATGTTAAACAGGAATGTTCTATATTTCATCTTTTGTAACTTCCGTTATGAGAAATAAAGGAGGTCGTTTAATCGATTATGTCTGTAACTTTCGTGAAAAGCCTTTTGTGCCCGTTTGAGGGTGTTTTTTAAATAAACCTTTTCGGTTTTTATGGGTTATTTTATTAAAATAGGATTAGGTATGACTGAAATAAAAATAAGACGTGTATATGAGGATCCTTCTGATACAGATGGGTATCGTGTTTTAGTAGATCGCCTTTGGCCGCGCGGAATGAAAAAAGAACATTTAAAGTATGACTATTGGGCAAAGGAACTGACTCCTTCATCTGATTTAAGAAAATGGTTTCATGACGATGTTCCGGGACACTGGAAAGAGTTTGCAGAGATGTATCGAAAAGAACTTGAAACTTCTGATAAAACGTCCGAGTTTTTATCCCGGATACGATCCTGTGAATCAGTGACTCTTTTGTATGCTTCGAAGGAGCCGGTTTATAATCATGCCCGTATTTTACAAGCTTTTCTGGAGGAACGTTTGAAAAAGTGATTTCTAGGAGAAACCTATGCCAACACGAATCTTTTTTGTACTTTTGCGCCATCTTTTTAAAAACAACATCAAAAAAGAATCATATGGGAGGTTTTTTCGGAACAGTCTCGAAAACGAGCTGTGTGACCGATTTATTCTACGGCACAGACTATAACTCACACCTGGGAACAAAACGGGGAGGACTTGCGACATATAGTGAAGAACAGGGATTTATCCGCTCGATTCATAACCTGCAGAGTTCATATTTCCGTACCAAATTTGAGGAAGAACTGGATAAATTTAAAGGAAATGCCGGTATCGGTATTATCAGTGATACAGACGCCCAACCTATTATTATTAACTCACATCTCGGTAGATTTGCCATTGTTACGGTTGCTAAGGTCACAAACCTTAAAGAACTCGAAGAGGAACTACTTTCACAAAACATGCATTTCGCCGAACTTAGTTCGGGTAGTACCAATCAAACGGAACTTATCGCTTTATTGATTATTCAGGGTAAAAATTTTGTAGAAGGAATAGAGAATGTATATAACCATATAAAAGGTTCGTGCTCTATGCTTCTGTTGACAGAAGATGGAGTGATTGCCGCACGAGATAAATGGGGACGTACTCCTATTGTTATCGGGAAAAAGGAGGGCGCTTATGCAGCCACGAGTGAATCTAACAGTTTTCCGAATCTTGATTTTGAAATAGAACGCTATTTAGGACCCGGTGAAATAGTCCGTATGCAGGCTGACCGTCTTGAACAACTTCGCAAGCCTGATGACAAAATGCAAATCTGTTCATTTTTGTGGGTGTATTACGGTTTTCCCAATTCATGTTATGAAGGCCGGAATGTAGAAGAGGTACGCTTTACGAGCGGGTTGAAAATGGGTGAACAAGATGACTGCGATGCTGATTGTGTTTGTGGAATTCCGGATTCGGGTATCGGGCAGGCATTGGGGTATGCAGAAGGGAAAGGCATTCCTTATCATCGTGCTATTACCAAGTATACTCCTACCTGGCCCCGTAGTTTTACTCCGAGCAAGCAGGAATTACGTTCTTTGGTGGCAAAGATGAAGTTGATCCCTAACCGTGCTATGCTCCAAGATAAGCGTATTATTTTTTGTGATGACTCCATTGTGCGTGGTACGCAGTTGCATGATAATGTGAAGATTCTTTTTGATTATGGTGCAAAAGAGGTACATATGCGTATCGGATGCCCACCGCTTATTTATGGCTGTCCGTTTATTGGTTTTACAGCTTCAAAGTCGGATATGGAACTTATCACCAGGCAGATAATAAAAGAACTGGAGGGAGATGAAAATAAGAATCTGGATAAATATGCTACTACAGGTTCGCCGGAATATGAGAAGATGGTAGGCATCATCGCCAAGCGTTTCGGACTTTCGTCTCTCAAATTCAACACGACTGCCACACTGATTGAAGCCATGGGATTGCCAAAGTGTAAAGTTTGTACCCATTGTTTTGACGGATCCAGTCGTTTCTAAGTGGCTATTAGTGACTGAATATAAGATTATGTATAAAAAAGAGCCGTGAATTGCTTGGCAGTTCACGGCTCTTTTTTTACCTTTACAGGCGTGAAAAATAAGATTTTAGCAAATTATTAAATTTTAAAGATATGAATTTAGTAGAACGTTTTTTGAAGTACGTAAGCTTTGATACACAGTCGGATGAACTGACAAGACTTACCCCCAGCACTCCGGGCCAAATGGTATTTGCGGAATATCTAAAGTCTGAGTTGGAGTCGTTGGGGTTAGAAGATATAACATTGGACGAGAACGGTTATCTTTTTGCTACTTTACCTGCCAATACAGAGAAAGAATTGCCTGTCATCGGCTTTATAGCACATATGGATACGAGTCCCGATATGAGTGGAAAAAATGTCACTCCACGTATTGTAGAAAAATACGATGGTTCGGATATTGTGC
>ENA-ORRL01002321-ORRL01002321.1-human-gut-metagenome-genome-assembly--contig:-NODE-2321-length-11531-cov-14.586354_pt1 | contig 11531 bp, 13 predicted proteins | sample MGYA00242175_ERZ509134 | MGnify/ENA primary metagenome ERZ509134 (study PRJEB26280, sample SAMEA2338660) | human gut metagenome | biome: human gut; feature: human-associated habitat; material: faeces... | reverse complement strand
GGAATACCGAGCGTTTTTCTCTATCTCTACGCATAACTGATGACTACGCATTATAAACGATGGCAATCGGATCTTCAAAAGGGTAGCTTGCGCCGATGGAGCCGCCCACAGCCTGCTGCAATGCTTTCAGGTCGTTATCGATCTCGACCTGCTGCGGATGCTGTCCCGGTGCAATTTTCAGCACCGACAAGGTGTTTTCTTGCATGTGAATCCTCCTTTCCGTTCAGTCCGATCTCACCGCTCCGTGCCGCTTGCATCAGAGCCGCCACGAAGAAGCCGAAAATGGCACCTGCTTCGAAAAATGCGAATCCGATAAAAAAGTTCAGCATGGCATACCTCAGTCGATGCAGATGCAGGGCAGCTTCTGGTCGTCTGCCATCAGGGTGGTGCTGTGACTTTCCAGATAGGTCTGAAAGCGATAAATGTCCTCCACCGTCAGGGATACGATGGTGCTGTGCCCATCGGTGCGGTAGAAGATGACCGGACCGGTCAGATACCGCTTGCCTGCCAACTTGAGGACCTGCGCCGGATTGTAGCTGATAAACAGCGGTGCACCCTTCACGGCAATCAGGGCATCCTCCTCATCGAAACAGGGCAGAATGGAAGGGGCATCTTCCTCCATGATAATTGTTAGTTCCATGTCCGGGCCGATGGCGGAAAGGTACACATCCTTGCCTGCTGCCTCGCTCAAGCAGGATGCCGCCTGTTTCAGCATGGTCAGGATGTTCACGTCCACCGTGATCTGCGGAGCGTGAGTTGCAGAGTGAAAAGGAATCGTATTGTTCATAGGCGTTACCTCCAAATTTTTGCAAACAAAAAGACCCCATCGGGTCTTACGTTACGAATCAGCGTTCGTTGTGGCGCTGCTGCTTTTTCTGCCACGCATCCAGAAGCTGGATGATCTTCTCCTCCATCTGTTTGGGCGTGTAGCTACGGGGAAAATACTTCCGCAGGGTCTCGTTTTTGATGGTCACGGTGTCTTTCTCGCTCTTTTTCTCCTGTCCCATCACATCAAAGGCTTTTTCGTAGCTGAAATCTCCCTGCTGAGCCATCTTTTTCAGTTGCTGCGCCTGCGATAAGGACGGCGCATTCTGGGTGTCGTTCATTGCTTCTAAAAAATCCCGCTGTTGGCTTTCGTCCAGATAGGACAGCTCCACAGCGGGATTAAAGGCAATTTTCTTTTCGTCTACCATGTCCAGCAGTTCCGGGATAAGGTTGGTCAAGCGGATGAAACGGCGAATAGTATCTTTACTTACCCCAGCATCATCGCCAACTTTTTCGACGGACAACTTCTGCGCAACTTGCGTAGAAGTTAAATCCGACCTAGCACCTTGATTTTTTATTGCATCCAGCTTCATTTTGTAGGCAAAAGCCCTCTCACTGGGCAGGATGTGTTCACGCTGTAAATTGGAATCCACCATCAATATCACAGCAGCATCGTCCGACATCTGCCGCACAATGACTGGCAGGGTATCCAGTCCGGCAAGTTTAGCCGCATACTGACGGCGATGCCCGGAGATGATCTCATAGCCGTCACCGTCCGGGCGAGGGCGGGCAATCAGCGGAGCCAGCACACCGTACTGTGCGATGCTTTCCACCGTCCGGGTCATGGCTTCATCGTCCAGAACCTTAAAGAGGTGGTTGGTGAAGGGGCGCAGCGCATCAATGGGGATTTGCTGCACCTGTTCCCGCTGTTCCTCCTGTCGGTTTTCCTCGGTGGAAAACAGGTCATCTAGCCCTTTCAGAGCTAAGTTTCCGTTGTCGATCGGCATCCGCCTGCACCTCCTTTGCGAGAGATTTGTAGGCTTCTGCCACCTTGCCCTTGGGGTCATAGGCAAAGATGCTTTTGCCTGCCGCACTGGTTTCTGCCGCTCGGACGGACTGTGGAATGGTCTGCTCGAACACTTTCAAGTGTTTTCCGTATGCCTGCCGGATCAGATTGCTGATTTGCTTTCCGTAGTTGGTGCGGCTGTCGGTCATGGTCAGCAGAATACCCTCGATTTTCAGTTTCGGATTGATCTGCCGCCGGACTTTCTGCACCGTCTGCAAAAGCTGTTCCAGACCCTTTGCAGACAGGTACTGTGCCTGCACAGGAATCAGGGCAGCGTCTGCCGCCGCCAGTGCGTTGATGGTGAGCATCCCCAGCGAGGGCATACAGTCCAGCAGAATAAAATCGTACTCCCGTTTGGCACTGTCCAGCACCTGCTTGAGCATCTTTTCCCGGTTCATGCTGTTCACCAGCGCCACTTCCAGCCCTGCCAGTTCGATGTTTGCTGGAATCAGGTCAACGCCCTCTGCGTGGTGCAGAATGCCCTCACCGGGCTGGATAGGCTGGTCGTTCATGGCTTTCTGCATCAGGGTGGAAAGGGTAGTGGGCAGTTCATCGGGCTGCTGCCAGCCCATGCTGATGGTCAAGCTGCCCTGCGGGTCGGTATCCACCAACAGGACTTTCTTGCCCTCCATCGCCAGCCCAATGCCCAGATTCTCACAGGTGGTGCTTTTCCCCACACCGCCTTTTTGATTGGTGACTGCGATAATCGTAGCTTTCTTTGCGATAACATCACTCCGCTTTCGGTAAACCAGGCGCAAAGTCGTGGTTCGTCTTGTTCTGATAGTAGAGGTTCATGGTGGTGGGCGCATTGTAGAGCATCGCCAGCAGATACTGCTTCATGTTCCGCACTGGGGCGGTGTTTTCCGCCAGAGAATCTAGCACGAAACGGATGTGGTCAGCATTCAGCTTTTTCAGCCGACTGCGTACCACCTCGGCAGGTTTGTCATCTCCGGCAATCCGCAATATCTTGCGCTTGGTAGAGCAGGTATCCACAAGCAAGTCCACGATCTGGTAGATTGTATCCTCATCGTCCGGGCAGAGTCGGAGCAGAAGTTCTACCTCCAATGCCTGATAAAAATAATCCTCAAGCTGCTCCCGGATGCCCCCGGAATAGATAGGGTCAGGATCGTTCCACTCTGTCTTATTCTTATCAGTCTTATTTGCTTGCGGTTTTGGCTGTTCCAGAATTGCGCTTTCGGCAGCACCTGAATTGCTGTTTGTGCAATTCTGTACTTGCGCTTTTGGCAAGCCGGAGGAAAAGTCCTTGACGTAGATTAAGCTGGGTCTGCCCAGACCACGGCGTTTGCGCTTGATGAGGTCGATGTCCTCCAACTCCCGGAACAGCTTGACCGCCTTGTGTTCGGCGCAGCAGAGGGATTCCTGCACTTCCCGGACGGTGTAAATGATATACACCCGACCTTGCTCGTCCAGCCAGCCGTTCTTTACAGATAGGCTCATCCGGTCCAGCAGGATGCCGTACAGCGTCCGGGCATCGGTGGAAAGCCGCCGGAAGCGGCAGTCTTGGAACAGTGCCTTGGAGATGCGGAAATAGGAGAACAACTCGTCCGACTGACCATAGAAGTAGTCATAGTTCATGGTATTAACGAATCATCATCTCACGGCCTGCAGCACCTTTCATATACATGGCTTCTGCGATGTCATCCATCACCCGGAACAGTGCATCATCCAGTTCAAGATACTTCCGTCTCAGCTTCTCATCCAACAGCCGCCGGAACTCACGTTCAAGTTTGTCATGTTCGCAAGCTGCTCGCTGATAGCGAGGTGTCTTCATCAGCTCCGTCCATATTGGACGTACCATCTTGTCGTAGTAGTTCAGCATAAAGTCTTTATCCATAGGCATCCTCCTTTTTGAAATGTGTTGTGGATCAAAAATAAAAGCGAATCGTCTGTTCAGAATAGAAATCGAAAGTATAAGTCATCTTATCGAATATTTGTTTTCTTTGCAATCTGTATCGTACTGTGTTAAAATAATATTAAAGATCGCCATGAGAATCTAATGCACAAAATCGAATCAGGCCTAATAAGACGTATAAGTATCATGCGGTATCATGACTTAAGGAGGAACATATGGACGAGCACAATTTAGACCGTCATTTGAAAGCATACTGCGATATGCATGAAGAATATCAGAATTTGTATGCAACTTGGAGCCTAAATCGAAAAAGTTGTTCTGAGATTCTGAAAAATGTCTTGTTGCGCTATCCCCATTACAGTCTACACGATGCAAGCCATGCTGAGGCAATTCTGTCTAAGATTGAAATGCTTCTGGGTGACCGTATCGAACAGCTGTCTCCAACAGATACTTGGCTAGTACTTCATGCAGCCTATGCGCATGACCTTGGTATGGTTGTGCAGTGGAGAGAGCTTCAGGAAGCATGGTCCACGCCGAAATTCAAGGAATATCTTGATTCGCTTACTGAAAGTGAGGACAAAGATTTAAGAGAGGCTGTACTCTGGTTACGTCAAATGGAAAAAAATGGCGACAAAAGTGTACTGTGGCCGCTCCGTGCCGTTCGTAGCGTTCAGCTAATTGATGCTGCATATTTCCGCAGTCAGCATGCATCTATGTCTAAGAACTATATCGAGCGTATTTCTCAGGGATTGCAGATTGATTTGGGCCACAGCGGACTGGTTAAAAACCGTTTGTTACAGGTATTAGGGGATATCTGCGCCTGCCATACGGCCAATGATGAACAAGTACTAGAATTACCGCATGAAACAAACGGTTTTGGTTCTGACTATGCACATCCTCGTTTTGCCGCCATGCTTTTGCGTCTGGGCGATTTATTGGACGTGGACAATGGTCGATTTAACATGGCCGCAGAGGAAATGATTGGTGGGTTGCCAGCAACCTCTGAGGCTCATAAGGAAAAGCATGAGGCGACCACACATCTTTTGATTACGCCGGAAAAAATCGAGTTTTCCAGCAACTGTCCCAATGAATCTTCTTATTTGGAAGCACGCCGTTTTGTAACTTGGCTTAAAGACGAGATCCATTTTTTGACAAACAACTGGGTTCGAATCGTTCCTAAGGGCTTCCAAGGCTTTGCACCACGTTTTGATGAAAGTAAACTATGTATCAACGGTGTGCCCGACTTGGAAGGATTGGCTGGACTTCGCTTTGAAATCAAACAGAAAAAGGCATTTGAAATTATTGAGGGTTCTAGTATTTATGAAAATAAGCTGGTTTTCATCCGAGAACTGTTACAAAATGCTATGGATGCTTCCAAAATTCAGCTTTGGCGGGATCTTTGTGCCGGAACTTATCAGGCGTGGATTGGTGAAAAAGCAAAGAGAAAGCTCCAGAATTTGCAGCCATATGACCTAAAAGAGGAAATCTACCGTAGCTATCCAATCCAGATTCGATTGGATACGGATGAAAACAAGGTAACTAAACTTGAAATTGAGGATCGAGGAACTGGCATTACTATTGATACCTTTAAGCGTATGTGTAATGTGGGTGTCAGCCCCTCTGGTTCAGATGCGTTAAAAAAAGAAATCCAAAGTATGCCAAAATGGTTGCAGCCCACTGCTGGCTTTGGCATCGGACTACAATCAGTTTTTCTAGTGACAGACCGTTTTGAAATCGAGACAAACAATGGTACCGAAATTTTGACGGCGGTTGCATATTCCAGTCAAAATGGTGGATACTTGCAGATTAAAAAAGGGGGCAAGCGGCTTTTCCGAGGTACAACCATCCGCATTTACTTAAAACTGCCTAGCACATACACGATTCGCTATGCCAGTAATTCCTTTTACTATTGGCACTTTCAATATGACCCAATGGATGGTCAAAACTGTATGGAACAAATGCAGCTATTAGATGGCTTTTTGGAAAATTGCGGAAATTCCATTTTTCCGATTAACATTGAAAGCAAAGAACCTGCTATCGGAAAACAAGAAGTGCGTCATCCGATCCCGGTTTGCGAGGATTTCAAGGAGGACGAATGGAAAAGATATGGTGATTACAGAATTAAATTCAAAGAAGAGTGTTCTCAAGCAGAAATTTGGAATGAAAAAGATTTTGTTTATGCTGAATTGTCACTGAGAAGCAAGAATCGACACCGTTCAGAGGCACGGTTTAAAGGCGTAAAGGTTAAGGAATCTGTTCGTTTTGGGGAACAATGCTTAGACGGTTCTATCGATATTTATGGCTTTGATACAAAGTGCTGTCTAAAATTAAACCGTTCCAATCTAACAGGGAATGGTATACATATTCTGGAATTGCAGTGCCGAGAATTCCATGATTGCTATATTAACTCTGTCCTAAAAATTTTGGATAATGAAGATGATATAGCGGCCGAAACACTGCTCCAAAGTAAAAGCTTCAAGCTGGTTGATTTCTGGTTTGCTTGTTCACCTTCTCAGAAAGAAAAAATTAGGTCGGAGCAGTTGCAAACATTAAAGGAAAAGGTTCCAGTACTGAAATATAATGGCACAGTCTTTTCTATGGAAGAGGTTGAACTTTGTAGTATTCTGCCACCGAACGATGACGTCCGTTTTTTGTACGGTACTAGCTTTCGGTCGCCAGATGGTTTGGATCACAAACAGATTAATACTGTTTGTGAAGAATTAACTGCTGCAGTGATGGAAAATTCTGAGCTAAGTCGCATTATTATTCCGGTCGATGAACGTTTGATTGGTGCATCGTATAATTGTTGGAAATCTTATGTCCAAAAAATTCGGAATCGCTTTTACTATCAAGTATCTTTGCATCAAGTACCTTTTCATGTTGATGAGGAAACACGAAAAACTTTCCTTCTGGGGTTAGGTGAAGATGTTACCAAAGAGCCCATTTTTTATAATGATGAGGAACTTTTCCAACGTCGCCGTGCAATTTCGGCAATTCCCGGTTACGCGGACCTCGTTGTAATAAAACTTCCGGATGGTATTGCATATACAGTTCTTTCTGCTAATGGAGCTATCCTTTCTCCTTTCAATCATGATCAGAAATTGATTGCCGATACTGAAAGCTGTGAATACTTCATTTCACAGGTTCTGGAATCTGCTGCATTCCAGAACGTTGTTCAATGGACTCTAGATTACGCACCGAAGAGCACAAAGCGTAGTGCGGAAACAGTAAAAAACGAATACAAAAAGTTGATGCAGGAGTATTATCAGGTTCTTCATTCCAATAATAAGTGAGTCATTCCTGAGAATAGCTAAAAGCCCCTCTGTGTAGAAAATGAACTGTTTTAGTTCCTATTTTTCTATGCGGAGAGGCTTTGGGTTTTGTAGCTATTTTATGTTGGTTCTTTATGTTGATTCAATTTTCAATAGAAGCTGTGCTCAAAGTATTTTCACAATTACTTGAACTTTTATGCTTCAATGCACTGCTTTAGAACATCACAGAATGCCATATCATCATCTACGGCAGCAATTGCAGCGTTGATCAAAGTTTCACGGTCAGTGTTACCCCAGTTGATGTGCAGACCATATTCTAACGCCATGCAGCGAATCAATTCACGGGTGCTGCGGCCATTTCCCTCGCGGAAGGGATGGATGATGTTCAGTTCTGCCATCGTCTGCGACAAATTCTGAATCTGCTTTTCTTCACCTTGTTCGGCAAGCAGCTTCTTGGAGTGAATGTTTTTGAACACACGCTCCAATTCTCGGTCAATCAGGTCTGGAGGGTAGAACATCGTGTCACCCTTGCTGATCTGTTCCTTGCGGATATGTCCTGCAAAGGGGTACACATCTTCAAAAAGGAAACGGTGAATCCGAAACAGGTGAGTTTTGGTAAAACGTCCCTTGATTGGCTCCTGCAACAGAGCCATCTGTTTAACCGCCGTAAATTCTTCTTCGGCCTGTTTGAGTTCGGCTTTATCATGAATGTTCAACTTGTTGATCAGAACATCCGTATCCGGGTAGCAGTACACGGACTGCACTGTGGTGTAGACATCATACTTTGAGAACATAATCAGCCCTTCTTCGCGTACTTTGCGCGCAGTTCGTTCACGACCTGTTGATAGCTGGACTGACCGCTGCCAATGCGGTCAAGGTTGCTGCGTGTATCTTTGCTGATGGTCAGTCCCTCAATGGCAAAGGTGCCATACACATTGCGGAGGTTGCTTTTGTGCTGGGCAGGGGTAGTATACTTGACGCTCATGGTTTGGCCTCCTTCTGATTTACATGATACTATATAAAGTTTATCGTGTATGCGTACTCTTGTCAATCTATAACTTGTTGTCAAATGTAAAAAGCGCATCTTCCATTCATCAAGAGTAGAAGTTGCGCTTTTACGGTACATCGTATTTTATTGTGAATTGGGATGCGATACATCTGAACCCCAAGTGAGTTACATCTCAAGGGCCTGTAGCTCACTTGTCCGCCGACCATATTACGCCCCAAACTGCATCATCTCGAAAATCCGCGGCTTGGAGACCATACTTGCGAGCGAGAAAGGTCGTTTGGATGGCGGAACATTTTATATAGACGAATATACGTTTGTTTTTCTCTTCTCGCAGTGCATAAGGTGTGCACAAAAGCGATATTGCTGGGAGCCCATGCTGATGGTAAGTGACCCCTGCGGGTCAGCGTCTACCAACAGAACTTTCTTGCCCTCCATTGCTAGCCCGATGCCCAGATTTTCACAGGTTGTGGTCTTGCCGGTGCCACCTTTCTGGTTGACGATGGCAATCGTGGTTGCTTTCTTGGAGATAAATTTCACCTCGCCTTCGTTTGGAAAGAACGGCATAGTATCGAAAAGTTTACAGATGACTTATTGATAATGCCGGTTCTTTATGGTAATATGAAGTTACAATAGTGGCTTGGACTGCTGTTGAATCCACGCAAGGAAGTGAACGCCGATGGAAAACCAGCGCATGGTAGAAAATCATCTTGCCCATACCATTGGACAGACGGAAAATGAAGCCCGGTATGATAAGGCTACTAAAAAGTTGCTGGCAAACAAGCTCGTGCTGGCGCATATCATGAAGGGCTGCGTAGAGGAGTACCGCTCCTGCCCAGTCCATGAGATTGCGGAAAAGTACATCGAAGGGGAGCCGGAAATCGGCACGGTCGGTGTTCATGCAGATGATACAAACCGTGTGCATCATTCCACGGCGGACAGCACCATCAGCGGCAGCAACAGTGAGGATGCAACGCTGACGGAAGGCACCATCTACTACGATGTCCGCTTCAACGCTATTGCGCCGAAGTCTGACGCAGAGCCGGAAGAGTTGATCCGGCTCATCATCAATGTGGAAGCCCAAAATAAGTTCAAACCGGGCTACCCGCTCACGAAGCGGGCAATCTACTATTGCAGCCGAATGATTTCTGCACAGCATGGTTCTGTGTTTACAAAATCGGAATACGGAAAAATCAAGAAAGTTTACTCCATCTGGGTCTGTACTAACCCGCCCGAAGAATTTCAGAATTCCGTCACGCAATACTCCATCAAGGCGGAGCCTATCGTTGGAAATGCTGCTGAAAAGGTGGAAAACTATGACCTGATGAGTGTTGTCATGGTCTGCTTGGGAAAACCGGGTACAGAAAACTATACTGGGATACTGAAATTTCTGGAAGTGCTCCTGTCTTCGTCCAGAGCCGCAGAAGAAAAGAAGAAAATTCTTACAGAAGATTTTGGTGTTCCGATGACCACAACATTGGAAAGAGAGGTGCTCGAAATGTGCAACCTGAGTCAAGGTGTGAAAGAAGAAGGCATTGAGATTGGCATTCGGAAGGGTATTAAGCAGGGCGTAGAAGAAGGAAAATTCTTAGCTCTGGCTGAACTGGTCAAGGACGGCACACTGAGCGTGGAAGTTGCTGCTGCAAAAGCAAAGATGACAGTTGACGAATTCAAAAAGGCCATGAAAGGCACTTTTTGACTCTATCAAAGACAAGCTCCCGCAGATGGAACTGGAATGATTCTGTTCTGCGGGGGCTTTTATGCTTTCTTTGATTTTGCCGCTAAGTCGTGGTTGGTTTGGTTCTGGTAGGAAAGCTGCATGGTGGTGGGTGCGTTGTACAGAGAGGCGAGCAGGTATTGTTTCATGTTTCGGATGAGGCTGCTGTTCTCTGCAAGGCACTTCAGCACAAAACGGATATGGTCGGCGTTCAGCTTCATAAACCGGCTGCGTACCACCTCGGCAGGTTTATCGTCCCCGGCGATGTGCAGCATCTTACGGTTGGTAGCGCAGGTGTCCACCAGCAAATCTACGATTTGGTAGATGGTGTCCTCATCATCCGGGCAGAGCCGGAGCAGAAGGTCTATCTCCAAAGACTGAGAAAAATATTCTTCCAGTTGGGTGCGTTTGCTCATCCCATCCGCTTCTTCAGAATAGAATGGATCAGTCTCACTCATTTCAGGATCATTCTCTTTAGTCTTATTACATCGTGATTTTGAAGGGTCTTGACTTGCGTTTTTAAAGCCTCCAGAATCGTGAAAATCACGATTCTGGAATATTGATTTTGACGATTCTGCTGAAAAGTTCTTCACATACACCAAACTTGGCTTTCCTAGACCTCTGCGTTTTCGTTCAATCAGACCAAACTTTTCGAGTTCCCGGAGCAGCTTGGTCGCTTTGTTGTCTGCGCAACACAACGCCCTCTTGACATCCTCTATCGTGAAGATAATGAACACCCGGTTCTGCTCGTCCAGCCAGCCGTTTTTCACGGACAGGCTCATGCGGTCCAGCAGGATACCGTACAGGGTCTTGGCATCGGTTGACAGGCTCTGGAACCGTGGCTCCTGAAACAGAGCCTTTGGAATGCGGTAGAAGGAGAACAGCTCTCCGGCTTGTCCGTAGAAGTAGTCAAGGGTCATGTGGCTTTTTCAACTTTCTGTTCTTATTGCTGTGCAAAACTTGACCTCCCATCTAAAAAAATAAAAGCGCACAGCTCCTTGACATTGAAAAAGCAGTGCGCTATGTAATATAATATAGTCGATATGGAATCAATCGCTTAAAAGATAATCTATGAGATATTCTTTGGGGATCATAAAATTTCTGCCGACCTTCAGGTACCGGATACGGTTCTGATGGATGCGCCGTATCACGCCGGTCTGGCTTTTGAAGCCCAAGAGATTTGTTGCATCCTCCACGGTAAGAACATCGGGATAGCTTGCAAACATTTTCCTGTAAAATTTTCTGGCTTGAAATTTGTTCATCATCCTTGACTTTCCTTTCGTTTTGTGCCTAAGCAGAGGAGCGTTTTGCCCTGCATCCCTCCTGAACATCCCTCCAATTTCCATTTAGGCGGTCCAAACCGAAAAAACAGAGTAGAGGGAAAATGCATCGAAAAATCGTGGATATTTCAAATTATTGTTCGTTGAAACGTGAATTTTGCCTTTGCACAGTGGGGACCAGATATCACTAGATATCACCGGATGACACCAGATGGAAGATGAGGATAAAAGCTCAAAATCCCTTGTGCTAATAACACGTGTGGGTTCGACCCCCACCACCGGCATTGAGAAGCAGCTTAGAATCGTAAGATTTTAGGCTGCTTTTCTTTTTTATCCCCCGCATTCGGCTCATTTTCACACTTTTGTCTCCTCCGGGAAGATCCTGACGATGGCATTGGCAGAAGATACCTTACTGGAGAAATCCAGATGTGTATAAATGTTGCTTGTTGTGTTGATGTCACTGTGACCCAATTATTGAGCATCTGCTCACAGGCGGAGATTAGGGGAAGTGTCCGGCAGCTCGACTTTGTTTTTGTCTTATCTCGTGCGATT
>ENA-ORRL01002317-ORRL01002317.1-human-gut-metagenome-genome-assembly--contig:-NODE-2317-length-11562-cov-3.631442_pt1 | contig 11562 bp, 22 predicted proteins | sample MGYA00242175_ERZ509134 | MGnify/ENA primary metagenome ERZ509134 (study PRJEB26280, sample SAMEA2338660) | human gut metagenome | biome: human gut; feature: human-associated habitat; material: faeces... | reverse complement strand
AGCCGTAGCTGAAGTAGTTCGGTGCGAGCTCGAAATACAGCGCGGGGACGCCCTCGAAGCGCTCGTGCGGGCGCTCGATCGTGAACCACAGGTGGTCCTTATATGGGCCGCGGCCAAAGAGACGGCGAGCGTCGCGGTAGATGCGGCAGACGTGCAGCCGCCAGTCCTGCTTGGGATAGTCCTCCGCCAGCGCGGAAAAGATCGCCTTCCCCAGCTCGCGCATGGGAACGTCCACATAGTCCGTAAAATCCTGCTTGTGCGCCATGAACCAGCCCCGCTCGTTATTCAGGCTGATGCCCCAAAGGAAGTCGATGGCGTTCTGCGAAAAGCCCTGAAACATAGAAAAGACCTCTTTGCTTTTGTTTTCGTCAGTTTATCAGCTTTTCCGCGCCGCGTAAAGTGACAAATGCAACCACAAAAGAAAAAACGCAGCCGAAGCTGCGCTTTCCCTTTCTACAACGAACGAGAGGAGGAAACTCTATTTCGCCCCTTGCGTATCAAGCATTCTGCGCATTTTGTGTTTGCAACTGTGTTCACAGGTTTGGTCAAAAGCTCTTTTTCATCTTCTCTGCGGCGGCGGCGATCGCGTCGCCGTAAACGTGCGTATAGATGTCCATTGTCGTGGACAGCTTCGCATGACCGAGCAGCTTCTGCGCCGTCTTGGGGTCTACGCCGGCCTCAAACAGCGCGGTCGCATAGCCGTGCCGGATCTGATGCAGAGAGACCGTCACACCGCTGGCAGCGCAGTACGCCTTGTAGAGCTTGCGAAAATCGCCGTCTGTCAGCAGTGAGCCATCCGGCTCGGCAAACAGATACCCTTGCGGCAATTTTTTCGGCAGAAGCGCATCCAAGGCGGGCAGGAGCGGGACCTCCCGAACACCGGCGGCTGTCTTTGGTTCCTTGATCTTCGCGCCGTGGTCGTAATAGACGGATCGGCGGATATGCACGCGCATGGCTTTGCGGTCGATGTCGGCTCCGGTTAAGGCCTGCGCCTCGCCCCTGCGGCAGCCGGTGTAGTAGATCAGCGCCGGGAACAGACCGAAGGGCAAATTGGCGGACGTTTTGATCTTGACGATCTGGTCTTTGTCGGGAGCCTCGCGCCGCGCCTGCGGGAGATTGCGCGGCACGCGGACGGCCTGTGCCGGATTGTAATTTGTTTTTCCTTGCAGCTCCGCCCAGCGCAGGATCTGGCGGATGACCTGCAGCTGCATGGCGACGGTCTTCCTCGACCGCGCGGCGGCAAAGTCACGGATGAATGCGTCGATCTCTTTGGCGGTAATGCTGCCGACCTGCCGTGCCCCAAATTCGTCCACGGCTCGGCGCAGCGCCGGCTTGTAGTTTTTCACCGAGTTCGGCTCGAGCTTCGGCTCGGCTTCATCCCACCACTGCTCTGCGATCCTCGAGAAGGTCGTCTCCGCGTCGATCTCCGCTTGCAGCTGGGCTCGGTCAAACGCCTTGACCTTTTCCCATACTTCCTTGTCGGTTTTCCCGCGGAAGGCCTTGCGCTTGCCGTTGATGCGGAGGATCGTCTCATGCAGACCGTCCGGTCGGATGTAATAGCTGGGATATTTTGGCATTGCGCCGCCTCCTCTCTGTTAAATATTCCAGTAGCCAACCGGCGCGCGGTTGCGTTATAATTCCATCCGGCGCCAAATACACAAGGGTGCCCGAGGGAGATAAAATGTACGACATCGCCTACATCCTCGCACTGTTTGAGTCCCTGCCCGCGCATGACCAGCACGAGATCCTCGAGCTGGCTGCACAGCTCGCAGCCGAATCCCAGCGCAGCGATCCGTAGACCTCCGCACATTTCCCCCTCTCCGAGTTCGCGCGAGCTCAGCAAAGGCCGTCGCCCTCATGGATGGCGGCCTTTTGCGTTGGAAAGAATTCCTTGCATTTTCGACACAGCTCTGCTATCCTATCTGTGGCGCTGCCAGTACAACGGTACAGGGTAGGCGGTTGGCTCCTCCATCCCGGAGGGGACTTCTTGCCCCTCCAAGAGAGGGGTGATGCGTATGCTTACATATTCAGAGCTGTTCGAGTTCTGTCTTGTGGTCATAGGGATCATTGGCCTGTGTTTTCAGGCAAAAAAGAAGTAACCGCCTCACGCTTCCCCAAGCAGGCGGTTACTCTTTGAGCAACTAACCGGGGAGCTGACCGTCTACCGGCAGCGCCCTTTGTTAGCTTTTATTTTGACCGCCGGCACCCTGACAAGTACGGCGACCACTTCAAAGAACTCTTAGGGGGCTGACCGTTCCGGCAGCGCCCTTCGTTTGTACTCCAAGTATAGCCGCCAAATTTCAAGTTGTCAAGGTTTGCTTTGAACTTTTCTGCGGTGCTGGTGACGTTATAATCGATGCTATCGTTGATGGCCCTCCCTGTCACGGGGAGGGCTTTTCCCGTGCCCGAATCGAGCACTTTTTTTATTTTTATTTTTGCGCCGGAGCATATCGCCGACGACTCTGGTTTGCTCTGCCGGGTCGAGCTCCGCGAAGAGGTCGATGAAGGGCGCATAGCGCTCGTCGAGGACCTGCGTGGTGATCCGTAGACCTCCGCACATTTCCCCCTCTCCGAGTTCGCGCGAACTCAGCAAAGACCGCCGCCCTCATGGGTGGCGACCTTTTGCGTCATGTTCCTACTGTATCGTCTCGGATTTCCGCGGGAAATTCTGCGATTTCGTTGTCCGAAAACCCCGCGTCAGCCAAAAACGATTTGCGCTTTTCTACGGCATTGTCGGTCAGATCATTGACTTTGCCGAGGTATTCCTGAAATTTGTCATAATCGGATGCTTCGCCGCCGTCAATATAGTCCTTTATGGCCTCGCACACAACACGCGCGTTTGCCGTGTACGCGCGCGCAGCGCCGACATAGAGGATAGCCGGCTGAGTGTCGGCGTCAAAGCTGTCGAGCGAATCTTGACTGGATTGAAGCACTGCGATCATAACACCAAGGACGTCTGTGTCACCTCTGTCGGCGGCATCTGCGACAACATCGTCGAGGGCCTGCAGCTGATCGCTTGCGGTTGTGACGACCGCCCACACTTGAGAGTCTAACTCCTTAGCGGCGATCTGGGGCTCCGTCTCCGCCGACTCGCCGCAGGCGGTCAGGGTAAAAGCGAGGGCAAGCGCGAGGACCATTGCAAGAGGCCGCTTCATGGCATTGCCTTCTTTCCGTGCCCGAATCGGGCACTTTTTTATTTTTGTTTTTTTCTGCTGAGATCGGAAACTATTTCGTTATTCGGTGCCGTCAGAACCAAAGTATCATCCGTCGAGTCCTTTGTACGGAGTGCCTGGGTGACAAACCCGCCCGAGCCGGTGGCAGGGTCCACCACATAATCGATTTCGCTATTGTTCTTCAGGTGTTCCTTTGCCGCCAGCATAGCCGCGGCGATCTGCTCGCGGAGCTCTGCCGGCAGGCTCAGGTAGAGCTTGACGAATTGCATCGCGGGCACCGAGATGTCGGCAGGACTGGGGACCTCCCCAAGCAGTTCCGAGGTGGTGACGCCAAGATACTGCGCGAGCAGCTGCACCTTTGCGACGGACGGAGTTTGCCCTCGTTGAATGTCACTTAAAAAACTGCTGCCTACGCCGCTTTCTTTGCAAGCGTTGGTCGGCTTAACGTTTTTCATTAAACATAGTTTTTTTACATTTTGCACAAAGCGTTCTTTATCCACACAAGAAACTCCTTAAAGGAAATTGGTTATTACGGACAAATTGCAGAATTACGCATTTTTACTATTGACATTCCGTAATTACGGATTTAAGATAGGCGTACAAGGTAAACGCAAGGTTTACATGAAAGGAAAGGAGAGAAAGGCATGAGGGAATTTGAGATCAGCATTAAGTCCGCGCCCCACGGCTCGGTTGTCACCGTGCAGGGGGGCACGCCGACCATCATTGTCCAGTTTGGCATCCTTGCAAACTCCATCAGCGAGAGGTGCGGCATCCCGCGCGAGCTGCTGATGATGGCGGTCATGAAGGGTGCGGAAATGGAGAGAGATCTCTCATACGGCAGCGTCTGTATCGACAAAGGCGCGATCGACCGCGCGCGCGGCGGCGAAAAGTAAATTCACAATTTACTGTATATCACAAATTTCACGCAAAATCAAGAGAAAGGACGTGACAAGAATTGACAAGATTCCGCATCCGGGAGCTGCGCGAGGCGCGCGGAGTAAGCCAGTACGGACTGGCCCGCCGGCTCGGCGTGACCAAGATGGCGGTCAGCCGGTGGGAAAGCGGTGCGGCCATGCCGACAGCGGACAAGCTGCCGACCATCGCCGCGCTGCTGGAGTGTGAGGTCAACGACCTCTACGACGACGAGACGCTACGCGCGGCGAGCGAGGCGGCGAGGGCCGCGGTGGCGGCCAAGGGCGCGGCAGACGCGAGAGCGCTGGCCGCAGGAAAGTGAGGAGGTGAGCACATGATGACATTGGAGGACATCCGCAATTCGACGAAGGAGACCATCAGCGCTGCGACGGCGGGGAGCATTCTCGGCTGTGACCCGCAGCTGATCCGCGTGCAGGCTCGGCAGGACCGAACGCAGCTCGGCTTTCCGGTGATCCTGATGCGCCGGCGTGTGCTGATCCCGCGCAGACCGTTCCTCGCCTACATCGAGGGCGGCGCGACCTCTCCGATACTTTGACATTACCACAAAGGAGGACGAAAGACAATGGCAGCGTTATACCCAAATATCTATCAAAGAGGGCGCAAGGTGACCCTTTTGACGCAGGAGGAGGCCGCGGAGCGGCTGCACATCTCGCCCGAAACGCTCAAGCGCTACGAGGGCGGACGGCTCACACCGCCGGACGAGACCGTGGCGCGGATGTGCGAGGTCTACGGCGTGAGGTGGCTGGCGCTGGAGCACGCGCAGGCGACCGACCGGCTCGGCATCCTGCCGGAGCTGGAGCCAAAGCCCCTGCCGATGGCGACCATCTCTCTGACCAACCGCCTGCGCGACGCAGCGGACAGGCTCGCGGGGCTGCTGCGCATCGCCGAGGACGGCGTGATCGACGACGCGGAGCGCCCCGAGTTTGACGACATCGTGCAGGACCTGCGCGAGACCATCGCCGCGGCCTATCAGGTGATCTACGCGGACGGCGCAAAAAAAGAACGCCCCGAGGCTGGCACCTCGAAGCGTTCACGCTCTCAGAGAAACTCTGAAAACCATTGCAAGACTATTGTACCGCAGAAAAAGAGAAATGTCAAGGCACTCCGAGAGGAGGTGCGCGCATGACGGGACTGGACATCTTCCTGATCCTCGTCGGCGTCACGTCTCTCACGGAGCGGCTGATGAAGATCATCGTCTATTTGGATGGAGGAAAGTATGAGCGAGGGCGTAATAAAGTCCGGCCATCGTGAGCCGTTTACCGTCCTGTATAAGTCCGCGATCCGAGACACGCGCCTGAGCTTTGAAATGCTCGGATTCCTGACCTATATGCTGGACAAGCCTCCCGATTGGGAGTTCACCATCTCCGGCATGGCGAAGGAGCGCGGCGTCGGCAAGGACACGGTGCGCCGCCTTGTGGGGCGGCTTGAGGAGGTCGGTTATCTGATGCGCGAGCAATCGCATGACGGCAGCGGGCGCTTTTCCGCGAACACCTACGTTTTGCAGGAAAAGCCACCGTTGTCGGAAAACACCGACAACGGTGAAAGCCGTCGTCGGGAAACACCGTCAACGGAGTTTCCGACCCAAAGTAAGAACGTAGAGACTAAAGCTTATAATAATCCCCCCTATAGTCCCCCCAAGGGGGACGGCGAGGAGCCGAGAAAGCGGCGCAGCAAAACGACGCCGACATGGAAGCCGGAACGCTTTGAGGGCTTCTGGGCCTACTACCCCCGCGGGGAGAACCGCATGGGCGCGGTCCGCGCCTGGGACAAGCTCAAGCCCGACGACGCGCTGATCGACACCATCGGCCGGGCGCTGCAGGTACTCAAGGCCTCGCCCGCGTGGCGGGACGGCGTCGGCATCCCGTATGCCTCGACCTTCCTCAACGGCCGGCGCTGGGAGGACGCCAAGGCCAAGCGCCCGGCGCAGAGCGCCAAGGCGCAGCCGGTGCGCCGCATCGAGCAGCCGCCGGATAGTCAGGACGGAGGGTGGACATGGGCCGAGTAGACGCGAAATCAGGCAGGAAGTCACCAGAAAGGAGGCGGCAAGGTGATACCATTCCCGGATAAGAAATACAGCATCATCTACGCCGACCCTCCGTGGAGCTATCAGAACCGCGGCACCAGAGCGGCAGCCTCCAAGCACTACGACACAATGACCATCGAGGACATCAAGCACATGGGCGTCGGAGCTGCGGTGGGGGGTATTGCTAACGAAGACTGCGTGCTTTTCATGTGGGCGACCTTTCCCATGCTCCGCGAGGCCCTCGACGTGATCGAGGCGTGGGGCTTCACCTACAAGACCGTCGCCTTCAACTGGGTAAAGCAGAACAAAAGCGGCGCCGGCATCTTCATGGGGCTCGGAAACTGGACGCGCAGCAACTCAGAGATCTGCCTGCTGGCGACCAAGGGCAAGCCGAAGCGCATCAGCGGCAGCGTCCGCAGCGTCGTCCTCTCCCCGCTCCAGCAGCACAGCAGAAAGCCGGCCGAGATACGCGACAGGATCGTCGAGCTGATGGGAGACCTACCTCGCATCGAGCTTTTTGCCCGAGAAGCCGCCCCGGGATGGGACGTGTGGGGCAACGAAGCGCCGACGTCTGAAGTTAAGGACGAGCCAGTCGACAGCGTCGAGCTGGCCGGAAAGGAGGAAACACATGAACCAGACAACCAAAGAGACCCGGCGCCGCAGCTATGACGCCGTACTCCCCAAGCGGGCCGCCCGCTGCCGCCTGATCCTCGAGACCCTCGGCAACCGTGAGCTCACGGCCAGTGAGATCACTGAGGAGCTCGTCGCAGCCGGCCGGATCCCGTACTTCAACCGCAACTACGTCGCCCCGCGGCTCACAGAGCTGAAGGAGATCGGGATCCTCACGACGGTCGGCCGTCGTAAGGCCACCCGCTCGGACGCCACCGAGGCCGTGTGGGCCAGAGCGGAGCCTTCAGGCCCCGCGGGCCAGACGGCCGCAGCCTACGCAGACAACCCGACCGAGGCCGAGCAGATGACGCTCGGATCGGCCACCTGAGAGGAGGGCCAGCATGGAACGTCTGACCCACGAGAGAGTCAACGGCATCAAGACGGGCTACTGGAGCGCAGCCACCAAGGAGGTGCTCGTCCAGAAACTCGCCGCCTATGAGAACACGGGCTATGAGCCCGACGAGATCCGCGCAGCCATTGAACAGGCTGCCAAGAACAGCGAAACCAAGACCGCGACCATCATGGCCGAGTGCATCGCCGGAGCGATGAAGGACACGCTCGAGAAGTATGGCACGGCCGGCAGCGGAAAGAAAGGAGAAACCCCATGAACGAACAGAACCAGCGCGACAGCATCATGTCGATGGCCCGCGGCGCCTTCGAGGAGCGCGTCGACTATGAGATGGACAAGGTGATCCAGAACATCCTCGACCCCAACACGAAGGCCACGGCCAAGCGCAAGATCACCCTCACCATCGAGCTGACCCCGGACGACGAGCGCCGCACCATCGGCGTCTCCGTGACGGCCAAGTCTACGCTCGCAGCCACCAACCCCGTCGCCACGGCCCTCTATGTCACCTCTGACGGCAACGGCGAGCTCGTCGTCGCCGAGATGGTGCCGCAGGTGCCCGGCCAAATGAACATGGACGGCACGCAGCAGGAGGCCCCGAAGCTCCTGAAGCTCGTCCAGCACGGATAAACACCCACAACACAGAACAAGGAGGACAACACAATGCTCGCAAAAATGATCGACAAAATCGTCAGCCTGAAGGAGACCAAGATCTTCGAGATTAACGGCCAGACCTACGCCGACGCATCACTCACCCGCATCCCGCCGCACGTCGACCGCCCTGACTGCATCAGCGTCAGCGGACTCGATAGCATCTGCAAGCTGATCCGCACCGAGCTCGAGAAGGTCGACACGACCATCATGGTGCAGGTCAAGAGCAACGACACCGTCGAGGTGATGACCACCTACCTGAGCGACTTCTCCCGCAACACGCTCTACCGCGCCAAGGCTGACGCCCCGGGCCTGCGCACCGGCTTCAGAGGACGCGAGGTAGCTCTGATCGAGCTGCGGAGCCTCTGCATCCCCAACGAGGGCACGGCCTACCTGCTCGACCTGCTGAGTCGCATGACCAACGAGAACAGCGTCAGCACCAACGACAACGGCGTCACGCAGACCGTCGAGGCACGTCAGGGCGTCGCCCTCAACGCGCTCATCGAGATCAAGCCGCGCGTCATGCTGCGGCCGTTCCGCACCTTCCTCGAGGTGGAGCAGCCCGAGAGCGAGTTCCTGCTGCGCGTGGATCCCGACGAGGGGATCGGCTTCTTCGAGGCTGACGGCGGCATCTGGAAGCTCGAGGCCAAGAAGAACATCGCCGACTACTTCCTGAAGAACATGGGCGATCTGATCGACGCCGGCAAGGTCGTCGTCATGCAGTAAATGGAGCGCCGGGCGGGCTCCGGCCCGCTCGGCTTTTCTGAAAGGAGCAGCACCGTGAAAGAATACGAAACCCTCACCCGTGAGAAGGTCGACGTCGTGCCCTTCGGCTGCGGTATGCCGGAGACCCACCTGATGCAGGACTGGAGCGACAGGATGCTCGACCTGATCCTGAACGGGCCCACCATCAACGGCATCAAGAAGGACGAAGTGCGGGCCATGCTGCGCGAGACCTACACGGCCCTGAAGCAGTACGAGAAGATCGGCCCGATGGCCTCGCCCTTCATCAACGACCCGACGGCCATCGTGGCCCGGGCCTTCTCTGAGCTCTACCCCGGCGTCGAGTACGTCGCGCAGTACGTCCCCGACCTGCGGGACGAGACCAACGGCACCGCCTACGGCCTGACCATCTTTCCCGACGACGGCAGCACGCCGATCGTCTGCATCTCGGCCGAGGCGCCCATCAGCGCCGCCCCTGAGCTGCTGGCGCACGAGCTGGCCCACGTCGCCACCCCGGAGGACACAGAGCACGGCGAGAGCTGGAGCGCAGCGTCGGAGGCCATATTCAAGAAGTACAACGAGCTCCTCGGCACCATGATCCCCGACGAGCCTGAGCCCATCCTCTCGCCCCACCAGCCCGGAGACGGCGGGATCCTCACCATGCCGCTGCGCGATAACGTCCCGGAGCCTCCGACGGACGACTGGCAGCCCACCACCTGCCCCGTCTGTGGCGCTGAGTGCTGGCAGACAGACACGGCCCGCCGGATCCTCGCACTGGAGCCCGACGTCCGAACCGCCTGCACAGCCTGCGCGCTGAAGGGGCTCGGAAAATAATACTGGAGGTAATACATGAACAACGAAAGAAACAACACGACGGCCGGCGGGATCGGCTTCTGCGGCCTTCTCGCCGTCGCCTTCATCGTCCTGAAGCTCACCGGCGTCATCAACTGGAGCTGGCTGTGGGTACTGGCCCCCATCTGGATCCCCGCGGCCATCGTCCTTGCTGTGCTGCTGGTCGTCCTGATCGTCGTCCTCGTGAAGGAGGGCGTCAAGCAGACCGAGGAGAAACAGCGCCAGAAAGAGCGCCGCCTCGGCATCGACGAGCAGGCCCGCCGCTACGGCCTCGAGCGCCAGCCCGGGGAGACCGACCTCGAGCTGAAGAAGCGCATCGCCTTCCTCAAGCAGGCCGAAAGGAGGGCCGGGCGCAGATGATGGACGAAAGAGAACGCCGCGACATTATGCTGCGAGCCATTCACCGCTATGGGGAGGCCGCACAAATCGACATGGCCGTCGAGGAGATGGCCGAGCTGACCAAAGCCCTCTGCAAGGTCAAACGGGCGACACCCGGGGCGACCACCACCGCAGCCGTCTCCAACGTCATCGAGGAGATCGCGGATGTCCAGATCATGCTCGACCAGCTCCGGCTCATATTTGCCAGCAGCACCGACGAAGTCGAGGAGGACAAGCTGCGCCGGCTGCTCGGACGGCTCAACAGCTACGCAGAGTCCAACCTTCACAAATGGCTGAACGGACAGTACGAGCCGGGGATCTGGAGCCGCACAGTCGACGCCGGTGCTCAGCCCCGAGGAGGAGGTGCCCCGGATGAATAAGGCGACCTGCCGCGGCTGCGGCGCCCGCATCGTCTGGATCAAGACGCCGGCCGGGAAGGCTATGCCATGCGACCCGTCGCCGGTCTACTACAAGGCAGACCCCGAAGGGAAAGACAGGATCGTCACGACCCGCGGGGAGGTCGTCGCCTGCACCATCACCACGGGAGCTGACGCCACCGACGCCGGGTACCGGCCACACTGGGCCACCTGCCCGCAGGCCGACCACTTCAAGAGAGGGGGCCGGCGCCGTGGATAAAGTCGGGATCTTTCAGAAGATCCGGGAGCAGATAACGGTAGAGTAGAGGAGTGCGCAAGATGGGCAGAAAAGTATTGGTAGTAGATGATGAAAAGCTGATCGTGAAAGGACTGAGATTCAGCCTGGAACAGGATGATATGGAAGTTGACTGCGCATACGACGGTGAGGAAGCACTTGAGATGGTAAAAAGAAAAGAGTATGATATGATTCTTCTGGATGTCATGCTTCCAAAATACGATGGATTTGAAGTATGCAGACAGATCCGTGATTTCTCAGATGTACCGGTCATCATGCTCACTGCGAAGGGCGAGGATATGGACAAGATCCTCGGGTTGGAATATGGCGCAGATGATTACATCACAAAGCCGTTCAACATTCTTGAGGTTAAGGCCAGAATGAAGGCAATCATGCGCAGGGTCGCTAAAAAAGACGGGATGAGCGCGAGCGGTAAAGTTGTGGTAAAGGGAGATCTGAAGATCGACTGTGAAGAGTTTTTTCCGGGGACAGGGAACTGAATCTTACCGCAAAAGAATTTGATCTTCTGGAGCTTCTTGCAATGAATCCGAACAAGGTTTACAGCAGGGAAAGTCTTTTGAATATTGTCTGGGGATATGAGTATCCGGGAGATGCAAGAACGGTAGATGTACATATCAGACGACTGCGCGAGAAGATTGAAGTAAATCCAAGTGATCCGAAATACGTTTACAAAGTGGGGAGTTGGCTATTATTTCAGGGGTTAAATTTTTTGTACCAAAATTCATAAAAAGTCTGCAAGTGCGGGTAACGGTGATCCTGAGCGTATTTGTCATATTATCCAGTGTGATCCTGATGAATGCGATTCTGCAAAGCTATGATCAGAGAACCGTATCCGTGCGCACAGCAGAGATTCAAAACCAGTGTACGATTCTGAGTAATCAGCTGGTCAATTCTGATTATCTGAAAACGGGAGTTTCTGATGTGATCGATACAGAACTATCACAGTTATCCAATATTTACAATGGAAGAGTGCTTGTTATTGATGATGAATTCCGGATTGTGGAAGATACCTATGATCTGGAGGAGGGAAAGACGATCATTTCCGAGGATGTAGTCAAATGCTTCCGCGGCGAGAAGCCGGCAAGTTATGACAGAAAGAGCCGGTACATTGAAGTGGCAGTCCCGGTCAAAAAAGGGGAAGA